>ERZ1027231.66-NODE-66-length-71826-cov-53.999749_pt1 | contig 71826 bp, 55 predicted proteins | sample MGYA00520866_ERZ1027231 | MGnify/ENA primary metagenome ERZ1027231 (study PRJEB33311, sample SAMEA4378411) | marine metagenome | biome: Marine biome; feature: Fjord; material: Water | collected 2014-07-20T08:00:00Z/2014-07-... | depth 75 m ...
ATTGGTTAAAAGCCAACTGCTCTACCAGCTGAGCTAACGGCCGATTCAAGATTTATCTTTTCAATTTACTTGCTCTATTATCTATTACGATAAAGAGACTTTTTATTCAAACTAAAATACTACTTTAACAAGTGAGTACTCCAAGTTAGAAATTGGTCGGCCGTGAAGGATTTGAACCTTCGACAAATTGGTTAAAAGCCAACTGCTCTACCAGCTGAGCTAACGGCCGACACACATTGAGTCACTGCCTCAATGCGGGGCATATAATACTCATAATTTATTTAAGTGCAACAATAAACTTCGTTTTTTTAAATATAATTTACTGTTCGAGCAAATTCTCAGCAATGAGCTAGTTTTATCATCAACAAAAAGCAAATTACTGCCATTAATCAATGAATATTTTACTTGGTTAAACTAGCTAAGCGTGGCTTGCCAAGTTTTGCCGCGGTTGATTCTGGGTACTCTTTTAGTAATTGCTGATAAGTCGCAATAGCTTTTTTAGCATCATTTTGCTTTTGAGCAACCATGGCAAGTTTTAATAATGCATCAGGACGCTTGGTAGAGTCTTTGTGCTTATTAACAACAATACGAAACTCTTGATTGGCTTCGGCAAGCTCGCCTTGATTAAAGAGTAACTGACCTAACCAGTAATGAGCATTAGGTGCATAACTTGAATTTGGAAAACTTTTATTAAACGCTCTAAATTCAACGATAGCTTGTTTGTAACGTTTATCTTTTAAAACGAGATTAAGTGCACGGTCATAACTTTCATTTTCAGTTAAGTTATTACTGTAACTAGTGGCGTTAACTGCAGTACTACCTGTTAATGCTGGGCTAGTAGGAGCTGAAGCTCTTTTATTTGTTGATTCAAGTACTTCATTCACTCGTCTATCAATTTCTTTATAAAGCTCTCGTTGACGCTCTAATACTTGACTTAACTTGTGGGTATGTAACTCAGTTACGCCTCGAAGTTCATTTACTTCAGTTTGTAATTGGTATAGTTGACGTTGAATATTAACTTGGGCCTTATTACGAGAGTCTAACTTACGTGACAAGGTAGTTAATTGCTCTGTTAACGCGGAAGAATCAATAGAATTGGCGTTAACATCAATGACTGGCGCTTTAGCTACAGCTAACGCACTAACGGCGCTAGCTGTAAACATCATGCCAAATAAAACTTTATTTAGTTTCATTCAGTTACCTGCTTATGTGAGGCTTATCAAGTTTTAGTAAACTAAAACAGCACGACGGTTTTTAGCAAAAGCATTTTCGCTACGATCTTTAACCATTGGCTTTTCTTCGCCATAGCTAACTACAGTCAATTGACCCGCAGCAACACCCATATTTTCTAAATAGGTTACTACTGACTTAGCACGACGTTCGCCCAATGCGATGTTATATTCAGGCGTACCGCGTTCATCGGCATGACCTTCAACTAATACTTTTACATCAGAGTTAGCGTTTAAGAATTTAGCATGCGCATCTAAAATAGCTGAATACTGTTCGTTTACATTTGAAACATCAAAATCGAAATAAACGATATGTTCTGAGCGTAATTGTGCTAATTCTTGACGTTTTTGTTCTTCAATTTCTGCAGCACGTTTAGCCGCTGTTACTTGTACGGCTTCTTGTGCTTTTCTAGCATCTTCAGCATTTTGTGTAACTTGAGCATTAGTATCGACTTGGCTTTGCTCATCGGTGTCAGAGTTTGAGCTACAAGCAGATAGAATGGTAAGAGGTAAAGCAATTGCTAAGCTTTTTACTATGTTATTAAAGCGCATTTTATTTTCCTTTGTTCTAAAATTATAAGTTAAAATTCAATTAGTTATTTTGTATATCTTATTATTATAAAAATGGTGACCAAGCAGGTGCTTTCACTTGACCATCAAGTGCAGGCAATCTAGCTTTAAACCGACCATCTACCGACACTAAACCCAATACTTGTCGATTATTATGTAAGGTACTGTATATGATCATACCACCATTTGGTGACACACTTGGCGACTCATCTAACCGCGTTTCAGTTAACACCTGAAATAAACCAGACGTTATTTCTTGCTTCGCTAAACGGTATTTACCGTGTGTTCTGTTGACCATAATCAGCTGTTTACCATCTGGTGTAATTGAACCTCCTAGGTTCATCTCACCATCAAAAGTTAAACGTCTTACTTTCCCCCCGGCTAAATCTACGCGATATAGCTGTGGTTTTCCACCCCGTTCTGAACTAAATATCAATGAATTACCATCAGGCGTCCAACTTGGCTCAGTATCGATTGCCCTATTACGTGTTATGCGACGTAATTTCATGGTCGTTAAATCCATAACATATAAATCTGGGTTACCATCCTTTGACAACACCATCGCCATGCTATTTCCATCAGGAGAAAAGCGAGGTGCGCTGTTTATACCGTTAAATGAACTAATTGATTTACGTTCTCCAGTATAAATGTCAATGCTATGGATTTGTGCTTGACGATTTTCAAATGAAACATAAGCGAGTTGGTCACCATTGGGATGCCAAGATGGTGACATTAAAGGTTCTTTAGAACTTAACAATACATGTTCATTAAAACCATCATAATCAGCGAAAGCGAGTTGATATGGGTACTTTCCTTGATCGCGAACAATAACATAGGCAATTTTGCTTAAAAAAGCACCTTTGCTTCCTGTGAGCTTTTCATAAATAACATTACTGATACTATGCGCATAACGGCGTGCTTGATTAAGCTGAATATTCGCGCTGCTTTGCGCCAAAATATGATCTTTAGTATTAACTAGTTCACCATTACTAAGCATTGAAGTTTCACCGCCAGTAATTTGTCCGCGGATCACATCAACTAACTGATAGCTAACTTGATAACGCCCCGGTGCAATCTCATTAATATTACCTACTACGACAGCCTCTGCCCCTAGAGCAGCCCATGCACTGTAATCGATACTTTTAGCATCAGAAACCGTTTGCGGGAATTTATTACTCGCAATGGGACTAAATTTACCACTGCGTAATAAGTCATCACTAATTACTTTCGATAAAAACTCAGGACGTTCACCGGTACCAGTCCAATTAAAAGGCATTATAGCTATTGGCCTTGCGCTATCTACGCCACCGGTAATGACTATTTCTAATGCTGCCATTGCCTTAACGGAAGTTAATGCAATTAGAGCACTAAATACAATGTTTGATAATAATTTCATATTTTTAATACTTTTCCTTTAAATAGCTTAATGTATTGCTATTAAATTAACTGGTTTAATGTTGCAATAAAACCATATAGCTAAACACGGTCCTATACTATCTATAAAATGTACTGATAACTAATATCAGTTAAAACTTGGGTTCTACCGTAACGGCAATCTCTCGCATTTCTTTAAAAACTTCAGGGTCTTTAGATACGGGTAACGTACCTGCTTTACCAATAGCTATATTCGCAGCATCACATACTACTTTATCGCCTCGTCCTATTTTAACTTCAATCACAAAACCCGAAGGTGCAAGCGTTATAGTTAATCGACATGATTTACCGGCCATAGTACTGCGGTCTGTAATCATATACTGGTTAATACGCTGGGTAATCAATGCTGAGTAACGTTGTACTTCAGTCATCACCTGTTGGTGTCTTGCTTTATTACGGGTTGCCATTTCATCAGCCATTTGCTCAGCTAACATAGCATCTTGAATAGCTTGTTCTTTTGCTGCTATTTCTTGACGCTTTCGTTCCGCTATTTTTTTAAGACGTAAATCCTCTGCTTTTTTAGCATCAGCTTCTTCTTTTAAACGTTTACTTCTGGCTGCTGCAGCGGCTTTTTCAGCAACTTGTTTCTCTTGCTCTTTCTGCTTACGGACTTTTTCTGCCTTAGCGGCTTTAGCTTTAGCTGATTTAGCGGCTTTATCTGCTTTAATTTTTTCTTGTTCTTTTTGTTTACGTTGTTTCTCTAATTTCTTAATACGTGCTTGTTCTTGTACACGACGTTTTTTAGCATCTGATGCACGTTTTTCAACGGCTTTGAGTCGTTTTTTCTCGGCATCACGTTCATTACTTTTCTGTCTTTTAATCTTATTAACTGCTTGCTCAAACTTTGCCTTATCAACTACCACGGCTTTAATAGGCTCAACTGATTGGCTTGTTGGTGTAGGCAGTGGCTTAGGCTCAGAAGAGAAATCTCCAGACAACAAACCGACAAGTAAGATAACATGCAGCGCGAGACTTAAGCACACAGCTTTGAAATAGGGTGAGTTCATATTGAAACGAGAAGTTGACTGCTGGACCACGCTATTCCCCCACCGAATCTGTCATTAAACCAACTGAAGGCACACCCGCAACACTTTGCAGCATAACCATAAGTTGTATTACGGCATCATATGATACCGCGCCATCACCATTAACAACAACGGGAGTTCCTGGCTCTACAGCTAAGTGTGCTTTAACTAAGACCGCAACTTCTTCAGCAGACATTGGCTCTTTATCATTAGCTCCTACGGTTAAATAGTAGCGCCCTTGAGCATCTACGCTGGCAACCAAAGGTGTTTTACTGTCTTCATCAAGAGGCTCCGCTTCCGCTTGTGGCAAGTCAACTTTTACCCCTTGGGTTATTAAAGGCGCGGTAACCATAAAAATAATCAGCAATACCAACATAACATCAATATATGGAACCACATTTATTTCAGCCACTTTGCGGCGTCTAACTCTTTGGTACATAGTAATACCCTATTTAGTAGATTGCTCAGCGGCTGATTGACGTTGTAAAATGCTTGAAAATTCATCCATAAAGTTACCGTAGCTATTTTCCAGCTTCTCTACTTTATGACTAAAGCGGTTAAAAGCAATTACCGCAGGGATAGCAGCAAATAAGCCCATTGCTGTAGCAATTAATGCTTCAGCAATACCAGGTGCAACCATAGCCAGTGTGGCTTGTTTTACCGCACCTAGCGCAATAAATGAATTCATGATGCCCCATACAGTGCCGAATAAGCCAATATAAGGGCTAATTGAACCTACTGTTGCCATAAAAGGTAAATGTGTTTCTAGACTATCCACTTCACGTGATAAGGCAACACGCATTGCTCTATGTGTACCATCAACAATACTTTGCGAATTATCAATATGACTTTTTCTCAGGCGGGCAAACTCTTTAAAACCAGCAATAAATAAGCTTTCAATACCTTGTATTTGTGGTTTTGCACAGGTTTCGCTATACAGTTTACTTAAATCGGCACCACTCCAAAACTTATCTTCAAATGCTTTTAATTCAGCAGCAGCAGTACGCAGGATTTTTCTACGCTGGAAGATCATCGCCCAACAAACAATGGAAAAAGTAAGCAAAACAAGCATTACAAATTGTACCAATATACTTGCTTCTAAAAACAAGTGGAAAATAGATATTTCAGCTGACACGTTTAAACGCTCCTAGTATTAATTCGGGAATAGCACAGGGTTTACTTTGACTAAAATCAACACAAGCTATGCGTATTTGAGCCGTACACAATACTTGTTTTTCTTGATTGGTTATTTGTTGTTGAAACACTAAACTTGCACGTTTCAACGTTATTATGGATGAACTCACCTCAAGTAAATCATCGAGTTTTGCCGAAGCAACATTATCCATTTCAACCTTTCTGACCACAAAACCTAACTTTTGTTTCAAAAATACTTCTTGGTTTATCCCTATTTCTCTCAACCACTCTGTTCGAGCACGCTCAAAAAACTTTAAGTAGTTCGCATAGTAGACAATCCCCCCCGCATCAGTGTCTTCGTAATAGACACGAATAGCGAAATGGTGGACTGATTCAGCATTTGTTAAGGGCGTTACTTCAGGCATTTCTATTAGAATTAATTGTATTGTACTTTGGGCTCTATAGTAATAGATAAAGCAATACGCAAACAAGGCGACTGAGATAAAAACTTGCACTTTTTAGCATAAATAGCATTCAAAGCGCTTTTCTTATAGAAAAAAACAAAAAAGGCGCCATAAGGCGCCTTTTATAGTATTACCAATTCACATAAGAAAGCATTCACTAATTTATGCGAAATGATATAGCTCCCCATCAATTAAGTATGACGTGGTGCTTTTTCAGTACGACGACTTGGACGTTGTTGGCTAACAACAGCTTCATCTGAAGTCGTTATTGAAAGAGGTTGGCGACGAACACGCACTCCTTTCAACTGATTAAACAAGTCTGTCGGGATACCTTTAGGTAACTGAACAAAACTATGTTTATCGTGTAAGTTAATCGCACCAATGTAACTACTATCAAGTGAAATTTCATTAGCAATTGCACCAACAATATCACCAGGGCGTGCGCCATGCTCTTTACCAACTTCTAAACGATAAGTCTGCCAATCAACATCACTACGATTTACTTTAGCTTTGCGTGGTCTTTCTTCACGGTTGCTACGGTCATTGCGATCATTACCGCGACTATTACGGTCGTTACCACGACTGTTACGGTCATTGCCTCGGCTATTACGATCACCACGGTCATTACGATCGTTACGTTCACGAGCATCACGACGAGGCTTAGGATCTTCTTTCGGTTGAAGTGGTTGCTTCATTTGCTTTTGGAAAAGTAACGCAGCAGCAAGATCAATCATAGAAACTTCTGACTCTGCAGCCATACCTTCAACGATTTCACGCATAGCTGAGATATCTTTATCTGCAACAATTTTAGCTACTTCAACACGTGTACGCTCGATACGTATTTTACCAATTTCTTGAATGTTTGGTAATTGGTAATCAAGAACAGTACCTGATGTTAAACGCTCGTAATGACGGATTGAGTACATTTCACGTGGACGTACAAATGAGATTGACATGCCTTCACGACCAGCACGACCTGTACGACCTATACGGTGAACATACGCTTCGTTATCACCTGGTAAGTCATAGTTAATAACTAATGAAATACGAGGAATATCTAGGCCACGAGCAACAACGTCAGTAGCAACTAAAATAGATGATTTACCTGATTTCATTTGATCAATACAACGTTCACGTTGTGCTTGGTTCATGTCACCATTCAATGCCAGTGCTGGATAACCTGCACGTTCTAGTTTTTCCGCTACATCAACAGTATCGTTACGAGTACGAACAAAGATAATCATTGCATCATAGTCAACTACTTCTGCAATTCGCTCTAATGCTGTCATTTTAGTAATGCCACTAACTTTCCATGCATATTGAGTAATGTTAGCTTTTGCTTTTTTAACCGCTGCAACTTTAATGTGCTCAGGATCTTTTAAGAAGCGGTTAGCAATTTTACGAATTGCTGGTGGCATTGTTGCAGAGAACAAGCACATTTGAGTCGTTTTTGGTAAGTGATCCAAAATCCACTGAATGTCTTCCAAAAAGCCCATGTTTAACATTTCATCGGCTTCATCAAGTACACAAACACGTAAAGTATCTAACTTAAGGCTTTTACGACGTAAATGGTCCATTAAACGACCTGGTGTACCAACAACAACTTGCGCTCCACGCTCTAATTGTTGAAATTGTGGTCCGTAAGATTGACCACCGTACAAGGTAGCAACACGTAAACCTTTCATATCTTTACCGAAAGATTCAATTGCTTCAGCAACTTGCATTGCTAATTCACGTGTAGGTGCTAACACCATTAATTGTGGTTTTCTAATTGAGGTATCAATTTTTGCTAATGCTGGTAAGCCAAACGCTGCAGTTTTACCTGTACCTGTTTGTGCTTCACCTAAAACATCTTTACCTTCAAGTAATGGTGGTATAGTGCGTGCTTGAATATCGGTAGCAGAGGTGAAACCGATAGAAAGAACAGCAGATAATAAATTTTCAGGTAAGCCTAAAGAGGCAAAAGCTACAGGTTCAGTTACAGTTTCAGTATTTTTATCAGTCATAAATAATTTTCATCTTCGCAAGGCAGGCATATTACTTGGGCGTAATTATAAAAATCAATCACAAAGCTGCTGCCAAATTAACGGGTGTTAATTAGCTGCACTTTTTAGCATTTGATTTAATTTGCTAAGTCTTAACCTGCGTAAAATATATACGAGGAAACCACCAGGAAGACTTAAGGCGCATAACGTTCTATTGACGCTATATTTCTTGCTAATTCTAGGGGCGAATTAGCTGGGAAGTCTATTGGGCGGTAAAACCCCACTCATCTCAATATACTTATACATCCATTAAACTATCGCTAGCTAGTATAAGTAAGTCGCTTATTGGACTAACTTTGGCTGAAATTCATTCAACCTGTTATCGAGGCGCGCATTATACAGAGATATCATGAATTGACAAGAACTTTAATTAAATAACGTCTTTATAAAGTTTGGAATACTTTACTTGGTGAGAATTGAAAAGGAATTTTCTCAATGCCTCCTTCCCTTCTTGTAAATCTTTAAATTTAGCGGCAACAATATTTTTATCATGTCTAACTAAGTCGAGTTCCAATTTAAGGGGCTCTTCTCCTGCTAAACTCATTTCAAATGAATACTGCTTCAAATCAAGATAATTATCATCTGACTTAGGAACTTTTAGCGTTAACCCCGTCGCCGACAGTGATAAGACTTCGATTTTTTGACCATGAAAAATGTCAATAATAGCTACATTTTTTGGTGTTTTCATCCGCCAACTTCGCTCGTGTCCCCTTACATCAATTATTTCAGGGGTACCTAACTTAGGTGAGAAGTCACCTTCTTTATTAATAGATAGTGATACTGGGAACCACAGTTGATAATGACTAATTTCAGCTAATAGCGTTAATTTACTACCCACTAAGACTTGCTTTAAATTCTTCGGCACACTTTTTTGCACAGCAAACTTGTGGTTTGAATCACTACTTACGGCATCGGTTGATTTTTCAGCAAAAATATTGTTGAAAAATTCTAATTCTTCGGTCGAAAATTCCACTTGAATACCATGCTACTTGTTGGTTTGTTTTATGACTATAACAAAAGCACTAAGCAAGTACAATTTTCGACCCAACACTGCCTATATATCAACCAACTAGCGTTAGCTGATATTACTCTTCAGGCCCATTCAGTATATCGGAAAAGTTCTCTAATTTATCAAGTGCTAACCCATGAATAGATTTACGAGGATAACGTCCTGTTTTACTAATAACACCTGCATCAACATTCATCAATAACTCCAGCGCTTGATCAATAGTTTCAACAGCATGTATTGCAAACTCTCCACGCGCTACTGCGTCAATGACTTCATCATTTAGCATTAAGTTAATAACGTTTGTTTTTGGAATGATTACACCTTGCGTCCCTGTTAACCCCTTATCTTGACAAAGCTGGAAAAAACCTTCTATTTTTTCGTTAACACCGCCAATAGATTGTACTTCACCGTGCTGGTTAATTGAGCCTGTTATTGCAAGGCTTTGATCTATTGGTAATAAAGTAATAGCAGAGATAAGTGCGCAAAGCTCAGCCATCGAGGCACTATCACCATCTATATGTCCATAGGATTGTTCTATAGCGATATTGGCAGAAATACTTACTGGAAATGTTTGCCCATATTTATGGCCTAAATAGCCAGTTAGCAGTAAAACACCTTTAGAGTGAATAGACTTGCCTAAATCGACTTCCCTTTCGATATCAGTTACACCTTCACTACCAGCATAAACGGTTGCGGTTATACGCGCAGGAGTACCAAAAACACTATCACCAATTTCAAGCACCGTTAAGCCATTGACCTTACCTATAAAATTACCTTCGGTATTAATCAATACTTGTTGCTCTTTTATTTCACTGAGCCAGGTCTCACTTAATCTACCAATACGACGTTTTTTCGCGGCTTGCGCTAAAGCAATGTGCTGTGCTGTTAAAGGACCTTCGCCGCCTTGCTTTTGCCAGCAGTAATTTGACTCGTCCAAAAGATCATTTACCTGAACAATATTTGCTGACACTTTATGTTTATGCTCACCTCGTCTTAGGGCATAGCGAACTAACTCTAATACGGCTTCATCACTCACTTCGGGGTAATTATATTTCTCAGCCCGTTGTCTGATTAATTGGCCAAAGGCAATTAAATTGCTATCCGTTTTATCAAGATGACGATCAAAATCTGCTAACACTCTAAATAACTCAGTAAATTCTTGGTCGTAATCTTGTAGGGTATAATAAATTTCGGCATCCCCCAGCAGTACAACTTTAACTTGCAGAGGTATTTTCTCCGGCTGTAAGCTGTAGCCGCTCGGCGGGCTGTATTCAGAGTAAGGGTTTTCAATGGTAATTTGTTGCGTTTTTAACGCTAATTTCAAGCGTGACCACACCATAGGCTGGCTTAAGACTTTGTCAGCATCTAATAATAAATAACCACCATTGGCTTTATGCAATGCGCCGGGTCTGATTAAACGATAACTGGTATAGCTACTACCTTGAAAACTTGCAAAATCAACATGGCCAAATAAGTTTTGATAAGTAGGGTTTTGCTCATAAACTACAGGTGCACCTTTGGTATTATCACGTGGTACAAGTAAGTTTGGTAAAAAGCGTTCGACCATTAATTTACGCAATTCTTTATCTGTAGGGGTATCATCTGATTCAGTGACTAAAATCTCTAAAACTGCATCCACCACATGATTTTTTACTTTGCCTAAGTAGTCTAATACGCCTTCATTGTTACTAAATTCTTTTTCTAATTCTGTTAAGTAAGGTTTAACGGCTTTTGCAGCAGTATCATTTTTAAGTTGTCGTAACTGATCAAAAGAAAGGCGTTTCCATAATGGTAATTCTAATAATTGTTCAGATAATACGTTCTCTAATTCAACTAACGACTTATAAAAATTAGCCCTATCGGTTTCATTTAAATTTGAAAAATCTTTATCACTTAAAGGTTTACCTTCTACCAGAGGAGAAAAGCCCACTTCACCATTTTCTTCATATAAAACGACATTATCTTTGAGCGCAAGCTCTTCAACCACTGATATAGCTTGATCGTACTTTTGATTAAACTCGCGATCTATCGCTGATTTTTGTCTTTGATAACCTGGGTTATCAAAGACTTCTGGAAATAAACTGATTAAACCATCAATAAATTTATTCATACTTATTAATAACTTTTTGCCATCTCCTGGTTTAACCGACAAGGTTAACGGAATATGACTTTCATCAAAATTATTGGTATAACACCATTCATCAGGTGCGGTTTTAATCATTGCGAGTGAGGTCAGCATCTGTTTGATTAATGTTTGTCGCCCTGTTCCATGCTCACCCATCGCAAAAACATTAAAACCAATAGCAGACATAGATAAACCAAATTCCAAAGCCTCTTTTGCTCTTTCATGACCAACAAAGCCTTGTGCGCCAAATTCATTGCTATTGCTGACTGGTTTTATATTATTTGAAAATAATGAAGCTGATAAAGGAGAAGTTAGGTCATCAACACCCAAACGGGTTTGATCTGCAAGGTAAGTAGGCATTTTAGTCATATAAATCCTTTAAAGAGCGTTATTGAGTCACACTCCTAATAATGAAAGTATCGCGCTTAACATATCTAAATTAATGTATAAAAATTAACTTGTCGAAATATGCGTATCGAATTTTGGCGCTAGTGTACTTGCTCACAAGTAATTGTAAAGTTAAGGGTTGAGGGGGAGACGAACAAAGTCTTTTGAACCACAGTGAACACACTCGCCAATTTGACTAAAATGAATGATAGTCATTTTTTCATCACATTGTTCACATTGTAATTCACCAAAACCAATGAAGTCGCCACTTTTATACACGCCATCATGCTCAAAATCATCAACAAGCTCTGCCCATTCTACTTGGGACTTATCAGTGAGCTTGGCTAAGTTATCCCATAAAGTCTCATTTAACAGACCTAAGTAGACTGAGTCTTTGGCTTGTGCTCGGTTTAATTGATAAAAGTCACGAAGATCATATTTTAAATTGTCAGTAAATTGTTGTAGTTTTTCTTCTGACATTGTTTCAGCCGCGCCTGCATACAATTTAGCCTGCTTGATAAACTCATCAATGTGAGGCTTTTGTTCAACTTTTACTTCAAGCAACCAGTCATTGAGCTTTCGGTAAATATCCGCAAAATAATCATTTTGATGTGACATTAGTATTCTCCCTTGCGCGTATTACTTTAACTATAGGTTTAAGTATAGGAAAAGTTCTAATTTAAGCTTAATTATGCTTGTTGTTACCCAGCTAGATAAGGTATTCTACTGCGATAATCTAACGCGATTTTCTAGCTATTTTTTACAAGTTTGCACTGTGTAATAGATAAGATAGCATGCGAGTCGCTACACCTTAAAAAGCATTCGAGAAAACCTTAATGGAAGCCATTTATAATCCTCAAGCGATTGAAGCAACAGTACAAAAATTTTGGACTGATAACAACACATTTCAAGCTATTGAAAATCCAGACAAAGAAAAGTTTTACTGTTTAGCTATGTTCCCTTATCCAAGTGGTCGATTACACATGGGTCATGTACGTAACTACAGCTTGGGTGACGTTATTTCTCGCTACCAACGCATGCAGGGCAAAAATGTCATGCAGCCTATGGGATGGGATGCGTTTGGTTTGCCTGCAGAAAATGCTGCCATTAAAAATAATACTGCACCAGGTAACTGGACATACGAAAATATTGATTACATGCGTAACCAACTGCAATCGTTAGGTTTTGGTTATGATTGGGGCCGTGAATTAGCGACTTGCAAACAAGATTACTATCGTTGGGAGCAATGGTTCTTTACTAAGCTTTATGAGAAAGGCTTAGTGTACAAGAAAAATGCCACAGTAAACTGGGATCCAGTTGATCAAACCGTACTTGCCAATGAGCAAGTTATTGACGGTAGAGGCTGGCGTTCTGGCGCAATTGTTGAGCGTAAAGAAATTCCGCAATGGTTCATTAAAATTACTGCTTATGCTGAAGAGTTACTTGACGATTTAGATAAGTTAACCGATTGGCCTGAACAAGTAAAAACCATGCAACGCAACTGGATTGGTCGTTCTCAAGGTGTTGAGATGACTTTTGAAGTTGCCAACTCAACAGAAAATTTTGATATTTATACAACCCGACCTGATACCTTAATGGGTGTTACCTATGTTGCGCTTGCTGCACAGCATCCATTAGCGGTCGCTGCTGCTAAAGATAATGTTGAATTATCAGCCTTTATCGAAGAATGTAAAAGCAGCAAAACCACTGAAGCTGATATGGCGGCAATGGAAAAGAAAGGTGTTGATACCGGGCTTAAAGCTATTCACCCATTAACTGGTGAATTAGTCCCTGTATGGGCAGCTAACTTCGTATTAATGGATTATGGCTCAGGCGCCGTTATGTCCGTGCCAGGCCATGACCAACGTGACTATGAATTTGCACTTAAGTATGACTTAGCAATCAAGCAAGTTATTGCAGGCCAAGAGTCTGATGATATTGCAAAAGCGGCAATTACTGAAAAATCGACCTTAATTAATTCAGGTGAATTTGACGGTTTAGATTTTGACCAAGCATTTAAAGCAATTAGCGATAAGCTGGCAGCGGAGAGTAAAGGTAAAGTCACTACTAACTACCGTTTACGTGACTGGGGTGTTTCTCGTCAACGTTATTGGGGTACACCAATTCCAATGATTAACCTTGCTAACGGTGAATCGGTCCCTGTACCTGAAAATGAATTACCAGTTGTTTTACCTGAAGATGTCGTAATGAATGGTACTACATCACCGATTAAAGATGATCCTGAGTGGGCTAAAACCACTTATAACGGTGAAGCAGCATTACGGGAAACAGATACTTTTGACACCTTTATGGAGTCATCATGGTATTACGCACGTTATTGTTCACCAAACGATGATACTCAAATGCTTGATCCTGCCAAAGCCAACTACTGGTTACCAGTAGATCAATATATTGGCGGTATTGAACATGCTATTTTACATTTACTTTACTCACGCTTTTTCCATAAATTATTACGTGATGTTGGTTTAGTAGAATGTGACGAACCATTTAAGAAACTTTTATGCCAAGGTATGGTTTTAGCTGATACATATTATCGTGAAGCTGATAATGGTGCACAAGAGTGGATTGCACCAAGTGACGTAACTGTTGAGCGAGATGAAAAAGGTCAAGTGACCTCTTCAATCAGTAAACTTGATGGTCAACCTGTACTATCTGCCGGCATGAGCAAGATGTCAAAATCAAAAAATAACGGTATTGACCCACAAGAAGTTATAGAGAAGTACGGTGCTGATACCGTGCGTTTATTTATCATGTTCACTTCACCACCAGAGCAAACCCTGGAATGGTCAGATGCGGGTGTTGAGGGTGCACACCGTTTTGTTAAGCGTGTTTATAAGTTAGCCAATGACTTGGTTGAAAGTACGCAAGGCGTAGATATTTCAGACCTTAGCAAACTAACATTAAATGCTGACCAGAAGAAATTACGTCGCGAATTACACAAAACTATCGCTAAAGTTACCGATGATATAGGTCGCCGTAATACCTTTAATACCGCAATTGCTGCCATCATGGAATTGATGAATCATTTAGGCAAAGCCAAATTAAACAGTGATGAAGATAAAGCAGTCATGCAAGAGGCCGTGCGTGCTGTTGTCTTAATGTTAACGCCAATCACACCACATTTATGTCATCATTTATGGCAAGCCGTTGGTGATAGTGACGTAAATGTTGAAGATGCAAGCTGGCCGATAGTTGACGAAAGTGCATTAGTGGAAGACGAGAAGCTTATTATTGTACAAGTTAACGGTAAAGTACGCGCAAAAATTACTGTTGCCGCCGATGCAAGTAAAGAAGATGTTGAAGCACTAGGCTTAAATGACGAAAGCGTTTTGAAATTTACTGATGGTAATACCATACGTAAAGTTATTTATATTCCAGGTAAATTACTTAATATTGTCGCCAACTAATATTGCTAACGAACAGGTTAATGACAAATGTATAAATTAAGCCTTGCCCTTAAAAGCTTAGCTATTGCATTGTTAACCACAAGCTTATTATCAGCTTGTGGTTTTCAACTACGTGGCGATTACTTGCTCGATGATGAATTACATACGCTTTATGTTAGTTCGAGTGATATCCACGGTGAGTTAACGCGGTTAGTTAAGCTCAGTTTAACCCGCAATCAAGTTAAGGTATTAAAGCGCTCAAAAGCTGACACTCCTGAGTTACGCATTCTATCTGATAAATTAGATAGACGAACGTTGTCATTATTTTCTAATGGTCAAGTAGCAGAGTATGAGCTGATATATTCAGTACGTTATCAAGTACGTTTTACTGGTGAAGATGCAAAAGAATTTCGCTTCGAGCTTTACCGCGATTATCAAGACGACCCTAACCTTGCCTTGGCAAAAAGCCGTGAGTTAGCTTTATTGTTGAGTGAAATGAGAGCATCTGCTGCTGATAAAATATTACGTGATTTGGCCAGTATTCAACGCTAGTTATAATTAATTTTTTATAAATATCACAACTCTCGTAACGCATATGTTTTATAGCTAGCTATTATAGATAACAAAGGCATTCATGAAAATTTACCATAACCAACTAGACAATACATTGCGACAGGGTTTTAAACCCGTCTGGTTGGTTTTTGGTGATGAGCCTTGGCAAAAAAACAGCAGTTTAACAAGCATTAGAGAACACGCAAAACAGCAAGGATTTAGTGAGGTTATTCGCTTTAGCAGTGACACCAGTTTTGACTGGCAACAATTACTTGATGAATACCAATCATTAAGTCTTTTTGCCAGCCAACGTATTATTGAAGTGGAACTAACAACTGTTAAAGTTGGCGATGCAGGAAACAAAGCCTTACTCGCTTTAGCTGAACGATTAACACAAGACAGTAAAAGTGGTCATGTTCCCCAGGATGTTATTTTTATATTCCATGGCGCAAAACTTGATGCAGCTAGCGCAAATAGAAAATGGTTCAAAAGTCTGACCCAATTGGGCTGTTATTTGCCTTTATATGATATTGAACTAAAAGCCATGCCTCAGTGGTTAAACAATCAAGCAAGACAGTTACATCTTAATATCTCTCCCGAGCTAAATGCGCTACTTATTGAATTATTTGAAGGTAACTTACTTGCCCTTGCTCAAGAGCTAGAAAAGCTTGTTTTGCTCTTTGGTTCACAACACATTAGCATTGAACAAGCTGAGCAAATAATTATTAACCAAGCAAAGTTTAACCCCTTTCAGGTCATTGATGCTTTATTGCTAGGAGATTGTGCTAAATGTATCACTATGCTTGATCAGCTTCAGCAAGAGGGCATGGCACCCGCGCAACTCATTTGGGTTTTCCATAAAGAATTAAACCAGCTGTACTCCATGTTAAATAAATTATCTCAAGAAGAAAGTATTGCGACTATATATAAGCAATATCGTATTTGGGATAAACGTAAACCTTTATATCAACATGCATTAACTCACATTAAAATTGATAACGTAAAACGTGCCATGATTCGCATTGCAGATATCGACTTATTAAGTAAAACGAGCAGTGAGTTTAATGTTTTCATTTTATTAGCTGATTTGTGTGTCACCGTATATCACGGTGAAAAAACAGCAGCCTTTAGCCTTAATTATGGCTAATTTACCTATGGCAAATAAAAATTCTGACATCAGTCTACAAAAATATAACCTAGGTATAGGAATATTAGGCGGCACTTTTGACCCCATTCATCTAGGTCACACGCAATCAGCTCAGGCGGTTGCTAATGAGCTAGGTTTACAAAAAATATTGTTAATACCCGCACATATTCCTCCGCATAAAATTACAGCTGAATTAATACCCCACGCAAGTGCTGAGCAACGCGCTGCCATGGTTGAAATTGCCTGTAAAAATAGTACGTTATTTACCTGTGACCAACGGGAATTAAAACGTTCCGGACACTCTTACACGGTTGATACCCTCAAAGAGCTAAAGCTACAATACCCTAACCAACCGTTATACTTTATTATTGGCATGGATTCTCTTATGAGCTTTACTCGCTGGCATCAATACCAAGAGATTTTATCCTTGTGTCATTTGATTGTTAATACTCGCCCCAACTATCCTGTAGAGCAATTGAATGATGAAACAAATGCCTTACTCAATAACTATCAAACAACTGACATCACTCAATTAACTCAGCTTGAAGCAGGAACAATATTCTTTGCCCACAAATGTTTTTTTGATATTTCATCCACACATATTCGTCAAGAATTAGTGCAAAAACAAAGTTGTAATCATCTATTACTTCCTTCTATTTCAGAATTTATTAACAAAAATAACCTTTACCGTTAACCCTGCGCGCAAAAAGTGTTAATATCACAGTATTATTTATAGTCGCTCGAATTAGAGCACATCAAAAGTTACGATTAACGATAGGAATAACACCTTGCAAACTGAACAACTTAAAGCATTTGTCATAGAAAAACTTGAAGACATGAAAGGCAGAGATATCATCACTCTTAATATTAGCGACAAAGCAAGCTTTGCTGATTACATGATTATTTGTTCAGGTAACTCTAACCGTCATGTAAAATCGATAGCACAATCTGTTGCAATGGAATGTCGTGCTCAAGGTGCTGAGCCTCGTGGTATGGAAGGTAATGATATTGGGGAGTGGGCATTAGTTGACTTAGCCGATATCATCGTTCATGTGATGACTGATGAACAACGTGATAAGTATAACCTTGAACAACTTTGGGCTGAATAAGTTACTTATCAACCTTGCTTAAAAGTAAACGAGTGTGGGGTGGTGTTAATTTAGTTGTGGATTAATCCACTATACCTTCTGCCCTCGTTATTTTGCTCGAGTTAGCTGCTCAGCCTAAATCTGAATTAACTAAGTAGCTCAATAACCTTCCAATGAAAATAAACCTAATAGTCCACATAGATTTATGAAACTCACTTTATACGCCGTTGGTAGTAAAATGCCTTCATGGGTTAGCCAAGGATTTGCAGAATACTCTCGTCGTTTTCCGCGCGATTTAAGTTTTAACTTAGTTGAAATCCCTGCAGGGAAACGTGGTAAAAATGCTGATATCAGCCGTATACTCGCTAAAGAAGGTGAGCTATTACTTGCTGCAATTCCTAAAGGAAATCGCATTGTAACGCTTGAAGTAGAAGGACAATCGTGGACAACTCCTAAGCTTGCCAAACAGCTAGAAAGTTGGCAACTTGATGGCAGAGATGTCGCATTACTTGTTGGCGGTCCAGAAGGTTTATCCCCCGCTTGCATTAAAGCGTCAGAACAAAAGTGGTCATTATCAGCCCTAACGCTACCTCATCCGATGGTTCGAATACTCATAGCAGAGAGCTTGTATCGTGCTTGGAGTGTAAACACTAACCACCCTTATCATAGAGAATAGCTTTTGTTCATGATCCCCTTAGCAATGCTTTTAGTAAATATTTTCAATAGAGTACGCTAATGTCTCCTCGTCGCGTTGTTATTCGAAATCAATCCGCTGAAGCAAATTTATTTGCTCGACGCACATTCATTGCTTTTTCAGTCGTTGTGCTGGTGCTATTAGTACTTTTTGGTAATGTATTTAACTTACAAGTCGAATCATTTGAGAAGTATCAGACACGCTCAAATTCCAATCGTATTAAACTACTGCCCGTTGCGCCAAATCGCGGTTTAATTTATGACAGAAATGGTGTGCTACTCGCCGACAATAAACCAGTATATAGCCTAGAAGTCATCGCCGAAGATGTTGATGATATCAAAGCCAGTGTTGAGCAAGTCAGTCTGTTACTCAATATCAGTTCAGAACGACAAGCTAAATTTTTCAAATCAATGAAAAGTAAACGCCGCTTTAAACCGGTTGAATTACACTCTCGATTAAGTGATCAACAAGTTGCATTATTTTCGGTTAATCAGCATAAGTTTCCCGGCGTTTTTGTAAATGCACGTTTGAAGCGTTATTACCCTTTTTCAGACTTAACTACGCATAATTTAGGTTATGTCGCCCGCATAAACAGAAAAGATGCAAAGAAGTTAGAGCAAGAAGGTAAATCTGAAAATTATGCTGCTACCTACGGCATTGGTCGGTTAGGTATTGAAAGATACTACGAAGATATGCTGCATGGCACTATTGGCCATCAAGAAGTAGAGATAAATAACCAAGGTAGAGTAATTCGTACACTCAATTATACGCCGCCAGTGCCAGGTAAAGATCTCACATTAACCTTAGATATTGAATTGCAAATGATTGCTAAACGCGCCTTATCAGGTAAGCGCGGAGCCGTTGTGGCAATGGATCCTCGTACAGGTGGAATTTTAGCCATGTATTCCAATCCAAGTTTTGATGGCAACTTATTTGTGCACGGTATTAGCAGTAAAAACTACAGTAAATTACTTAATTCAAAAGACTTACCGCTGATTAATCGCAGTGTACAAGGCTATCCTCCAGCTTCTACCGTTAAACCCTTCCTCGCGTTAACGGGTTTAGAAGAAAAGATAATCACGCCAGATACCCAAATTCACGATCCAGGCTGGTATCAACTTGAAGGTTTGCCAAATAAATATCGTGATTGGAAACCTTGGGGTCATGGCATGGTCAACTTAACAAAAGCTATAGAACAGTCTTGTAATATCTACTTTTATGATCTCGCTTTTAAATTGGGCATCACTAAAATTAGTAATATGATGGAAAAGTTTGGCTTTGGTGACTACACCGGTATCGATATCCACGAAGAAAGTAAAGCCATTATGCCCAGTGTTGCTTGGAAGCGCGAACGATACAATAAGTCTTGGTACACAGGTGAAACACTTTCTGTTGGTATTGGGCAAAGTTATTGGACAGTAACACCACTACAATTGACCCAAGCCCTGACCACCTTAGTTAACCATGGTGAACGTAAGGTCCCCCACTTATTAAAAGCCAATAGTGAATTAATTATAGAAAGTAGTGGTAATGCTTATCATCAAATTACGCCAACTATCTATGAGCCTCGCGCACCATTAAAGCTTAAAGATGATAAAAATTGGAATGTTGTGTTAGAAGCGATGCACAGTACCGTTCAAAAATTTGGTGCCACAGCCTACAAACCATTTAAAGGCTCAACCTATGATGCATCAGGAAAAACAGGTTCAGCGCAAGTTGCACGTATAAAACAAGATGAAAAGTATGATGCAAAGGCCACTTCTGAAAATCAACGTGATAACGCTATGTTTATTGCGTTTGCTCCTTTTGATAAGCCTGAAATTGTTGTTGCCGTTGCCATTGAAAATGTTGCCAAAGGTGGTGGAGCGACCAATGCTGCACCAGTAGCAAGACAAGTTATGGATCAGTATTTTGGCGATAGAGTCATTACCAGTCAAACACATAAAACAAAAGTTAATTCAGCCACACCAACTAAACATCATGAGGCTGACTGATGCGCAGTAGCGGACAAGACCAGCAAAAAGTTCATACCCTTTGGCAACGACTACATATCGATATCCCGTTATTATTAGGTCTACTAACATTATTAGCGCTAGGACTTTTCCTTGTTTACAGCGCCGGTGGACAAGAGGTAGCCGTTGTTTACCGCAAGGCTAGAAGCATAGGTGTTGCCCTACTCGGCATGTTTATTGTGGCACAAATCCCACCATTGGTTTACCGAAAATGGGCAGTACCTGTATTTGTATTAGGTTTATTAATGCTGGTAAGTGTGTTGCTATTTGGTCATGTGGGTAAAGGGGCCCAACGCTGGCTTGATTTAGGTTTTATAAAGTTTCAGCCTTCTGAAATTATGAAACTCATTGTGCCAATTATGATTGCATGGTTTGTCAGTCAAGATAGTTTACCCGTTAAAATATCGACAGTAGTGCAGGCTTTTATTCTCGTACTATTACCCACTTTACTTATAGCTAAGCAGCCTGACTTAGGCACTTCTTTACTTATTGCTAGCTCGGGAATCTTTGTTATTTTTCTAGCTGGGGCAAGTTGGAAACTGATTTCTGCTTGTGTTGGTTTAGCCTCTGCATTCGTCCCTATTTTATGGATGTTTTTAATGAAGCCATACCAAAAGCAGCGCGTGATGACTTTTTTAAACCCAGAGCAAGATCCCCTTGGCTCAGGTTATCATATTATTCAATCTAAAATAGCGATAGGCTCTGGCGGTATTGAAGGTAAAGGTTGGCTGCAAGGTACACAATCACAATTAGAGTTTTTACCTGAGCGTCACACTGATTTTATCTTTTCAGTCTTTAGTGAAGAATTTGGTTTGATCGGTGTTGCGGCCCTGCTCGCGGTGTATTTATTTGTGGTAATGCGTGGCTTATGGATCGCGGTGAATGCTCAGCACGCCTTTACTAAGTTACTCGCCGGCAGCCTTACCCTAACCTTTTTTGTTTATGTTTTTGTTAATATTGGCATGGTGTCTGGATTATTGCCTGTTGTTGGTGTGCCACTGCCATTGGTTAGTTATGGCGGCACCTCGATGGTGACATTAATGTTAGGTTTTGGCATATTAATGGCGATCAGTACACATAGACGTTTCCATGTTTAGTCAATTTAACTAATACCTTACTTATTCCCTTTGCGGTGAAATTTATAAAAGTTATGAACGATATGAATCAAGCAATTAAACACCTTCCTTTTATTTTGCTACTCTCTGTATTAAGTGCTTGTAGCTCTGATCGTTATCAACATAAGCATGACAGCACTCCGACACGTATACCAAGCCAAGCGGAGCTAAAAGATGCAATTGCCCGCGCAGAGCCTCATAGCCGCGGTGGTAATAGAGATTATCAAGTTTTTGGCAAACCTTATAAGGTTTTAGCTAGTGCACATGGCTTTGAGCAAACAGGTACCGCTTCTTGGTATGGTAAAAAATTTCATGGTCATCTTACGTCAAATGGCGAAATTTACGATATGTATACCATGAGTGCTGCCCATAAAAATTTGCCTTTACCAACGTATTTAAAAGTCACCAATACCGTAAATAATAAATCTGTTGTCGTGCGCGTTAATGATCGCGGCCCTTTCCACCAATCACGAATTATTGATTTATCCTATAGCGCAGCTTACAAACTTGATATGTTAAAAACGGGTACCGCTCAAGTTAACATCACAGCAATCACTGACTTTGATAAAAAAACAGGCAAAGTAAAAGTAGCACAGACCACTGCCCCTGTTGTTAGCGCTGCAGCCTCTACTGCCGTTCAATCAACGACGACAAACCAAAGCTCTCCCCTAAAAGACACCGCTATGGGCATTACCACCCCTTACATTCAAGTTTTTGCCACCAGCAAAAAAGAGCTAGCCATCAGTACGGCTAATAAACTAAAAACTCAATACAAGCAAAATACCAGTTATCCCGAGCATAAAGGACTTTATCGTATTCAGTTAGGTCCCATTAGTGATATTGCGACATTGAATGCACTATTATTGTCTTTAAAAGAAAATGGTTATCCTAATGCCTACCCGCGAACTGCACCGCAGTAACATCAAGCGCAAATGGCCAACAGAGAGGTAATCCGCTCACATAGCACCAAAGATTATAAACGTTGTTACATTTTTAACGTATTTTCTGCGACATTATGCACATTATCTATTTTTTGCCCATAGCCAAGATTGTTATAAGTGGTATACTTTCGTCCAGTTGATTATCCTTAATTTTCCACACACGACTTACACTATGACCAATAAAACAAAACTTTCTGGTAAGTTTTCTACCAGTAAATTATTTACTTTTTTCAGTGGCGCACTATTTAGCGCTGCAACTGTGCTTATGCCAAGTGCACACGCTATTACTATTATCCCAGAGGCCCCACAAATAAATGCCAAGGGTTTTATCCTAATTGACTACACCACGGGTAAAATAATTGCTGAAGAAAATGCTGATACACAATTAGCACCAGCAAGTTTAACGAAAATAATGACCAGTTACATTATTGGTAAAGAGCTAGAAAGCGGCAATATTAAAAACACTGATAAAGTAATGATCAGTGAAAAAGCCTGGGCTAAAAAATTCCCTGACTCTTCAAAGATGTTCATTGAAGTAGGTACTGAAGTACCTGTTAGTTTATTAAACCAAGGCATTATCGTTGCCTCGGGTAATGATGCATGTGTGGCTATGGCAGAACATATTGCCGGTAGTGAAAGTGCTTTCGCCGATTTAATGAATGCGCACGCTGAGCAACTAGGTATGTCGAGTAGCTTTTTTGAAAACAGCCACGGTTTAGACAGTACTTCTCATATGACCACGCCAAGAGATATGGCAACACTCGCTATAGCTCTTATTCGCGAAGTACCTGAAGAATATGCAATTTATAAACAAAAATCTTTTACCTATAACAATATTAAGCAATATAACCGTAATGGTTTGTTATGGGATAAAAGTTTAAATGTTGACGGCATGAAAACTGGCCACACCTCTAATGCGGGTTATAGTTTAGTAACCTCAGCAACAAAAGGTGACATGCGTTTAGTTACCGTAGTAATGGGTACTGCAAGCGAGCGAGCACGAAAAGTAGAAAGTAAAAAATTACTGAACTATGGTTTCCGCTTTTTTGAAACCATTACGCCATATAAAGCAGGTGAAAAATTTATCGCTAACCGTGTTTGGATGGGTGAAAAAGAGAATGTAGATTTAGGCATTATTTCAGATACTCCCATCACCATTCCACGTGGTCAACGCAAAAACTTAAAAGCTAACTTTGAGTTGAACCAGCAGTTAACAGCACCATTGGCTAAAGGAACCGTTGTCGGAACATTATTTTTACAGCTAGGCGATGAAGATATAGCTCAATACCCACTAGTAACATTAGAAGAAGTTAACGAAGGTAGCTTATTTAGCCGTTTAGTCGATTATGTTAAGTTGCAGTTTGCTAACTAAAAACAGTTAAAAATTCAGTAAAAAAAGCCTCTTTATTGAGGCTTTTTTATTTTTTTTGATAAAGAGTTATAAACAAAATAATATCAGCCCTGAATTTTTAATGATAAAATGCCGATATTACGTTTCAACCTAGCGCAAAAGAAGTAAATAAAATGAAAACCAAGTTTGACGAATTATTAGAATTCCCTACAGTATTAAACTTTAAAGTCATGGGTGTTGCCTGTGATGAGCTGCCTGATTTGATCATAGCTGAACTACAAAAACATACACCTGGTGATTACGTACCCAAAATAAAACCAAGCTCTAAAGGCACCTATCACTCAGTTTCGATTGCCGTAACAGTGACGAGCAAAGAGCATATTGAAACTATTTATAAAACATTAACTGCTATTGATCAGGTTCGATACGTTTTATAACCCCGTTTAATACAATTTATTTTGAATACCCAGATTGACGAGGTTTGCCGAATGCACTCAAATTCAATAATCGAAAAAAGTGTTAACAGCCTTGCTGATTCATTAGTCATCCGTCAGCTAAATACCATGGATTACAGCCTAGTTTGGCAAGCCATGAAAGATTTTACCGATAATCGTGATGATACAACGGCTGATGAATTATGGTTAGTCGAGCATCCTGCTGTTTTTACCCAAGGTCAAGCAGGTAAAGCTGAACACTTATTAGTACCAGGTGACATTGAAGTAGTAAAGGTTGACCGAGGCGGTCAAGTGACTTACCACGGACCCGGCCAACTGGTGGTTTACATAATGATTAACTTACGCCGTAAAAAAATTGGGGTAAGACAATTAGTAACTTTGATCGAAAACAGTATAGTGTCGGCTTTAACCGACTATGATATCGCCGCTTACGCTAAAGCTGACGCGCCGGGCGTTTATGTTGACGAGAAAAAGATTGCCTCATTAGGATTACGAGTTCGCAAAGGATGCTCTTTTCATGGCTTAGCTATGAATGTGAATATGGATTTATCACCATTTCTTCGTATTAACCCTTGTGGTTATGCTGGTCTAGAAATGGTACAAACAGCCGATTTACAAGGCCCGAAAGATACCGCTAGTGCAAGTACGGCATTAGTGAAACATTTAATAAACTTACTTGAGGCTAGTAATGTTAGTCATCAAGTAGGCTTACCAAACGAGAATAAAAAAGTATCATGAGTAACGATTTAACCTCAGAATCAAAAACAGCCAATCGCGCTGCTGGCGAAAAATTTCGCGATGCAGATAAATTAGCCCACATCCCTATTAAAGTTGTTAGTTCAACAAAAGCGACCATGCTGCGTAAACCAAGTTGGTTACGTATCAAGTTACCTCGCACCAGTGAACGTATTGATAACATCAAGGCTAATTTACGTAAGAATAATCTTCATTCTGTTTGTGAAGAAGCGTCATGCCCTAATTTATCTGAATGTTTTGACCACGGTACAGCCACCTTTATGATTTTAGGTGATATTTGTACACGTCGTTGTCCATTTTGTGATGTTGGTCACGGTCGTCCACTAGCACCAAGCAGTGATGAGCCGAAAAAACTAGCAGATAGTCTTAAAGATATGGGCTTAAAATACGTTGTTATTACCTCTGTAGATAGAGATGATTTACGTGATGGTGGCGCACAGCAATTTGCTGACTGTGTTAAAGAGATTGGTGAACAAGCGCCAAATACTAAAGTAGAAATTTTAGTACCTGATTTTCGTGGTCGTATGGATCGTGCGCTGGAAATACTTAATCAACATCCGCCGCATGTACTAAACCATAATATGGAGACTGCACCACGTCTTTATACTAAAGTACGTCCAGGTGCTAACTATCAGTGGTCATTAGATTTACTTAAACGTTTCGGTGAAGCAAACCCCGGTGTAACTACAAAATCGGGTTTGATGGTTGGTTTAGGTGAAACTAACGAAGAAATCTTAGAAGTAATGCAGGACTTACGCGATCACGGTGTAACCATGCTAACAATTGGCCAATACCTGCAACCAAGTAAAGATCATCTTGCTGTTGAGCGCTATGTACACCCTGATGACTTTGCGATGTTTGAACGTGAAGCAAAGAAAATGGGCTTTGAACACGCTGCTTGTGGTCCTCTTGTTCGTTCAAGTTATCATGCTGACAAACAAGCTGCAGGTGAAGAAGTTAAATAAGTTTTCACTTTTATAACCTAGCGAGAAAGAATAAAAATCTGCTCTATAATATTGAAAAGCCAGTAGCACTACTGGCTTTTTTAGTCCTCAACCAAAACTACTAGCACTTTTATTATAAAACTTCATTGATATAGAATAATAAAAATCAAAATACCCCATAACTGTAAGCTTTACTTCCCGCATAAACGTAAACATTAACATACAACAATTTAATTACTTACTATCAGTTAGATTCGCATTTAGCATTTGCTACATTTGTTTGCTTGACTACATAAGCAGATTGTATGCATTTCTCCCTTAAGTTGAAATATTATCAGTACACATTGATTATAATGCTCAGCGATGCCTTCTTCGCTCTATATCGACACTGCCCCCCTTATACAGGTAGATGAAAGCTATCAAGCCCCTGTTATTTACCTATACAACTCCATCCAGATCATTTTGTTTACTTATTCACTATGCATTCATTTTAAAATCTCATCTTTAACCTTAGTGACAGATAAAACACCGATCAGATCGGACCAGGTTGTGTAATAAAAATTTCACACAATATGCACTAACGTATCGCTGACTAAATAACCATTCAGTATGACTTAATAATAATTCACTACTGTGAGTATTGCACCGATGAAAGTTTTCATTTATGTTACACATTACTTGCGATAACAAATTCAAATAGCACAACTCATAATAGATTAATGAGTAACAAAAAATGAATATTTATCACTTATAAAGCAAGCCTAATAAAAATACTTAAGGGTCTATAACATGAAAAAACGTTTTAACTACAGTACGCTAGCACTGTCCGTCTGCCTATCTTTAGGTAGCACGGCAACTTTTGCTGCTGAAAAGGACACTTCTGCTGGCGCAGAACATGCTGACATTGAACGTATAGTCAGTGTTGGTACACGTATATCTAACCGTACAGTTGCTGACAGCCCTTCTCCAATCGATATTATTTCATCTGAAGCGATCAAAAACTCAGGTGCAACCAGTACGCCTGATATGTTACGAAAGTTGGCTCCTTCATTTAACATGAATAATACCACCACCTCTGATGGACAAGATTTAATGCGTCCAGCGACTTTACGTAGCTTAGGCCCAGATCAAGTATTAGTATTAATCAATGGCAAGCGTCGTCATCAACAAGCAGTAGTTGCAGTGCAAGAGAATGTTGGTCGCGGTAGTGCGGGTACAGATTTAAGCTCTATCCCTATGACAGCAATTTCACACATAGAAATTTTACGTGATGGTGCTGCAGCACAGTATGGTTCTGATGCTATTGCTGGTGTGATTAACCTAGTCCTAAAAGATGATTTAGGCGGAAGCGTTTGGGCACAATATGGCCAAACAAGTGAAGGTGATGGTGAATCAACTGAATTTGGTGGTAACTATGGCTTCGCCATTGGTGATAAAGGTACGTTAAACCTAACCTTTGAATATGCTGATAATGAAGAAATGAACCGAGCAACACCTACGACATGGTTTGGCGCAATTGACGAACCTCGTCAGTTATTACTTGTTGGTGAAGCAGCAACAGAGATGAGTAGTCTATGGGCAAACTTTTCTTACGATCTAGGTGAAAGCAGTGAATTATACGCCTTTGGTGGTTTTACCAGTAAAGAAGGTGAATCATTAGGTTTCTACCGTCCTGCTGATGATAACCGCGTATGGAGCTCATTATACCCAGAAGGTGTAACACCAAAACTTGGCTCAAAATCAGAAGATTATTCTGTTGCAGTAGGTTTTAAGACACAAGTTGGCGAGTGGGACTTAGATGCCAGTGTCGTTACGGGTGAGAATAGATTTGAGTTCAGTAACTTAGAGTCATTAAACGCAAGTTATGGCCCAGATAGCCCAACAGCCGCATATGATGGCGCGCTAATTTATAGTCAAACCACGTTTAATCTTGATGCAGTAACCGCTGTAGATTTAGGATTTTTTGATGAAACATCGATAGCTTTTGGTGCTGAGTTTCGTGTAGATGGTTTTGCTCAAGAAGCTGGTGATATGGTCACGTATGCACGTGGCGATACCCTTTGTGCTGAATCAGTTAACCCAACGGGTGACCCAACAATGACGGGTTGTACTGGCGGTGATATCACTACACCTGGTATGCAAGGTTTCCAAGGTTATAGCCCTGAAATGGCGATCGATACCGACAGAAACAGTTTCGCGCTATATTTTGATACTGAGACAGCAATTACTGAAGAGTGGTTAGTGGCAGCAGCGGTTCGTTATGAAGACTATGATGACTTTGGTAGCACAGTTATTGGTAAATTATCAACGCATTTAAGCTTAACCGAGAACCTTGCTATTCGTGCTTCAGCCTCAACAGGCTATCGAGCGCCGGGTATGCAACAAGCTAACTTCACTCAACGTTCAATTTCATTAGATAATGGTGAACTAGCCGATTTAGTGACTTTACGTCCAAATGAAGCATTGGCTGAAGAGTTAGGTTTTACTGACTTAAAAGAAGAGAATTCTACTAACTTCTCGGTTGGTGTTATTTACACTAATGGCAACTATTCATCAACGCTAGATGTTTATCAAATCGACATTGATGATCGTATCGTTTACTCAGGCAATATTACTCGTGGAATTAACACTGAGATTGATGATTTCTTCGACCGTCATTCTGCTCCAGGTGATTCATTAGATGGCGTAAAAAATGTCTCAATTTTCACTAATGCTATTGATAGTGAAACCTTTGGTCTTGATTGGGTAAACCAATATACCCAAGAATTGAGCAGTATGGATGTAGTCTATGAGCTTTCTTATCACCATAACAATACTGAAGTAAGTGCGACTAATACTTCTTCGTCTATCGTACCAAATGAAGTTGTTTTTGATAACGCACAAAGACTATTAGTAGAAAAAGCACAGCCTCAAGATAGAGCCTCTTTATCAGCGATGTTTGATATGGACAGCTGGTCGGTAACTGGTCGCATGACTTATTACGGTGAAGTAACGTCAGCATCTTACGGTACACCTGAAAATACTTGGGGTGCTAAAAGCTTATTTGACCTAACTGCTCAATGGCAAGTAACTGATAATGTGAATATTAGTGGTGGTGTGCTTAACTTAACTGATGAGTACCCTGATGAATGGGGTGCAAATGGCTCACCATTTACTGACCTTGGTTTCAAATATGGTTGGACTAGTTTCCCGTTCTCACTTGCAGGACGTGAATATTACGTAAGAGCTTCATATAACTTCTAACGTAAATTAGTAAATCAACTAAAAAACCAGCTTTGCATAACTTGCCTCGCTGGTTTTTTTTACCCTATATTTCAGCTAACTCATTAACGAAGGAGTTAGTTATTATACAACAGCTTACAACTTAGGATTTTTCGGATAAAACTTGTCTGGCATACTGCTGATGTGTTCAAAAAAGCGGGTATCTTTGTAGGGGAGTTTCATAAAACCTGAAATACCAACACCATCAATAGTCGGTAATAACGCCAATACCTTCGCTAAACAGTCAGTGAACTCTGCTTTTTTCTCATGATTCAATAACATTAAATAACTATGAATTTTTAAATGCTTGGGCAGCACTTCAAAAATAATACAACCAGTATGATGAATTAAATTGAGTTCGGCCAAAACAGACATTAATTCATCTGGCAGATGTAAGTATTCATCAGGATCTTTACCATCTTCAAAATATGAGTGTAAGCGTGTTATATCATCAACATCTGGCACGTCACTTACTTCAAACTGTATTTCTTGAGCCTCATCCGCAATAAAGGGCTGATTTTCGTTAATCCGTTCTACGTGAAGAGTATTTCTAGCGTTGAACAAGCAGCTTTTGAACATACCAATACGGAATATGCCCTGGGCCAAATAAATAATGTTATTTACTGCGCTAGTAAACGAGGTTTTCAGTGCTTCATCAAATAACGTTAAGTTAGAGTCAATATAAACGCCCTCTTTCGCCCAACGAATTGCAATACCGCCAACCACAGGGAAATTCCCCAGTCTACTTAGTGCAGCAATGAAGGCTTTTTCATTATCTCCCATGCCCATAAGGTAATTTTTATAGTATTTGTCCAACTGGGCATCATCAATGTTCGCTAGGCTCTCATGCCCTGTTTGCTCGCGTAAAAATGACTTGCGCGAACCATATACTACGGTATCAATTTGCTCACCTTGCGGTTTTACCCAAACAGGAATTTGCGCAATGGCGTTAAACTTTATTGGCTTGTCTGCAAGAACAACTTGTTTTAAGTAAGTGAGGTTATTAAAAAAGTAATCACCCGCTTGCGCTCTAAGTTTCTCATCATCACTTAACATCCCCGTTAACACTTGTGCGAGTAATTTTGGTAAACCCAGAGCATTAGGTGGTATCACTTTTACGCCATAGCGGCATGACTGACCTGAGGCAAGTGCATATAAAGTCGCTGCTAAACCTTGTTCATCGAAACGAGGACTAGATAAACCACCATTGAGCTGCTCTGGTCCAATAAAGTAAACATCGCCTAAACGAGCATTGCTATGTTGTAAATCACTGCTCATAAGATCCATGACATTGGTACTGGTACTTTGCTTGTCACAATCAAGTTGTGCACTAACAGATGAGCCCCAATCAATAAGCTGTACTTCGCCTGTGCTTTTATCGTAAACCAAGTTAGAAGGCTTAATATCACCGTGCACAATAGGTTTTAACAGTCGATGATTATTGGCTTGGCGCAAATACAATAATATATCTGCCAATTGCAATGCGATACTGACCACCAGCTCTGGCGCCAATGGCCCTACTTGCAGTGACAATTGCTCTAAATCTAAACCCGGAGCTCTCGTCATTTGCAGAATTGATTGACGTTTTATTTTTTGATAATCAATTACTTGTGGTATTTGTGGATGGCTAAGTTGCCCTTGAATTTCAGCCTCTTCTGCTAACCTATCTTGCACATGTTGAGGTAAATTGATGCGCGAAAACTTAAATACCACAGGCAATTGAGCTGCTGAAGTTCCTTTGCGCTTGATACCTGAGAAAACAAAACCATAGGCGCCTTTACCTAACAGTGCAACATCTTCAAAGCCAAGTTGCTTTAATTGCTGCTGACAAAGATCAACCCATTGTTTTAACTTAGTCGCATCTTTATGACTGAGTAAATAGATAGATTGCTCTTGGGCAATGTAGAAATGCTGTAATTTTTTATTAGTCACAAGTTGTTTCTATTGTTAATGGGTAAAGAAAAGGGTTAGTAAAATGAAAATTAGTTTTAATGAATACGCTACCGACTATTGCTTTAAACTACAAGATTAGCGTGAAATTTTAGCTTTTTCTTTTACTGATAAAATAAAGTTCAATCACAGTTAAACATTATTTTATTCCATGTTCTCTTAATTTCATCGCAATCTTATTATGTGACACATTTAAGCGTTCAGCTAACTTGCGTGTTGTCGGAAATAACGGGTGTAACTGCGCAAGTAATTTGGCTTCAAACTCTGCTTGGGCACTAGACCAATCTTTAATCATTTGAATGCCAATATCATTAGCAAGTTGTTGGTTACCAGCATGCTTATTAAGGACTTGTAATAAATCATCCGCACAAATATCACCGCCATTACTCAAAGCGACAGCACTGAATAAAACATTCTGTAATTGCCTAATATTTCCAGGCCAAGCAAAATCCTGTAATAAACTAAGTGCTTGAGTGGTCAATTTTGGCTTAGCAATATCCGTTTGTTGACTGTTACTCACCTGCTTAGCCGCATTTTCAATGAACAGGTTAGCTAATAGACTCATATCTGCCATGCGATCTCTTAGTGGGGGTAAATCAATGCTAAGCACATTTAATCGATAATAAAGATCTTCACGAAAAGTTTTTTGGCTTATGAGCTTGGCTAAGTCTTGATGACTGGCACTAACAATACGTATATTAGCAAGCAGCTCTTTAGTACCACCAACGCGACGATAGGTTAGATCTTGTAAAAAGCGTAACAATTTTGCTTGTAAATACGGTGACATCTCTGCAATTTCATCTAAAAATAGACAACCACCTTCAGCCAATTCTATTAATCCTGGTTTACCGCCCTTTTGAGCCCCAGTAAATGCCCCACCAGCATAACCAAATAACTCACTTTCTAATAAATGCTCAGGTAATGCTGAGCAGTTGATCGCTAAAAAAGGCGCTTTAGATCTTGTGCTTGCTTGATGCAAAGCCCGAGCGATTAACTCTTTACCTGTACCGGTTTCACCACTGATTAATACCGGTAAATCTAATTCAGCAAATCGCTTACCTTGCGCCTTAATTAAACTGATGCTTTTTGATTCGCCAATAATACTATCAAAACTGTGATCTTGATGACTTTGCATTAATGAAATTTGACGTCCTAAAGTATTCATCGAACGAAAAAGTAGCACTGAGCCACTTACTTGTTCAGTTTTGTCTTGCGCTAATGGCGAGCTGTGACTTGATACCACTGGACTTATATCAAGGATGTACGCTTTGCCTTTAATAGTCACGGCCTGGCTAGTGGCAGCATTAGTAAGCATAGCTTTATTAACTTGCCCGAGAAATGCATCGATTGGCTTGCCCAAGTAATCCGTTATCGCAGACTCTGGCTCAATTGAATCCGTTGACGGCTTAAGTTTGTGGCTTGCCTTATTCATGGCCAAAATAAGCCCATTACAATCTACATCGATAATAGGCTCTGGCATTTTATCCAATAAAGCCTGTAAATGACTTTCGCGTTGCTCACTTGGCAACAAGTTAATTATCTCAACACTTTTTACGCCAGCAACCGAGGCTAAACACTCTTTAATTGACGAAAGCGTTAAGGCCGTATATTCAACATGTACATAGGTAAAACAGCTGATAATTTCTACCGCTTTTAAATTCCACGCTTGCTTGGCAAATATCGCTAATATTTCTTGGGAAATACCTATTCTATCGCTTGATTCAATAACAACACGCATAAGGTAATACAACTATAAATAAACGTACCACAAATATTACACAGTAATAATTTTAGTACAACCGGTATTTATCCCATTAAAACAGTAAATAACTAGCTATTGTTTACTCTAAAAGAAAAGTAAAAAAACAGTTTGTAATTTATTTAGTACAACCATCTATTTACTCAATTAAAAAACACCGTATCAATCTGATAAATAAGGATTTTATTTAGTTGGCAGTATAGTTGCAAACTAATAAACAGTGAACAATGAACAGTGAAAGAGTGAAAGAGTGAACGAAACATCAGTTCACCATGACAGCTTACTGATATAGCCGTAATAAATCATTCAGCTGATATCAAATAAAACATAACAATAATAATGACACCTTATAGAAGAGAAACTATGACCCAGTTTAAGAGCAAAAACATTGAAACTAATGCTATTCACGCCGGCAGAATTAATGATACACAATTTGGCTCGCTTGCTACGCCTTTATATCAAACATCTACTTTTATCTTTGATAATGCTCAGCAAGGTGGCGATCGTTTTGCTGGTGAAAGCGAAGGTTACATCTACACGCGTTTAGGCAACCCAACAACTCGCCAATTAGAACAACGCGTTGCGGCCATGGAATGCATGGATGATGCAGCAGCAACAGCAACAGGTATGGCTGCAGTATCGGCCGCGTTACTGACTAACTTGCAAGCTGGTGATCATATGATTTCATCTAAAGCTGTTTATGGTTGCTCATTTGCGCTAATGAGTCACATGCTGAAGAAATTTAATATTGAGGTGACCTTTGTCGATATGACTGAGCCTGACAATATTAAAGCAGCGATAAAAGAAAATACTAAATTAGTCTTTCTAGAGACACCAATCAATCCAAACTTGGTGGTATTAGATTTAGAAAAAATTTGTGCCATTGCCAAAGATCACAACTTATTATCAATAGTTGATAACACTTTCCTTACCCCAGTATTACAACAACCAGCAAAATTTGGTGCTGATATTGTGTTGCATAGTGCAACTAAATACCTTAATGGTCATGGCGATGTTGTCGCCGGCATCGTATGTGCTAACTTTGAAATGATCAATGAAATTAAAATGACAACGCTTAAAGATATCGGTGCCACCATAAGTCCTCATGATGCTTGGTTGATCATGCGCGGCCTTAAAACCTTACCGATTAGAATGGATAGACATTGCAGCAACGCACAAAAAGTCGCTGAGTTTTTAGAGCAACACTCTATGGTTGATGAAGTTTATTATCCCGGCCTTAAAAGCCACTCAGGGCATAAGTTTGTTGGTAATCAGATGAAAGCTGCAGGTGGCGTGATTGCTTTTGAATTAAATACCGACCTTACCGGTGGGAAAACCTTTATTGATGCGATGCAGCTCTTTTCAATAGCCGTTAGCTTAGGTGATGCAGAGTCACTTATTCAACACCCTGCCTCAATGACACACTCACCTTACACGCCCGAAGAAAGAGCGGATGCTGGCATCAGTGATAGCTTAATTAGGATCTCTGTAGGTTTAGAAAATGTCGACGATATTATTAGCGACTTAACGCAAGCTTTAGCAAAAGTAAAACAGCCAAGCAGCGAAAAAGTCACCAATATTAATCAAGCAAATAATGCGGCGTAAGCCGTTGTAGTATCAGCAACTGAAAAGAACTGCTAAGGATAAGCGCTAATCCTTAAGCATACCCAATAAAAAAGCCTCAATAAGCAATTAGCGTATTGAGGCTTTTTATTTCAATTTGAGGATATCGATTGGATTAAATTATCAATTATTTTTCAGAAAAAACAACTGCCAATTGAGGTAATAACTTTGCTTTAAGCGTCGCTATTTCTTCATCAGAATAAGACGTTAAAGCTTGTTGACCCCAAATAGGCTTTGGCCATTGCGCATCTTCTCTAAAGCGAACAACATGATGAACATGCAGTTGCTCAACCACATTACCTAAGGCGGCAACATTCATTTTGTCACCCGCAAAAACTTGCATCAATAACTCACTCAATAAGCTCGACTCATTAAGCAATTGTTGCTGTTGTTGCCAGTCTAACTGGTATATCTCACTAACATCGGCAACTTTAGGCACCAAAATAAACCAAGGGTAAGCACTATCATTACAAAGCAATAATTTACACAAAGGAAAATCAGCCAATTCAATACCGTCTATTGCTAATTGAGGGTGTAAAGTAAATGTTGTTGTTTCACTCATTATAAATACCTTGTTATGAACATATATTTTGTAAATTGATTATTGATAATTTACCGTTAAAGAGCAGCCGTTAAAAGCTTGCCATGAAACTAATTAACGTTTGTTTTTACGACCACGACCACGCGCGGTTTTCTTGGCTTCTCTCGCAGCAATACGCTTTTTTTCAAGTTCAGTGAAGTGGGCGTTTTCTTCATCAATAATATCCGGTAACTCAAAGGAAATAGCGCCTAGTGTTTTATCGCGGATCTCATTAATTAAAATAACAGACGCTTTATGTAAATCAACACGACCACCACTTTTAACACAACTACGCTTGCGGCCTATCGCTTCAATTAAGTCTTCTTCATGCTCTGGTAATTCGTCAAGCTTGTAGCGTTCCATAACACGTTTTGGATACGCTTTAAGTAAATAATCTGCCGCAAAATAAGCGATATCATCATGATCAAATGCAGTATCTTTAACTGCACCTGAAACTGCTAAGCGATAACCAGAGTTTTCATTAGCAATTTTAGGCCATAACATGCCCGGAGTATCAAAAAGATACAGACCTTCTTCTAAGCGAATGCGTTGTTGACCTTTAGTCACTGCTGGCTCATTACCTACTTTAGCTTTTGCTTTACCTACTAAGGTATTGAGTAATGTCGATTTACCAACATTGGGTATCCCCATGATCATGGCGTTTATTTGTTTGCCTTCTTCATCTTTATTCGGCACTAATTTTCGAATTAACCCAACTAGGTTTTTCGCGACACTCGGCTGCTCTGTGGTTAGGGCAATCGCTTTTACATTGTGCTGCGACTCTAAATAATCTAACCATATTTTGGTGGCGGCAGGATCCGCTAAATCACTTTTATTAAGGATCTTTATTAGCGGTTTATCACCTCTGATCTCAGTGATCATTGGGTTTTCACTACTAAAGGGTAAACGCGCATCACACACTTCAATTACCACATCAATTTGCGGTAATATTTCTTTTATTTCTTTTTGTGCTTTGTGCATGTGGCCTGGAAACCAGTTAATAGCCATGAAAATCCTAAGGTAACTAATAATAATGGCGTAATTTTAACAAGCTTTTAGCTAACGTGGCTAGCCATACTCGTTAATAATGCTAAACGAATACATTAACGAGTTAAGCCATGCACTTTGCCGTCACCAGATTGGTGCTATAAAATCCGCTAAAACAGTCGTAAAAATGAGGTGTATCCATTCCATCTAATGAAAAATATCACCCGCTTGTTTGCTCAAAATGTATTTAGCGAACATAAATACTCTCACTTGAACATGCTACCCATGAAGCGACAATAACACCCTATTCAACAATCGAAAAACTTATAAATCAATCCGCCAACATCCCCGTATTCATTAGTGAACGTAGATTAATCCTTCATTATTTTCCCTATTAAATTTTGGGATATTGCTGAGCCATCTTGCGTCGATATAGCGTTTATTCATCGCCAAAATACCCTTAGTTATTGAAAAATGACTTACCATGTCGGTTGGCAGTAATTTTAAAATCCTCCCTAAGGGGGATATAACTAAACGGGTATAACGGCTAATATATACCCATAATCATTCAAAATGCTCGATTCAGAGTACTTGAGTAATTTCAGTTTGAGGCGCGTCAATTAAATTAGGGAAATTCCTATTTCTTTGACGCAACAATAAAATGGGATTACTCAAGCGCTTCTACGATGGGGCTAAAAACGATTTATACGTCGTTATTGATTTTGAGAATGGAACAACCATCCCCTACAATCAATGCCTTGCCTAAATCGTTTTTTTCTCCCACTGAAACATGCATTTTGAATGTTCACGGGTATATACCCAATACAAAAACATAAATAGCGTCGAGAGTAGTACTTTGTTAAATAAATTAATATCTAATGAATTATCTGAAAGTGCAGTGCTACCGCTATCTTCATTGAGTAACTTAGCGATTCATCCGCTACGTGAAAAACTTTATAACGAATTACATAATAGACCTTTTCATTCAATATCTTCACCGGCTCAACTTACTCACATTGCTATCCAGCACCATGGCGAATTAAAGCAACAAGAGCATGACTTCATTTCACTGTTATGTAATAGGTTTCAAGTAAACTCGCCTGCCAAATCAATGCCCTGCTTTTATCAGGACTTTGGTTTATTCAGCCTTCGTTGGGAACGCCATTTAGAGTACTCCACATATACTTTTATCCACCAAGCGCCATTAACAGATCAACCCTTTGTTAAAAATGCGATTGATTATGTCCCTAGTAATTGGTTTGAGAAAATGCCTGGCCAAGTGATCGCTGCGGTACATTTAGTCATTGAATCTGAAAGTATTGAAAAAGCGAGAACACACAAAGTCGAGCAATTTTTTGACAATATGTCATTGATTGCCAGTGCTCCGGTACATTCTCAAGCGAAAGTATGGAGTTCATTTAAGTTGCATGAAGATGGTTTTGGTCGCTTTTTGATATACCAAGAAGACTTATCAGCGGCGCAGCTTGGCCGCTTAGCCCAACAATTATTACAGCTTGATACCTACCGTTTAATGGCTACATTGGGTTTACCCTTAGCACAAGCCATTAATAGCGAACTGAACCAACTCGACATCCAACTGCAACAAGTGACAACTTACATTGCGCTAGGTACTGAAAAAAGTGATAGAGAGCTACTAACACAAGTTTCTAAAATAGCAGCAAAAGTGGAAGATTATCGTAGCCAAAGTACTTACCGATTTTCTGCTACTAATGCCTATTACGATGTGGCATTACAACGAATGGAAGAATTAAAAGAAGAAGAAATCCCAGGTTATATGACCCTGCAAGAATTCTTAATGCGTAGAATTACCCCTGCCGTTAAAACCTGTCAAACCGCATCGAGTCACTTAGAAGACATATCAAAAAGAGTGACGCGTGCTAGTGATTTATTACGTACACGCGTTGAAATGGTGCTACAAGAGCAAAACCAAACCTTATTAAAATCAATGAACCACCGTGCTCACGTGCAAATGCGTTTGCAACAAACCGTTGAAGGTTTGTCTGTTGCCGCAATCAGCTATTATGGCATGCAGTTATTCGAAACTATGCTGACATCATTACCAACTTTAGGTGTTGAATATAATCATGAATTAGTCAGTGGCTTTGCAGTACCTATTGTCATTGGTATTGTATTTGTTGGCACGCGCTTAATACATAAACGCTTGATGAAAGGGTTAAAATAATTCCTCTGCCCGTGGTCATTTAAAACCAAAGAAAGCCAACCGACAAAGTAGAGTTCATAGCCACTAAAGTTTACCCATCACTTTAGCTAAGATGCAGTCACTGTAGACTTTTATTACCTTTTTTGTAAAGCAATAAAGTCTGCCTTTATGCACACCCGCGACTCAGCATAGCTAATTAGGTAACTCAGCCAGATATAATCCCCTTTCCTCCTATTTTTTAGTAGCTAAGCACTAACTTATTGCTGATAATGCTAATCATTAAGTATCTTCAAATAAGAGTTAGCTATTAAGTTATGAGTAAAAAATTCTATGTGATCTGGAAAGGCGCGAAAACAGGTATATTTACCACCTGGCCAGAAGTTCAACAACATACTGCAGGTCGCTCAGATGCTCAGTACATGGGCTTTGAATCAAAAAGCGCTGCCGAGCAAGCTTTCGCAACAACTTACACCAAAGCGTTAATGCAACGCTCTTTAAGTAAGAAAGGCTCAACAAGTTCTGCGCCTAGCTCAAGTCGCACAGCAGCAAGTAAAAAAACAAGCAAAGGTGCTAGCGCTAAAACTGCGGCTGTTAGTCCTAATGGTCCGAGTGATATTGAAATATACTGTGATGGTGCTTGCTCTCCTAATCCAGGTAAATCTGGTACAGGTTTAGCGGTTTATGAATCAGGTAAAGTCACCTCACTGTATTACGGTTTGTATCTGCCGAATGGTACTAACAATACCGCCGAGTTAAGCGGTATGCTTTCTGCTTTTCAAATTGCACAACACTTTATCGATAAAAACAGTGAACAAAGTATTTGCATATTATCTGACTCTAAATATTCTATCGACTCAATAACAAAATGGGCAAAAGGTTGGCAGGCAAAGGGCTGGACCCGCGGTAAAGGCGAGGAAATTAAAAATTTAGCCTTAGTCCAACAATGTTACGCACTTTATAAAACCATGCACAGCAAAATCACTATTCGCCACGTTAAAGGTCACGCAAACATCGAAGGCAATGAGCTGGCTGATAGAATGGCAGTACTTGCAAGAAAGCAGCAACAAGTTAATATGATCCGCTATAGCGAAACAATCAACATAAAAGCCATTCTTGCTATGGAATCTGGTTAGAGCGATCCCCGTGCTAACCTTGTTATACCTAACTGAGTTGAAACGATCTTAATTAAATAGACGAGAATATGCTGACAAATATCCTAATTACTATTGCGTTATTATTAATAACAGCCTTTATTCTCTCTCGAGTTTTTACCTTACCGAGAAACATTTGGTTATTATTTATCTCTCAGCCTTTAGTGATGTCTGCATCGCCTATTATTGTTTTTATTGGTGGTATTTTATCCAGTGAAATGGCCAATGACCCTTCGTTGGCCACCCTGCCAATTACCTTAATGATTTTAGGCGTTGCTGCGGGCTCTATTCCTGCCGCTATGTTAGCTAAAAATAAAGGCCGAAAATTTGCCGTTTATACTGGCTTAAGCAGCTCTTTAATTGCGGTAATTATTGCGCTATTTTCTGCAAAACTGGCGCTGTTTGAACTCTTTTGTTTTGCCAGCATGTTGATTGGCATCGGTGGAGCCTTCACACAACAATTGCGCTTTGCTGCCATCGAAAGTAGTTTAAATAAAGAAGATGTACCTAAAATATTATCAATTTTAATGCTAAGCGGCGTTTTTGCTGCATTTTTAGGCCCTGAAGTAGCGGTAGCGGGTAAAGACTGGCTATCCTCTCCTTATGGTTACGCGGGATCTTTTTTATTATTAGCAGCACTGATCCTTTGTGCCATGCTACTGATGTTAGCTTTTAAAAATCCTCCAGTAACAAGCAATGAAACCGTTGGAGAGCCAAGAGCATTAAGCATTATTATTAAACAACCTATCTTTTTGATTGCTGTATGTACCGCGACTATTGGTTTTGCCTTAATGAGTTATTTAATGACAGCAACACCCATTAGCATGCACCACATGCAAGGCCACAGTTTGCAAGAAACTAAATGGGTCATCCAAAGTCATATTGCCGCTATGTATATTCCATCATTATTTACCCCTTGGTTAGTAAAATACCTAAAATTGAAAGGGTTAATGCTCATCGGCACAGTTATCTATGCAATAGTTGCTCTGATAGCCTTATCTGGGCATGAAGTGATGCATTACTGGTGGGCACTTATTTTATTGGGTATTGGTTGGAACTTCTTATTCTTAACAGGTACCTCTTTATTGCCTGAAAGTTATCACGCCAGCGAGCGCCATAACGTTCAGGCAGCCAATGACTTTATCTTATTTGGCTTTCAAGCCGCTGGTTCACTCTTAGCTGGCTGGGTATTATTTAACGCCGGTTGGCACTGGGTTGTCATAACAAGCCTGCCTTTTATTCTGATACTCTTTACTGTGGTTGGTTTTTATCACAAACATCAGAAAAAATTAATCGTAAATCACGCTACAAATAATTAAGACTATAATTTATAGCAAGGGCATTAAAGTAGTATGGTCGAGAACCTTAAACCAATAACGAAAAAAGAAGGAAGTAAAAATGAGTGGAACAACTATGGTCGTGGTTATTGTCTGTGTCGTTTTCGGTATTTTATATAAAATGTATAACAAACATTTAGAGTTTAAAGCGAAAACGATTAGCCATAACAACAGTACCGATTCACTAAATGAAGAATTGAAAAAAGAAATTGAATCACTGACCGAGCGCGTTCAAGTATTAGAAAAAATCGTCACCGACGAAGGTTACCAAGTACAAAAAGACATTAATAAACTCTAAGGTAACCAATAAAATACCCTATAAGTTATCGGTATAACTTTTCCCTTTCATGACGGAGTGTTGATGTAATGAAACTCATAATGAAAACTGAATTTGATAACCTCAGGCTCAATCCCTTGCACGATTATGAAAGCGATAGTAATGGCGAAAAACAAGTCGTTAGAATCTATTGTGGTGAGTTATTGATTGCCAAAAAATTAAAACAGAAAAAATCTATTCGATTTTTTGGCATAGCAAGTTACCAACAGTATCTAACGCAAGAAGAGACTTTGAAGTAACAATAAACCAATCAGTTCAATAAACTAATCGATTGGTATTACTTCTTCAACATGGATTTTAAATCTGCAAAGGGATTATAGGTGGCAGTATCTTGGTTGGTATCGCCTGCTTTCACTTCAGTTGTATAACTTGCATGGTCAGTATATTTAGCATGCTCATTATCGTGACAGTAAATACACAGTAGCTCCCAATTGCTCCCATCGTTAGGGTTATTGGTATGATCATGATCCATATGATGCACGGTCAACTCTTTTATATTTGAATAAACAAATTCACGCGCACAACGACCACAAACCCAAGGGAATAATTTTAAAGCTCGATCACGATAACCTTGCTCTTGTTGTTTATAGTGTGCGCTAGTACCAAAACGATCTGAAGACATAATAATTTAGGACAGTAAATAAATAATGTAGATAGTGTATTGCTAAGCGGGAAGCTTAGCAATAGTCGGATATGAAGGAATACGATTAAGGGTATTGGTTTATGGTATTTCCAAACGACTTCACACTGCATGATTCAGTTTGCAATAGCTTGGCCATAATTTACTGATCTAATGATTCCAGTGTTTTTCCGTGTGGAATAGGTAAACGAGTTTTTGCATCAACTTTTACAAAAACAATGTCATCCGCCAAACAAATGGTTTTTTTAGTCGCTTTATTACGTACTAAACAGGTTACCGTAATAGACGTACGACCAACTTCTTTGGTTTCTAAGCCAAACTCAACCACATCACCTTGCATCGCAGCTGACTCAAAACTAATTGCACCTATATGTTTTGTCACCAAACAGTTGGTTTCTAATTGACAGATAGCGTAAATAGCTGCCTCTTCATCAATCCATTCAAGTGCGCGACCACCAAATAGAGAGTTTGCGTAATTTAAATCGTTGGGCATAACAAGACGACGGGAAAGAAAGCGCATAAAAAGCCTTAAAAAGTGAACATCAATAATAGTAAGGCTTATTATAGCAATACTTTTTGCTAATTACTGAGCATTAACTCTAATTGATGCCCGGTTATCCTTATTTAACTTTAGTGACTATTTTTAGCTCATCACTAACAGTAAGCATTGATATACATAGTTTTTTATCAATAAAAAAGCTCTCTAACCAGTAGAGAGCTTTTAACGATGTTCAAAATATTATCGGTAATGCTTTATACCACTAATATCAAGCTACCCTAGTCATTACGGTTTTTTGCTAATATTAACCGTTGGCTCAGTCGGATCAGGTCCTGTCACCGTAACAATATAAACACCATCATCGACAATAGTGACACTCAAGTTATCATTCGAGCCTTGCACTAATGTCAACGGAGAATCTAGTGTAACAACGTTAGTATCCGCCGGTGCACCTAAATTGAATGTTGACCAATCACCTGAAGCTATTTTAAAGCCGTAATCACCAGCAGTGAGGTTTACTTCCACTGAATAACTACTTGCGCCAGCATAACTAAGTTGATCAACTTCACCCCAACTATTCATGTCGCCACGAACAAATACTGGTGTAGCACCAAACATTTCAGCGGAATAAATAGTTAATGTTGCTTCAGCTAAATCAGAAGCGTCAAAAATAAAGGTATACTCTCCGTCCGTCGCAAAGTTCATACTGAAATTATCACCACTGCCTGATAATAATAATTGTACTTCACCTTCAGTTATTTCCATATCGTCAGCAGGTGCGCCCATATTTACCGTAGACCAATCTGCAGAAGCTATTTTAAAGCTAGGTGTTGAAGCACTAAGAGTAATGGTGGCTTGATATTTACCGTTACCTATATAAGTTAGCGGGTTATCTTCACTCCAACCATTCATGTCGCCACGAATAAACACTGCCGTTCCAACAAAAGGCTCTTCATTTTTAACTAATAAAGTCGGTGCGTCGGTATTAGAGGCATCAAGGGTAAAGATGTAAGTACCATCAACCGCAATAGTTATGCTTAAATTATCATTACTACCCGGTAATAGATTAAAGTTTTCATCTTCTAAAACTTCACCACCAGAGCTTGGTGCACCTAAGTTAATGTTTGATGACCAATCAAAATCTGCCACCTTAAAACCATAAGTTCCTGCGGCAAGGGTAATTTTAACTTGGTAGACTCCGTCACCAATATAAGTAAAGGCATCATCTGGGTTCCAACCATTCATCTCACCACGAACATAAGCAACAGTATCGCCATAAGGTACAACATCTGGCGCGCCTGCGGTTGCATAAGCAGATAAACCAGTTGCTTGGCTTTCACCTTGTACTTTGACAAAAACAGCGGTAGTTAGCGGAGGAACCGTAAAGCTGCCTTCATCTGTACCCTGCTCAAAAGTAGCGCTAGCAACGGTACCATCAACAGAACCAGCTAATAAAGGGTGTAAGGTAAAATTACTTGCGGAGGCAATAGTATGTGTTTGTTCGCTATTAGTACCATTTACCACAACCACTAATGCATCATAATTTGGGTCGATATCAGTAAGCGTTGATCCGTCATCTATACTCATCACAATCAAACCTTGCGTTTGATTTTTACCAATATTATGAAAACCAACGCGATTGATAATATCTGTCGCTGTGGTTAATCGAAATAATGGACTGCTTGTACGAATCGACAAAAACTCATTGAACACATTGGATGCGAATAATATATCCGTCATCGAAACAGTACTTGATGAACTAGACGCTAGCGATACTAGACCATCATCATCTCGGCCGCCTTTATCTATTGGCAAACCTTTGTTCCAGTTATTTAACTCAAAGGTGAAGTCAACTAAGTTATACCAATCACCGGCATCATATGTATTTCGGTCTAACGATTTAGAACGAAGGAAGTCACCACCCATTTGTAAAAATGGAATACCTTGCGACAATAATACAATTGATTGAGAAATGTTTTGTGCACGAACACGTTCGCTGTTATTCATTTCTGGGCTTAAGTTAAATTGTAAATTATCCCACAAGGTTTCATTATCATGCTTTGACACATAGTTAATAATGTCTGCTGGGTCTTTAGCATACATACCTACAGCACTACCCATTACGTCTGAACCATTAAAGTTTTTCAAAACATAATCAGTTAGCGTGCCTGCCATACCAAATTTAACAATATCTTGTTGCTCAAATGGGTAGTCTGAATCACTTTCGTTGTTAAATAACGTCGCATTTCTAATACCGTCACGAATACGATCGTTATAGGTGGCAATTTCAGTACCAGCCATATTTTCTTGGTCAGCGCGTTCAAAACCACGAGAGTCTTTGTACCAACCTTCACCATAAAAATGATTATCAGGGTCAATTGCTTGAACGGCATCACGTGCTGCTAACATTTGAGTTTTAGAGCCTTGGCTCATAATATCGAAACGAAATCCGTCGAACTGGTATTGTTCAGTCCACTGTTTTAATGAGTCGACCATCAACTTGTCCATCATGCGATGTTCAAGAGCTGTATCACTACAACAGGTACTATTTTGAACCGCGCCAGTGGTGACATCGCGACTGTGATAGTAGCCTGGTACAAATTTATCAAGTACCGAGTTATCCCATAAACCAGAAGAATTAGTATGGTTATAAACAACATCTAACACCACACGTAAACCAATGTCATGCAAGGATTTTATCATCGCGCGCATTTCTTTGATTCGGCTTACGCCATCTGGATTAGAAGCATAAATACCATCAGGCACATTAAAATGTTTAGGATCATAACCCCAGTTAAAACTATCAGTATCACGCATCGCTTCTGTTAGTTTTGCTGCATCATTTGAAAATGGAGAATAACTTTCAAAAACAGCGCGTAATGTTTGATCATCTATATTCTGATAACAAGGCGGCGCTTTGAAATTGACTTTACATAACGCTAAGACGGTACTATCTAAGTCGATAATTTTCTCTGCATCTTCATCAATCGTCGCTATATCATTCGCAGGCAACATATGAAAATGTGTTAAACCATTAGCCACTAGCTTTTGTAAATGCTGCATTGGTGCAGAATCAAGTTCAGTGAACGCTAAGAACTTTCCTCTATTGTTAACTGAAGTACTTTCATCATGCGCGCTAAAGTCTCGAATATGCCCTTCGTAAATTACCGCATCTTCGTAGTTTTCAATAGTAGATACAGCGTGACCATCCCAACCTTCAGGTAGAAGGTCTTCATCAGCTAAATTAACAAACTGAGAATATTCACCATTGGTTGATAAACTTAACGAGTAAGGATCTGTACTTTCTATTTCTTCAATTGCTTTATTTTGTGGATGGTAAATTGTTAACGCGATACGATAAAATTGACGGTCAAGACTTGCATCACCCGTATAACTCCATATACCAGTCATTGAGTCTTCCGTCATCTCATGGCTTGAAAGCATTTCTTTGGCAGCGTTATAGACATTCAATTTAAGCTGTTGAGCGGTTGGCGACCACACAGAAACGTTAACGGTGCCATTATCATAAACAACACCTAAGGTAGCTTCATTAGCATCCATTTCACCTTTAGTATAAAGATCATCTAATACTAAATCAGCTTGCACATTAGTGGCAGCGACAGCTAAGCCATCTGCATTATAGCCCACTAAAACCAATTGATTTTTAGCGATGGCTTTTGCTTCTTCTATAGACCAATTACCCGTAAAAGCAGGCCAGTCAGCAACTAAAGGCGCCACAGCTTTTTGTTCGTCGGTTAAATCAACTTCCGACAACTCAACAACCGTTCCGGTAAAAGTATCTTCGTTAGCTTCATCGGGGCCAATGCCAGCAGTTGCAGAATGGTGTAATTTTACTGATGTTACCTGATCGAAATTTACATTCCATGCAAAAGTATTACTATCAATCCAATGCGCTGAAAAATCACTTATTGCCAACGCTTGTTCACCCAAAGTTACCACTGGATATTCAAAAATAGAGGCGACACCTGAAAAGGTAAAATTCATACGTCGGTATGTTTCATCCTCTTGCAGTAGCGGCATTTTAAAATCACCACCACCAAACTCTTTTCCTGCATCGTCAGTGCCTTTGTGAATAATAAAGTGACCACACTCATTGTAATCATCTTTAAGATTTAATAGCCAATAAGCACCGTATACAGGATCAACCCCGGTATGTGCTAAACCATTATCCCAAGAAGGTGCTAAAGAATCGTCAGCATAAGCATCACATTCAGCACTGTTCCAATTATGCATTTTGTAGTCGCTGTATTCACCATCTGCACGGTTATAAAACAACAACGCCTGCTTTTCGCCTGCAAAAATCACAGGCAGTGGAGCTTTGGGGTCTATACCCACAACACAACTTTCATTTAATGCATCAGGTACCGTTGGCACCGGACATTCAATAGGCTCTGGCGCAACACAGCTGGTGCCAGCAGCATCAGAAACCATTGGCACATCACAACTAAGTAGTACTTCACCCGGCTCGGTAGAGTCAGAGCCTCCACATGCAACAAGTACCACTGATACAGATGCTAAGACAATAACTCTTAACACCGATTTTTGACTAAACATAACTTTTACTCCAAATGAATAATTGGCTAATTAACACACAAGTTATTGGATTGTTTTTATTTGAAAACTTAATTTCATTCATTGTTAATAACTGCTCATTAATAACTCAGCACTAACTGCCGCTATAACGCGTACGTCATGCCTAAAAAGAATTGACGACCAAAGTACTGAATGGTGCCTGTTTGACTTTGCACGCCAAAGTAACTTTTAGTCGGTTCGTCGGTTACGTTGTTCACCTGAAAAACCACACCTAAATTGTCATTAAATTGATAAGACGCCTGATAATCGATGACCAATTCGTCATCATAATTAACCGTTTGTGCTTCTACCGCGACTTGCTCTGAGACAAACTCATCTCGATAACGTGCACTAATGCGTGTTTCGAAACCTTCATAGCCCCAGAAAAGTGTAGTTTGCAAAACATTTTCAGATAATCCAGGCAGCGTAATAGGTAAGTCCTGTTGTCCTAATTGTGAAATTTGTTGAATTTCACTTTTGGTATGTGAGTAACTTGTACTAAGACCTAAACCAGACCAAAAATCAGGTAAGAATGAGAAAACTTGGGTGTAACTCACTTCAAGCCCTTTTATATAACCGCCTTTGTCGTCATTAAATGCCGTTTCAAAATTACCGTTGCGAATTTCTAATGGCACGCCACTTAATGGATCGATAAACTCGTCAGGCACAATTAAGCCATTACCAGCAAAGTCATATTCACTGATGGTTTGCGTAACAATACCGGCTGATTCTATATCTTTATAAAACAACGCAAAAATGAAACTACCATCTGATTCTGTAAAATATCGTTCATAAGAAATATCATACTGATTGGCATAAAACGGTTTTAAATGTGGGCTGTTTTTCGCATTACCACTGATTTCAGCATAAGTACCACTGTCAGTTGTTACTTTATTAATGCTCACACTGCTGTTAGAAGCCAGTCGATCAATATTAGGACGACTCATGACTTTAGCCGCAGCAAAACGTATTTGGTCGTTTGGCGTAAGATGAAAATTTAAATTCATTTGAGGTAGGTAATCAGTGTAGGTATTTTCGATAATACCCGGTGCATATTTTTGATTGATTAGGCCAGCATCATCGGTTATAAATTGTGCGCCTAACTCGGCATTAGCTTGCACAATAACATCGCCATTTTCATCAAGTGCATCTTGTCCGTAGGCATCTTTTACCGTTTTTTCACCAACATCTTGTAATGAAGTGGACGCTTGCTTAGTTCTGACAATACGAACACCAAAGTTGCCAGTTACCGGAATATCACCAATTTCAACATCAATATTTGCCATGATATAAGCGGCAAAGATATCTTCAAAAACTTGACCACTTTCTTTCATAGTCCAAGCTGAATCTTTACCTAATGGATCGCCATTAATTACGCCACTTGCCGAGCCGCCCCACGTTTGTACTGGTTGAGGGATACCTTGAGGAAACCAAGCATTTAATACTTTATTTTGATCCAGTGCTAAGTAACTTGGAAAAGAAGAAAAATCGCCCTTCCAGTCAACTACTGTCGCCATATCCTCAGTAATATTTAGGGGTTTCTCTTTCGAATTAAAACCACTATCGCTACCAAATTCATATACCGAACGGTCGCTGCTGTATTCTCTTTCAGAATAACGTGCACCAAATTCCACTGAAGAAATATAATCCGAATCTAGGGAGTACTGAAAATCAACACGAGCAGCAATAACCTCATCAGAATTCACATAAGGATATATACCGTATTTTGTGACCATAACGCGATTTAAATCAGTTAAAGCATCCGCTTGATTTAAACTAACATCAGGTAAATCTAAGCCATTTAATAAATAATTAATTGATACATTGTTGTCAAACTCAGGTTGCGCGGCATTAGCGTCATCAGCAACTAATGACCAAATCAAACCATTTCTAAAATCACTGGTGGCTGACGAATAAGACAAATCAACCGCCATATTAAAATTGTCAGTGATTTGCCAATCGGCATTGATACCAAAACTTTGTACTTCATCAGAATCACTATTGTCATCATTAACAATTTCAACGCGCGTTGAGCTGTTAGAAGTTCGATTAAATGTCCCGCCTGTGACTGAATTATCGACAATGGTCGCATTACCAATTGCCGCTTGGCTACCGTCAAATTTTACTCGATAACCACGAGCAAACTCTTCCGAGTCAAATTTCGAATAGAAACTATCAAATTTTAGGCTAAAGTTATCAGCGGGTTGCCATTCAAGGGTAGCTACTAAACCATCTCGGGTTTCTTCCCCGCCTTTGTGTTGTAACTCAAAACCTTCACCAACATATTCTTTAGCGAGATGAATCCCCTCTTCTTTGCTGGGTCCATTGGTATCATCAGCTAAGCCGTCTACATCTCTTAATTTACTGTAGTTAAGGCCTACAAATTGTGTGGTAGCACTTGGTTGAAATAAACGCGCATAACCCAAAGCAACACCAAAGGTGTCATCTGCAAACTTACCTTGGTATGACACACTAAAACGATGGCCCGTTGACGTGGCATCAGGTACGTCACTTGCCAAATCGTTATACATTCCACGAGCATTGACATTAAAAGAGTGCTTGTCTTCATTTTTTAAAGGGCTGGCTGTTTTTAATTCAACCGTACCTGCCACACCACCTTCAATAAGCGATACTTTAGGGGATTTGAAAACTGAGGCTTGTGATATCAGCTCTGAGGGATATTGGTCAAATTCAACACTGCGCTGACCACTTGTTGATACTTGTTCACGACCATTTAATGTTGTTGAAACAAAACCGCCTGACATACCGCGAATATTAATTTCAGCAGCTTGCCCACCTGTTCTTACTGCAGAGATACCAGGCAAACGCGTTAAAGCATCAGCCATTGATACATCTGGCAGTGCGCCTAAATCATCGGCTGTAATTTGCTCTGACACCGTGTCCGCAAAACGTTTCTGATTAATAGATTTAATAAGTGAACGTCTAAAGCCAGTTACTTCAATCACTTCGATTGCATCAACTTCTTGTTCTTCAGTCTTTTTTGCGGCAACGTTTTCTGCTTCGGGTGTGGTTTTAACCGCTTCTTGAGCATAAAGCCCGCCAGAAGACACCATAAAACCACAGGAAAGTAAGGCTATAGAAAGCTTACTCGGTTTAAATGTACGCATAATTTGTCCCTCATATTCATCCTTGAAATATTATTATTATCAGTTCTCTAACTGACTTCGTTTTTATAATTTCAACTTAATATAAGGGGCGATCTTTTCTATAGATATGTTTTGCATACGTATTCAAAAATACATAAATAATAATAAAAATGCGTAATCTGAAGTTAAAAATGCAACAGTTTCATGGTCAAAAATACGTCAACAGCCCATTATCATTGATGTTTTGGAGGTATTCATGACATTGAGAGATTAGAATAAAAATCAGACAAAGTGTAACAAATGATTACATTTGAATACGTATGCAAAAACAGCGCTATACAAGTTTCATTGAGCGTTTTCGAGAATAAATTGCAAAAATTAAGTACCTAATAACAATTATTTTTAACTATCATTAAGTAAATATAGCCATTATTGAGAGCAACTAATGTTGTCCAACAAAGAAAAAGTTAGAAAGCTACTTAAAGGTATCGAAACAGGAGATCCAGACGCTGCATTGGTGGTAAATGAAAATAAGTACATCCAGCATAATCCGCATACACGTGAAGGAAATATTGGATTAGCAGAGCTCTTTAAGCAAATAGCAAAAACTGGCCCACGAGTGAATATGATTAGGGCATTTGAAGATAAAGACTTTGTTTTTGCACACATGGAATATAACTTTTCCACCTTAAAAGTAGCGTTTGAAGTATTCCGCTTTGAGGATGGTTTTGCTGTTGAGCATTGGGATAACATGCAACCTATGCAACAAGCGAATGCCTCTGGTCGAAGCATGCTAGACGGCTCTGTCGATGCAGAAGATAATGAACTCACAGAGTTTAATCGAGAAAGAGTTTTATCATTTGTTACTGATATTTTATTAGCACGAAAACTAGCGTTGCTAGCAGATTATGTTGGTCATGATAACTTTATCCAACACAGTCCATTATCTGCTGATGGCATTGCCGCTCTTCGGTCAGCTTTGAGCAGCCAATCTAAAAACGAATACACAATCACATATACTAAAGTTCATCGTATATTGGCTGAGGGAAACTTTGTCTTGAGTATAAGCGAGGGACGACTTGATGGTCAGCACAGTTCATTTTATGATTTATTTCGCTTAGCAAAGGGAAAGATTGTTGAGCACTGGGATACGATTGAACCTATACCTCCAAGAAATGAGTGGAAGAATGAAAATGGCAAGTTCTAAAGTTTATAGTTGACGCGATATTTTCAACTTCAATAAGTTTTAGTATTTCAGACGAGCATAAAAGGTCTTTTGAGCGGCGGCACGTGCCTGTCCCATGGTATGTATGCCTTGCTCATCCAACAAGTGGATCAGGTGCAAGAACACTTCCGCTGTAGCCATCGCGTCCCCCAAGGCCGTGTGGCGACCATGAATATTAATGTTAAAGCGTTCGGCAATAGCATCCAGCCCATGCGATTCCTGATTGGGATGGACGACTGCAGAAAGTAGCAGAGTATCGAGTACTGGCTGATCGAATACCACCCCGGTATGCGCTTCCTTAACTTGCAGACAGCGCATATCAAATGCGGCATTGTGTGCCACCAGTACTGTATCACCCACAAATGCATGAAAGGCTGGTAATACTTCTTCAATAACGGGCTGCCCTTCCACCATTTCTGGCTGGATGCCGTGAATCGGTATCGTTGCAGCGGGAATAGTGCGCTTGGGATCTACCAGTTGATCAAAGTTTTCCTGCTGTAACAACTTGCCGTTGACAATGCGTATAGCTCCGACCTGAATAATTTCATCACCGTTAGCTGGATCCAGCCCGGTCGTTTCTGTATCAAAGACGGTGTAGGAGAGTTCAGTAAGCTTACAATCTTCCAGTGAACGGGTTTGTTCCGAGACCTGAAACAGGTCAAAGTCGTAAAATTCCGGGCGGCTTCCTTCATTCATCGAAATTGATGCATTCTGAAGCTCTTGTGGTTTAGCCAGTGGTAAAAGGAAACGGAATAATGCCTGATTCCCCACAGCTTCATGTTCAAACCAGAACGCACCATCATGGCGTTCAATGACATCTTGGATTGTTAATGAACTTTTTTCACCGCCTAGCCGAATGGAATCCTTTTCGCAATTTAACCTGCTATCCTTCTCATTGTTTTTTGGAGTCCAACAAAGGTCAAGCTGACCATGATTTTCGATCATACCCAGGCGAACTTGCACCATGTCGACCTCACATTCCTGATGTATAAGCTCGGCCAGATAGGTGATGGCTTCCAGTAATGTAAAGCTTTCCACTTTCAGCCAAACGGAAGTATCGACACTGGATTTGGAAGCGGTAAGCCCCTCCCGTGCATTAATACGGTTTATGACCGCCGCAACTAGGTCAGCTCCCTGCATATCTTCAAGTGACCAGTGAGACATGAAGCCATTTGCTGTGGTTGATTTTAATTCATGGACACGTTCTCCAAGCCCCTGCGTTTCCTCACGCAAAACCCCCAACAAACTTGCTTGCATATCCGGTTGCAGATCGGGATATTCCAGTACATCAAGAGCTGCCTGCATGTTTGCTATTGCAGCACGACTGCGCTCTGTTAGCGTATTTAGAACATGGTCCTGTTGTGATAGTGCTTCAAATTCATGGGTGATGTTTTCGGTTAAGAGTACAAACCCCGTCATCTCAGTGGACTCTCGGTTTTCAACTTGCACAGCGCGCACAGGAGCCATTTGTACTCGTAGCAATTGCCCAGACGGTGTGGTGGTTACAAACTGGGCTGATGGGGATGTTATCTTACGTTGTAAACGTTGTTGAATATTATCCAGTGCATGGTTGAGTAACTTTTGATCGAACAAGCCATAAATTGAGCGCCCAAGACCAATCAATTCAGCCCCTGCCGCAACCTTGGGGCTTTGTGATAATCGTTGGAACTGTCTTCGGGCTCGGTTGTTGTATAGCAAGATACGTCCATCCAAATTACAAACCACGACACTTTTACTGAGTTCGGACATCAGTGCGGCTAGGCGGTTTTTTTCCAGTTCGGTATTGTGGGCGGCTTCCTGCACAAGTACATCCATCTCCTCACGTAATGTCTCTCGCTGCTGCACTAACTGGTTAATCAGATCGGTCAAGTTACGGTTTTCTATACTACCACTTGGGCGAAGCTGCCGTTTTACATCGGTACCAAGCAAAACCTGTGCATCTTCTGCAAGGCGAGCAGGAGCGGTCATGAAGTAGGCCACTAGCCAACGCAATGCGATACCAACTGCCCCCAGAGATATTGCCCACATTAAAATCAACAACTCAAGACTTGGCGCCAGCGTGGCAGCAACCGCATCACGACCAGTTTCTTCAAGTGTTGACCAGATTAATATGCCTGTAGCCAGCAGCCATAACAGACAGATAATGCCAATGACGGCCACACCAATAGCTACCCTCCAGTCAAAACGTCTCATGCCTGATCCAGCATATCGCGTACTTTTTGTGCCAGTTCTCGAGTGGAAAATGGTTTGATGACGTAACCATTAGCGCCTATTGCTAATCCCTTAGCGATATCCGTATCACGTCCTTTAGCTGTCAACATCAGGATAAGGATATCTTTAAGATCGGGGTTCGCGCGTACTTCTTGGCAAACATCAAAGCCAGTTTTTTTCGGCATCATGACATCCAGTAACACTAGGTCGGGATGCTCCCTAGAGATGGCTTCAATCGCTTCCTGACCATCATGTGCTACCACCACTACGTAGCCTTCCCGCTTCATCAGGAATTCCAGAGAAATCAGGATATTCTTCTCATCGTCTGCAATTAGGATCGTTTTACTCATCTTTAAAACTCCTATCATTATGGTATACCCAAACTACTTGAAAATTCAGGGTTCAGCTGGAATTATAAATGCCTTTAGCCAAGGCATTGATTGAAGAGAATAGTTATTCTATTGTCGAAATCAATAACGCAGCCTAAAGCGTTTATAAACCAACCCTGAGGGGGCGGTTGAGCAAACCATGTTCTTCGTTACCTCTTTTTAAGGACGCTGCATGGATGCAGCTTATTAGAGAATGCAGGAGCATATTCTCCTGAACAACCCTTAATAAAAAGAGGCGCCTTGATCATGAGTTCCTCAAACGTCCTGAATACGCATCTTCAAGTAGCTTGGGTATATACCGGCCAAACTGTCCTTTACCTAGGTAAGAAAAAGCCAAAGCAAGCACCTTCGCCTATTTTTGACCGTAACCACATGCGCCCGCCAAAATGTTCCACAATTTGACGACTAATCGGCAAGCCTAGGCCAGTACCCAGCTGGTGGTCTGTTTCACCTTCTACCTGTCGGAATTTTTCAAACACCAATTTCTGTTTTTCCGGTGCGATGCCTAGCCCGTTGTCAATGACTTCAACCGTGATGCCTTCGGTTGAATCTCGTATATGAACTTCAACCTTACCTTTCTCTTCGGGCACAAACTTGACAGCGTTTGATAACAGATTTAACAGCACCTGAGTCAAGCGATCAGCATCGGCGCGGATCAGTGATACATCCTTCTGGGCATGAATTTCCAATATGGCATCACGCTCCTTATAGATGCCAGCGATGGAGTTGACTGACTGCGTTACCAGTTCCAGTATGTCTACATCACTGTTGTGCCACTCGGCATGCCCTGCTTCTATCTTTGCCATATCCAATACCTGGTTTACCAGCCTGCTAAGTCGTTCCGCTTCTGACACCACAATACTGAGAAATTCCAAGCGCTGTTTCTCCTCCATGTTGGGGTCATCCAGCATTAACTCTGTCATTGCGCGAATGGAGGTCAGCGGAGTACGTAATTCGTGGGTCACGGATGACATAAAGTTGTCCTTCAATCTATCAAGGCTTTTAAGCTGTTCATTAGCCGCTTGCAGTTCCTTAGTGGCCTGTTCCAACGATCGCGACTTTTCTTTCAGTGCTTCCGAATAGGCACGTAACTGAGAGGCTTCCTCAAGAATGCGCATCACGTCATCCAATTCCAGCGCTTCTTCTTCCACGACTGAAGCCACCATAATCCGTGCAGAGACGCTGCCAATGGCGCCAGTCAGATGGGTTTCTACAAAGTGCACCAGTGCTGCATCTTCAGGGATTTCCCCTATCTCATCGGCACCCACTTCCTGAGCATAGTCGGTGAACAGTCGCTGCGCTTTTGTTTCACCCATAAAACGTCCGGTCAGGTGTAACAGGTCAGTAACTTTTGCTTGGCCTTGCCAGAATACAGGGTTGGATAATTGGGTACGCTGGAAAACATCTACAAACAATAAAGCCTGACTGGTTTCATGAGCTGTTGGCCGTTTCCAGAGTGATACCGCAACGTATGCAGCTATATTGACAAAAAGGCTCCAAAACAGGGAGTGGGTCAAGTTATCAAGGCCTGTCAGACCCAGAAACTGTTCTGGTTTAAGCCATTCAATACCAAATAACCCCTGATGAAGAAAACCTTCAGAGATCCATCCAGATTTGGCGAGTGAAGGTAACATTAACGTGTAAGACCACATCAAAAAACCCAGTAATAGTCCGGTAAGTGCACCGTCTCGTGTACCGTTTTTCCAGTACATTCCACCCAACATAGCGGGGGAAAATTGTGCGACAGCGGCAAAGCTGATCAGGCCGATGCTAACTAGGGCATAGGCTTCTCCGGCTAAATGAAAATACAGGTAGCCCAACAGCATGATGCCGATGATGGCAATACGACGAATAAGTAATAGTAATCGGGTCAAGTCGCCGCCAGTTCGTTCACCAAATCGTGTGGTGCGCAATAATACCGGCATGACTAGGTCATTACACACCATGGTTGATATAGCGATGACTTCAACAATCACCATACCGGTCACAGCAGATAGTCCCCCAACAAAAACAAATAAGGCCAGCATGTTCTGGCCGTGCGCCAGTGGCAGAGAAAGCACAAAGGTCTCTGCATTAACGGGAGCTGTACCAAAATAAATCAGTCCCCCCAATGCAATAGGTAAGACAAAAATATTGATCAGCAATAAGTAAAGTGGGAACACCCAGACTGCTCGTTTCAAGTGTTGCTCGTCGACATTTTCCACAACCATAATCTGAAATTGGCGTGGTAGAAAAATCACCGACAGCATAGCCAGCAATGTCAGAGCAAACCATTGGGTATAAGCAAAAGACTGTCCCTGATCAAATGTCAGCAACGCCTTGAATTCTGCGATTGCTGATGCTTGGGAAAAGATATCTGACATGCCGTCAAAAATTCCATAAGTCACAAATATACCTACCGCGAGAAAAGCCACCAGCTTGACGACTGATTCAAGCGCAATGGCTGCCACCATACCTTCATGTCGCTCACTGCTATCGAGATGCCTGGTCCCGAATATGATGGTGAACCCCGCAAGTATCAGTGCCATATATAAAGTTCCATCAGTCCACCAGGCAGACGGTGGTGTGGCAACGCCCCCCAAAGGAGTGGTCATCACTTCGTAACCGCTGGAAATGGCTTTCAGCTGCAAGGCGATATAAGGAACAATGCCAACCACTGTAATTATTGTTACCAATCCAGCCAGTGAGGGACTTTTGCCATAGCGACTAGCAATGAAATCGGCGATAGAGGTAATACGGTAGGTTTTAGCAATGCGGATCATTTTTCGCACCACGAGCCAGGCCAAGATCATGGATAGCATAGGTCCAAGATAAATGGGCAGAAACCATACTCCGGCGCTAGCGGCACGCCCCACGCTACCGAAGTAAGTCCATGCGGTGCAATACACGGCCATGGACAGAGCATATACCCATGGACTGGCAATGATGGATTGCCCAGTCTCTGCACGTTTATCACCGAAATAGGCGACGGCAAACAGAATAAATAGATAAGTAAAGGATACGGTTATGACCAGAGATGGGGAAAGCATTAGCTTGTCTTCCGCTTTTCCATCACCCAAGCCAGGGCTGCAATTAATATTCCCCAGACCAGGAATATTCCAAATGGCAGCAGTGGCCATCCAAATATATATATTGCCTTATCCCATAGCGAAAGTAGTGGGAAGTTCAGAAAAACTATGCCTGTCAGCGATAGAGCAATCAGGCGTTGTGATGTCATGCCTTTTAACATAATCCCCCCATAGACATCCAATAATTATCAGTATCAGAAAAGATCCTATAGTAAATATTGGCTCAAACAGCAACAAAGCAACATACCTTCAATTCCTAAGATGACATGATCAGAATCCAAGTGATTGTTTGATAAAAAACTTTAGAATCTCATTCAACAACCGCATTAGGTTCTTCAATCTTGTCCCATAAAAATGAACACACATTAAGAATATTACTTTCAGCTTCAAAGTCCGACGGGCTTTATACCTTAGGTAACTGTAAAGCCTCCTTTTAGTATAGAAGCATTCTATATAATCAAACATATCAATTTGAGCTACTTGCCTTGTTCTTTAATTGTTTCGACGAATCCTCGCTATTTTAAGTGAGCAAAAATCGCCTTAAAAATAGACTGATCTTGGCCCATAAAAATAGAAAATAATTAAGACTTTTAATAAGGTAAAACATAAATCCTAATTAACGATTTGAAAATTAAATACTTTAAGATGAGTTAAAAGCTGAAAATACTGTGGGTTTTATCCATACTTACGAATGTTCATACCAAGGCTCTGTCGTATAGATATCGTCATTATGATTCGAATCGACAATAATTTACGCTATGTAAGCTTTTCCAGTTTGATTGAAATTAGATAATCATTTTAAAAAGTATTTCCCCCTCAAACTTATTGTAGTCGTCAGGGGATATTAAAAAATAGCAATAAAAATATTTTCTTTTAGCGAGAAGCGGAATATTTGTGAATATCACAGCGAATTTCCGCTTAGCGCACTATAGAAACACGAACACTTTTTCCTTTATGTTTTAGTGCCTTAACGAGAAGAGTAAGGCACAAAATGGTATTTCGCTTAGGTAAATTTTTATGGCATGTTTGGGTCAACGTGATACAAAAAATGACCTTAATAAAAATATATTTTAATTGGTTTCAATAATTATATCTGCTCGTCCATTTGCCCGCGGATCAGTGCACTTACCGTGAATATAACGTCCGTTTGCTGAGAAAGGTCCTGACTGAGCTATATTATTGAAATCACCAACTATAAATTGATCAACCACACCTGTTGTTATGGATGCATCAGTAAGACCTTTCTTACCTCTTGAACGATTATTTTTGTTGTCTGACCACCACATTAAGTACAAATCGACGGGCTCATTCTCATCCACAAAAAATATATCATTATCGTTATAGTGCTTAGATAGCTCACCTGTCTCATCAGCTAAACAAGCTTCAAAATCATCAATACATTGGATCACAGAGTCACGAGCCAGTAACCAGCCGTTTTGTGCAAAACCACTCGCATACCCTAGACGGGGATTATATGATTTTGGATTGAAAGTATTAGGTCGTTTAACTCTTATTCCATAACCATCAGGTAAATTTTCTTTTATTTCTTGAGGAAGTTTACCTGCGTCTGACACCGGTATAAAAAGTAACTCCCCACTACGTGCATCCCTCATTCCCAATGGCCCTGCGTATGCGAAAGTCACAAAGTTTTTCAGGTTCTCTTTACACGCTGGCACCTGACTAGCTCCTACAATGGGCTGTTCGGCGAATACGGGGTCATACTTATAAACTCCCCAATCAACGTCTTTTGACCCAGTCAAAGTACTAAAAAGCACTGAACTTTCCCGCGGACGTGGAGCACCAGGAAGCAATGCGCAATGGTATTCACCATCAGGATATGGCGAAGCACTAGGATCACCTGGTTGACCTGAATCTATACATTGACCAGGAAGATTGATTGTTGAACCATCCATTGGATTCTTTATTTCGCGTGGACACTGAAAAGGATTTTGACTTGCAGGAGAGCAAGGAATGTATCCTTCTTCCAGCGCAAGTCCTAAAATAGTCGGATCAGGTGATGGTACTCTTGATGTTTCAATAATATCAACAGGAGAATCGAAGCTCCAGTCATCCTGACTAGTAAATCCACAAAAGAAATTAGGTGGCGTGTTACCAAGACCAAGATAGATGTTGGCTGATCCCGCTTTTGGATCAGTAGGACCAACAGCAGTAATATCACATTTTCCTCTCACCGGCTCTGCAAAACCATTTTTAATGAAATGATTGTCATTACGAACCCTTTCACCCTCATAAGCGGGTAAGTGTGCTAGCAGGTTGCCGCTTAAAAAAGTAAAACTTATTATGATAGCAGTCAATATAGATTTTTTTACAGATAGAGCATAATTACATTCAATCATTGGACCCCCTCTACGACGTATCAAACAAATGTAAATTATAGTTATAGTATAAAAAATATTATTTTTACAGAATCCCCTTATCTTGTAGGAGTTATGCCTGACTATAAAAACATCCAACCTTTAAGAACCAGGCCAAAGCAAAAATCATCAAAACGGTTAAAGTATAAATTTCAATTAACGATTTGAATATTAAAGACTTTAAGATATGTTAAGAGATAATACTCTAGGTTTCATACATATGAATGCTCATTGCAAGGAGCATTTGTAAACACTAAAGGTACGGTTATGGAAAAATATGTAATATTTTTTAGGGGTATAAATGTTGGCGGTAACAACTTATTACCGATGAAAGCACTTGTTCCCCTGCTGGAAGAAGCATTTGAAGAGGTTTCCTCTTATATTCAAAGTGGTAATGTCGTTTTAAAAAGTCCAAGTAATCCAGCCGATATTATTGAAAAAATAGTATTAGATAATTTTGGCTTTTTGCCTGAGCTTTTCATTTTGACTGCAACTGACTTTTGTACTGCTATGGCAAATAACCCCTATCAAATGTTCGAGGGCAAGTTTGTACACTTTTATTTTTGTCACAATGCCATTATGATAAACCAAGAAAAAATGACTAAATATCTCGCTGAAACAGAAGCCTACCTTGTAAAAGACAAGGTATTTTATTTACATGCCCCTGATGGTATTGGCCGCTCTAAACTTGTTGCTAATATAGAAACTTGTTTAGACCAGCCAGCTTCAGGTAGAAATTTAAATACCACAAATAAAGTCTGCACTATGTTATCAAGAATGTAACAGACACGACTAAAAGTAGCGCGCCTATCTTATATTTGATGCTAAATAAGCGATAGGTTTATGACAAAAGATATTTTTCTAGCTATCCGCTAGTGAAGTACTGCGCGAATAGGAAGACCTGCACATATTTCGGCTTCAGCAATTAAAATTTCTTCTAGACGTTGGTCAACTTCTGCTTTATTGCAATATTCGTAAGCAAGCTCAACAAATAAGTTTTTATGCTTTTCTTCTGATTTAGCAATCGCTTCATAAAGGTCTTTGTCTTTTCCTTCCGGCAATGCTTGTGAAACTAACCAAAATTTTTCATAGCCGCGAGCTTCAATGACTGCTGCAACAAGCAACCTATCCATTAAAAAGAAGCTAGTGCCGTTACGAAATAAAGCACGAATTTGAGTGATATAAGGGTCTTTTTTATCTTGACCTAAGGTAACATCGCGAGCGATAAGCAATTTTAATACTTGTTTGAAATGAATAAGCTCTTCAATAGCTAAATCAGTCATAGCTCGGACAAGTTTAGCTTTGTCTGGATAATGAGATAACATTGCCATTGCCATACCTGAGGCTTTCTTTTCTGCTGCTGCATGATCTTGTAAAAAACGGTTAAAGTCAGCCATTACAGCATCAACCCAGTCTTGGCCAGTGTGGTGTTTCAATTCAAACATAGTTACTACTCTCTAAGGCTATATCCGTTCCACTTGAAGATGCATCTTCAAGTGGAACGGATATATATTTATTTAATGAAATTTATTGACGAAATTGGCATGATTTTACCTGTGAAGTTTTCACTCTACAATAGTTAACCTGTGCCGAAATTCATGATTACTTTTTCGTGTCTTTGTCTTAACTTAATAAAGCACCTTATCAATGCGGCCTTTATTAGTAGACTCTACTTTTAGCGGGTTATTAAGGTGCTGCCAGGCTCTTACCTTACCGCCAATATTAATTTGTTTAAAACCACCCTCTCTTGCTTTTTCTTTATCAATATTAAGAAAAGATAACAGGGCAAAATAACTCCCTTCATCACTTACATCAATAGTAAGTAGATCTTGAGGTCTGTCTTTAAAATGTTCAACGATCCCTTGCTGATGACGGGTGTAACAAGCTAGCAAGAATTCATCATTATTAATGTTCTCTGCGGTTAATGGAGAAAAAACCTCACTATAACAACGCTTGATATGAGGATTAAAACCTCCGTCAGTACGCTTTAAGTTAACTATCATGCGTTGTAATAATTGCTTGATTGAAGGAAGCCAAAGCTCTGGAGCACGTGTTAAGTGGATAAACTGACTATTGGGGAAGTCTTTATCAAGGGTTTGGTAATCACAAAATATGGGTGTATCTGCTAACACTTGTGCCTGAGAAAATGAATTTTGGGTATAAGCATTATGAGCCGTTTTAAAACCCTGCTCTAACATTGCTAAACACACACTGGTGGTTGCCGTTCTCGGTAAACCAATAATAAAAATCTTCTCTGTCGACACTTAAGCTAAACCCTATATACAATAAAAGTTGATTACAGTAAGACACTCTGAAACCACGTTAAACAAGCGATTATAACGTAATTGTTTCTCGGTGTTGAACCTTGATGAGAAAATTTTTCGAATGAACTACCGCTAGAGCGAACCGTAAAATATAGAAACGCCATCATGCAGAAGAAATAACTAAATAGCTGCATAAACTTAAATAAATATCTATATAACAAACGTCCAATTGACAGTGATCAATAAATGCCTTATTTATGAGAGCATACTGAATATAGGCCTAGTGGATATATAGTATATATCTAGCACATAACGAGTAAATATTAGTCAAGGAAATTTCATGACAGCACAAGATGAGCAACGTGATAGTGTCAAATGGGGTGATTACTTACAATCAGGTAATCGTATATTTATCGGCTCAAATGCCGCAGTACCGAATGCACTAATTGATGATTTGATAGCCAATAGCCATGGACTCCATGATATTGAAACCGTTCATATCTTAACTTTATCAGAGAATGTTTGGGCTAAAGCTGAGCATAAAGACTTATTTAAAGTAAACAGCTTATTTATTGGAGGTAAAAACATTCGTGAGGCTATCGCCGAAGGTCGTGGCGATTACACCCCTTGCTTTATTTCTGATGTACCACGTTTATTTAACGAAAACAGCTTACCACTTGATGCGGCACTGATTATGGTCAGCCCTCCTGATGAGTACGGCTATTGCTCATTAGGCGTGAGTGTTGACATTGTTTCTGCTGCCGTAAAAGCGGCCAAGTATGTCATCGCCCAAATAAACCCTAAAATGCCACGCACCAATGGCCATAGCTTTGTTCATGTTAATCAAATACATAGCTGGATAAACGCCGAGCAAGAATTGCCACAAATCATTGCGCCTGTTATGGATCGCCGTACTGAACAAATTGGTCAATACGTTTCTATGTTAATTGACAATGGAGCCACCTTACAAATTGGTATAGGTAAAATTCCTGAAGCAGTATTAACTTATTTAGGTAATCATAAAGATTTAGGTATTCACAGTGAAATGATCTCAGACGGCGTGATTGATCTCATGCTAAAAGGGGTTATTAATAACCGCAGAAAAACCTACCACAAGGGCAAAGCCGTAGTAACCTTCTGTATTGGTAGTCAAAAACTGTATGACTTTGTTGATGGTAATCCGCATATTGAGTTCTATCCTTCGGAACATGTTAACTCTCCCGTTAAAATTGCTAAAAATGACAATATGGTGTCAATCAATAGCGCTATCGAGGTGGATTTAACCGGGCAAGTGGTTTCAGATTCAATTGGCTATCAGTTTTATAGTGGTATTGGCGGACAAGTAGATTTTGTACGTGGTGCTTCTTTAAGTAAAGGCGGTAAGGCAATTATTGCCCTACCTTCAACCACCAAAGACGGACAAACATCTCGTATCGTTGCCCATATAACTGAAGGTGGTGGTGTCGTGACCTCACGTGGTCATGTTGCCTTTGTTGTTACCGAGTTTGGTATCGCTTCATTACAAGGTAAGAGTATCCGTGAGCGCGCATTAGAGTTAATTCGAATTGCACACCCTAAATTTAGAGATAAATTGCTCAGTGATGTTCGTAAACATTATTGGGTGCCTGAGTATCAAGAAAGCTCGCCAAGCTCAGTGCCTGAATTAGGCACAATAGAGATGAAACGCTTCAACTTTGCTGATATTAATTACACCTTAAGGGCTTTAGCGCCGGCTGATGAACGTAAATTACAAGAGTTTTTCTATTCTCATAATAAAGAAACCTTAATCATGCGTTACAACCATCATATTACCCAGATGACGCGTGAGAAATCTTGTAACTTGGTCAGTGTAAATCAACACACAGATCTTGCTTTGTGCTTTACCAAGAAAAATTCATTAGGCGAATCGATACAAGCAGTTGCTCGATATTATTACATAGAGAGTATTAATAGCGGTGAAGTGGCTTTTGTCATTAAAGAAAGTTTACGCGGCCGCGGCATGGCAAGCACCTTATTGGGTGAAATGATCGCCATAGCTAAAATTCGTAAACTTGATAGCTTAGTTGCCTGCGTACGACGAGATAATGGCTCCATGTTAAAAGTCTTCGAACGTGCAGGTTTTGTACGCCAACCAAGTGAAGATTTTGATGAAGTCAGCTTAAAGCTAGCGTTAACTGAACCTGAGTCGGTTAATACTGAAACACACTAAAATAATAAGGGATAATTATGCCAGTAGGAATAATAGGCCACTATCGATGTGGCGAACATAATATGGGTGAACATCACCCAGAAAATGGTAAGCGCTTAACGGCTATTTCAGACCAATTAATTCGCAGTGGCTTAGATTATGTCGTGCGACAATTCGATTCAAAGCCTATCGATAAAAGTTTGTTAGCCCTAGCGCATACGCAAGAACATATCGATTTTGTTTTTGATAATGCTCCAAGTGAAGGTGAAGAGAACTTTACCGTGGGTGAAGATTCTGTGATGAGTGACAAAACTCTCACTTCTATTATGTATTCAGCAGGCGCGGCTGTTGATGCGGTAGATTTAGTAATGGATGGCACTTTAAGTGCTGCATTTTGTACTACAAGGCCCCCTGGTCACCATGCAGAACATGATAAAGGTATGGGCTTCTGCTTTTTTAATAACGTTGCAGTAGCTGCCGCTTATGCCAAACAAAAATATGGTTTAAAACGCGTCGCAATTGTCGATTTTGATGTGCATCACGGCAACGGCACTGAAGATATTATAACAAACCACTTTAAAGCAACGCCTGAAGATGACAAAGGTTACCTTTTCTGCTCAAGTTATCAATATCCGCTTTACCCGTTTGAAATTCAAGAGAGTGATACTCCACCGATAATTAATACCCCGTTAGCGGCAACCACTAAGGGTGAACAATTCAGAGAAAAATTAACTGCACACTGGTTACCTGCGCTGCACAAATTCAAACCTGAGTTGATTCTGATCTCGGCTGGTTTTGACGCTCATATTGAAGATGAAATGTCACATGTTAGCTTAACGGAGGCAGATTACCGCTGGATCACCGACGAGCTTAAAATCCTCGCTGATGAATATGGACAAGGCAGAATAGTTTCCTTGCTTGAAGGCGGTTATGCACCTAGTGCATTAGGTAGAAGTGTGGTTGCTCATGTTAATGGTTTGATCGGTAACTAATTAACGCACAACTGCCATTCTTTAGTTTTTCTCTCAATAAAAAAGCCAATAAGTCTTGTCACTTATTGGCTTTTTTTGAACTTTTGTACATGAATAACTTAACTGAAAAACACTACTCAACTAAAAATACCAAGCTAGAGACAACTGTGCATGGTCATCATTACTTAAAGTATATAATAAATCACTAGGCTCATTACTTTGTAATAATCGCACGTCAAAGCTCGCAATAAAGTTATCACCAAAGCGACGACTGGCTTCGATGAGAAAACTAAAAGCGTTGTGATCTAAGTCACTACCAAAGCCCATTAATATTTCACTACTTTGCATGTCGTTAAAGGCTAACCTTGCCCCTACAAACAAGTCATTTTGCAGTAATGAACCTTGAGCGCCTAGGGCTACTTCACCACGAGAATCCCAGCTATGCTCCATCAATAACCCTAAGTCGAGGTTAGAATCAAAGACACCAATAAAGCTATATTCAAATCCCCCTTGTGTTGCCCAAAAATCTTCTACGCCAGTGCTACGGTAAATACTTTCAAACTTCCATAACCAGTCACCTAAGGTTGCTTGAACATCAACACCTAACTGATCCATTTGAGCGTAATATTGTTGAAGAGAATATTGCACTAAACTCGATGATGACGCTTTTGGTGATGGACTTAAGTAAGCCTCTCTGTTGGTGCCATGAAACCAGTAAGCACCTAAGTCAAAGTCCCCCACACTATGGGCCCAACGAAGCGCAAAATCTAAATGTTGTTGACCCGCAGACGATTCATAACTGACATTATTTTCATCAACAACTAAAGGACCACGTAAACGCCCTTCTTCGCCAGCATAGGTTCTTTCTCGAAAACCTGGTAGTAAAAATAGATCAACAATCCCCCAATCATTCACTAGAGATAAGTTAACCATTTGCTGACCTAATTTGTCTTCGCCATCAAAATCTTCTACGCCGTCAGTTTGGTTGATCACGTCAACCAAATGTTGAAACTCAGTAACACCCCAAAATTCTTTGCGAATACCAACACGCAACTCCCAGTCATCACTGGCATGAATATAGGCAAGCTCACGAATATCACCATGAGTACGCTGGTCATCATGACTATCAACACGATAAAAAGGCGTAAAGATAATACTGTCACTGCCATCATTCCACTGCCAATAAAGCTCAGGCTCTACCGAGAAGGAGCTTTGACTATGACTTAATTGCTCTGAGTAAAGCGCGTCTTTAAAAAAGTAACGCTGCTCAAGAGCTACATTACCCGATACCTCAAATTCAACATCGCTAGCAACTTCATTGGCAGATAGAGGGTTACTAAACACTAAATTTGCGCATACGGTTATAGCCGTGATAGACAACTTTATGGTGTTACCCAATACCTTACTTAAAGCTATAGTTGAAGCCTTATCTAAAGAAAATTGCATCAGCTTAGCGCGCTCGTTTTAATGAATTACGATTAAAGTCACTGTCTGACAAGCCTGTTTTAAAAGCATAGTTTGACCATTTTAGTTCAGTACTTTTACCATTTTGGTGATTAATCATTTCTTGGATATCTGCACGCCAATGCTTCACTAGATACTGCTTATAACCTTTAAAAGATAAGGTTTTTAATAATGAATCTTTACGATCATAAAAATCAATTTTATGAATACGATATTCTTCTGTGTCAATCCACACGATACGGCGGGTATAACCTGAGTTTTCATCGACTGGGTATTGCTCAACTTTAAAGGTCTTTAGACCATTCAACTCTTCTTCAGCTAAAAACTTATAGGTATATTTTTCAACTTCAAACGAACTTAAGTCTTCAAAAGCAAATTCAGAACCCATAAAAGGTCCCGATTTATTTCGTGAAGAAATACGTTTAACACGCTTTAATGCCGGCAAAAATAACCACTGTTCATCGGCTTCAACAGGGTGTGAAAAACTTAAAAAGGCTGTACCTTTTACATCACGGGGTTTATTAAATATTGTTAAGCTTTTATCACCATCATTAGTCACTTCTAGTGATTTCATCTTAATTTCACGAATACTTTCTTGTCCCTGCTTATTACGCAATAACATCAACATATCTGCAGTACTGTCTTGCCAGCCTAAGTCTCGCTTTTTAGCTTCTAACGAAATATCTAAGCCTTTTTGTTCTTCTGCACTCAATGCAAAAGAAACATTTGAAACAAGCAGTAAACTGAGTGCAGATATAACACGGATCAGCAATTTTTTAGTTAACATATAAAATCCTTATAAAATTTATTATCAAATTTGGTAAATAGCGATTCTATTAAACCGCTTGAATTGTATCTTTAGTGGCGGCTTCTGTCGTAGCTGCTGCACTCTCATTTACTTCATGCTTATTTTTATCTAATAACATCAATAACGGAGGCAAGAATAAAAAGTCCACCAATAGCGCTACAAAGATAGTTAATGCAGTTAAGAAGCCCATATCGGCATTCATTTTAAATGACGATTGTGCCAGTACGGTAAAGCCAGCAACGAGTACAAAGGTAGTCACCCAAAGCGCTCGACCAACATTATCAAAGGCATAATGTACCGCTTCTTTGGTATTAGCATTTTTATCACGTCTTGCATGCAGGTACTTACTCAAAAAGTGAACGGTATCATCAACAACAATCCCTAGCGTCATGCCAATAACAACTGATAAACCTAAACCAACTTGTCCACTGTATAATCCCCAAATACCAAAGCCTATCGCTGCTGGAGCCAAGTTTGGCAACAAACTGATAACACCAAAGCGCCAGCTTTTTAACGCCACACCTAATAAAATAGAAATTAGAATCAACGCCAATGTTGTGCCAATCAACATACTGGTAATATTACGCTGGCCAATATGGGCAAACATTAAACTAGGGCTAGCAAAGTCTACTTCATACTGTGGCGCATGCTCACTGAACCATTGAATCATGTCTTGTTCAACATTAATCAACTCGTTACTAGTCATATTCTTAAAGGTAGCGACAATTCTTGATGAAGATTTATCAACATCTAACTGATTATTTAAATCTAAGCCGTATGGTAAGGACATTTCATACAATAAAAGGTACTGGGCTGACATTTCTTGACTATCGGGTAATTTATACCAACTAGGATCGTCACCATGCATGTTTTTATTTAGGCGTTTTAACGTATCAGTAATAGTATTTACATGATCAGTTTCTGGCCGTGCACGTAACCAATCGCTAAACTCTGACACACTATTCAAATACTTAGGGTTATTGATGCCACTTGGCTCACCAGTTTTCACCGAGATTTCAACCATCATCATGCCTGATAAGTTCTCTTGCATAAAATCAGTTGCTACACGATACGGCACTGTTTTATCAAAGTACTTCACAAAATCATCATTAAGCTGATTGTTAGGAATAAACATAACAGAGGCAATGATAAATACACTGGTTAAAGGCAATAAGGCTTTACGTTTGGCAATAACAAAATCAGCTAGTTTTGCCATGATGTCTTTTTTATTTTCTGGTTGTACTTTAACGCGCACAGGTAGTACCGTTAACAATGCAGGGAAAATTGTGATTGAAAAAACAAACGCTAACATTACACCAATAGCAACTAAGTTACCTAAATCTCTAAATGGCGGTGAATCAGAGAAGTTCATGCTTAAAAAACCAATAGCCGTAGTAATACTGGTTAAGAAGATTGGTTGTAAGTTAATTTTTATACTTCGTGCAATAGCCGTGCGTTTTTCAGCGCCTTGACGCATCTCATAAAACATTGAGGTTAAAATATGAATACAATCAGCGACAGCAAGTGTCATGATCATCGTAGGCGCAGATGAAGAAGGTCCAGTTAAGTAGAACCCTAACCAACCAGCAAGTCCCATAGTAGTAACAATACTCATAATGATAATAAGTACAGTTGAGATGGTACCGGTTATGGTTCTAAGCAATAAACCGATAGTCACGATAACAACAAGAAACATCAGTGGAATAAGGGTTGAACTATCACTAATTGATGATTCGCCAAAGGAAGTATTCATCATTGCCATGCCAGAAAGGTAGACATCAACTTCGGGGTGATCTTCTAAAAATTGAGTTTTTATGGCGCGAACGCTGGCAGCAACCTCTGGCGTTTCGGCCATTGGGTTAATACCTGGAAACTGCACCGTAACATTAACGATAGAAACATGGCCTGTTTGAGAAATAATTTTATTAACTAGCAGCGGTTCATTAATAGCTATTTGTTTAATCTTTTCGAGCTTCTCGCTGGTTAAACTTTTAGTCGACATAACAAGATCTTCAACGATCATGTCATCTTCTTCAGCATAGGTATATTGAAAATTAGTTACAGAATCAACGCGGGTTGAATACGGAACTTGCCAACTTTCCTTGGTTAATACTTTTAAGGCTGCTAAATGCTCAGCAGTAAAAACATTGCCATCTTTAGGAACAACAACAAAAGAAACATTATCACTTTTGTTGTAGACCTTTTGCATGGATTCAAAAGCCGTTAATTGTGGGTTTTCTTCACTAAAGAACACACGATAGTCATTTTTAAATTCTAACTTTTGTGCTCCCATTCCAGCCAGCACCATAAACGTAATACAAACAAGTATTACCCAAAATGGATTTTTGCCGACAAAATTGTAGAGTTTGTCTCTCATTGTTAAGTCCTTATTTATTTTCATTAAAGAAGTGTTTCATTGATGACGAATCGTCACCTTATAGGTCAAAAAAATGCGGTACTTGACCGCACGTCCTCTGTATTTATTTAGCTAAAACTATCAAAGTTTAGCTCACGCCCTTTTGCACTAATTAACGCTAATTCTGCTGGAAATAATTCAGCCAAAGCAATTTTCAGTTCCGCACAATGACTTTTTTCTTTGGTAAAAGGTTTCCATCCCATTCCGTCGTACAACATATTGCTCAGGTTAAAAAGTTCACGCTCAACAATTAAACTAGTTCGACCACTGCATTGCTCAACTTCACCTGAAAGCAGGGTAATAGCGCCATACGCCATAGACCAATTACTAAAACATAATTGCTGTATGTCCATATTCACAGGAAGTGAAAGGCTTTTATCGTTTAAACCATCTTCAACAATGCCGTGGATCGACGTCATTAGCTTGACTTCTAACCTTTCATTTTCATTAATATGCCTTTCACTCGATTTACCAACCACATTAGGCGACTTGGCGCATAGTACACTTTGGAAGAGCGCTGGATATAACATCGCATAAATGAGGTAAGAGAAATTTAACAACAGCATCCGTGAACGTGCACAGCCATTAAACTGATAAGCGCGATAAAAGAGATTACCTAGCAACTCCATAGAGTAATTACTGATTGCCAGTAGTAAATCTTCTTTACCAATAAAGTGTTTATAAACGGTACCTTTTGAAAATGGCACTTGGGCAACCACTTTATCCATGGTGAGGTTTTCAATACCATTTTGTTGGATAAGAAGCACTGCTGAATTAATTATCAATAGCTCTCTTTCTTTAAGTGCTGTTTTATCGAGTAACTTAGGTGGTGTCATAATGTCTACTTGAATAAAGGTGACGAATCGTCACTGACGTTTCGTCATCATATAACATGTGTAACTATTGTCAACACAATTGTAACCAAAATGTACATGGTAATATTATTTGATCGACATATTCTGAGTTAAAAAGAAGTGCTTTAACTTCTTATATGTCCTTTTTTAAGGGCTAAGTTCATTGCTTTAAAAGGATAGATAAATATAGAAAATTTTTTAATATTTTCATCTATGGGTATATAAGAATTGAATTGCACTAGGTGAGAAGAGTCTGTTTGGGAAGAATGCCGCTAAGTAAAGTGATGATAAATGGGTGGTGAAGGGATAAAGATGCTTTATCCCTTTATTTGTAATCAGACTAACCAAAGATGGCTCTCATCAAACCAATGACATGTTCGACGCTCTTACCATCTTTAACTTGCTTAAGAATAGTGTCACGCTTAGTTTGAATGTACTCAGGAACCCCCTCTTCCGCGAGAGCTTGGTCAACAATTTCTTCTGGTGTTAATTTAATACGACCACGACGGCTTGACTTATAACTGCTATCAACACTGTTTAGTTTTTTATCACGTATTCGTAAATAATTTGAGGTAAAAGCAAAGTCTTCATCAACGAATAGAAACAAATCAACCAGAATGGCACGGGCTTTCCATAGTTGCAGCTCTTTCTCATCTTCAGGCTCTGCTTGGTGCCACCAAGCAAAAGTACGTAAGGTACCAATCATATCTTGCCAATAATTTTCAAAATCAAAAGCATTGAACTTAGCAATAGAAAGTCCCTGACATAGCGTATCAATTTTTATGTTCGTTAAGGCAATGAATTGATCTGGTCGTTTCATCGCTAACAAACGTGTAGCAGGAGCAAGTGGCGGCTTTTCACCATTCTCTTTATCTACGGTGTAATCAGTAAATATTTGTTTGTAAACACTAACAAACTCTTGATACTGCTTTGGTGTGACATCACCTGAAACAGGGATATGACCTAACGCTATGTCAAAGCGCTCTGGTTGTTCGGCTAATAAAGTATGAAAAACCTTTGCACCTTTTGTCGAAGCAAACCACTCGACATCAAAGTCATATTGGGTATGACAATGCTGATTAGTATGTTTACCCGCATAGGTAAGTCTTTCTAACTCTGTCATTTCAGCAAGGCTTTTGTTATTTAGTAACTGAATATAATCAAGTAGCGCTAAACGTTCATCTAATGCGTGTAAACTAGCTTGCTGTTCAATAAAAGCAGTAAAGATCGGCCAAGGTGCAATACGTGCCATTTTAAATTGACTTACACTGGCGCCAAGTACTAGCACTTGCTCTAGCTTTTTCAAACTTGGCAATTGTTCTGCTTCTAACAAATTCATATTGATGCGGTTACGACACACATCAATTAACTCCACACACCAACCAAAATAATCATCTGGTCTATTTTCAACTTTAACCGCCATTAGGTTTAACGTTATTTCAGAAATATGCTTTAAGGCGTTTTGATAGGAAGCGCTTTCAGCTTCATTTAATGCCATTTTTACAGGGGAAGATAACAACTTTCTCATTTGAGAATATAACTCCAGAAAATAAACCAGAACAAATAAAAAACCCGTAGCGTGAACTACGGGTTTGTATATAGCAAAAAGCCCGTCACTTTCGTAACGGGCTTTTCAGTGCCTAAGCACAAATAGAAGTTTAGCAATGTCCTACTCTCACATGGGAACTCCCACACTACCATCG
>ERZ1027231.67-NODE-67-length-71304-cov-50.978835_pt1 | contig 71304 bp, 61 predicted proteins | sample MGYA00520866_ERZ1027231 | MGnify/ENA primary metagenome ERZ1027231 (study PRJEB33311, sample SAMEA4378411) | marine metagenome | biome: Marine biome; feature: Fjord; material: Water | collected 2014-07-20T08:00:00Z/2014-07-... | depth 75 m ...
ACCCGCGACCCCCGGCGTGACAGGCCGGTATTCTAACCAACTGAACTACCACTCCGCTATATTTCGCTTTGAGTATTTAACGAAGCTCTCTTCGCATCAATTATGATGATCTTAAACAAAATTGGCGGAGTGGACGGGACTCGAACCCGCGACCCCCGGCGTGACAGGCCGGTATTCTAACCAACTGAACTACCACTCCACGATCTTTTGTCTGCTTCAACAACATGTCGTTGAATGCGGCGAGATAATACGGTTATGACGCGGCGCAGTCAACCACTTTTTTAATAAAAATCACTGCTTGAGCATTTGACGAGCAATACGATGAAAATCCAAGCTTATTTTCATCGTTTTGCTCAATTTATTTGCATGATGTGCTAACTTTATTTACTTTTTGTTTTTTTACGTCGTAGAGTGAAAAACAAAATAACGGCAATTAGGATAATAACGCTATTACCCGCTACTATAATAATTATTGTTTCTTGATCTTCTGCCTCTTGCGCTTGTTGTTTAAGCAACAAAGCTTCTTCTTTTTCTCTTTTTGCTTTAATAAGTAATTCTTCAGCAGTTTCAATGGCGGCATATGTCCCATCAGCATTGACTGAACTATTAAGGGCTAGCAAAGTATTAGTGTCCTCTACATTAAAACTGAATTCAGGAACCACTAATCGAAATTCTCGTCCGGTAAGCGTTTTACCAAAGACACTGACGTTTACTCTATATATTCCAGGCTCTGTATTTGTAATCGTAGTGGTTCTACTTTCACCACTGTCTTCCATAATAGAAAAAGGTTCAGTTTGTCGGTCTGGAAAGGTAAATTTACCTTGGAACACTAAACTGTTGGGATCTACATGGCTAGGATCGATTGATAATACCAGTTGATGCGGCTTTTCATCATCTTCGGATTTAACAACACTGAGCTCTACTGGGGTTTTGTACAATAAGATAGGCGTTTGCCTTAGCTCACGTGTTGTCATTGGCAATTTTACCAAGTAAACGGGCTGCCACTCTCCTGGTGCAAAATCTAGAATGAACTCCCCTGTAAACATATTATCATTGGCATATTCATCTAAACCGTAACCGTCATCACGAAAAGACGTTACCTTAATAGCATCAGCACCAAAATTTTCATGCTCTGATTTGTTGGTACTGTAAAAATTAACATCTAAATTGACAACATTTTTAAAATATGGGCTTTTTATCGCATCTTCGCCATTAAATAACTTGCCTACAACTTTCAAAGTCTCGCCTGAAAAAGCAACATTAGGCAATGGCTCAACCTCAATTTTCACATCAGAAACAACTAATATTTGGCTGTTAGGTAAAATATCTCCCACGGCTTGCCAAGGACCCGGCATAGGCTTTTTAATCTTAATCATGTCAAAGGTGCTGTCATCAAACCATTGAACCTTTTCATGATCAAATTGATTTACTCTTATTTTACTGCCATCAGGCCTGATAAGAATAATCGGTGTACTTCCACTTTTACGATAAAAAATTAACGTTATTTCGTCTAGATTAGCATCAAGGCGAAATCGATTGTCAAAATACGGTATCTGGTTAGTTATATTATCTTTTTGATAATACTCAACGGTCGTTTTATTAAGCTTATTGTTTTCAGCCTTACCTTCTATATCGCTATCGACGAATGCTCCGGCATTAAACGTTGCAATAAGAGTCAGTGTTAAAGCAATCAATTTCGATGCTTTAATTACTGGAAAGTTGAAAAAATGTTGCTTATTTATTTCCAAAGGGGATCTCCTCCTTTTTTGCCGATTACCGCGACTCGTTCTTTGTGCGCTTCTATTTCATCGGCCGAAGCAGTAATAATCTTTAATTTATTCCTTGTCGACGACAATCTTCTGATTGCATTTGCATCGGCATTATTCCCCTCGCCCACTGATAAATTGAAACTTGACTGTTTGCGAGTCATTTCAATGTATACAAAGGCAAGCAACTGAGCATCAATCAATGCCCCATGATATGTTCGGTCGACCAGTTTATCTACACGGTAAAATCGAGCTAAATAATCCAAGGTTTTAGGGGAGCCTAACTCATCTTTTGATACCTTTAACGTATCGGTAATGGTACAGATATCCTCTGTCATAGGGACTTTATCTTGGCTTCGTCCCATTGAATTAAACAACGAAAATTCATGATCCATAAAACCAACATCGAACTTGGCATTATGTATAACTAACTCTGCCCCACGAATAAAATCGATGAATTCATGCACAACTTGAGAAAAAATAGGCTTATCATTAAGAAATTCATTGGTTAACCCATGAATATCAATAACCTCTTGCTCCATCTCTAATACTTGGCCACGTTGATCTAAAGGTTTGATATAAGCGTGAAAAATTCGCCCTGTTAATTGACGATTGATCATCTCAACACAACCAATTTCTACAATACGATGTCCTTCTCTAGGATTGATACCTGTAGTTTCTGTATCAAGAATGATTAATCGTTTATCTTTCTCTGGATGTTGAGTATCGGTTATATTATTCACTGACGGGCCTTCTCTGTAATATTAGTCACGATTAAATAGTCATTTGGTCTTTATTTTTCGGGTAACGCTTGGGGGAATTCAATTAAGTTTATTTGCATACGTTTACTGGTAAAACATAATGCAATTAAAGTAGAGCTAATTAGTCCTTGGCACACTAACCATGAAATTGAAGTTAATTGCCAGTAGAAAAACCCGATGAGGTTGATACTAAAATCAAAAATTAACGCTACCACCAACATGCTTCGACTATAGGGCCAGATTACTTTTACCCAATTTGCGGAGTCTGGTCGACGTAAACTGATAATAACAACAACAAATAAACCAAGAACTCCAGAGATCAAGCTCAAAAAGAACAAGTTTGTTTCGGGGTATATCCACTGCATGGTTGCTACTCTATCTTTCATATTAGTGACTGACATCAGCCATACTAAATAGCCTCGTAAGACGAATAACAACACTAAATAAAAACGTTTTGACAATTTCAAGCAGTCAAACTTATCGAAGTCTTCAAGAGAATATTCTTGATATTTTTTAGGCACTGGGTGTTTTCTCATTTCTTATCTGGCGTTCTTGATGTAACAAACTCTGAGCAGCGGTAATTGCTTTGACAGCTTTTGAGTTAAATTCTCGGGTAAATAAGGTATAAACAACCCATAAGCTCATAAATATCAGTAAAAATGGATGAAAAAACCAGCACATAGCAGCGAGTGCAAAATAATACGATCTCAACCCGTAATTATATGAGTGTGCGGCTTGGTCTTGCACAATAGCCATTTGCTTTGCATAAGCGGTTAAGTTTTCATTTGAACCTGACAAATCATAAGGTGTTGCGCCTATCATTACATTTAAAAAGCCGTATTGGCGCATAGACCAAGTAAATTGGAAAAAAGAAAGCACAAAAATGAACGCTAATAAACTGAGTTTTAATTGTATCGCTAAGTGGTTTACTTCAGCGGCAAAAGGTAATGAAGAAATAACGATTTCTAAGGTTTCTACTTTGGCAAATAAAGTAAATAAACCGGCTAGTATTAATAGTGTGCTAGAAGCAAAAAAAGCAATATTGCGCTCTAAGTTGGCCAGTAAAGCCGCTTCTGAAACTCTCACTTCACGAGAAATAACCTCATACATCCAATGGATTCGATGTTGATGTAATGAACGGGCAATACAATCTGTTGTCTTGGCCTTTCTGCGTGCAAAAACGGTATAGCCATACCAAGCAACAATAAAAACAGATAAAGCTAATATATCGACTGGAGAGAAAGGCAAAGTCTATTCCTTAATAGGTAAGGGGATAAGAAAAAATACGATTATACGCCAACAACTTTTATTGACCAACAACTTCATTTGATTCATTAAGTGTATTTTTTATTGTTAACAATATTTATCTGGTGAGATGAATTATTAAAAAATGACTGAGTTAAACAGCCATTTAACCAAAAACTAAATGATTTACCGTCTTTGCTTTTATAGAAAGTAGCGTTTTAAAAAACATAAAAACAAAGTTAGATTTATACTGCGTTGCTCTGTGAGAATTTACTAAACTAAGCACTTGAGTTTTATATATAATTGAATAACACTGAAACTTTCGTTATCCACGTGCTTTATCAGGCACGTAGCACAATATAGGAAATACTATGAAAGGCATCAAACAACTACTATTTTTATTGACTGTCTCGACAACTTTAAGCGCTTGTAACAGCTCCTCTGCCCTACCATCTCCAGAAAGATTACCCGGAAGTTGGCTGATTAGTTCGATCCAAGGTAAACCCGTCATTGCTGACAGTAAGGCTAAGCTAGTTTTTACCGAAGAAAATAAATTATCAGGTTCAGCATCGTGTAATAACATTTCAACCAGCTATAGCTCAACAAACAGCACTTTAAAAATTGCCCCGATAGCAACAACCAGAAAAATGTGTGCACCTGCGCTAATGAAACAAGAAGCAATTTTATTACAATCGCTTAGCAAAATTAAACGCTTTCAACTCAACAATGGAGAGCTATCAATGTTTGATCAGCAAGGAAGACTACAATTAAAAGCAAAAAGAACCTAGCACTGACGCTATACTTGTGTAATATCAGAAAATGAGCTTTCTATACCTTTTTGCTATATAGCAATATAAGTTATAACAAAATATCACTTCTTTTTTCATAACAACTAGCTAACATTAAGTTATTAAAGTTACTAATTCACAGGAATCACTATGTCTAAAATCTTCGAAGACAACACCACAGCTATCGGCAATACACCTCTGGTTAAATTAAACCGCGTGATTGACGCTGAGAATGGCGCAAATGTTTATGCCAAAATAGAAGCAAGAAATCCAAGCTTCAGCGTTAAGTGTCGTATCGGCGCAAGCATGGTTTGGGATGCTGAAGAAAAAGGTTTATTAAGCCCTGGAAAAGAAATTGTAGAGCCGACAAGTGGTAATACAGGTATCGCATTAGCATTTGTTGCTGCGGCACGTGGCTACGGCATTACCTTAACTATGCCTAGCACTATGAGTTTAGAGCGCCGTAAATTATTGTCTGCTTTAGGTGCTAAAGTAGAACTTACCGATGGTGCAAAAGGTATGGGCGGTGCAATTGCTAAAGCACAAGAGCTTAAAGACTCAGATCCAGAAAAATATGTGCTATTAGGGCAATTTGATAACCCTGCTAATCCAAAAATTCATGAAGAAACTACTGGTCCTGAAATTTGGAATGATACCGATGGTAACGTTGATATTTTTGTTGCTGGTGTTGGTACTGGTGGTACCCTCACAGGCACAAGTCGCTATCTGAAGCTTACTAAAGGCAAAGCAATTCAAACCGTAGCGGTGGAACCTACAGACTCTCCAGTGATCACTCAAGCACTTGCTGGTGAAGATTTAACACCTGGTCCTCATAAAATTCAAGGTATTGGTGCTGGTTTTATTCCTGGTAATTTAGATCTTGATATGGTCGATTCTGTTGAACTTGTTTCAAATGAAGAAGCTTTTGCCATGGCACATCGTTTGATGAAAGAAGAAGGTATTCTTGCAGGTATTTCATCTGGCGCAGCCGTTATTGCCGCAAAACGTCTTGCAGAGCTTCCTGAAAATAAAGATAAAAATATCGTTGTAATATTGCCTAGTTCAGCTGAGCGTTACTTATCAAGTGCACTTTTTACTGAAACCTTTAGCGATAAAGAACTTGTTCAGTAATTTGAAACTGAGATAAATTTGTACATCGATTTTATTAAAGGCACTTAGGTGCCTTTTTTGATAGCAACTTTAGATAAAAACTAGCGTTAAGATTTAGCTTCACTTTAACAAAGTAATTACGCTATTATTGAATAATCCTCCCCTTGTTGACTTACTTGCATGCATCATTTAAAAAACAGTCTTTTAGCACTGTTATTATGTTCTCTCACTTTATTAACAGCTTGTGGTGAAGATAACTCAAAAAAAATAACCACGGTTGATAATCCCGAATTAGTTGCTATTGCTTTCTTCGACGCGCTCTATAATGAAAAGAATGTAGAAAAAGCAGCTTCTGTTTGTAATCCGCAATTAGCGCGACTTATTCTTCATTATCGTTCACCTGGAGCGGTAGCTCGTCACTTATTTAATATGTCTTTCGACACGGTTGAAATAAAACCAGACAGTGCAGGTGTTAAGGTACGTGAACAATTTAAAGACAATGCGAATATCACCATCTATTTTGATGGCTATTATCATAATAACCGCATGAAGGATGTTAAGCGTCTAGCGATTGTCCAACGTGATGGTGAGTGGTTTATTGATAAAGTATTAAAAGATCCCTTTTAATCCCCTACTCTATAATTAATAAGATTAAATAATGTTAAAAACAGGCACATATCAACACTTCAAAGGTAATTTTTACCAAGTACTCCATATTGCTAGACATAGTGAAACCGAAGAGTATATGGTGGTTTATCACCCAGCAGATAATAAAGAAGATATTTGGCTACGTCCGTTAGCCATGTTTGATGAGGTCATTGAACGAGATGGTAAAACACTAAAGCGCTTTAGCTTTGTAAAGCCATAACGCATTAGCACCATCAATATCAAGATAATAACCTTGGGCTATGGACATTACCCTATAGAGAAAAAGTGATGCTCCTGCCAAGGTACTTTTTTGTGTTGAATCTCGGTTACTTGTGCTTGGTCTGGCCCATGAGCCAACCATGCTAGCATTTTTTCAATATTACCTTCCTCACCACAGAGCAGCACTTCTACATCGCCATCGGCCAAATTACGCGCATAGCCACTTAAGCTATATTCAATGGCCTGTTGCTGAGACGAGGCTCTAAAGTAAACCCCTTGTACCCTTCCTGAAATATGAGCAATATAGCTAACATTCATACGCATTTCTCTTCTTAAATCAGTATTATTATCAGTAAAGTTTGCACCTAAGCTTGTCATTGACTAAAATCGACGCAAATTCTCTTCCACAGAATAAATAACCTTGTTTATTACACGCTTATTTATTCGTTAAAAGTAAGTATAGACCTATGTCAGCAAGAATTTCTTTAAATGTTGGTCGTGAAAAATCTTTATTACGTAAACACCCATGGATTTTTTCGAAAGCAATAAACAAAGTCAAAGGTAAACCAATGCTTGGGGATACTGTTGATGTATTCGATAGCAAAGGTAATTGGTTAGCTAAAGGCGCCTATTCTCCTGAATCTCAAATTAGAATTAGAGTGTGGAGCTTTGACGAGCAGCAAGAAATTGACCGTGATTTTTTCTTCAACAAGCTGAAAAATGCGCAAGCAAGACGTGATTGGTTTATTAGCCAAGGAAAGTTAACTGGCTACAGACTCATCGCTGGTGAATCGGATGGTCTTCCTGGGGTCACTATTGATAAATATGATAACTTTATCGTTTGTCAGTTACTTAGTGCTGGCGCTGATTTCCACCGCTACACCATAGTTAACTGTTTAACTGAGCTATATCCTGGTTGTCATATTTATGAACGCTCTGATGTTGATGTTCGCAAAAAAGAAGGATTAGAGCCAGTCACCGGTTGGTTAACAGAGCCACAAGATTCAACAGAATGTGTCATTGAAGAGCACGGCATAAAAATTCATGTTGATATAGCTACGGGCCATAAAACTGGTTTTTATCTCGATCAACGTGACTCAAGACTTGCCGCAGGTAAATTCGCCAAAGATAAAACAATTTTAAATTGTTTCTCTTATACCAGTACATTCTCACTACATTGTGCAGCGAATAATGCTAAAGAAGTTATCAATGTCGATGTGTCGCAAGCTGCCCTTGATATGGGTGAGCGCAACCTAGCCTTGAACGGTTTATCTGAGACAAATGTTTCTTTTGTTAAAGAGGATGTTTTCAAATTATTACGAAGATACCGTGAAGAAAAACGCCGCTTTGATATGATCATCCTAGATCCACCTAAATTCGTTGAATCAAAAGCTCAATTAACTGGCGCCTGCAGGGGTTATAAAGACATCAATATGTTGGCCATGCAGTTATTAAACCCAGGTGGCTTATTGTTAACTTTTTCTTGCTCAGGTTTGATGGAAGCAAGTTTATTCCAAAAAGTCGTAGCAGATGCTGCCCTGGATGCCAAAAGAAATGTCTATTTTGTCGAGCGATTACAACAAGCAGCAGATCACCCAATTTCATCAAATTACCCTGAAGGGTATTATTTGAAAGGTTTAGTTTGCCAAGTTGAATAGTGAAGTTTAAATCTTCACTGAATAGTAAGTTAAGGACTAAAAAGCCAGAGTAAACTCTGGCTTTTGTATATATAGCAATGAGGTTCAGGCTAATCTATTTCTTCAATCGCTATGCCGATGAGATAACAATTATTACTCTCTTCTTCTATACGCACAACGCGACCACGAATATCTAGGGCCTGTATTTGACTGCTGGCAGAATCGACCCTCACTCGTATATGGGTCGATATCGCTAATGGATGTTCAATTTCAAACGCCATGCCCGTCGCACTTAAATCACGACATGTCGCAGATAGCTGACAATTTACTTCATCATCTATCACAGTAACAACAACGTCACTATTAATCATCATGCGGTAAAAATCACGTTTATCATCAAAATCTTTCATGAGCTCTCCAAAGCAGACTATGTTTATCATTTATTTATACTGAGCAATGACTGCTCTGTCAACTCACAGTCATAAAGAAGTAAGAGCTTGATCAAATTAACCTTCTGACCAATATATAGCTAATTAGTCAGGTTAATAACTTAGCACTTAACTCTTGAACTCAGTATAGGCTTAGTTAAGAAAAATCTTTTAAGTAATTTAAAATACGCTTAACAGATATAGGGGCTGAGGTACCTAGATTTTGAGCAAACAATGAAATCCTAAGCTCTTCAATCAACCAACGAGTAGCAAGTAATTCATTGTCCACTGGTTTGTCCTTTCTTTGCTTATTCATAATCATTTGGTACATATCATTAACTTTTGATACCTCAATAAGTTTTAACCTATCTTGGTTAGGATCACTTGGCAGTTTTTCTAAACGGCGCAACATGCCTTGTAAATATCGAATAATATCATCGAGTTTACTTAGGCCTGAATAGCTAACAAACCCTTTAAACACTAACTGCTCACATTGCTGCTTTATATCACCATGCGATTGAATAACATTTAAAGGCACACTACCTTTCATTTTTTTAGTTACTTCGTGGCGTAATGTCAGAGCTCGCTCAACTTTAATGGCTGCAGTTAACACACAGTCAGCTATTTCAGCTCTAACATAGTCACAACACTGCGCAAATTGCTTTTCTTCACGAGGCAGCAAGCCATCATTTTGGTTGGTAGAAAATTGTTGAACCAAAAATAAACAAGCGCCTTGAATACAATCTTGCAATAACTCATTGATTGAGCCAAAAGGATTGAAATATAAACCAAGTTTGGCTTTATTAGGCAGTTTTTCCTGTAAATATTTTAATGGTGTGGGAATATTTAATAAAATAAGTCGGCTGATCCCTTTCAACATAGCTTCTTGTGCATGTTGCTCTTGCTCAAACAGCTCAATAGCGACACTATTTTTATGATCAACGAGTGCAGGAAATGCTTTAATCGTTATATTAGCAACTTTCTTTTCATAACCTTTGGGCAATGAACCAAAGTCCCACTGAGTTAAATCAGCTTGCTCAATGCCTTTTTCGGCAACCTGCTTAATGGATGCTTTTACTTTACCTTGTAGCTCTGCTTTGAGTTCATTAAGGTCTCTGCCCTGCTTTATTAACTTGCCCTTTTCATCAACTACTTGAAAGTTCATAGTTAAGTGAATAGGTAAGGTAATATCCTGCCAAGCATCTTCAGGTAACCGTACTCCTGTCATTCGTAATAACTGTTTTGCGAGTGCCTCTTGTAAACTACCTTGCTCAGCAGGCATTGCCGCTAAACAAGCTTGCGCATAGTTAGGTGCAGGAACGAAATTACGCCTCAATGTTTTAGGCAAGGCTTTAATTAACGCGATAGCAAGCTCGTCGCGTAATGCAGGAATTAACCAATCAAAACCAACCTCTTGTACCTGATTTAATAAGGCAATGGGTAAAACCACACTGATACCATCATCAATATCACCTGGGCTAAAATGATAAGTCAACGGTAGCGTAATGCTGTCTTGTTGCCAAACATCTGGATACTCTACATCACTTAATTCATCCGACGATTCATTCAGCAAGAAAGCTTTACTAAAGTTTAATAATTGTGCATTTTCGCGCTTAGCTTTTTTCCACCAAGCTAGAAAACTACGTTGACAATTAACCGTCTCAGGAATTTTGTTACTGTAAAAATCAACTAACTGCTGTTCATCAATGAGAAAATCTCTACGACGAGCCTTTTGTTCAAGTGCTTCAATACTTTCTACCAATTGCTGGTTTTTACTTAAGAATTTTTCTTTAATAATGCAATCGCCATTGACCAAGGCTTCACGAATAAAAATTTCACGACAGATCGCTGGTTCAATAGTCTTAAAGTTAATCTTACGTTTACTAACAATGCTTAAGCCATACAGTGTCACTTGTTCAAAGGCCATTACGGCGCCTTGTTTCTTCTCCCAATGTGGTTCACTATAATTTCGCTTAACTAGGTGCTGTGCAAGCGGTTCAAGCCATAATGGGTCAATCTTGGCATTCATACGCGCAAATAATCGACTGGTTTCGACCAATTCAGCCGACATTAACCATTTTGGTGACTTCTTAGTTAGCGCTGAGCCAGGAAAGATAAAGAACTTCATACCGCGTGCACCTTTATACTCGCGGTTTTCATCCTGTTGACCAATATGACTAAGCAACCCTGATAACAATGCTTGATGCACGGGAACTAGCGTAGAGTCTTGCTCTGTTTCTTTTGCCTTGTCTACTGTTTCTTGACCTTGCTGAACTTTCGCCATAGTAAACCGATAATCAACCGATGTTAACGCTATATTTTGTTCTTTTAGCGTCAGCTTTAATTGACTGAAGATATCTTGCCATTCACGTAAACGAACATAAGAAAGAAACTCACGCTGACATAGCTTTCTAAACTGGTTCTGCGTTAAATCTTTTTTCTGCTCGTTAATGTACTGCCAAAGATTGAGCAAACTTATAAAATCAGATGACTTATTTTTGAATCGATTATGTTTTTCATCACTTAGCTGTTGTTTTTCATGTGGCCTTTCACGCGGGTCTTGAATACTTAACGCGCTAACAATAATCAGAATTTGCTCAATACAACCAAATTCAATCGCACTGATAACCATTTTAGCTAAGCGTGGATCAATTGGAAATTTAGCTAATAAACGACCTGATTTAGTCAACTGTGTTGACGAAGTTGTTAGTTTTCCCTTAGCTCCATTGCTATTTACTTTTTTAGCTACATCTCTACTTTCAACCGCAGCAATTTCTTCCAATAAACGCACACCATCAGTGATGTTTCGATTATCAGGAGCTTCAACAAACGGAAAGTTAGCAATATCTCCTAAGTCAAGTGCATGCATTTGCAGTATGACTGTTGCTAAATTGGTACGTAATATTTCAGGATCGGTAAATTCAGCACGACTTTTGTAATCATCCTCTGAATATAAGCGAATACAAATACCTTCAGAAACACGCCCACATCGGCCAGAGCGTTGATTTGCACTCGCTTGTGAAACAGGTTCTATAGGTAAGCGCTGTACTTTAGTTCGGTAACTGTACCGTGATATCCGTGCTGTACCCGGGTCAATCACATATTTAATACCTGGAACCGTTAAACTCGTTTCAGCAACGTTAGTTGCCAATACAATATTACGCCCATTATGAGGCTTAAAAATTTGATTTTGTTCACTAACAGTTAAACGTGCGTACAAGGGTAAAATATTAGTATGTCGTAAATTGGCTTTGTTTAACGCAGCAGCTGTATCACGTATTTCACGTTCACCATTAAGGAAAACAAGAATATCACCATTACCACAGTCACTTAACTCATCAACTGCCGATAAAATACCACTGATAATGTCAATTTCTTGTGATGATTGGTCATCATCATCATTCACCCTAGGGTCATTTAGTGGGCGATAACGCATTTCAACGGGGAATGTTCTACCGGAGACTTCAATAATTGGAGCAGGTACGCCATTTTTAGACGCAAAGTGTTTCGCAAACCGTTGAGGGTCAATTGTCGCTGAAGTGATGATTAACTTAAGATCAGGTCGCTTTACCAAAATTTGTTTTAAATAACCTAAAATAAAATCGATATTTAAGCTACGCTCATGCGCTTCATCGATAATAATAGTGTCGTATTTAAGCAGTAACCTATCTCTTTGCATTTCCGCCAGCAAAATACCGTCGGTCATCAATTTGATATAACTTTGCTCGCTGACTTGATCATTAAAACGAACTTTATAACCAACTTGCTCGCCTAATTTGGTACCTAACTCTTCAGCAATACGATTAGCAACTGTTCTTGCAGCAATACGTCTAGGTTGAGTGTGACCAATCAAACCATCAACACCTCGACCAAGTTCAAGACATATTTTAGGGATTTGCGTGGTTTTACCTGAGCCCGTTTCGCCGGCAATAATAACCACTTGATTAGCTTCAATAGCCGCTGAAATTTGCGCAGCATTCTCTGAAATAGGCAAGCCTTCAGGATAGGTTATCTTAGGTAAGCTGCTAATTTTTTGCTGCTTATCTTGAATTGATTTGAGGATGTGCTGCTGTAGAGGTTCAACCTGCTTTAATTGTTTTGCAGATAATGACAATACTGCCAATTCTGCAGGTGTTTTTTGCCCAGCTTCTTTAATTATTGTTTTTTTAAGGTTCATCAACCTTCTTTTAAAACGTAGTGCATCGCTTTTTTTTGCTTGCGGCAATAATTGAAAAAGTTTTTGTAAATGGGAAAATGAAGTAATAGCGGAATCAATCGAAACAGACAAAACAAACTCGGATAAAAATCAAAAAAAATATTTTAACAGTAATACACTATAAATGGCAGCAGGTTACACATTATATACCCGTTGCCATTCAAAGTGCAGGATTTCAGTTGGATTTAAAATGACGCTAGGCAAGGCAAATTATTTAAGCATAGCCATTTATTTAATGCCGTATAAAATAATGGTTATTCCCTTATTAATCACAGCAACGATGAAGTGATGTTGCTCAAGCACTCTGAAATATGCAGCCTGATTGATAACGGGTATATAGCCTTTCAAACACACAAAAGGAGCATCACAGCTCCTTTAAAAAGATAATACAACAATAAGGAAATAACCGTTAACGGCAAACTACTCACACAGAAGCATGTTCCTTCTCAATAGAGCTCCTCGCTTTACCGTGTTTATAACAGGCTTCTAACACTTCGTTCCGAGCGATTGTACCAAGTAAGTTACCATCATCATCAATCACAGGATAAACTTTTGGCTTATCCTTTCGCATGGTTTGCCCTAGCTCAATAATACTGTCATAAGGTTTCACTGAAAGTACATTCTTACTCATAATATCTTTGATCATCGCGAAATTTTCATTGAAATAGATAGTTTCAAGCATCTTTTCTAAAACATCCCCTTCAGAGATAAAACCAAGTACCTTGTAATTTTGGTCAACCACAGGTCCGCCTATTTGCTTCGTTTTCAAGAAGCGTATTGTGGCCTCTTCTACAGACATAGTCTCGGTAAAAGTTACTGGGTAGTGATTCATATATTCTTGTATTTTTAATGATTCCATTTTAACCCCTAACTAAAATTAATTTAGTTGCTCATTATCAGAAAAAACCTAAGTGGCGCTATTAATAACTGTAGATAAGCCTTTGCCAAAACACCAATTTTTACTTATCTTTATTACAACTTTATTACAACTTTAATAGTAGATTTAGCAATATCATTGAACAACAATTACCCAAGCAGAAAAATTATTACAAGGAATTCAATATGCCCAGCAATTTATTTCGTTTTGTTACCATGCTTTTTGTGATCAGTAACAGCATAGGTTCGATTGTCTATGCGAATGAAGATGAGCAAGTAAAATTAGACCACGCGTGTGAAGCGGCAAGGCAAGTTGCGCTTAAACCGAGGAGAAAGGAAATTTACCAAGAATGTATTCATAAATTTAATAAAAGCGAAGATGTCTGCCTGAGCGATGCAAAAGCATATAACGGTAACAGAATAAATGGCGCACCACTTTTTTACGAGTTACCCGCTTGTGAGAAAGCCTTCGCTTTTAGAAAAAAACACGCTGAATAACAACCTAATACTCAAGTACACCTACACTTGGATATTAAAGACTTGTATCGACTAAACAGCGTTTATTTTGATAGTTATATCTGTATATACTTTTTATTTAACTGAATAAAGACCCAAACTAAACTGACAGGAAACACTATTAAGAAAAAGTATTTTGCATATAACAAGGTTAGTAGTACCGAACTAGCAATGATCAAAGCATATAAACACATCAAAGCTTTATGCGCTTTAAAAAAGGCAAAAGAAGCGACAAAGTCTCCAACTACACCACGGTTGTCTAAGCGAGCAATCAAGCAAGGAAGTACACCGACAACCATAGATAAAAGTGAAAATAGCCAAGCGAGAACAAAGTTAAATACATAAAATTCAAAAGTCATATCTCCTCGCGCTTGTGTTTGTATATCAAAAACTTTAGCAAGAAATGAGTTTTGATCGACATATAAGCTATACAGAGCAATGGCATCTGTCATCCAAATAAGAAAGCATAAAAACTGAACGACACAAACTAAACCAATATTGGCAAATAGTGTACTAAAGTGAAAGGTATCACTTTTACCTTCTTTGTTAATTAGTAATGGATGTAAAACAAGGCTTACTAAAGGTATAAATAAAATAAAACCAGCACAAAAAGAAATATACATGGTGGTGAGTTCATAAGCACCGAGGTAAAATTGAATAACTTGCGAGATAAAAAAGATTGCTAAACTTGCAAAAAAGACTAAACCGTAACTGACAACTTTTTCACTTACTAACCGCGATACGCTCGAAGACTCTGACACAATACCCACCAATTACTCATCTAATTAATATAATTTACTAGTGATAATAACCTAACTATTAACGGTAGATCTTGATGTAAAATAAGACTAATCCCATCCTAGTATTTTTTCTTTCACTATGAAGAGCTTAGAGTGGTCTAATTCGCAGGGATATTGCTTGGAATATGACTGGTTTTCTTAATAGCTCTCCTTGATGAACCTTTCATTTCAACAAGGTGAGCCGTTAACATTATTAAAGTGCTACTCATCAAAAGTGAATTATTAAAGATTAATTCTCGTCACTCTACGATAACGAAAAAAGTAGTACTGCTGATATTGCCTTAGTAAAAGAGAGTCATAGAGTAAATCACGTATCGTTCACAGTGGCATTATTTCACAACCAAATCATTTTATTAAGACAATATCAGTTTTTACAAAGACTTAGTTATAACCCAATTCATAAATAGGGTTATCATCATGCTCGTATAATGCATCTGAATTTTGTCTTTTTCGTTCAGTGCCCTGCGCATCATCTTTGCTATTTTTATTAGCCTCTTGTTGGTAAACATTTAGCATTTCAGCTGAAAGGATCATTCGTCTATTACTCATATTGCAATTATTCACCATATGACTACCCTCAATTTAATCAGTTGCTCCGCACCTTTGCGTTGCTACTAAGGTACGTTGCATCAAGGGTGCCAAAATGTATTATGAATTGACCATTGATTTATATATGTTTTTAATTCCAATGAAGAAAAATAATCATTGAATTTTCATTTTGCAATAGAGCTGTTGCAAATTAGGAGTTATATTCTGTGGTTATTTAACGGTTTTACTTTTACTCGCTACCCTATTATCTTTCGCTTTTAAGGCGTTTTCATGCCAATACTGCCAATGCATATGCAACTTATCTTCCGTTAAATGTTTTGGCTGCAAGTACTCTTTATAGGTATAGCGATAGAATTGACGTGGTTTGTGTGGATTATTTTTTTGGTCTTCCGTTATATAATTTGCAATATATTCGACTAACCATTGGCTAAATTCATTTGCATACTTTTTACCTGAATCGTTGACTAATGTTTTATATCCCTCAAAAAAATCTGTTTTTAAGTAATGTGCCATCTTCCTATAGTCATCTTGATGATTTTCACTCATAAAACGCACCGCTAAATAGCCCCAACGATACACTCTGTCAGTGCCATCTTTATATTCGGTATTAAATATCTCCATTAAACTTGGCCAATCTTGTGGTGCTGTTTCGTTAACTAACTTGAAAGTCCTTGGATTATTATCTTCCTTAGCAATATATTCAGCGAGGCCTTCAGACCACCACACCATATGGCTTGGAAAATGATTAAAGGTATCGTATTTAACAAAACGCCCGTCTAAATAATGAACAAATTCATGATTTAGATTCCAGACAGCAAATTCAGGTCGTACCCAAAAATGTTCAAAAGAATAAAAAGTCGCAATATTATTAGGATCTTGTGTGGTGCCCTCAATATACATTCCGCCATTATCAGTATTAATGTCGAAAATTAACTGTCCGTATTTATTATATTCCGCGTGATTATCAAAAATAACGACCCGTAATTTATCATTAAAATCATTAGCTACCGGCTGATTATTAGTTGCTAATATTTCATGGAAATTGCTTTCTTGTGCGATTAACTGCTGACAAGAATCACTTAACTGCTCTGCAGACATGGCTTGGGCTAAAATATAAATTCTGCTTGAGCACGCATGGTTAATTGGTAATGCTTGTTCTAATGTGGGAGAAATACAACGTTCAGCAAGCGTCCCTTCATCACATTCTGACTTGCCTCGAAAAGTATTGACTACATAAGGCACACTAAACAGCACTTTATTTTGCTCAACTGACGCTACTTTATTGGTGTTTAACGCTGCCCAAACACTGTTATCGAGTTCATCCATATCATGTTGAACTTTCAACGTTAATTTATCGTCATCCAAACGCTTTTGCTCCTCAGATGAACGCTCATAATATTCATTTCTGAATTCTTTTTCATATAAATTATAATACTGTGCTAATGCCCACAGCGCGTGTTGCTTCGGCCAATCGTCACCTTTTAACGTATTATTTTTAGCGGTTATAAATTTAATTAATGCCTGCTGAAGTTCACCTTCGCCATGTACACCTTTCATGAATTCAGAAGTATTCTTTCTTCGAGCTTCGTAAGGTAAAATTGCGCCAGCACGTAATACTTCCCACAATGCATAATCTACCGCTGTATCTTTATCGGATATTAACGCGGTTGTTTTGGAAAGATCAGCAGTAGCATAAAGCCTAATTAACTGACTTAGCGGCTTAACTTGATCCACAATAAATGGCTGTAAAGCGTCTAAAAAATACAAACGATATAACGCGACAGCGTAATTTTCATGCAGTCTTGCCGTTGTAGGATTTACTGCCAAAAAACCTGGCATCTTGTGTACGTTTATTAAGGCCGTATTAACCGATATTGCGGTTTCTTCAGTCCAATCTTTATCTCTACCAAAGCTACTGTAAATTCTTAGGTAAAAGGTAAGTTTCTCTAATTTGTCATTCGTTAAGTCACCTGTTAACGCTTCTGTTGATATTTCATCCGCAACGGCTTTTAGTAAACCCTGTTGATAATGATCAAAATCTTGGCTCCATAACGTATCAATATCAGTCGTTATCACTTGAGCGGCCAGCGGATTAACTTGGGGTACGAAGACAGACTTAGTCGAGTTATCAGTAATAGCCCCATCGGTAAAACTGCACGCTGTGATAACAGAAGATATCCCGAGAGCAAGGAGAAGCATTATTAGTTTATTCATAGTGTTTTCTTTATGGTTATATTGAATAGTTGAATTATTGCATACAATATACCAAAATACATTAAGTAATTAGCTAAGCTGTTAATATGATTTTTAACGCAATAGATACAGTGGTATAGCAGGTTTAAGATAGCTATTAACTGTTAAAAGCTAATCAGGTAACATTAGCTAACTTTAAAAATATAAATTTGTTTGTTGGAATATTATGAATATTGTTTGTGCTAACTGTTTTACCACCAACCGCATCCCCGATGATAAAGACTATAACAAAGGTAAATGCGGTAAATGCCAACATGGGATGTACTCGCCTAAACCCACAGAATTAACCGCTAATACCTTTTACCCCTATATAGAACGAAATGAATTACCTGTGATTGTTGATTTTTGGGCTAGCTGGTGTGGTCCCTGCCAAAGTATGGCACCTATCTATAATAAAGTAGCTCAAGCTTCTCCTTCACTACTTTTTGCTAAAGTGAACACAGAGCAAGTTCAACAAATTTCAGCTGAGGCAAATATTCGCAGCTTACCTACCTTAGTCTTTTTTGACCAAGGTAAAGAAGTCGATCGTATTTCAGGTGGATTAAACGAGATGCAAATGAAGCAGTGGATAGTTCAGTGTGTAAATAAAATAGCTAAGTAGCATTTCCTCACGCGAATAAAGCACATATAAAAAAAGCCGCAAAAGCGGCTTTTCATTATCTTAATAAAGTGAAAAATCTGATAAAAATTACTGTACTGGGATAGTAATATTACCTGTTGCCACTTCTCCAGCTTTAGTTTCCAATGAATATTCGAAACTAATACTATTAGCTTCAGAGCCGGTATTATCTGATAGATATTCCCCAATATACATTCGATAAACCTTCTGAGTTTCTGTTTGTGCAGAGCCCAAAATAACCGAACGATTCATTGTACTATATTGTACAGATTCATTGGATGCCAGCTTAGCAATACCGACAGCAGTCATATGTATTCTACCTTCGGTGACCACGTTATAGTCATTCGAACTTACTGATGAAATGCCATCATTGATAACAGAGGTTTTACGTAACGTTAATTTCTGTAATGCATTAATATTCAGTGGAAGATATAAATAAACGGTATCATTCCAGTTATTCGAATAAGACGTATCTCCTGCCGAATTGCTTGCCGTTATAACACTACCATTGGTGGTATAATTTTCATTATCGAGTTTTATATCAGCAGCCGAAAAGACTTCATCAGCATTAGGGGATATCTCAAAGGTTAATTGATCATTATATATATCAGCACGTTCAAGCGTCGCTTTATTTGTCACCGTCTGAATATCATAGCTATATGAATCAGGTATCGTTAACGGATTTACTGGCATTACGGTTAAACGCGTATCGTTCAAGCTCAATGAAAAAGTAACAGGGAAAGTTAAACCACCCGTAATAAGTGTTGTACCTGCAGCTACTTGATCACTTGCATCTGCATTTCCCTTTAACACGGTAAACCCTTGGCTATTTGTTAAGGAGATATTTTCAACTTCAACAGCTACAGCTTGAGAATAAAAAACACTAAAGCTAGAGTCTGTTGGGTTAACTTCTGTTGCAGCAAGCACTACTTTAACTGGAGTTTCACTTTCAACAATCACTTGTGGTGCAAGTGCAAAATCAATCACTGACGCATTAGGAATAACGAAACAACAATTATTAGAACTACCGTTTTTTATAATATTTAAATTGCCATCAACTAACTTTCTTACGGTAAAAGAACTACTTTGGTATTTAATTTCATTACTTGTGAATGCGGGTAGTTGAACGCTTATAGTATCTTTTAATTGTGTAGTAATAACATATTGGTCAGTTGCTTCATCGTAACTACTATCAACAACACTATCCTCTATATAAAAGGTAGCATCAAGCAACGGCTCTGCAGCTTCATCAACCAAAGAAAGTCTAATTTCAAGATCTGAAGCCATTGGTACTTCATTCACGTGTATTCTTGAAAACTCTTTTGTATTTGCAGACCCTATATATAAATTACGACCGTGTAAAAAGTTACTAAGCTCAGGTAAATAATCAGCTTTGCCATCTTTATCAAAATCTAAATTAGCACTAATACTGGTATTAATAAATTTTGGCAAGGTGATGGTATATATACCCGTTTCAACATCAAACGAAGAAACATGTTGGTACTTATATGCTGATGAATTAGTACCTGAGTGAGAATAAGCAATAAACTCTAATGTAGATAAAGCACTGCCTGTTTCATTATCAATAACCGATATCTCAACATCTACCGGCTCAGAGACAGCAAAATTACCAACATCTTCTATACCATCTTTACTTCCCTGTGCAGTTTGCTTAAAAAATGTTCTAGGTAGAAATTTGTTATCTGGACTTGAGATGATGATATCTATATCTGAAGAACGAGGTAAGCCAGTTAACTCAAAGTCTCCATCAGTTACTTCAAAATTAGATACGATCTCTGTAGAGCCAACTTTTACCGTAATTAAGGCATTACCAATAGGTTTTAAATCCAGTGCATCAACCACAACCCCTTTGATGCTAACTGAGTTTTCCGCTTGCTCTAATAACGCTTTTACATCCGAGCTGTTATCTTCAACTTCAAAACAACCATTTAATAGCACGACAGCGAGCAGCGATGTGACAAGTTTTATATATTTCAACTTTACTTCCTTTTAGTGTTAAGCAAAGAAAGTAAAAATCGTAACGTTTTTATGCATTCCTTTGCATGGTAGTACCAATCAATATTGATACTTAAAATCGGAAGCGATTCTAACTATAACAACTTATTAACACAAGCAGTACTCGTCATAACTTCATGATATTTGATAATTATTTTTTTAGTGTCCTAAAGGAGGCAATAACCAACCGATTTAGTGAAATGATGCAAAATATATTGAATCAGCGATTAGGCATTGATAACGAAAAACTGCAAGAAATAGAAGCCGAGATGGAAGAAGTCGCTAACAATGAAAGTATGAGTCCAGAAGAAAAACAAAAGGCTTTGGAAGAATTAGTACAACAGCGAGATACATTTATTGAAGAAAGCATAGAGAGAGCGAAAGAGTAGGTATTGTCACTGAAATCATTAATTCAATAGAAAAAAATAACATTGACTTTACCCATAGTATTTTACCCTTTAAACGCATGATAAAATATATGAAAAACCCAAAGGCAAAATGGATAACCTATGGCTCTGCAGCTTGGCCAGGCCAACAATCATTATCACTGTCTAGAACATCAATAATGACAGTAAAACATAGCTTTTTGACGCTAAAACCCAATAAATATAATAAAATAAGCGATTTATTTGGTAAAAGTCTCGTGTTGATTCACGGGTTTGATTACCCTGGTTTAACCGCTTACATTGAGCAAGACAAGTTTGATATTATTTATGTGAAAGACCATGCTGCAGCAATAAAAATCATCGCCATGGGTCGAGCTGTTGCTTTTCCAGAAATGAATATTAGATTAAATTATCACCTTAAAAAGATGAGTTTACTTCGCGATAACTTCAACTTTCATTATATTGGTAATATTATTGCCGACTATGATATTAACTTATGTTTTTCCGAGAATTTTCCTAAAAAATCAAAGACAAAAATAGAAGACCTTTTACTAGCAATGAAAAACAATGGTAGTTTGGAAAATATAATTAACGCCTATTAATTCACCTTTTCAATGCTATAAACTGTAACTACAAACGCCGTTAACTATTAATTTTCATCACTCAATTGACAAGCTAAGTGGATAATTTACTTGATGGTTTATCTGGTGATTTAATTGGACAATGCTTTTTTCAGCTTGCTGAATGAGGGAGGCTAACTCACCATTGCCCTTCATTCGTAGGATTTCTTTATCAACAAGCTGAACCAAGTTTTTGTTATTTTTATGAATGTAATGATATAAAGGTAAACGTGTTAATGGCTTTACCATACTCACAACATTACTTAAACCAAGTCTTTCAAGCGCTAAGTTTCCATCCGAAGTATTCGTTAATACCACATCAACTTTTCCACTGAGCAACAGTTTAAACATATCTTCTGTTGAGCTCATTTCATAAATATTTTTAAGCCCTTGGGTAATGTTATTGGTATGTTTGACCCCACGAATTTTAGTTAATCGGTACTTAGCCAAGTCTTGTTTTTTTAAGATAGAAATATCTGAGTTTTTTAAAACGAATGGCATCGTCTCTAGGTAGTAATAAGAGGTAGGCACTCTTATTGTGTTGGCATTTTCGTCACCGTATGTCCAAATACGCATGATTTCACCATCTTTAAGGCCTGAATTGGCAACATACTGCGCCCGTTTTCCCGGTAAAGGGCTGATAGTAATATTAATACCAATATTTTTATAGACTTGAGTGAGAACAATACGTCCGACTTCTTGCTCTATTAATAATTCAATAGACGCAAAATTATAGTGAGTAGCTAAAGGCTCTGGCAGGTTACCTTCAGCTTTAATTGCTAGTTGTATGGCTGGTATAGTTTGGGGCTGTTCACTCGAATGGGCAACATGCTCTATTGATGAGGCGAACGAAGTATTGTTATAACTGCCGAGAAGCAAAAAACAAATGCATAACAATAATCTCACTTAGTCTCCAACATATCTAAATCATCTTAATTAATATAATAATATGAACTTTTTATTTTCATTATGCTCCATAACCATTTTTACAAGGTCAGAGGTGGGAATAATAATTGAGTAAACACGGTCTAGTAAATAAGACCTTAGTATAAATGTGGAAATAAGATGAAAACTAAAGCGTTTAAACTATTACCCTGTATCTTTTGTACTATTGGCTACAACTGCTATATAGCGGGCCATAATGTTACCGCTAAAGGCTATCAATCCTTGGTAAAACTACAAAATAAAAAACCAATAACTGAAGAAGCTAAAACCTCAAGCAGTAAACCTTAGTTACAGACTAATTAAACCTTAAGTAAAGGATAAGTAAATAAAACTAAGTGAATCATATTAAAAGAAAAATGCAGTAAAATCGCATGCCAAATTTTACCTGTATTTAGATATATCAAGCCATACAAAAAACCAGCCAAGGTAGCAACGAGCATATAATTAAAGCCACCTGAAAAATGCGCAATACCAAATAATAAGCTTGTCAGTATAAGCCCGGCTAAAGGATTTATTAGGCTGGTTAGTTTTTGCTGAATGAATCCTCTAAAAAACACCTCTTCAATAATGCACGTTAATAACAAATTATTTAACGCAAACAACCACCACCAAGGTGGTAATTGGGGATCATATTTAATTAATGATAATAAAATGGCTAGGCTAAAGATTAGAATAAAAATAAACACGACTAAAGCACTTAACCGAAAGCTATTGTGCGCTTTAAAGAGAATGATCGGTTTTTGACTTATTAAGAGTGCTGGAGACAGCATCAAAAGAACAAATAAAATCATCGGTTTATCAAAGTTTAGGTACAGTGTGAATGACATACTGTTAATGCTTTTTTCCACATTACTTAACACCTGTAAATTATTAAAACCTGGTAATAAGTGCGCAGCTAAGGCAATACAACTAACAATAACTAATGCCGTAATGACCGTTTTAATTCTCCGGTTCCATAACTTATTTGAGGGCTTGCTTGAGGGATTATTTGAGGGAATGTTAGATAACTTATTCGCATAATAAGACATCGCCAATAAAAGCGTAACAATGCCAAGGCCAACCATATCTATCGCGTTATAAAACAGTCCGCTTATCAAAGTAAAGACTAAGCCAAATGGCCATAATTTAGGTTTTACAAAAGCAGTAATCAAGGTAATGACTAAGAATAACCAAGGGATTACAGATGGGAAAAGGTCTTGTGTGAACAACATAGGATAGTTAATTAGGGTAATTTTAGGTCAAGTTAACATAATGTTAGATGAGGTTAAAATTTTAAACCATAGACAAACTAATTTGGGGCACCTTAACTGCTAGGCCTCAACTTTAAAGTCCTCAGTGATTGGAGTTTTTCCCGTCTGGCATCGCGGTGGCGACAACAGCCAATACAGAAAAGGAAACCGCCTCCACTTTTACCTTTGGCCTTGGAACCCAACGGAGTCCCTACTCAGTGATAAACATAAATAGCCATTTTGAATTTACAGCCAATACCTGCTAACGATCACTTTAGTGTTTTAATGAAGGATTAAAGTTGGATTTTCTGCTTGGCGTCGCGGTGGCGACAACACCCAATAAGAAAAGGACCCCGCCTCCACTTTTACCTTTGGCCTTGGAACCCAGCGGAGTCCCTACTCAGTGATAAACATAAATAGCCATTTTGAATTTACAGCCAATACCTGCTAACGATCACTTTAGTGTTTTAATGAAGGATTAAAGTTGGATTTTCTGCTTGGCGTCGCGGTGGCGACAACACCCAATAAGAAAAGGACCCCGCCTCCACTCTTAACCTTCCCTTGGAACCCCACGGAGCCCCAACTCAGCAGAACACTACAATCAAATTTAGGCACTAAGTCTATTCCTGCCAAAAATCATCCCTTCACACGGCAGTCTACGCCATCCATGGCTCCGATAGCCTTTGTGCTAATCTAAATTCAATTTTCGTTGCTGAGATGGGTATTGGCGTATTTGGTACTGTTAAATAATTCAAATGAGCATCCTACTTTTTAGAACATTCAAAAACCTAAATAAACTTTGTAATCACCTTAACTATCAACAAGCTCCAAGTCTGCTTGAATCAAGTGCCGAAATGAAAGGCAATATTCACGTATGTTCATCATGGATGATGAACAAAGCGATGTAGGGCATGGATGCCCGTTCAGCGCTGTTACGTCGAAGATATGGCCTTAAATGTAGGATTACACTTGATTAGCAGCTCCGAGGGAGTCCAGAGGGATGCCGGAGGCAGCATCCCTTTGGGTGTCGTCGCCACCGCGACAATATAGAAATAACAAATAAATAAGTTAACTGTACTCTGGACTCTTTATTTCCTGATATCATAATAAATATATGCAAATAAGGGATTAGCAATTGGCTGAATTCAAATTTTATACAATGAAAGATAATAAACCTAAAAATATAAAGGTTCAGTTATCCAACAATGAATTAGATAAACTAAAAGTTGCTAGAGAAAAGTTACTAGCCGTATTAAAGCTTGAAGATCTATATGATCAGATTATCGAATCTTTCTTAGAGTTTAAGTCACAACTATATTCAAATAGTTTGTCATTAGTCAGTAATTTCAGAACAGATTATAACGCCAACCATGAAATCAGAAGTAAACTCAATCGTCAGCTATTTAACACCTTAAATCTCAGTAAGTTATATTTAGATAAGAGTTACCGTGAATATCGAGACAAGAATGGCAACATTACCAAAATAAAATCTTTTGTTAAAAAGGTAACTAATGATGAAAATCTTGAACTTGTAGTTAACAAGTTTAGGGAAGAAATATATTTAAAAAGCCCTGGATATGGCTTAGGTTGTGCACTCCGAAATTTAACACAACATGACACATTACCCGTTCAAACATACTCAGTCGGCATTAATCATGATGGCAGCGAAGACAATAGAAAAATGCTAGCTAAATTCCAACTACCATTATCAAAAAGTAACTTGTTAAACTGTGACATAAAGCCAAAGGTATTAAGCTTATTTAATGAAACTATAGACCTACATAAGGTGATGGATGAATATATTTACTCAATATCTCAAATGCATATCAAGAATAGGCAGCTCACAGAACCAACAGTTGAGAATGCTCAAGGTTTATTTTTATCAAAAACAAAAGAAATAGAGACAATATACGGTAAAAACAATTATGGTATTGGTGTATTTGAAAATAATCAGAAAATATTTTATTTAGAACTCGAATGGTATGAGGTTGTTAATTACTTACAACAAAAGCATGCTGTTGCAATTGATTATAGAAATATAGAACATTCAACTTATCTGTAATTATCATTTATAAAAAAACCCGCTAGATAGCGGGTTTTTATTAAGATTTACAAGCTGTAAGCGAATCGCCTACCAACCTGTTTTCTCTTTAAGTGCATTACCAATTTCAGCTAAAGAACGAACAGTTTTAACACCAGCCGCTTCTAATGCTGCAAATTTCTCATCAGCAGTACCTTTACCACCAGCGATAATCGCGCCAGCGTGACCCATACGCTTACCTTCTGGTGCAGTAACACCAGCAATGTAAGATACTACAGGTTTAGTAACGTTAGCTTTGATATATTCCGCAGCTTCTTCTTCAGCAGTACCACCAATTTCACCAATCATTACGATTGCTTCAGTTTGTGGATCGTTTTGGAACATTTCCAATACGTCGATGAAGTTAGTACCAGGGATAGGGTCACCACCAATACCTACACAAGTAGATTGGCCAAAACCAGCATCAGTTGTTTGTTTAACGGCTTCGTACGTAAGCGTACCAGAACGTGAAACAATACCAACTTTACCTGGTAAATGGATGTGACCTGGCATGATACCAATCTTAGTTTCGCCAGGAGTGATAACACCTGGACAGTTAGGACCGATCATGCGAACGCCAGTTTGTTGAAGCTTAGCTTTAACGTCAACCATGTCTAAAGTTGGGATACCTTCAGTAATAGTTACGATAAGCTCGATGCCAGCATCGATTGCTTCTAAAATAGCATCTTTACAGAATGGAGCTGGAACGTAGATAACTGTTGCTGTTGCGCCAGTTGCTTCTACAGCATCACGTACTGTGTTAAATACTGGTAAACCAAGGTGCGTTTGACCGCCTTTACCTGGGCTTACGCCACCAACCATTTGTGTACCGTAATCAATAGCTTGCTCTGAGTGGAAAGTACCTTGACCACCAGTAAAACCTTGACAGATAACTTTAGTATCTTTATTAATTAATACAGACATTATTTGCCCTCCGCAGCTGCTACAACTTTAGTTGCTGCATCAGTTAATGATTCAGCAGCAATGATGTCTAAGCCAGAGTTTTTAAGAACTTCACGACCTAAATCAGCATTAGTACCTTCTAAACGTACAACAACTGGTACTTTAACGCCTACTTCTTTAACAGCGCCAATAATACCTTCAGCAATCATGTCACAACGAACGATGCCACCAAAGATGTTAACTAAAACAGCTTTAACGTTGTCGTCAGAAAGGATGATTTTGAATGCTTCAGAAACACGTTCTTTGTTTGCGCCGCCGCCAACATCAAGGAAGTTAGCTGGCTTGCCGCCGTGTAAATTAACGATATCCATAGTACCCATTGCTAGGCCTGCACCGTTAACCATACAACCTACAGTACCATCAAGAGCTACATAGTTAAGCTCCCATTGTGCTGCATGTGCTTCACGCTCATCTTCTTGAGATGGATCGTGGAAAGCACGCATTTTAGGTTGACGGTATAAAGCATTACCATCGATACCAATTTTACCGTCTAAACAGTGAAGGTTGCCTTCATCAGTAATAACTAATGGGTTGATTTCTAGTAAAGCGAAATCACAATCTTCAAACATTTTAGCAAGACCCATAAAGATCTTAACAAATTGCTTCATTTGCGTTGGGTTTAAATCAAGTTTAAAACCTAACTCACGTGCTTGGTAAGGTTGTGCGCCAACTAGTGGGTCAATCTCAGCTTGGTGAATCAACTCAGGAGTCTCTTCAGCAATCTTTTCAATGTCAACACCGCCTTCGGTAGATGCCATGAAAACGATTCTTTGAGAAGCTCTATCAACAACAGCACCAAGGTATAATTCATTGGCGATATCAGTACAGCTTTCAACTAAAATTTTAGCTACTGGCTGACCGTTTGCGTCTGTTTGATAAGTAACTAAGTTCTTACCTAACCATTGTTGAGCGAAATCTTTGATTTCTTCTTTTGATTTAACTAGCTTAACACCGCCAGCCTTACCACGTCCGCCTGCGTGTACTTGAGTCTTAACAACCCACATATCGCCGCCGATTTTGTCAGCTGCTTCGGCAGCTTCTTGAGGTGTATCGCAAGCGAAACCTTCAGAAACTGGTAAACCGTATTCAGCGAATAATTGTTTCGCTTGGTATTCATGCAAATTCATGGTGTTTTATCCATTTATCTGTAAATGAAGACTGCTTTTTATCCTTACCTTTCGTTGTTAAAAGGTAAAAATAAGTCACAGCCTGTGAAAGTTTAGGGATTATAGTACAAAAGCTCTAGTGACGGTAGCCAAAAGAGCTAATACTATAGTCTACTAACTATATTTTTTTGTACGGGTAGTTCTACACTTATACGTCTAAAAGAAGACGTGTTGGATCTTCTAACAATTCTTTAATTGTTACTAAGAAACCAACTGACTCTTTACCGTCAATTAGGCGGTGATCATAAGATAATGCTAAATACATCATAGGTAGTATTTCTACTTTACCGTCAACTGCCATAGGGCGATCTTGTATCTTATGCATGCCTAAAATAGCTGCTTGAGGTAAATTAAGAATTGGCGTTGATAATAGTGAACCAAATACACCACCGTTAGTGATAGTGAAGTTACCACCCGTCATATCAGCCATTGAAAGTTTACCGTCACGACCTTTAATCGCTAAGTCACGGATACCATTTTCAATGCCAGCCATACTTAATTGATCAGAATCACGTAATACTGGTGTTACTAAACCACGTGGTGTAGATACAGCGATAGAGATATCAAAGAAGTTATGGTAAACGATGTCATCACCGTCAATTGACGCATTTACTGCTGGGTAGCGTTTTAATGCTTCAGTAACCGCTTTCACGTAAAAAGACATAAAACCAAGACGCGTGTCATGAGTTTTTTCAAATAAGTCTTTATATTGCTTACGCAATTCCATGATTGGTTTCATGTTCACTTCGTTAAACGTAGTTAACATGGCAGTAGAATTTTTGGCTTCTAATAAACGTGTTGCAATTGTTTTACGCAAACGTGTCATAGGAACACGTTTTTGTGTACGTTCACCTAAATCTTGTACTGGTGCTGCTACCGGTGCTGCTGCTTTTGGCGCTGCAACAGGTTTGTTAGCGGCGGCTTCAACGTCTTCTTTTGAAATACGTCCACCTTTACCAGTACCAACAACGTTGGCAGCCGTTAAGCCTTTTTCAGTCATTAAACGACGGACTGAAGGGCTAGCAAGTTCATCTGAACTTACAGCATCTTCAATCGGTGCAGCGGTAGCAGCGGCTGTTGCGCCTGCATTAAGTTCACCAATTTTTTGTGCGCCTAAAACTGTATCGCCTTCAACATGGATAATTTTACCAATTACGCCATTATCTTGAGCTACCACTTCTAGTACTACTTTATCTGTTTCGATATCAACTAAGTTTTGGTCAACTGATACCGTATCACCTTCAGCTACATGCCATGAAGCAACAGTTGCATCAGCAACTGACTCAGGTAATACAGGTACTACGATATCGATTACTTTAACAGCACCTGATGCCGCTGGAGCGCTTGCTGCTGCAACGGGTGCAGGAGCAGCTTCACCGCCTGCTGAAAAGACACCAATAACTTGGTCGCCTAATACAGTAGCACCTTCAGCTTGGCTGATGTCAGTCATAACACCATCAGAAGTTGCAGGAACTTCTAAGACTACTTTATCTGTTTCAATGTCTACAAGTACTTGATCACGAGTAAATTTTTCGCCAACTTGTACATGCCAAGTTGCTACTGTTGCATCAGCAACTGATTCAGGTAATACCGGAACTTTGATTTCGGTTGTCATTTTTTTAATCCTTTCAAACTTTCTTTGCGCTCACTATTTGAATAAGCGCACCAAAGAGTTAATCTATTGTTAATGCTTGAGTAACAAGCGCTTGCTGTTCTTTAACATGAAGTGACATATAACCAACAGCTGGAGCTGCAGAAGCCTTACGCCCGGCATAAGTCAACGTAGTATTTTCAGGTATAGCAGCTCTAAAATTATGCTGCGAACAATACCAAGCACCTTGGTTTTGCGGCTCTTCCTGACACCAAACAAATTGCTTCACATGCTGATATTCTTTTAATACCGCTTGTAGCTCTTGTTCAGGGAACGGATAAAGTTGCTCAATACGAACAATAGCAATATTATTTAGCTCATTTTTACGACGCTGTTCAAGTAGTTCGTAGTAAACTTTACCACTACAGAAAACAACACGTTCAACTGCTTTTGCATCAAGCTCATCTACTTCACCAATAACACTGTGGAATACACCCGTCGACATTTCTTCTAATGAAGAAACCGCTAATGGATGACGTAACAGAGATTTAGGTGACATAACTACAAGAGGACGACGCATAGGACGAACCACTTGACGACGCAGCATATTAAATACTTGCGCAGGTGTTGATGGCACACATACTTGCATATTGTGATCAGCACAAAGTTGTAAGAAACGCTCTAAACGGGCAGATGAATGTTCTGGACCCTGACCTTCATAGCCATGTGGTAACAACATAGTTAAGCCACATAAACGGCCCCACTTTTGTTCACCTGAGCTAATGAATTGATCAAATACCACTTGTGCACAGTTAGCGAAATCACCAAATTGTGCTTCCCAAATGGTCAAGCCTGCAGGCTCTGCTGTGGTATAACCATATTCAAAGGCTAATACTGACACTTCAGATAACACCGAATCATGAATATCAAATGGGCCTTGGCCTTCTCTGATATTTTTCAGTGGTAAATACGTGCTGGCATCATCTTGGTTATGTAATACAGCATGACGATGGAAGAATGTACCACGACCAGCATCTTGACCAGTAATACGTACACGATCACCACGATCAACGATGGATGCATAAGCTAAATTTTCAGCCATGCCCCAATCAAGCAGTTTTTCACCCGTAGCCATTTTCATGCGATCGTCATATATCTTCTTAACGCGTGAATGCACTGGATGGTTTTCTGGGTAACTCGACAATTTAACCGCTAGTTCTTTTAATTTCTCAAGCGATATTTCTTTGTCGTAGTCATCATCCCAGTCATGGCCTAAGTATGGAGTCCAATCAACTGAATGCTCAGTCATTGGGCGCCATTGATCAACCGTACATTGACCTTCATCAAGTAACTTACGGTAGTAGGCTGTTAATTCATCAATTTTGGCTTTATTTAAGCTGCCTTCAGCGGCTAACTTATCAGCGTATAATTGACGAGGTGTAGGATGTTTTTTAACAATTTTGTACATAAGTGGCTGTGTTGCACTAGGCTCATCAGCTTCGTTATGTCCATGACGTCGGTAACAAACTAAGTCGATAACAACATCACGTTTAAATTCATTACGGTAATCAAGTGCAATTTGCGTTGCTAAGATAACGGCTTCAGGATCATCACCATTTACATGGATGATTGGTGCCTGAACCATTTTAGCAATTTCAGTACAGTACTCACCAGAGCGAGTATCTTCTGCATTTGACGTCGTAAAACCAACTTGGTTATTAACTACAATACGTACCGTGCCGCCTACTTTAAAAGCGCGCGCTTGTGACATATTGAAAGTTTCTTGTACAACACCTTGACCTGCAATCGCAGAATCACCATGAATGGTAATAGGTAGTACTAAATCACCTTGGTCACAATCACGTCTATCTAGACGAGCGCGAACTGAACCAATAACAACCGGGTTAACGATTTCTAGATGTGACGGGTTAAAAGCAAGTGCTAAATGAACGGTGCCACCTGGCGTAACGAAATCTGAAGAATAACCTTGATGATATTTAACATCACCTGAGCTAAGTATTTCATCATGCTTACCTGCGAATTCATCAAATAACTTCGACGGGTTTTTACCCATGACATTAACAAGTACGTTTAGACGTCCACGATGAGCCATGCCCATAACCACTTCTTTAGTTCCAGCAGCGCCAGCACGAGTGATTAATTCTTTAAGCATAGGGACAAGTGAATCACCACCTTCTAGAGAGAAACGTTTCGCGCCTGGGAATTTAGCTCCAAGGTATTTCTCTAACCCATCAGCAGCGATTAAGCCCTGAAGAAGTTCGGTTTTTTGATCAACAGAAAGTGCCGCTTTAGACTGAACAGATTCAAGACGCTGTTGTAACCAACGTTTTTCATCTGTTGCTGTCATGTGCATATATTCAGCACCAATAGAACCACAGTAGGTGTTTCTTAATGCTTTATATAAGTCACCTAACTTCATGGTGTCTTGGCCGATGGCAAAAGAGCCAACGTTAAATTCTTTATCGAAGTCGTTTTCAGACAAATCGTGATGTGAAAGCTGCAAGTCACGAACTTTGTCACGTTGCCATAAACCTAATGGATCTAGGTTGGCATTTTGGTGACCGCGGAATCGGAACGCGTTGATAAGTTGTAAAACTTTGACTTGCTTAGCATCACCGCCACTAGAAACAACTACTTGTTTATTGGCTTGTTTTGCTAGTGCTTTAAATTCGTCACGGATGGCAGAGTGGCGGTATTCAACCTCACTACCTTCGACTTTCGGGAGTTGACTAAAGATACCTTGCCATTCTGCAGATACAGAGGCGGAGTTATCTAAGTATGATTCGTACAATTCTTCTATATAAACGATGTTGCCACCGTTTAAGTGGGAAGACTCTAGCCAAGCCTTCATTACACCTTCTGGCATTGCCGTGTTCCTTTGCTTGTCTGTAGCAAAAAAAAATACGTAATAAGTCTTTATGCGTTTCGTTAACTTTATTGTTGAAGTGTCGATTCAAATAATAAAATCGATACTCTGCAGTAAGGTAAACAAGTCAGTGATAAAAATTATTACAATGTTTAAAATTAATATAAAAATACAGAGTATTAGTTTACAAGTCGCTTAGATTAGCACTGAATTATGTACTAGTTAGTTGACCTGTTAAAGATAATACCCTGCTTATTCTGTCATAAAAAACAATGAAATAAACCTAGACTAAAGCAACAAGTAACGTCTGCTCAGCTAGGTTTAGTTTTATTAAACCGCGCGGTTTAATAACATTGATTTAATGTGACCAATTGCTTTTGTTGGGTTCAATCCTTTTGGACAAACATCAACACAGTTCATGATACCATGACAACGGAATACGCTGTATGCATCTTGTAAACCATCTAAACGTTCTTCGGTTGCAGTATCACGGCTATCGATTAAGAAACGATATGCATGTAATAAACCTGCTGGCCCAATAAATTTATCCGGGTTCCACCAAAAAGATGGGCATGATGTAGAACAACAGGCACATAAAATACACTCATAAAGACCGTCTAATTTATCACGTTCTTCAATAGATTGTATGTTTTCACGCGCTGCTGGCTGAGCATCATTAATTAGGTATGGCTTAATTTTTTCATATTGCTGATAAAATTGAGTCATATCAATGATCAAATCACGTACTACCGGTAAACCCGGTAATGGACGTAAGATAATTTTTTCGGCTTTCAATTCTGATAAAGGCGTAATACAAGCTAAGCCATTTTTACCATTCATGTTTAAACCATCAGAGCCACAAACACCTTCACGACACGAGCGACGGAAAGATAAACTTGAGTCTGTTTCTTTTAAAAGAATCAATGCATCAAGTACCATTAAGTCAGAGCCATCTGGCACTTCTAACTCATAGTCTTTCATGTATGGCGCATTATCAACGTCAGGGTTATAACGGTAAATCGAAAATAACTGTTTCATTACAATGCTCCTTAATATACACGTGCTTTCGGTGGGAAAGCTTCGCGGTGAACGGGTTTCATGTTTACATCACGTTTACTCATTTCTTCAGTTTCTGGAGTGTAAACTGAGTGACATAACCAATTTTCATCATCACGTTCAGTAAAATCTTGACGCGCATGCGCACCACGAGATTCTGTACGGAAGTTGGCAGCTTTAGCTGAACAGTATGCTGTTTCCATTAAGTTATCTAATTCTAAACACTCAATACGTTGTGTGTTGAATTCAGATGACTTGTCATCTAAAGAAGCATTATTTAAACGTTCACGTATTTCAGTTAGCTCTTTCATGCCTTGCGCCATGGCTTCGCCTTCACGGAATACTGAGAAGTTCATTTGCATACAGGTTTGTAAGTCTTTACGAATCTGTACTGGATCTTCACCTTTAGTAGATGACTCCCAACGATTAGTACGGGCAAGCGCTGCTTCTAGATCAGATTCAGAAGCTTCTGTACCATTTTGTGTCTCGTTTAAGTAAGTACCTAAGAAGTTACCTGCTGCACGACCAAACACAACTAAATCAAGTAGAGAGTTACCACCTAAGCGGTTTGCACCATGTACGGATACACAAGCAATCTCGCCAACAGCGAATAAACCTTCAACAATTGTCTCTTTACCATCACTACCAATATTAAGGGCTTGACCGTTAACATTACAAGGTACACCACCCATTTGGTAATGACATGTAGGGATAACTGGAATAGGCTCTTCAGCTGGGTCAACGTGTGCGAATGTTTTAGATAAGTCACAAACGCCAGGCAAACGTTTGTATAACGTTTCACGACCAAGGTGATCAAGTTTTAACTTGATATGTGGACCCCAAGGACCGTCACAACCACGACCTTCACGAATCTCTGTCATCATTGAACGTGCAACAACATCACGACCCGCTAAATCTTTAGCATTTGGCGCGTAACGTTCCATGAAACGTTCGCCGTCTTTGTTAAGAAGGTAACCACCTTCTCCACGACAACCTTCTGTAACAAGTACACCTGCACCAGCTATACCAGTTGGGTGGAATTGCCACATTTCCATGTCTTGCATTTGAATGCCAGCACGAAGCGACATACCAACACCATCACCAGTGTTGATGTGAGCGTTAGTTGTAGAAGCGAAAATACGACCCGCACCACCAGTAGCAAGTACAGTAGCACGTGCTTTAAAGTAAACAACTTCGCCTGTTTCAATACAAATCGCAGTAGTACCAACAACGGCACCATCACTGTTTTTAACTAAATCTAGTGCATACCATTCTGAGTAGACATTCGTTTTGTTTTTAACGTTTTGCTGATATAAACAATGAAGTAATGCATGACCTGTACGGTCAGCTGCGGCAGCAGTACGAGCGGCTTGTTCGCCACCAAAGTTTTTAGACTGGCCACCAAACGGACGTTGGTAAATTTTACCTTCTTCCGTACGAGAAAAAGGCAAACCCATTTTCTCTAATTCAATAACAGACTCAGGACCTGTTTTACACATATATTCGATGGCGTCTTGGTCACCGATGTAATCGCTACCTTTAACGGTATCGTACATGTGCTGTTCCCAATGATCTTCATGAGCATTACCTAAAGCTACGGTAATACCACCTTGAGCAGATACAGTATGAGAACGAGTTGGAAATACTTTAGAAATCAAGGCACAAGATTTGCCTGATTCTGAAATTGCTAATGCAGCGCGCATACCTGCACCGCCTGCGCCAATAACAATGGCGTCAAATTCACGAATTGGAACGCTCACTTATACACCCCACACGGTTAAAGAGCCAAACACTAAGTAGGCTAATAAAGTAACAGAAAAGAAAATTTGTAATGCACCGCGTAAAAACGCAGGTTTTACGTAATCAGAAAGTACTTGCCATACACCTATTTTAGCGTGGACAAGTAATGCTAATAGCGCCATTACTGTTGCTACTTTAACACTCATACAAGCAAAGAAACCTTGCCATACATCATAAGTAACACTTGGTGTTACTACGAAGAAACCAGCGAGAAGTAAAGTGTATAGTACAAGGATAATTGCACTAGCTCTTAAAAGAATAAAATCATGCACGCCATTACGGCCTGCTGAAGTGACGACGTTTACCATATCCAAACTCCTATAACTGCTGATACTGCTAACCAAATAACCATGATTAATTTGGCAGAGGCATTACCTGAAGCTAGTTCTTCAAAATGACCTAAATCCATTAACAAGTGACGAACACCCGCTAAGACATGGAAGGTCAAGGCAGAAAGACAGCCAAAAATAATGAATTTAAAGAAAAAGCCATCAAGGTAACCTTGAATTTGAGCAAATCCTTCAGCAGAAGAAAGAGAGGTTGAAAGGGTAAACAATAAAATACCAATAGCAAAAACCATAATCACACCAGATACACGGTGTAAAATAGAAGCATTAGCCGCGGGATGCATTTTTATTGTAGTTAAATCTAGGTTTACAGGACGTTGTTTTTTCACAATTGTTGCCTAAAGAGCTCGAAAGCCTTCAACTTTTATTATTGTTACTCATGAACTACCTTTACTTAGCTGACTTATAATATTAATTGAAACGTTAAAATCAATATAAACAAAAGTAATTCCCGAAATGCACGGTAACTGCCTTTTATTAAAAAATAGCTCCTTAGCTATTCCTCAGTTCACCGAAGTCGAATAATAATACCGAACTTAGCAAATGAATTCTATTGAGACTTTGGTATGAGAAACTAACTTTTAAATCAAAAGTTATCTCTCAATTAAATAAGAAATTTACTGTTTTTTTTCTTATTTAAATTACGAAGTAATAATAAGCAATTACAGAACGGCTAGATTATATAGCTGATAGTAAATAAATTCAATTTACCATTTAGATAAAAAAATCCTATGATTGTTTTTTACCCAACAATTTGAGCTGCATTAAACTTTAGTATAATTACTCTTACATTTTAATTTCATTTCAGGGTAGAATGTCGGCAGTTTAAAAAACCCAGAATAGTCACAAAAACTGACGATTTATTCACTGAGCTTATTTAGTATATTCATTAAGCAGCTTAGGGGAATGTCAGTAAATGTACATAAATTATAATTTGATAGGGGAAAAAACATTATGGCTGAATCAAAAGCCTCTCTGAGTATTGATGGCAAAGAAATTGGTGAATTTCCGGTTTTAAAAGGTACTGCAGGTACTGACGTAATTGATATTAGAACTTTAGGTAGCCATGGCTATTTCACCTATGACCCGGGCTTTTTAGCTACGGGTTCTTGTGAATCATCTATTACCTTCATTGATGGCGGAAAAGGTGTTCTACAACACCGTGGTTACCCTATTGATAGCCTTGCTAAACAGGCTGATTACCTTGAAGTTTGTTATATCTTATTGAATGGCGATGCGCCAACTCAATCTGAATATGAAGACTTTAAATCAATCATCACTACACATACTATGGTGCATGAGAAGCTAGTTCATTTCTTCCATGGTTTCTTACCTGATGCACATCCAATGGCGATGCTTTGTGGTGTTGTTGGTGCTATGTCATCTTTCTACCACAGTGATTTAGATATCACTGACGCTGCACAACGTAAGCGTAGTGCTCATCGTTTGATTGCTAAAATGCCTACCATTGCTGCGATGGCTTATAAGTATAGTGTTGGTCAACCATTTGTTTACCCACGTAACGAGCTTTCGTACGCTGAAAACTTCCTTCACATGATGTTCTCAGTACCTGCTGAAGAGTATATCGTAAGCCCTACTGTAGCTAATGCTATGGATAGAATATTCACATTACATGCTGATCATGAGCAAAATGCATCAACATCTACTGTACGTTTAGCTGGTTCTTCAGGTGCTAACCCATATGCTTGTATAGCAGCTGGTGTTGCATCGTTATGGGGACCTGCACATGGTGGTGCTAATGAAGCTTGTCTAACTATGCTTGAAGAAATTGGTAGCTTAGAAAACGTTGATGAGTTCGTAGCTAAAGCAAAAGATAAAAACGACCCATTCCGTTTAATGGGCTTTGGTCACCGTGTTTACAAAAACTTCGACCCACGTGCAACAGTAATGCGTGAAACGTGTCATGAAGTATTAAATGAACTGGGTATCAGCGATCCTTTACTTGATGTGGCTATGGCACTTGAAAAAGTTGCGCTTGAAGACCCATACTTTATTGAAAAGAAACTCTATCCAAACGTTGATTTTTACTCAGGTATTATCTTAAAAGCCATTGGTATTCCATCAAGCATGTTTACCGTGATTTTTGCAATGTCTAGAACTGTAGGTTGGATTGCTCACTGGGATGAAATGTTATCTCAGCCAGGTCAAAAAATTGGTCGTCCTCGCCAAAAATACACTGGTGAAATTAACCGTGATTTCGTACCATTAAACAAAAGATAATAAGTTAATGCTTATTTAAGCATCACTTAATTATTAGAAAAGGCAGCAATCGCTGCCTTTTTTGTGTTTTTCTATCAGCAAAAAGGGCAAAAAAACATAACAAACATCAATACTTATCATTCATACAAAAAATATTAGTATACCAAAAATTGACTGCTTTTATCGTAAATTTTGCCTAATTATTTGGCTTAAAATTGTATTTAACTCCCAGTAACTAGACGTTATAATATCGACTTTCCCTTCTTATTTACTCTACAAGACTCTTAAAATTCATTATGTCTGACTATTCTTTACGTTTTGGCGGTATTAGTCGCCTATATGGCGAACATGGCGCAACTATTATACAGCAGGCACACTTTTGTGTTATCGGCATTGGTGGTGTTGGCTCTTGGGCAGCTGAAGCTTTAGCCCGCAACGGCATTGGCAAAATAACCTTGATAGATTTAGATGATATATGCACCACCAATATTAATCGTCAGATCCATGCGTTAACGGATACAGTTGGTCAGAGTAAAGTTGATGTGATGGCTGAGCGCATCAAGCAAATCAACCCAGATTGCCAAGTTAAAGTCATTGAAGATTTTGTAACGGTAGAAAATCTTTCTAGTTTAATTACCAAAGATTTTGATTATGTCATTGATGCCATTGACTCTGTAGACATCAAAACGCGCCTTATTGCTTATTGCAGAGGCAGTAAATTACCGATTATTACCATTGGTGGCGCTGGTGGACAGGTGGATCCAAGTAAAATTGAAATCACAGACTTGAGCAAAACTTATCAAGACCCGTTACTCGCTAAAGTCAAAAATCAGCTACGTCGAGAGTTTAACTTTCCGCGTGCTGATCTTAAAACAGCTGGTAAACGAAAGTTCTCCATTGATGCCGTATATTCAACAGAACAATTGCGCTACCCTGCTGATGGTAAACAGGGTGAAGTTTGTTTGGCTAAACCTGATAAAAGTAATGGCGAGCAAGGCGCTACCCGTTTAGATTGCCAAAGTGGCTTTGGTGCAACAACCCATGTAACAGCCACTTTTGCTTTTTTTGCGGTTGGTAGAGCTATCGATAAATTATTATTAAAACAGCAAAAATAACAGTAAAATAACTCAATATGTAAACAGCTAGCTACACTGTTTACTTATTGTTGTGCTATTGCTTTGATTTTTTCAACGATAGCCAATACACCATTACCACGCGAAGGGCTAAGGTGTTGCATTAAACCTAAGGTTTCGAAGTAACCATTAATGTTAAATTGGTGTATTTGCTCTGCTGTTTTATTATTAAAAGCAGCAAGCACTATCACCAATAGTCCACGAATTATTTTCGCATCACTGTCTCCAGTAAACGCATAAACTCCTTGAATACAGCTTTCAGCTTTAAGCCATGCAAGGCTTTCACAGCCCGATATCAGTGTATTATCATTACGTAATGCTTTATCTAAACGTGGTAATTTTTTACCTAACAGCATAATTTCTCTATGACGACTATCCCACCCTTTAGTATTTGTAAAAATAGCGATGATATCTTCCATCTCTTTTGCTGATGACTCAGATGATAATTCCCCTATCATCCGTTCCTCTGGTTGATTTAATGTCTCTTCATGTAAAATATTTTCTAGGCAACGAATAAAATAATCAATTTCAGCCATAGTATTATAGGCAGAAAGTGAAACTCTTAGGCAACCATCTATGTGTAAATAATTCATTAAAGGCATCGCACAATGATGCCCTGATCGAATAGCAATCCCCTGGGTATCAAGAGACGTCGCAATATCATGATTGTGATGATCGGTTAAGGTAAAAGCTATAACGCCAATATCAGGAGCCCCTTCAACAATAAAATTCACTTGTTCAATTTTAGCCAATGCTTGATAACAATGATGTGCAAGCTTTTGTTCAAATAAGCTAAAGGCATTACTACCGTCTGCTAGGTAAGGTGCCAAAAAAGTAATACTCTCAGCAAAAGCAATGACACCAGCAATATTGGGGGTGCCTGCTTCAAACTTAAAAGGCAATGAATTAAATGTTGTACCTTGGGTAAAGCTTACTGTTTTAATCATTTCTCCTCCCGCTTGATAAGGAGCCATGCTTTCAAGGTGCAGCCTTTTTCCATAAAGTACACCAATACCTGTAGGACCATACATCTTGTGAGCTGAGAAAACATAAAAATCACAATCAAGCGATTGCACATCTACAGATAAGTGAGCCACAGCCTGACTACCATCTATTACACTGATAGCGCCAACAGATTTTGCCTTAGCTATAACTTGCTCAATTGGATTTATTCGTCCCAAAACGTTAGATATATGAGCGCAAGCAACAAACTTTGTTTTTTCACCGATGATATTATCGATCTGTTCTACATCGAGATAACCATACTCTGTTATAGGTATAACTTGGATCACCGCACCTGTTTGCTCTGCAACAATTTGCCAAGGTACTATGTTTGCGTGATGCTCACTGACGCAAAGGGCTATTTCGTCTCCCGGTAATAAAGTGTTTCGCGCTAAACTTTGTACGATTATGTTAATACTTTCAGTTGCGCCTTTCGTCCAAATGATTTCTTTAACACTTTTTGCGCCAATAAAATCTTGCACCAAGCTACGCGCTTTTTCAAAGCTAAATGTTGCTTTCGTACTTAGCTGATGGGAAGCCCTGTGAACATTGGCATTGATATTTTGGTAATAGTGCTGCTGACAATCGATAACTTGTTGTGGCTTTTGCGTCGTCGCGGCATTATCAAAATAAACCAACGATGGAACTAACCCCCCCTTTTCAATCAAGGGATTATCATGACTTTCTATCAGTGGGAATTGTTGACGAAATAAATGGGGAGTGAAAATGTTCATAAAAGACTCATGTTAAGCGAGAAGCAGCTTAAAATTTAATTAAAAAATACATATTAATTATAACTTACTTTCTCTCTGTAATTTAAGTACTTAGTTCAAGGTAACTTTTTTACCTTTCTTTAAAGGTAAGAATATACCCTAGCCGCACTAGGTAATGTGTTGAATTTGAACTATAACTAATAAGGTGTCCTTTATGAAGGGTTTCCAATATGAGTTTTTTTGCTTATTTATCTCAACTCAAAGCTAGTTTTAATAAGTTTTTGCTTTCAAATAATACCAAATCACCTAAAAAAGAAGATACCAAGTATGCTCAAGAATCAAATGCCGAAATAAAATCTGATCTCAAGCTTAAATGTAAAAGAGCAGCACTAGAAATTAGAAGCATAGAAAATTTTACTCAATGGCCTATTACTGAAATTAAAATTAAACCAAGAAGCTCTTTAGTCTATTTGGATGTTACTCGCAGCAAACAAAAACAATATTTACAAAATAATCACACTGAAAATAAAGTGGAAAAAGTTAATAATAAAGCAAGTTTAACTAACAATGTAGTGGTAATAAAGAAACTGCCCTAGTTTAGACACTCATTGGCATCACGTTTAAAGCTTCCCTTGTAATATCTTTATTTTCTTTACAGTTTCACTTTCCCATTTTGCTGCATTATCTATCCAGTACTCTACTGTCGACATTTGACCTTGTTGGTATAACGATAAAGCTATATTGTAATGAAAACTTGGCATCAAAAAATCAGATGGTCTGCTCTCTAATATAGTAAGGTATTCTTCAGGAAAATCATTCTCAAAATACCTTAATTGAGTATATCTACTGAGTGGTTTAAAAGATGAATAGCCTGACTCGTCATTAGTTAATGTCGAGTTATCAAGAGCAATAGTGTTTTGACAACTTTCAGAAAGATATACACCCACTTCATTTTGATATTCATTTGGTGTACCCAAACGCCAATGCTTTTTACTTCCGGCCCTTGATTGCATTTCTTGCAATATAGGTGTGTTAGCTTTAATGCTTTGAGACCATGATATGTTTTCCAATACACGGGCCCTCACCTCTTTAAGTTCTCCATAGTAGTATCTATTTAACACGGCAATGTTATGTGAAAAAGTTTCTTGCTGCACTCCTTGGCATTTATCATGGCCACTTGTTAAGGGGTATTCATCAACAAATCCAAGTAAATGACTCACTTCATGGCTGAAAACATCAGAGTTATCATTAGTATCAAAATACAATATCCCTAAATGTACGTTAGCCCCCCCTTCTTTTAACATTAAACCAATATGTCGAGTATTAACGCCTTTTGCAATACTTTGCCAGCGACTTTCGTCACAAGAAATAGCTTGTTCAGCTTGAGCTTTACAATCAAGGTGCTTGATACTAATGTAGCGGGGCGTTGGAAGGCATATATATTTTGCTAGTGGTTGCTGCTCTGCAAAGCGTTTAATAAGTTTTTCAATATGTTTTAAATGGCTTAAGTTAGTAGCAAAAAGTTGCAAACTAGTGAGGCATATTGATAAGTTATCTGGATTCAAATATACTTTATTTTTTTCAATGCTCACGAATTCTTTGTTATCATTTATTACTGAGTATTTCGCTATATCCATTAACAAGCGCTGAGCTTCATTATTCTCAACGGTAAAGTCATTCGAATTTAATAGAGACTTAACCAACGCAATATCACCTAATTCAATAAGCATATTTAAACGCAGCAGCAACACAGCTTCGGCTAAATCATTATTGGATAATTTGTCTGGTAAACTTGCCAATGTGCTTTGTGCTTTAACAAGCTGATCTTGTTCATAATATAATTGGGCCAGAAACAAATGTGCCTTTTGTGAGCCCAAGCGAATGGCTTGTTCAAACCACATAATCGCCTTATTCGTTAGCATAACGCTTGATTCTCGCTCCGCAGCCTTTTGATACCAATGGCCGAGCTTTAATGCTGAGGTAATTTGAACTTTTGCTAACGCTCGATTAAGCGTGAGCCATTGACTACTACCAACCTCAGTTTTCTGTTCTTCAATAGCTAATGCAATAATATGGTTATGCTTTAGCGCAAAGGCTAATTGAGCTTTTCGGTAACTCTCATTACGAAGTTGTTCAGTGAGATAACTAGACAAAAAAAATGAGCTTGATGACAAGGAAATCAACGAGCTCATTATTAGGATGAAAAAGTAAACTTTACTAAGGGACATTTTGATAGCTAAGTCATTTTCCTTAAGCAATTAAGGCTGTGGTGTTTGTGCTACTTTTTTAGTACGCATTAAATCTAATTCAAGTTTGGCGTATCTATGTTCAACAAATTCATAAACATTGGTACTTAACGCAAGTTTAAAATAATTTGCGGCACTGCCACGATAACCCAAGGTTTGATTATACTTACCTAAATAAAAATAGGCTTCACATAAACGCTCTGTCAGTTCCTTGTTTGATCTTACATCCTTTGTTAAACCTTTAACAAACTCACTTTGTGAAATTTCTCCTAGATAAAGGTAAACAACCTGTTTAGCCCATGTCCGTTCATCAACTATTTCAGCACGTTGTTTCAATGAGTATTTTGCCGAAAGGGGATCAACTTCATATTCAGTTAAATACAACCACAATAAGCGGTATGGATCATCCTGTTGCTTTTGGTGGAAAGCCTTAAAATCTATACTGGCAAGCTCTGGTCTAGAGCCATAATAAAGCGCAATTCCTCTATTAAGATATGCATACTCATGTTCAGGCGCTAGATCTAATGCCGAATCAAATTGTTCATAAGCTTGAGCAAACTCTTGTAGTTGCGTGTAATGAATGCCTAAAAAGTTGTATGCGTCAATTAAGTCAGGCTTCAATTGCAGCGCATGGGAAAAATCAAACCTTGCCAACGATCTTAAACCAACACTGTCATATAAAACACCACGATCATAAAATAACTGTGCTCGTTGATCTTCCGTTATTTTCGCCCTATTTATCACTTCAGTTAAACGTGCAATGGCTATTTCACTTTTATAGTTAATCGAGAGTGGCTCGGCAATGACAATATTATTCATTATAGATGAAGAAACATTACCGTTACTATTTACCTGACTTGAGGCACACCCCTGAGTCAACAGCACACTACTTAAGAGTAAAATGAGAATAATTGTTTTGATAAATGAATGCACAAAAAATGCCTTAAAAATAAATAACTAACAACTTGAATCATTTCATTATAAACAAAAAAGGAGCCTTATGGCTCCTTTTTACTTAATGAAATGTAAAAGTTTTTTACTAAAACAATTACTCAGCAGTTGGTGTTGCTTCAGCAGCTGGTTTTTCCATCGCTTCTTTGATACTTAAACGTACACGGCCTTGACGGTCAACTTCAAGAACCTTAACTTTCACTTCTTGGCCTTCAGTTAATACTTCACTCACGTTATTAACGCGCTCTTCAGAGATTTGTGAAATATGTACTAAACCATCTTTACCTGGAAGTACGTTAACAAATGCACCGAAATCAACGATACGTACAACTTTACCAGTGTAAAGAGTACCAACTTCAATTTCAGCCGTTAATGCTTTAATACGGTTAATCGCATCTTCTGCTTGTTCACCAGAAGTTGCTGCGATTTTAACAGTACCATCATCTTCGATTTCAATAGTCGTGCCTGTTTCTTCAGTAAGCTGACGAATAGTTGCGCCACCTTTACCGATAATGTCACGAATTTTGTCTTGGCTCACTTTCATTGTATGAATACGAGGTGCAAATTCAGAGATTTCAGTTCTGTGACCACCAATAGCTTCATCCATTACAGATAAGATATGAGTACGTGCAGCTTTTGCTTGGTTTAAAGCAATTTGCATGATTTCTTGGGTAATGCCTTCAATTTTAATATCCATTTGAAGAGCAGTAATACCACCTGTTGTACCCGCAACTTTAAAGTCCATATCACCTAAGTGATCTTCATCACCTAAGATGTCAGAAAGAACAACGAATTTTTCGCCTTCTTTAACTAGACCCATTGCAATACCAGCAACAGAAGCTTTAATTGGAACACCCGCATCCATAAGTGCTAATGAAGTACCACATACAGAAGCCATTGAAGATGAGCCATTTGATTCAGTGATTTCAGAAACAACACGAACTGCATACGGGAATTCTTCAAGAGAAGGCATTACCGCTAACATACCACGTTTAGCAAGACGACCATGGCCAATTTCACGACGCTTAGGGCTACCAACAAATCCAGTTTCACCTACACAGTATGGAGGGAAGTTGTAATGAAGCATAAACGGGTCAGTTTTATCACCCATTAAGGTATCAAGACGTTGTGCATCACGTTGAGTACCAAGTGTAGCCGTTACTAATGCTTGTGTTTCACCACGTGTAAATACTGAAGAACCATGAGTTCTTGGTAATACACCTGTCATTACGTCTAACGCACGAATTGATTCAGGATCGCGACCATCGATACGCGGATTACCTTCAGTGATACGACCACGTACAACTGTTTTTTCTAAATCATGGAATAAATCTTTAGCTTCTTGAACGTTAAGTTCAGCATCTTGTGCTAATAACGCTTCAACTACCTCGTTACGAATTTCTTTAATTTTTTCGTAACGAACAGCTTTTTCAGTAATTTGGTAAGCTTCGTTTACTTGTGCTTCAGAAAGTTCAGCAATTTGAGCTTGTAGTTCAGCGTTTTTAACTGGTGCAGTCCAATCCCATACAGGCGTATTGACTTCAGCTTTGAACTCTTTGATTGCTGTAACAGCAGCTTGCATTTGCTCATGGCCATATACAACAGCACCAAGCATAACTTCTTCAGATAAAACGTCAGCTTCAGATTCAACCATTAATACAGCAGAATCAGTACCTGATACAACTAGGTCTAATTGACTTGTTGGTAATTCAGCTTGAAGCGGGTTAAGAAGGTATTGACCATCAACATAACCAACACGTGCTGCGCCAACAGGACCATTAAATGGAGCTCCTGAAATAGCTAATGCAGCAGAAGCACCAATAAGTGAAATGATGTCTGGGGCTATTTCAGGGTTAACTGAAACAACTGTGATAATAACTTGTACTTCGTTAGTAAAACCTTCTGGGAATAACGGACGAAGTGGACGGTCAATTAGACGTGCAATAAGTGTTTCTTCTTCAGAAGGACGACCTTCACGTTTGAAGAAGCTACCAGGGATTTTACCTGCAGCATAAGCACGCTCTTGGTAGTTTATTGTAAGCGGGAAGAAATCTTGACCTTCTTTCGCTTCTTTTTTAGCTACAACTGAAACAAGTACACAGGTATCGTCCATGCTTGCCATAACAGCTGCTGATGCTTGACGTGCGATTGCGCCCGTTTCAAGCGTTACGGTATGTTTACCGTATTGAAATTTTTTAGTAACTGGATTTAACATCTAATTAATTTCCTTAATTTTCATCATTAATAATATTATTTACCAATCTGTACAATTATTTATTCACTGAGTATTTTTAGGCTAAATATATGAATATTTAACCCTACTAAGTCGAACAAAAAATTATACAGTTTGGATTGGTTTGTGTTGAAAAAGTTATACTTACCACTTTTACAGAGTAAAAAATTAGTAGGTGCAAATTTTCACGGTCATTATACTAACTGAGCGTATGAATGCTAGCGCCAATGGGGAATTATTACTTTAAAGCACAAATTTATGCGCACTTTTAGAAACTTATGGTGAAAGTGTAAACAACAAAAAACAAAAAAGGAGCCAATTGGCTCCTTTTAGTCGTTTAAGTTACAGTCGTTAGCAGTTGCTATTAACGACGTAGACCTAATTTACCGATTAACGCGCCGTAACGGTCAACGTTTTTACCTTTTAGGTAATCAAGTAATTTACGACGTTGTGCAACCATGCGTAATAAACCACGACGTGAATGGTGATCATGGATGTGCTCTTTGAAGTGACCTTGTAAGTGGTTGATTTGTGTAGTTAACAAAGCAACTTGAACTTCTGGAGAACCAGTATCGCCTTCTGATTGAGCATATTCTGCAACGATTGCAGCTTTTTCTGAAGCATTTAAAGACATTATAAAATCCTTAGTGTGTTAACCCTACCCTCAATATTAACTGAGTTAAGAGTGATTAAAATACGCATCATGCCAAACACTAATTTAGCCTTGATGACGAAAGAGCGCGTATTCTAGCAGCCAATAACTAAAAAGCAAGCGATTAGTGCGTTAGGCAGCCTTATTAATTCACCTACCTTAATATATGCTCTTCCTGAATCCTTAACATACGGTTAATTGTGGTTATATAACAGCCTAACTCGCTAGTACTGTTCTAGAACGACGATACGTTTAGGTGCAAGTAAACCGTCATCATTAATAAAACCAACACCAATAAATTCAGCGCTAGTATCATTTTCATCTTCGCCTAAATAGACCTGTACACTACCTGTTTCTGGTTGATTGTACGCTTGAACAGGGTTACCGTGACGCAAAAAGTTTGCTGACATATCATCGACATAAACACAATGCATCCCATCAACGGCACTATTCATAGGTAATAGCAACGGGTCAAGTACATCAGACGGTGTTATTTCATCTTCATTAGCTTTCTCAAGTAATGCTTCAAGCTCAGGCAATGTAACCATTTTATCAACAGGGTAATTACCTACTGCTGAACGCCTAAGATGGGCCACATGTGCACCACAACCTAATAATTCACCCAAGTCATCAACAATGGTTCTAATATAAGTCCCTTTAGACACATGGATACTCAATTCAACTTCATCATGTTCAAAGCGTAATAATTCAAGGTTAAACACCGTGATATCGCGTGATTCACGAGGTACTTCAATCCCCTCTCTGGCATACTTATACAAGGGTTGTCCCTTGTGTTTAAGCGCTGAGTACATTGAAGGTACTTGCTGTGTTGTACCACGAAAACTTTCTAAAGCTACCGCTAATTGTTCACTTGAAACATCAACAGATTTTGTACTGACTACTTCACCACCAGCATCACTGGTCGTTGTACGAACACCTAGCTTGGCTGTCACTTGATACGTTTTATCGGTATCAAGTAAATACTGTGAGAACTTAGTTCCCTCTCCCAAACAAATGGGTAACATACCAGTCGCTAAAGGATCTAGTGCCCCCGTATGACCAGCTTTCTGTGCAAAATAAATACGCTTAACGGTTTGCAAGGCATGGTTTGACGACAATCCATGAGGCTTATCTAATAACAAAACTCCATTGACCGGACGGCCTTTTCTACGTTTTGCCATGCTTTATTCGCCTTGCTCACTATCAACACTTTTTTCGTCGTCGATCTGAGTATCATCAACTTGGGTGTCGCCATTTTTATCACTTGCGACAGCTTGGTCGACTAAGGCACTCATACGAACACCCTCGCTCATTGAACTATCATAAACGAAGCGCAAATGCGGCATAATACGCGCACGTAGACGTTTACCTAATAATGAACGGATATAACCTTCAGCTTCAGCTAATACTTCTAACGATGCATCAATCTCATCTTGATTATCGTTGAAGAAAGTAACGAAAATTTTTGCATACGCTAAATCACGTGTCACTTCGACTGCTGAAACAGTTGTCATACTTAAACGTGGATCTTTAATTTCGCGCATTAAAATAACCGCGATTTCTTTTTGGATTTGTTGACCAACTCGGTCAGTACGGGCATATTCTCTAGCCATCGTATACTCCTAGAAACTGTTATTCTCAACAGCTTTCAATTATCAATAATTAACACAAAAGGGGCATAAGCCCCTTTTAATAGTTAAACACCTGTTGCTTTAGATTGAAGGTAATGACTTTGAGAGCAAAGAGGAAGCACGGAGTTGACACTAGTCAATGAGTACTTCCGATGCTGCAATCGAAGTCTTTAGCAATAATATAAAGTTACAGTGAGCGTTTAATTTCTACTGTCTCGAAAACTTCGATTTGATCGCCTACACGTACATCATTGTAGTTCTTAACACCGATACCACACTCAGTACCGTTACGAACTTCTTGTACGTCATCTTTAAAGCGACGTAAAGACTCAAGTTCACCTTCGTATATAACAACGTTTTCACGAAGTACACGAATTGGAGCGCTACGTTTGATAATACCTTCAGTTACCATACAACCTGCGATAGCGCCGATTTTAGGTGACTTAAATACATCACGTACTTGTGCAAGACCAATGATTTCTTGTTTGAATTCAGGTGCTAACATGCCACTCATGGCTTGTTTAACTTCTTCAATCAAGGCATAGATTACGCTGTAATAACGTAAATCAATGTTTTCAGCTTCAATCACCTTACGGGCAGAAGCATCAGCACGAACGTTGAATCCAACCACGATAGCATTAGACGCTGCAGCAAGTGTTGCATCTGTTTCTGTGATTGCACCAACACCAGAACCAATGATTTTAACTTTAACTTCATCAGTAGATAACTTAATTAATGAATCACTGATTGCTTCAAGTGAACCTTGAACATCTGATTTAATAACAACATTTACTTCTGAGATATCGCCTTCAGCCATGCTAGCAAACATGTTCTCTAACTTAGCTTTTTGCTGACGAGCAAGTTTCACATCGCGGAACTTACCTTGACGGAATAAAGCGACTTCACGTGCTTTCTTCTCATCTTTTACAACAGTCGCTTCATCACCTGAAGTTGGAACACCACTTAAGCCGATAATTTCTACTGGAATAGATGGACCCGCTGATTGGATCGTTTTGCCATTTTCATCGCGCATAGCACGAACACGGCCATATTCTAAGCCACAAAGTACGATATCGCCTTGTTTCAAAGTACCTTCTTGTACAAGTATAGTAGCTACTGGGCCGCGGCCTTTGTCTAACTTAGACTCAACTACCACACCACTTGCCATTTTATCTACAACAGCGGTTAGCTCTAATACTTCAGATTGTAGTAATATAGAGTCAAGTAAATCGTCAATGCCTAGACCTGTTTTAGCAGAAACGTGACAGAATTGAACGTCACCGCCCCACTCTTCTGAAAGCACACCGTGTTGTGATAATTCATTTTTAACACGATCTGGGTCAGCAGATTCTTTATCCATTTTGTTAACGGCAATAATGATAGGCGCTTCAGATGCTTGAGCATGTTGAATTGCTTCAATTGTTTGAGGCATAACACCATCATCAGCAGCAACAACAATGATTACAATATCAGTTGCTTTAGCACCACGAGAACGCATAGCAGTAAAGGCAGCATGACCTGGAGTATCTAAGAACGTGATCATACCATGACCCGTTTCTACGTGATAAGCACCAATATGCTGAGTAATACCACCGGCTTCACCGTCAGCTACTTTCGCTTCACGAATGTGATCAAGTAGTGATGTTTTACCATGATCAACATGACCCATGATGGTAACAACTGGTGCGCGAGTAATCTCTTCACCTGTATCGCCACGGTCAGCAAGTACAGCTTCTTCTAAGGCATTCTCTTTAACCAATACAACTTCAAAGCCCATGTCTTCAGCAACAAGTGCTGCAGTTTCTTGGTCAATAACTTGGTTAATGGTTGCCATAGCACCTAGTTTAAACATAGCTTTAACAACTTCAGCGCCTTTCTTAGCCATTTTATTAGCTAATTCAGCAACAGAGATTGTCTCGCCGATACGAATATCTTGAACTTTTGTTTCAACAGGTTTAGTAAAACCGTGCTTCAAGCTTTGTGGTGCAGATAACGTTTGTTTACGTCCTTTACCATTTCGGCCACCACGAGCATTTCTGTCACTCGCTGCTTTTTTCTTGCGACGACGACCAGCGCCTTCATCTGCAGCATCAACTTTGTCTTCAGCTTCTTGAGCATATTTTGAAGATGTTACATGAACAACTTCTTTCTCTTTGGCCTTACGTTCTGCTTCTTGCTCTTTCCAGCGGGCTTCATTTTCTTCTGCTAATTTCTTAGCAGCGTCACTCGCTTCTTTCGCTTCAGCTTCAATTTTCGCCGCAGCTTCTTTTTCTTGAGCTAGACGTAGTTTTTTAGCTTCTTCTGTTTCCGCAACTTTTTCAGGTGCTTTTTCAATGTTTTTAGCTTTTTCTATTGCGGCTTGTTTTGCTTTTGCAGCTGCTTCAACTTTTGCTGCTGCTTTACGTTCAGCTTCTAACTCTGCTTTAGCAGCTGCGACGCCTTTCGCATTTTCAGCTTCTTTAGCGGCAGCTTCAGCTTTAGCCTTAGCTTCTTGTTCTAATAGAAGTGCTGCTTCAGCTTCAGCTTTCGCTGCTTCTTCAGCTAATTTTTCATCTTCTACATCACTACGCTTAACATAAGTACGCTTTTTGCGAACTTCAACATTAACCGATTTTGCTTTGCTACCGTGACCCATGGTCAAGGTAGATTTAGTTTTACGGTTTAAAGTAAGCTTGTTCGGTTTTGCTTCCGACTCATCACCATGTTGCTTTTTAAGGTGACCTAACAAGGCTTCTTTTTCATCTTGCGAAATAGCATCGGTAGCCGATTTATTCACGCCTGAGTCAGCTAATTGAGTGACTAAGCGATCCACCGGTGTTCCGATTTCTTTGGCAAGTTCTGCTACAGTTATATCTGCCATCTATATTATTCTCCGGTGTTATTATTCTTCGTTAAACCAACAAATGTTACGCGCAGCCATGATTAGCTCACCCGCTTTGGTTTCATCTAATTCTTCAATATCACTAATTTCATCGATACCTTGTTCAGCTAAGTCTTCAAGTGTACGAACACCTCGACTCGCTAAAACAAATGCTAAGTGACGTTCTAAACCATCAAGGTCAAGTAAATCTTGTGCAGGCTCTGAGCCTTCTAAAGTTTCTTCGCTTGCTAGTGCTTGTGTCGTTAATGCTTCTTTAGCACGTTCACGAAGCGCTTCAATGATTTCTTCATCCAAACCATCGATGTCTAACATTTCAGCCGTTGGCACGTAAGCAATTTCTTCTAATGAAGTAAAACCTTCTTCAGCAAGTAAAGTTGCGAAATCTTCATCAAGGTCTAACTTATCAATAAACAAGTTTAATACTTTATCGTTTTCTGCTTGATGCTTCTCTTTCATGTCAGCAACAGTCATTACATTCAATTCCCAGCCAGTTAATTGGCTTGCTAAACGAATGTTTTGACCACTACGGCCAATGGCCATAGCTAAATTAGCTTCTTCAACGGCAATATCCATAGTGCCTTTGTCTTCATCAACAATAATTGAAGCAACTTCAGCTGGAGACATTGCATTAATGACATATTGAGCAACGTTGTCGTCGTATAAAACGATATCAACACGTTCTCCACCTAACTCACCAGATACGGCTTGCACACGTGAACCACGCATACCAACACAAGCGCCAACAGGATCAATACGTTTATCATTACTTTTAACAGCAATTTTAGCGCGAGAACCAGGATCGCGAGCGGCACCCTTAATTTCTAGCATCTCTTCGCCAATTTCAGGCACTTCAACACGGAAAAGCTCAACAAGCATTTCAGGTTTAGTACGACTGACGAATAATTGTGCGCCACGTGCTTCTGGTTTGATTTCGTACAACAAACCACGAACACGATCACCTGGACGGAATGTTTCGCGTGGTAACATATCATCACGGTAAATAACCGCTTCAGCATTGTTACCTAAGTCTATGATGACACTCTCACGGCTAGCTTTTTTAACAACACCAGTAACTATCTCACCTAAGTGTTCTTGATAAGCTTCAGTTACTAGAGCACGTTCAGCTTCACGTATTTTTTGAACAATAACTTGTTTAGCTGTTTGTGTCGTTACACGGTCAAATTTAACAGACTCGATTTGATCTTCAGAATAATCGCCTACGTTTAATTCAGGAGAATCATATTGTGCTGCGGCCAAACCAATTTCAGCGTATGGGTTTTCCATTTCTGCGCCGTCTTCAATAATTAACCAACGACGAAAAGTATCAAACTCACCTGTTATACGGTCGATGCTGACACGTACAAGAATGTCTCCTTCGTATTTTTTCTTAGTAGCAGTTTCTAAAGCTGTTTCCATTGCTTCAAAAATGCTCTCTCGTGGTAATGCTTTTTCATTAGAAACCGCATCAACAACCAGTAATATTTCCTTACTCATGCTAGTTAGCCTTTAATTTATGTTATCTGTTTTTATATACCCAAACCACTTGAAATTTCGTGTTTCAGGACTCCTGAGCGATTTATGCTCAGGTGTCCCCGTAGGGCTGGTTTATAAACGCTTTATGCCACGTTATTGATTTCGATAAGGGAATAACCATTATCCGCAATCAATGCCTTGCCTAAAGGCGTTTCTAATTCCAGCTGAAGCCTACATATTCATGTGGTTTGGGTACATTTATTCAAGGTTTAAAACTTTGCGACAAGATTCGCTTTATCTACATTGCTAATAGCAAGTTCATAATCGATGCTGTCAACTTCTACTATCAAATTATCATTTTCTATGGCAACTAATGGCCCTTTAAACTTTCGACGACCATTTAACGGCATCGAAAGTCTTACATTAATAGTTTCACCTATGACTTCTTGGAAGTGAGCCATTTCAAATAATGGGCAATCAACTCCTGGTGAAGAAACTTCTAAGCTGTATTCACTGCTAATTGGGTCTTCTACATCTAATATTGCACCAACTTGACGACTCACTTCTGCGCAATCATCAACATTAATGCCATTTTCATGGTCAATAAACAAACGTAAAACTGAATTGTTGCCCGCACTGATATATTCAATGCCACGCAAAGTTTTGCCAGTTTCTTCAACTGCAGGTCTTAATAAATCAGTTAGTTTTTGCTCAAATTTAGCCAAGCGTTTTCTCCTGTAACCCTACCCTCATGTAAATTCATAAGCAGTACAGTATAAATTTTAGATATAAAAAAAGGGCATATAGCCCAGCGAAATTTTGCTGTATTTGTCTCTAATAGCGCAATTTATACGCTTAAAAAAACAAAAAAACCCCAAATCAGGGGCTTATTTCACTGTTTTTCCCCCTGGATTAAACAAAAAATACGCTTAATCCGGTTATTAATAGCTAAGCTACTAATAATATTAATAAGAATATAAACAACATAAAACATGTTAGCTTATTCAGTGGCATCTTATTAAGTTCTATTGCGGCAAATTATATAGTGGCTCGCCCATAAGCGCAAGAGGGATTAAGTAATATCCCCTATAAAAATAGTTTATTGGTATGTATGTATTAATTATAACTAAGAAATATTTGATAAAATTAATATCTATTTTACAATATCTTAGTATTGCCCTTATAATGTAGCTATATATGAGCACATCATTTCAGATTAAAAATAGCACTGATATATACAGTATCTCTATCCCCCTTGATAGATTTCTAACGGAGCATTTAAATTCATTATGTATAAGTTTTCTAAGTTATTTATCAAAAATATATTTTTTGCGTCAGTTTTTATAATCATTTTAAGCTCCATTGCATTTTTTGTGCTTTCCAATTATGTGAATCAACAAACGCTCGCACAACAAAAAACAATTCAAACTATAAGCCAACAATTCGTCGATAATGATATTCCTGTCAAAGAGCTAACGGCAAAGTTATCAACTATTTTGAATGCTAAAGATGATTACCAAACCTTAATCATTAAACGTGATTCTTTAATTCTCTTTGATTATCAGAATAACTATATTCATCCTCTCGACTCTTTTGTAGGTCAACGTAAAACGGTTTCTGTCAGTGAACTTAATTTACAAGTTCAGTATCAATTGAACTTTATCGACATAATTAACCTGTTAACGCAATTATTCATAGGTGTTATTGCATTATCCATTTTATTTGTTTTTATTTCTGCAAGATTAAATTATAAATTACAACTGGCTATTTTTGCTATTATCAGCAAACAAATCAGTGATGAACTGGCACAGATTAATAATTCAGATTTCATCACTAAAGCGCAGGATAACCAGCAATTATTAGAGATTCCCGCATTAGAAGAAGGCATTGCTGAAATCAAGTCAATGATGACAAAACAATTTCACGATACCGCTAGTTTAGAAATAGAAGCACACGTGGACACGTTGACTGGTATTGAAAATCGAAATCGGTTTGTTCAGTTTTATGAAAATGAAATTATCAGCGACAGCCCTGTTAATTTTGGTGTTCTGCTTATTACGCGATGCTCTGAGTTACAAACAATTAATCAAGTCCATGGTTATAGTTCAGGTGATAATTACATTGTAAAAGTGGCTGAGATAATAAAAGAAACCTTAGTTTCAAGACCTACCGGAAGAATTTTCCGTTTAAATAGTTCCGACTTTGCTACGATATTGCCTAATATGACACTCAAGGGCGCTGAAGATTACGCTAACGAGTTGATGCTTAAATTTAATGATTACCAACAAATAAATGAATTAGATTCTGTAGCTTATAGTGGTTTAGTTTATTTTGATCAGTCAAAACCATTGGGTGAATTATTAGCGTTAGCTGATACCGGAGTCAGTGTAGCCCAAACACAAAAAGTAAACTCGTGGTATTCACAAAAAGACATTGATATTTTAACAGATGCCAGCGCAAACTTTGGTAATCAGAACTGGCGACAAGAAATAGATGGTGTATTAAGCAGCGGTCGCATTAAGCTATTATTACAGCCAATCCAACCAACAGGCCGAAATAACCGTGTTTATGGAGAAGTCTTAGCCCGTTTTCTCAATACAAATGACGACATGTTACCTACTGCTACTTTTATTGCGATGGCCGAAAAGCTAGACAAAATAACTGACGTAGATCGACTCATCATTGATACCGCAATAAAAGAAATTACCAGTAAAAACATGCTAGATAGTAGCTATGGTATTAATATCAGTCCACGTAGTATTAATAATCAACACTTTATGATCTGGTTAGAACGTAAATTACTGCGCGAACCAAATGCAGCTTCGCGATTAGTATTTGAAATATCAGAATTAGGGCTTCAACAAAACATTAAAACAGCTAAGCGCTTAGTAGATATGCTACATCGCGTTGGCTCAAGAGTTACCGTTGAGCGATTTGGCGTTGGGTTAACCTCTTTTAAATTCTTCAGAGATTTAACCCCCGATTACATCAAAATGGACAGCTCTTATACCCGTGATATTGATGATGATAAGAACAATCAATATTTCTTACGCTTAATGGTTGATTTAGCCCATAGGCTTGGTATTAGCGTGCTCGCTGAGAGCGTTGAAAGCCAAGAAGAAAAACACACATTAGAAAAGCTATTTATCGATGGTTGTCAGGGTTATTATGTGGGTAAACCCGCTAAATTATAATTTGACCAGTCCCTTTGCAAAGTATAAAGCCGAATGAATCATAACCATTCGGCTTTTTTACAGACGTAACATTTGTTATTTCAAAGCAAAGAAAATGAATAAAAGCATAATACCCTTACTTCAGGTGTGTTGTTAAATAGACTAAAAACACGGATAATAGCGGCATTATTATTATCAATAACCTAATGACCTTTAAAGTAAATGACTGATTACCTGTTACTACTCGTCGGCACTGTACTCGTAAACAACTTTGTTTTAGTACAATTTCTTGGCCTTTGCCCTTTCATGGGTGTTTCCTCACGTACGGAAACAGCTATAGGCATGTCATTCGCCACAGTGTTCGTAATGACTTTGGCCTCACTGCTAAGTTATTTAGTGACCACCTACCTGCTTGTGCCCCTAAACTTAGAATATCTTACCACCATGAGCTTTATTTTGGTGATTGCCGTGGTAGTACAATTTACTGAGATGGTTGTTCATAAAACCAGTGCCAGCCTTTATCGTTTATTAGGTATTTTCTTACCGTTAATCACCACAAACTGTGCGGTATTGGGCGTTGCCTTGCTTAACTTAAGATTACAGCATGGCTTTTTTGAATCCATTATTTATGGCTTTGGTGCTGCATTAGGTTTTTCATTAGTCCTCGTTATGTTTTCTGCTATGCGTGAAAAGTTAGCAAATGCGGATGTGCCTGCCCCATTTAAAGGTACGGCTATTGCGATGATAACCGCGGGTTTAATGTCATTAGCTTTCCTTGGTTTTACCGGTCTGGTGAAAATTTAACATGAACATCCTTCTTGCTATCCTTGTTTTAGGCGGTATTGCTGCCATTTTTGGTGCCTTGCTCGGTTTTGCCTCTGTACGTTTTAAAGTTGATGCCGATCCAATTGTTGACCAACTAGATGCACTACTCCCTCAAACTCAATGTGGTCAGTGTGGTTACCCGGGTTGTAAACCTTACGCACAAGCAGTTGCCGATGGTGAAGCCATTAATAAGTGTGCTCCAGGCGGCGAAGATACTATTAAGAAAATAGCCGATTTAATGGGTGTTGAAGTACAACCTCTAGATGATAGTCATGCCAAAGGTGATACGCCAAAAAGTAATCGGCCAAAGGTTGCTTTTGTTATTGAAGAAGACTGTATCGGTTGTACTAAGTGTATACAGGCTTGCCCTGTTGATGCAATTATCGGCGCAGCAAAACAAATGCATACTATTATCATAGATGAGTGTACAGGTTGTGACCTATGTGTTGCTCCCTGTCCAGTAGATTGTATCGAAATGCGTGAACTGCCAGATACTATTCATAATTGGCAATGGGATTTAACCAGTATTCCAGTAAAGCAACTGGATTAGGAGAATATGGTGGAATCAGTAATAGAACGTATCACGCGTGGACACTTTTGGGACTTTCATGGCGGCATTCATCCCCCTGAACAAAAATTTCTGACTAAAAACAAGCCGATCAAACAGCTTGCTTTGCCAAAACAGTTAATTATTCCACTGCAACAACATATCGGCCGAGAAGGTGATTTACTTGTTAGCATTGGCGATCATGTATTAAAAGGACAACCGCTTACGTTAAGTACAAACCCAATGGTCGTGCCAATTCACGCACCGACTAGTGGCGTTATCAGTGCTATCAAAATGTCTGTCATTGCCCACCCTTCGGGTTTAAGTCAATTGTGTGTTTTTCTTGATGTAGATGGTGAAGACACTTGGCGAAAAAGAGAAGTTTGTCCTGATTTAGCACAACTTTCTAATCATGAAATAATTGAAAAAATTGCAGATGCTGGAATTGCTGGCATGGGTGGCGCTGGCTTCCCTACTCATATCAAAGCGAACAGCAAAGCCGACATAAAATTTCTTATCATAAACGGCGCGGAATGTGAGCCCTACATCACTTCTGATGATTTGTTAATGATGGAGCAAAGTAACGCTATTGTCGATGGCATAAAGATCCTAGATAAACTGTTAACACCTACGGTCATTTTAATTGGCATAGAAGATAATAAACCTAAAGCGATTAAGGCTTTACAGCAAGCTACTTCGACGATTGAGAAAGTCAAAGTTTGTATTGTACCTACTAAGTACCCTACAGGTGGTGAAAAACAGCTTGTTCAAATTTTAACGGGTCAAGAAGTTAAATCTGGTCGACTGCCTATACATGATGGCATTGTGATGCATAACGTCGCGACTTGTTTTGCTATCAATGAAGCGGTTAGACATGACACCCCTCTTATACGCCGTGTTGTAACCGTAACAGGGCAAGGATTAAATAAGCCACAAAATGTATGGGCATTGCTTGGTACGCCTGTCAAATTCTTGCTTGAACAATGCGATGTGCAAGATATTGAAAATGAAAGACAGCCAGTGATCATGGGTGGTCCTATGATGGGCTTTAGTGTTTCTAGTGACTTAGTTCCCATTGTTAAAACCAGTAATTGTATTTTAGTTCCCAGTAGAACCGAAATGCCAAGTGCTTTTGAGAAAGAAAGTAAAGAAGTAGAATGTATTCGTTGTGGACAATGTAGCAATGTATGTCCTAGCCAGTTACTTCCACAAGAGCTTCAGTGGAGTGCTAAAGCCAAAGATTACTCACAATTAGAAAAACTCAATTTGCGTGATTGTATCGATTGTGGTGCCTGTGCTTATGTCTGCCCAAGTCAAATACCATTAGTGCACTATTATCGTATTGCTAAAGCAGAAATACGTCAGCAGCAACAATTAGATTTAAAAGCTGAAAAAGCGAAAGTTCGCTTTGAAGCACGTAAATTACGCTTAGAAAAAGAGAAAATTGCTCGACAAGAAAAACATAAAAAAGCGGCCGCGGCCCGTAAAGCGGCCATGAATAAAGCAACACCTGAGGCCACTGGCGCAAAATCTGCAGTTGCTGCAGCGCTAGCGCGCGTAAAAGCCAAAAAGGCCTCACAAGATCAAGGCAAAGCAAACACGTCTGGCTCGCAAGTTGATTTACCTACCGACACAGTTGATGATCAAAAATCTCAAGTTGCAGCCGCCATTGCCAGAGCTAAAGCCAAGAAAAAGCTAAAAGAAGTCGCTACAGAGAAACCTAACAGTAATGATAATATTGAAAAGAACGTTGCAGATAACTTAGCGGAAGAAAAACCGGCTTCCACTGAGCAAGCGAATCCTGAGGATAAAAAAGCAAAAATTGCCGCCGCAATTGCTCGAGCCAAAGCGAAGAAGAACAATAAATCAGCGGTCACTTCTGACGATGTCACTGCTACTGAAAAAAATACTCAAGATACTTCAGCTAAAAAGGCAGCAAGTACCGATGATAAAAAAGCAAAAATTGCTGCTGCTATTGCTAAAGCCAAAGCAAAAAAATTGGGTAAATCAACTAATGATACTGAGTTGAAAAAACAAGCTATTGATGCTCCAGCCGAAAAAATAGCAAGTGCAGACGATAAAAAAGCCAAAGTCGCTGCCGCTATTGCTAAAGCAAAAAGTAAAGCAGTAGCAAAAGCTAATGGTGAGCCTGCAGTAAAAGACACCCCTGAGGTAAAAGAAGTAACGGTTACTTCAGAAAATAGCTTAAATGAAAAAGATAGTAGCCCCTTGCCATCAAATACAATGGTTCAAGATGAAACTACGGAGAGTGATAATCAAGACGAAGTTTTACCGGTGGCAGTAACCGATAAAAAGGCAAAAATTGCCGCAGCTATTGCTAAAGCAAAAGCGAAGAAAAAACTCAAAGAAGCCAGCATAGTTGAAGAAAATGACCAAGATGGTGTATAAGGCATGAGTATAAATAAACAAACTCGAATTAAAATTTATCCGCGTAACAACCCGACGAGTCGACATAATTAATGGCATTTTGGATAGCAAGTTCACCACATAACCATAACCAAACCAAAACACCAAACTTAATGCGTTTGGTGATATACGCTACCCTGCCCGGCATTTTAGCCCAGTGGTACTTTTTTGGTTGGGGAAACTTAATTCACATTGGCTTAGCCATGACTACAGCGATCATTTGTGAATTTACTGTACTGTCGCTACGTAAAAAACCTATTTCCCATGAATTATTTGATGGTAGTGCCCTATTAACAGCCTTATTGATTGGTATATGTTTACCGGCTCTAGCCCCTTGGTGGGTCACAGTGATTGGCACCATGTTTGCCATTGTCATTGTTAAGCAATTGTATGGTGGATTAGGCCATAATCCATTTAACCCAGCCATGGCTGGTTACGTTATGTTGTTAGTGTCATTTCCTTTGCAAATGACACTTTGGCAACCACCGCTAACCTTAGTGGCTGTAGATCTTAACTTTACCAATACATTGACCACAATTTTAACAGGATTTACTGTTGAAGGTTATTCGGTCGAACAAGTACGTACCAGCATTGACGGTATCACGATGGCAACACCACTTGATACACTCAAAACGAATACTGGCTTAGGCTTAACTGTGCTTGAAAGTATTAAAAACCCCGTTTTCGGTGAAAACCTTGCTTTAGGCTGGGAATGGGTAAATGCTGGATTTTTGTTAGGGGGCATATTCCTCATTGCTAGAAAAGCAATTGCTTGGCAAACACCAATAAGCTTCTTAATAAGCTTATTTATCTGCTCTTTTATTGGCTATAGCATCAGCCCAGACAGCAGCGCGTCAACCATGTTTCACTGGTTTTCTGGTGCAACCATGTTAGGTGCATTTTTTATTCTGACTGACCCTGTAACCGGTGCAACCAGTAACAAAGGCCGTATCATTGTCGGTTTACTTGCTGGTTTATTGGTTTATTTAATACGTACTGCTGGTGGTTATCCTGACGGTGTCGCTTTTGCCGTATTACTTTGTAATATGTCTGCACCGCTAATTGATCAATACACTCGTCCTCGTACCTATGGTCACCTGAAGGGAGATAAGTGATGGCTAACAACAATGATACGTCGCAAGATAAATCTAACCCTGACAGCTCTGGTTTAGATAAGTCTGGATTAGAAAAAGCTGAGCAGGAAGTTAGCGGTGAGAAGAACCAAGCAAGTGACAAAGATGAAACAACTAAGTCACCACTAACCATAGCTATCTCTAAAAATACCAAAATCCTTGCACTCTTTGCTATTGCTTGTACTTTGGCTGTTAGTGTAGTGAGTGAATTGACTAAAGATCGGATAAAAGCTCAACATCAACAACAGCTATTGAAAACATTACACAGCATTATTGAGCCGAGTCGCTATGACAACGACATTGCTAATGATTGCATTATGATGAGTGCGCCTGAGCTGGGATCCAATAAAGTTAAAACAGCCTATATTGCCCGAAAAGCTGGAGAAATTGTTGCCGTTGCTATCACGAGTACAGCGCCGCAAGGTTATAATGGTAATATCGATTTTATTATGGCAATCAACACTGATGGCTCAGTCAGCGGTGTTCGAGTACTCAAGCACCAAGAAACACCAGGTTTAGGTGACAAAATAGAAATCAGAAAAAGTGATTGGATCACCAAATTTACCGGAAAACGAATACTTTCAGAAGATGATAGACGCTGGGCTGTTAGTAAAGATAATGGCATGTTCGACCAATTTACTGGTGCCACAATTACTCCACGAGCTGTGGTCCAAGGTGTTAAGAGTACACTCAATTATTTTAATCAGCATAGAGGCAGTATAATACCTCGCCCTAATGCTTGCGGAAAAGCTTTATCAACTGCTGAGGTGACAACAACCTCTACCACACCAATTAGCGAGGTAGCTAATGAGCGATGAAATAGCACCACAACCTAGTGATGACACTGATATTAATCATGACACAGAAGAGCAAGCAAGTGCCGCCGCACTTAAGGCTGAGTATAAAGAATTAGCTATACAAGGATTATGGAAGAATAACCCAGGCCTGGTGCAACTGCTTGGCTTATGTCCTTTACTCGCTGTCACGTCTACTGTAACCAATGCTTTAGGTCTTGGTCTTGCTACCCTGTTAGTACTCATCTGCTCTAACGTCACTGTGTCAGCAATTCGCCATTGGGTGCCAAAAGAAATCCGCATACCAATATTTGTATTAATTATTGCTGCCTTTGTCACCTGTGTACAATTATTGATGAATGCTTTTACTTACGGTATCTACCAATCATTAGGTATTTTCTTACCCTTGATCGTGACTAACTGCGCCATAATTGGTCGAGCAGAAGCTTATGCATCAAAAAATCCAATCAAGCAATCAGCATTTGATGGACTTATGATGGGACTAGGTTTTGCCATTATCTTAATTTTACTCGGCGTAATTAGGGAAATACTCGGACAAGGGACACTTTTTGATGGCGCTAATTTACTACTTGGCGACTGGGCGAGTGTACTTCGCATTGAAGTGATGCAACTCGATAGCCAATTTTTATTAGCTATTTTACCACCTGGTGCTTTTATCGCCATGGGTATTTTAATTGCACTAAAAAATGCGATAGATAGCCATATAAAATCTAAAGAAGTTATTGATACCGAACAAGTAATTGAAAGAGTTCGCGTAAATTTTGACTCTTAAGAGTAACGATTAATATTTGTCAAAAAAGTGATCAATGAAGCAATGCCGATAATACAATTATCGATAACTCAAACCTATGTAGAGCGCTATGCAATTAGCGCTCTACATGCAGCACGATACACAAAACGTGGAATAAGAGTAAAAACATGAATAAAGATACACGTTTAGAAATGTTGACCCGCCTTAGAGATGAGAATCCAGAGCCGACCACAGAGCTTAATTTTACCAGCCCGTTTGAATTACTTATTGCCGTGCTACTTTCTGCACAAGCAACTGATGTAGGAGTGAATAAAGCCACTGATAAACTTTACCCTGTAGCGAATACACCACAAGCCATTTTAGATCTCGGTCTCGAAGGCTTAAAAAGCTATATCAAAACTATTGGATTGTTTAATACCAAAGCACAAAATACCATTAAAACATGTCAAATGTTGGTTGATTTGCATGGCGGTGAAGTACCAGAAAATAGAGCCGCCCTTGAGGCACTTCCAGGTGTTGGACGTAAGACCGCTAATGTCGTTTTAAATACTGCTTTCGGCTGGCTTAAAGATAATGAAGGTAACTACTTTCTTGCTGTGGACACCCACATATATAGACTCGCAAATAGAACTAAGTATGCTCCTGGTAAAACGGTAGATCAGGTAGAAGCCAATATAATAAAATTAACCCCAAGAAAAACAGAGTTTATGTTTAACTTACATCATTGGTTCATTTTGCATGGCCGTTATGTTTGCACAGCAAAAAAACCAAAGTGTGGCTCTTGTATCATTGAAGATTTATGCGGGTTTAAAGATAAAGTCAGTGACTGATATCTTACGCCATATCAGCTGTCATATTGGCGAACAACTATAAACTCAATAAAAAGCGCCAACTCATATAGCAAGATTGGCGCGATATATTTTTAGAAAAATTTATTCACTCTTTGTAAAAATTAGATGACTGGGATCATTTCTCTGCCAACTTTTGAGCCCCATAAAACTCTAATATTCGTTCTCTCTTCATCACTACTATCTTGAGCTTGTTTGTTTTTGAATACTTTATCAACAACAGCCTCCCATTCTTCTTCTTTTCTATCAAAGGTTGCCCAGTTTGGATATTCCGTCAATAACATTAAGTTCCAATCGTTTGGGTTATTGCGACTAAAGCTTATTGCTTTGTATGATGTTATCCAGCCTTTTTTCTTAAACTCTTCATAAATGGGGTAATAACCGCTATTTAGGTTTTTCAAGTAATCTTCAAGTTTACCGTCATTAATTTGTATATAAGACACTTCCCAGACTGTTCCTAAAGTATAAGGTTTATCATTTGCACAAACGGTAAAGCTCATCATCACAATCATCATTGTTAAAAAGATATTTTTCATTTTTATTTCCTCATATTTAATTACAAAAGAAAACATGGAAAACAAACTACCCAAGACTTAATTTCTTTCTTGAGTGACTAATTATTGTACACATATACCATTTCCGCAAAAGTGCTCATTAAATAAAACACTTCCCACTTTATTGAGTAGCCCTATGTTGACGTACCTCCTTCAAAAGATTAAGGTCTGTTAAAAACTAAGTGTGCCACTGACATTGTTGAATTTTCTTATATATTTTGTGAAACGCTAAATAATAAATGTATGAGTGGTTAACCAACTTTTAACTATGTAGCGCTGCTTAATTTTTATATCCCCTATCCTTAATCGAAGAAAGAGAGCCTTATGAAGTTTTTGCATACCATGGTACGAGTCCGTGATTTAGACCAGTCGCTTGATTTTTATATTAATAAACTAGGCTTAATTGAAACAAGAAGAATGGAAGTGCCTGCTGGAAAATTTACCTTAGTGTATTTAGCAACGGAAGTTGGCGGCCCTGAAGTTGAATTAACTTATAATTGGGGCTCTACTGAGGATTATACTGCTGGGCGAAGCTTTGGTCATTTAGCCTTTGAAGTTGATAATATTTATCAAACTTGTCAGAAATTACAAGACGGTGGCGTAACCATTAACAGACCACCTCGTTGCGGCCACATGGCCTTTGTTAATTCACCTGATGGTATCTCAATAGAGTTATTACAAAAAGATGGCTCGTTAGCCCCTCAAGAGCCGTGGTTAAGCATGGAAAATAGTGGTAGCTGGTAATTTCTAGCTAACTGTACACCGCGAACACACTGATAATACGTCACAACTAATTTATATTTATTAAACAAAAGCCCCGTACTGACAAACTTCAGTACAGGGCTTTTTTATTTTTCTAACTGTGCCCCATGCTAAATAAGGCGCACACCGCTTATGTTAACTTTGCGATGTGACTGTCATCGCTACTGTTTTAGCGCTTCTTTCAATGCTGCTAAACATAAAGTGACATTCTCATTACGTGCAGCATAGCCCATTAAACCTATACGCCACGCCTTGCCCGCAAAAGCACCTAAACCAGCGCCAATCTCTAAGTTATATTCATTAAGTAAAAATTCTCTGACTTTAGCGTCATCAATACCTTGTGGAATATAAACAGCATTTAGTTGTGGTAAGCGTTCATCTGCAGGAACAATAAACTCTAAACCTAACTCAGCTAGCCCTGTACTTAACTTATCATGCATGGCTTTATGTCGAGCCCAGCTATTTTCCAGACCTTCATTTTGTAGCATAACTAACGACTCATGTAATGCATATAATGAATTAACTGGCGCAGTATGATGATAACTGCGTTTGCCTTCTCCCGACCAATATCCCATGACAAGCGATTGATCAAGGAACCAACTTTGCACGGCAATACCACGATTTTGAATAACCTCAGCCGCTTTATCGCTAAAACTTACTGGCGATAAACCAGGTACACACGATAGACATTTTTGACTGCCTGAATACACAGCATCAATTTGCCATTCATCAACACGTAACTCAACCCCACCTAGAGACGTTACGGCATCAACAATAGTTAAACAATCATGTTCTTTAGCAATGGAACACAAAGCTTTAGCATCAGATAACGCCCCTGTTGAAGTTTCAGCGTGAACAAACGCAACAAAATTAGCTTGAGGGTTTTCTTTAAGTGATGCTTCTAATGCTTGTGGATCAACGGCTCTGCCCCATTCACCTTCAACAACCACTAACTTAGCACCAATACGGTTCACGTTTTCAATCATACGCATACCAAAGACACCATTAACACAAACAACCACAGTATCCTCTGGGGTAATTAAGTTAACAAAACAAGCTTCCATACCTGCAGAACCAGGTGCCGATACTGCCATGGTAAATTTATTTTTAGTTTGCAGTGCGTATTGTAATAACTCTTTTACTTCATCCATCATGGCAACAAAACAAGGGTCAAGATGACCTATAGTAGGTCTTGCTAAAGCAGATAAAACACGTGGGCTAACATCAGATGGACCCGGTCCCATCAAAGTACGCTGTGGCGGAAAAAAAGATTGAATTGTCATGTGAGCCTCGTAAAGAATAAAAGATAAAAAATATAATTATTTCTGTGACTTTATCATGCTATAAAACTCACCATAAGTAGAATCAATTAATATTATCCTAGTTATTCATTTGATAAATACTAACAATTTTACAATGTTAGATTTTGTCGACATTTATTTATCTTGGCAAGTTTTTGCAAGTTAGCACCATGCTGTTATGATACCGCCACTATTTATTACCTCAAAGCACACATGGCCCTTAAAGCAACTATATATAAAGCGATTATCGAACTTGCAGATATGGATCGTAATTATTACGACAGTCTGCAACTTACTCTTGCTCAACACCCTTCAGAAACACCACAACGATTAATGGTGCGTCTTATGGCCTATATCCTCAATGCCCACGAAGATTTACAGTTTGGTAAAGGTGTTAGTGATGAAAACGAAGCAGCTATTTGGCAAATTAATTACAGTGATGAAATTAATCTATGGATTGAGCTAGGTCAGTTAGACGAAAAGCGCCTGAAAAAAGCCTGCAACCAAGCCAAAGCGGTAAAGCTTTATTGTTATGGCAGTAGTGTAAATACCTGGTGGTCTCAAGTTGAACTAAACATGAATAAATTTGAGCGTTTAACCATAGAGCAGTTTGAGCCAAGTACCTGCGAGGCATTAGTAAAACTGCTCAGCCGTAATATGGAATTTCAATGTAGCATTCAAGATGGTCAATTGTGGTTAACTTCAGGTGAAGAAACCCTATTGATTGAAACAAAAAAACTCAAGTAAGAGATTGCCTTTTATGATAAAAATTACAACCAATACAATGACAAATAAACATGTAAAGTCAGCAAGTTTAGCTGCATCTCTAACACTACTGACACTCGCCAGTTTATCGTTAACTGGTTGTAATACGATAAATTTAGGGTTTGGAGATAAAGCCAATAAAAATGTGGCTATGACCCTTGATGACACTATTACTTTAGAACAAGTTACCCAAGATGTTACTTACCTAGCCAGTGATGAACTTGAAGGAAGACATAATTTCACCCCTAATATCCGTAAAGCCGCTGACTTTATTGCAAAGCGCTTTGACGAGGTAGGTCTTTCTCCGGCACCAAGTGCACTAAATTTTAAACAGCAATATTTGGTACAAAAAATCACGCCCGATACACTTGCTGTTGAAATTAATGGCCGCAAAATTTCCAGTGACTTATTATCAATGGCCACAACAGAAACTGATTTTCAATGGAGCAGTAACACTGGCGATAATAGTCAGCCAGCAAGTAAGCAACCCATCAACACTGTGATGATTGGTGAAGGTGACAATATGCGAAAGTCGCTGCGTAAGTTAAACCACCAAGGTGGTAAGCATTTAGTATTACTTCATCCAAAACATGAAGAAAGTTTTAAACGATATCAGAGTTACTTTGCGCAAGGGTTAACTAAACTCGTTGATAAAAATGCCACAGCGCAAGATGGTGTTATCGTTATTGCGTTAACTGATATTAGCAAAGTGAAACAATTTAGTGTTACCGGCGTTGCTAAAGTGAGCACAACGACTTTAAGTAACGTGGTTGGAGTATTACCAGGTAAAGGTAAAGCTAACGAAATTGTACTCTACTCTGCGCATTATGATCACTTAGGTGTAAAACCAAGCATTGATGAAACACCCAGTAGTAACGCACAATCAACGGGTGAAATTTTTAATGGCGCCGATGATGATGCTTCAGGTGTCTCTGCCATTATCAACTTAGCAAATCACTTTGCTAAACAAGGCAATAACGAAAGAACGTTAATGTTTGCCGCATTTAGCGCTGAAGAAATTGGTGGCTTTGGCTCACGTTATTTCTCAACGCATGTAGAGCCTTCTTCAATAACCGCCATGATTAACATTGAAATGGTAGGTAAACCTGCTCTTTTTGGTGAAGGTACTGTTTGGATGACAGGTATGGATCGTTCAAACCTTGGTGAACAACTAAACCAAGCATTAGCACCAAAAAACTTGAAAATTTATGCTGACCCTTACCCTAAGCAAAACTTATTCTATCGTTCAGATAATGCAACCCTTGCTAGGCTAGGTGTTCCGGCTCATAGTTTTAGCAGTACGCAGCTTGATAAAGACCAACATTATCATCAAGTCACTGATGATATTCATAGCCTGAATTTACCTTCAATGTTACAGGTCATTAAAATGCTGGCAATAGCAACAACGCCATTGGTTGATGGTTCAATTACCCCATCACGTATCGACCCGAATAAAGTAAAACGTGGCGGTTTGATCTACTAAATTGCTTCACTCAACTTAATGATAATGATTGTCGCTATTAGTTTAACTCAACAAGCTAAGCGGCAATCACTTCTAACGGACAACGTAATAGAAACTCTAAACGGTTTTTCTTCTCGACTTGAAAACCATGTCGCAAGTACAAACCACGAGCTGGATTTTTCAATAATACATTTAGGGTGATCGGTAAACATAATTGTAATGCACGTTTTTTAACTACCGTAAGTACTTTACTACCAATGCCCTTCCCCTGATATTTAGGCATAATTTGTATCTGTCTAATATGCAGACTTTTGCCAGTATTATTTAGTGACAGCACCCCCATTTTTACTAACCCGATAGGTTTACGGTCAGCTAAAATAATATGGCTCTCATAAAAGTGCTCTTTTATTCTTACCAAATGCTGCTCATCGGTCATACGAATACCCGCCGCTAACAAATGTTGGGTCATTGTTTTTCTACGTAACTCTAATAAAAAATCTATATCTTCATGTTTAACTTTTCTAAAGCCAACGGTAAGTTTCATTTACGAGATTTCCATGTGCACGTTGTTCAATTAATTACTCTTAAGTTTACTTCTTTACACCATTCAAAACACCTATTGGTCGTAATTTTATAGCAATCTGTCGAGCTTTCATTGAATTAGTAACCTGCATTAAGGCACACTGGCAAAATTGAATACAATATAAATAAAATGAGAATTAAATGACGTTTAAAAAATCCCTATTAGTTATGGCTGTCGCCACCGCTTTACTTAGTGCTTGCTCGGCAGAAAAAGTTGCTTCTCTAAACAATGAACAATCATCAGCCCCACTTAAAGCCACTGACGTTGAAGCGACCACAGCATCAGCACAAGCTAATGCCCTATTTGACACCTTATTCAAAGAAGGTGTAAACCGTGATCCAGTGAGACAAACTTATTTAGGCATTAAAAAAGATTATGATAAATGGAATGACTTTTCAGAAGAAAACGCAGCAAATGAATTAGCCATTGCGAAAGAAAACTTGTTACGCGTTAAAGCGATTGACGCTAGCGCGCTTGATTTACAGACTCAAATAAGTTTGAACTTATTTATACAAAACTTAGAAAACCAAATAGCCGATTATAAATGGCGTTTTCATACATACCCGGTAAATCAAATGTATGGCACACACTCACAAATACCTGCTTTCTTGATTAACCAACACTCAATCAGTAACGTTAAAGAAGCCCAAGATTATATTGCTCGCGTTCAAGGCGCTAAAAAATTACTCGCGCAACTTGTTGAACAACTAAAATTACGTGAAGCAAAGGGTATCATAGCCCCTAAATTTGTTTTTCCTCACGTTATTAGAGACTCAAAAAACATTCTTGTAGGTGCCCCGTTTGATAATGCCCCTAACAGCACTATTTTTGCTGACTTTACGCGAAAAATTGATAAATTAAATATTACTGCTGATGAGAAAAACACCTTAATCGCTGACATTAAAGTTGCACTCATCGACAACCTAAAACCAGGTTACGAACAACTAATCACCTACTTAACAGCACTTGAGAAAAAAGCAGATACCCGTGATGGCGCTTGGAAGTTTCCTGATGGTGAAGCTTTTTACAATAATGCTTTACAACGTACAACCACAACAGAATTAACCTCAGAGCAAATTCATACACTTGGCTTAAGTGAAGTATCACGTATACACAACGAAATGCGTGTCATCATGAAAGAAGTGGGCTTTGACGGTAGTCTTAATGAATTTTTCGATTTCATGCGTACCGATAAGCAATTTTACTATCCAGCGAATGACGAAGGAAAAAAACGTTATCTATCAGAAGCAGTTGCACTGATTGATGACATGGAAAATCGATTAGATAGTTTATTTTTAACCAAACCTAAAGCGGCATTAAAAGTTAAAGCGGTTGAAGGCTTTAGAGAAAAATCTGCTGGTAAAGCATTTTATGAACGCCCTGCACCAGATGGCTCACGCCCTGGTATTTATTACGCCAACCTTTACGACATGGAAGCTATGCCTACTTACCAGATGGCTGCGTTAGCCTATCATGAAGGTATTCCGGGCCATCATATGCAACTAGCCATTAAACAAGAATTAACGGGCATTCCAATGTTCCGTAAATTCGGCGGTTATACCGCTCACACAGAAGGCTGGGGTCTTTATTCAGAAATGATCCCTAAAGAAATTGGCTTATACCAAGACCCTTACTCTGATTTTGGTCGTTTAGCGATGGAATTATGGCGTGCTTGTCGCTTAGTGGTTGATACGGGAATTCACACTAAACAATGGACTCGTGAACAAGGGATAGCGTACTACACCGAAAATACACCTAATGCCGTATCTGATGCAGTAAAAATGGTTGAACGTCACGTCGTTATGCCATCACAAGCAACCGCTTACAAAATTGGTATGAACAAAATAATTGAATTGCGTGAACATGCCAAAGTTCAATTAGGTGATAAATTTGATATCCGTGAGTTTCATGATGTAGTGCTAAAAAATGGTCCTGTACCACTAAATGTTTTAGCTGACTTAGTGAACGATTACATAAAAACTAAACAAGCCTAACGACTAAAAGCGTCAATCGTTTGTAAATAAATGAGCAATCCACGCTTCAATTTTCATGTTGAAGTGTGGATTTTTTAATTTCAATACACGTATTTTATAGTAAATCTGATAGTGGGCTTCTAACACCATTCGCGCCATGTTCAATCACATGAGTATATATTTGTGTGGTACGAATATCGCTATGACCCAATTGTTCTTGCACAGTTCTTATATCTGACCCGCGTTGCAATAAGTGTGTGGCAAATGAATGCCGTAAAGTATGACAAGTAACATTCTTATCTATACCAGCATTGTATGCTGCCTTTTTCACTGACTTTCGTAATGTCGTTTCATCTATATGATGTCGACGAACAAAACCTGTTTCAGGATCTACACTTAATCGACTAGAAGGGAAAAGATAATGCCACAGAATGTCTGTACTCGCATTGGGATGCTTTATTGCTAAAGCATAAGGTAGCCATACCCCTTTATAATTGGCGTTACACTGATCTTGTTGATAATAATACTTCACTAACGCTATTTGAGCTTTTAACGATTCACACAACTCTTTTGCTAAAGTAACACGCCTATTTTTACCGCCTTTTCCTTGCCAGACTTGAATAGCATGAAAGTCAAAATCAATGTCTTGCACCCTTAAACGAACGACTTCCATTAAACGTAACCCGCTACCGTACATTAACTTACAAGGCAAACTATAAGTATTTGATACTTT
>ERZ1027231.68-NODE-68-length-70054-cov-22.032772_pt1 | contig 70054 bp, 50 predicted proteins | sample MGYA00520866_ERZ1027231 | MGnify/ENA primary metagenome ERZ1027231 (study PRJEB33311, sample SAMEA4378411) | marine metagenome | biome: Marine biome; feature: Fjord; material: Water | collected 2014-07-20T08:00:00Z/2014-07-... | depth 75 m ...
AATGGCGTAGTTTTAGTCGGCTAATAGGTTGACTTGGGATCACAGTCGCTTGTTACAAGTATTACGTGCTGAACCTTGTATGTAATTCAAGCAGCTCTCCATAAAGGTCACCTGCAACCCGCTTATTTTTCCCCTCAAATTTCCATATCACCCCTTCTATGTCGTCGTCCACAGCACCCGCTATAGAACTTAGCAAGTACCTATCTGCGGCATTGTGAGCCAATTTGTTTCTATATATGGATTCTGAATCAAGTTCAGAATGACGAGGTGTGGCGTTCAGAGTGACAAGGTGTGGCGTTCAGAGTGACAAGGTGTGGGGTTCAGAGTGACGAGGTGTGGGGTTCTGAATGACGGCGTTTGGGGTTCAGAGTGACAACCTTTGGGGCATAGAATGACGGCGTGGGGTTCAGTATGACAGCGTGGGGTTCAGAGTGACGGCGCCGGATTCAGTGTGACGGCGCGGAGTTCAGGGTGACGAGGTATTGGATTCCGAATACGCTACATACACCGCCAGTATTAAGAATAGTCATCACCTCACTCAGTGGTAGTCACACACTTCGACCTCATACGCATCGCCATCTTCAAAACGAAAACTAATACGCCACTGATCATTGATTGAAATCGAGTGCTGTCCCTGCCTGAAACGGCGCGAGGAACACGCGTCCGGCGACCGAAGGGCGAGCATTAATGGCTTAGTTATGCGTGCTATTACGCAGCGACAAGCTTTTTGACCTTGAGGTCTTTACGGTGTTGTTCGGCATGCCACAGCTCATATTGAGACTGCTGGGTTAGCCAGCTCTCCGACGTGGTATTAAAAGCTATAGAAAGCCTAATAGCCATTTCCGGACTAATTCCGGCCTTGCCGTTCAGAATGGCGCTTAAGGTTTTTCGACTGACCCCAAGCGCTTCTGCAGCTGCTGTAACAGACAAGCCGAGTGGTTCTAGGCAAAGCTCTCGTATGATTTCACCAGGATGGGGTGGATTGTGCATCAACATAGGAGTACCTCAGTGATAATCTTCGTAGTTCACTATCTCGGCGTCTCCATCCTCAAAACGGAATGTCACGCGCCAGTTACCACTTACCGTCACCGACCAAATTCCCGAGCGATTGCCGGAAAACTCATGGAGCCGAAGGCCTGGTAAGTCCATATTTTGAGCACCGGATGCCGCAAACGCAGCCGACTGCAAAGAGACCCAGCGCGCTATCGTCGTTTGCTTTTGTTATGCAGCATGCAGTGGCTTTATGCGAGCCACTTCTTCCTTAACCGACTGCGCCGCCGTCCAAAGATCGACAGATTGCTGCGCGTTCAGCCAAAATTCCGGCGAGTTACCAAATAAACGGGCAAGCCTGAGCGCCATTTCAGGGCTGACCGCTCGACGTTCGCGCAGTAATTCATTAACGGACTGACGAGAGACACCCAGCGCATCAGCCAAGCCCGCTACGGTCAGGTCATAGTCTGGCAGGAAATCTTCTCTCAGCATTTCACCGGGATGGGTCGGCTTGCGCTGCATACCGCTGGTATTAGGAATAGTCATAGTCATTACCTCACTCAGTGGTAGTCACACACTTCGACCTCATACGCATCGCCATCTTCAAAACGAAAACAAATACGCCACTGATCATTGATTGAAATCGAGTGCTGCCCTAGCCTGTTTCCGGAAAGTGGATGAAGGCGATTACCGGGCGGCACTTTCAAGTCCTCCAGCCGCTCAGCCAGACTCACGTATTCAAGCTTTCTGGCCGCTCGCGGTGCAACATCCGCAGGAAACTTCTTTGATTTGCCTTTGGAGTACAGTTCTTGAGTCTGTTTGTCGGCGAAGGATTTGATCATGCGCAAAACTGTATCGCGTCACGTGATACATGTCAATGCATCGTAAAATGGTGGTATAAGCCCTAGCAAACTACCCAGATTGAAAGTCACAAAGGCCGGGGCCACAAGCTATTGCGACGAAGCCCTTATGCCGAACTTGAAGCGACGACTGCTTGGGTGGGTGGGTGCGAATTGTTTCGGTGGTATATGGATTCTGAATCAAGTTCAGAATGACAAGGTGGGCGTTCGGAATGACGAGGTGCGGGGTTCAGATTGACGAGGTGCGGCATTCAGAATGACGGCGTTTGGGGTTCAGGGTTACGAGCACAGGGTTCGGAATGACGGCCAGTTGCGCTTGGCAGCTGGGAGGAAGCCGTCATGCCGGACTTGATCCGGCATCTGTTGGGCTAAGCGCCAATATCCCGTACTAAGAAAGCCCCAGCATCATTTTTATTGCTGGCTCTGGATAGCTGTCGGTAATGGCCGAGGACATATGCCCTGCATCTACTGGCAGCAATACACCACTTATGCCGCTTGCCACTGGCGAGGCCAGAAATATCATGGTATTGGCCATTTGTTCTGGTAGTAAAAATTCGATACCCGCCGCCTCTCTATATCCGTGACCGAAGCCTAACCACACATCGGCGTTTGCTCGCGCCAAAGGCGTGTCGGTGGGGCCGGGTAAGATGCTATTAATTCTAACGCCCTTGCTTAACAGCCGCAGTGCCGAGGACGCGACATAGGCATTGGCAGCCTGTTTGCTGAAGGTATAAGTGTCATTGCCTTCGTTGGCTTTTAGCCAGGCGTCGGCCTCGTCCCAACTGCTGGTTGCCAGAAAGTCTTTAAGCTGGGCTAAATTCTGCTGCCAAGGCAAACCGGCGATAGAGGAGATCATCACGACCGATGCTTTCTTGGCAAGCTTCCCCGTCGCCAGCAGGGTTTCAATAATATAGCGCTGGCTAATGAAGTTAATCTGCATAATGCCACCGGTGCCGTCAGCAACGCCCGCGCAAGACAGCACTACGTCAAAGCGTTCGTCTAGCTGTGCCAGCGCCTCGTCTACGCTCGCTTGGCTGCGCAGATCAACCTTGCAGTAGTTTTTCACGGGGTAATCTACTGGCGCCACATCCAGCACGCTGAGTTCGCCGCCGAGGCTGTTAACCAACAGTGAGCAGGCCCGCCCCATGCCGCTGGCGCCACCAACAACCAATACCGACTTGTTTTCAAAACTAATAAAATTGTTATTCATAACTCACCTGTTCATATTTAAATTAATGACGTTTCGAATCACTGATTTGTTATTAGACTCGCCCAGTTACCGGCAGAATCGAGCCGGTTACCGCGCTGGCTTCATCGGAGGCTAAAAACAGCATGACCTTGGCTAGTGCTGGTGGGCTAACCCAGCGTGAAAAGTCTGCATCTGGCATTGCCTCGCGGTTGGGCTGGGTATCTATAATGCTGGGCGCCACGGCATTAACCCGAACGCCTTTGTCTTTTAGCTCTGCGGCCAGCGACTCCACAAACCGCGACACACCGGCTTTTGATGCAGCATAGGCGGCTATTCCAGCCTCGCCTTTTACGGCGGCTCCGGCGCTCACGCACACAATGCTGCCCCGCTGCTGCTGTAAAAACACCGGCAACACCGCCTTGCTTGCGGTAACGGCAGTTTTAACATTCATTTGATACAGGCGATCCCAGGTATCTAGCTCGTCGCTGTCAAAGTTGGCCCAGTGAAAACCGCCAGCAATATTCAGTAGGGCCGATACTTCGCCAAACTGGGCCTGTGCTTTGGCGACTACACTTTGCGCCTGGGCAAAATCGCAGATATCGACACCCCCGCAAATCAGTACTTGGGACGAGTCGCTGAAATCGGCACCAAGCAGTTGCTCGGCTCTGTCTACTAACACAACGCCGTAGCCCTGTTCTAACGCTGCCTGCGCGGCAGCGCGGCCAAGGGAGCCAAAGCCGCCGGTAATGATGATGGTTTTATTCACTGTCATAACATTAGTCTCTATTAAGCGCGTAGATTGAACGAGTCTCTAACGGCGCTGCATTTCAAAATCACTTTTTTCCCGATCCCAGGTGCTGTCGGTGCAGCCGTCCTCACGCAGTTGAAACTTCATTATTTTGCCAGTGGGGTTGCGGGGTAAATCCATTCTAAATTCGATATAGCGGGGTACGGCAAAGAAAGGCACCTTGTCTAGGCACCATTCACAGAGTTCTCGCTCAGTCAGGGTTTCGCCTTCTTTTAATACGGCGGTCACTTTTACGTCGTCTTCACCCATCTCGGAAAACACCGCATGTACCGCCACATCAGTTATTGCTGGATGCGCCGCAAAGGTTTTTTCCATTTCAAAGCTGGAGATATTCTCGCCACGGCGACGCAAATAATCTTTTTTACGATCCAGAAAATAGAAGTAACCCTGCTCGTCGAGCTTGCCGATATCACCGGTATGCAGCCACATATTGCGCATGATTTTTAAGGTGTCTGCCGGACGATTCCAATAACCTTCAAAACACACATGGGGTTGCAGTGGCCGCACCACCACTTCGCCAGCTTGGCCACGGGGTAATTCGCGGTCGTACTCGTCGACGATCATCACCTCAAAATCGTCTTGAACTCGGCCAGAGGTATTGGCTGGCGCGCTCTCGTCGCTAAGCTTGCCGTAGACCACCATAGCCGCCTCGGTAAAGCCATAGCCCACTGAGCCAAGTACTTGCGAGCCAAAGCGGGTGCGCCAAATTTGTTTAAGCGCTTCCGGAAAGGGCGCGGTTTGTACCGTTTTGAGTTGGCCAAAGCAACGCTTGCTGGCCTCGCTGTCTGGCGCGGTGCCAATAAGCGGTGCCATTGAACCCAGCAAACTTGCCATGGTGGCGCCGGAGCGTTCGATATCGGGCCAAAATCCCGACAGCGAGAATCGAGGATAAACCACCACGCGCGCGCCGATCATGGCCATCATCATAATGCTGCTCAGGGCATTCATGTGGAATAACGGCAGTGCTGTCCAGACCGTATCTTTCGCGGTTGGCTCCCAGCAATACAGTGCTTGGCGCGCCAGATTACAGGCGTAGTTGTGACTGATCATGCAGCCCTTAGACGGCCCAGTGGTGCCAGAGGTATAAATAAGCATACTCAAATCGCCGCCCTTAACATCGGCAATTTGCAGCTTGCTGGCATCGGCGGATTGCAGCTTGGAGAGGCAAGAGACCGGAATAGTGCTCGCTGCTTGCGAGGGAAGATCACCCCGACAAACAAGGTGTTTAACATTGGGCAATTCCGCCGCGAGTTGCTGCACGCGCTCAATATAATCGGCCTCGGCAATCACAATCGCCGCGCCCGCGTCGCAAATTTGGTGGCGCAGAAATTCGCCTTTGTACGCGGTGTTAGTGGGTACGCTCACGGCGCCGATCTTATTAATGGCAAACCACAGCACTAGGGCATCAATGCTATTATCAAGCACCGAAACCACGGTCTCCCCCGCCTTAATGCCCATACCCAGCAAGCCTGCCGCAAGGGTATTGCTCAGTTCGTCTACCTGCCGATAGGTGTATAGGTCACCGCCAAAATCGACAAATATTTGCTCGGCATACTTCGCTGCCGCATTGGCTAGCACGCTATTTACGGTGTGGTTTGGCGCGGAGCCCCAGCCCTTTGACATAGTTTTTTCCTTTCTTAAATACGGTTTAAAAAATCTAAGATGGCCGTGTTAAATTGGGTGTTGTCATCCCCTGCAACCATATGCCCAGACTTGGCGATGCTTATGTGCTCGGCATGGGGTATTAGCTTGCGAAAATGCTCGGCGCCGTCGTCGTCAACAATATTGCTGCGCCCGCCGCGTACCAAAAGCGTTGGAATAGTAATGCTGCGCGCATCGCGCTCTAAATTCTCAAGGACATTTTGAGGATCGCCAACCGTGAGCACTTGTGGGTCCCAGTGCCAGAAATACCGGCCGTTCTCAGCGAGGCGCAGATTCTTTTTTAAACCCTCGTAATTAGTCTGGCGCTTACGGTGGGGGATGTATTCAGCAATTAACTCCGATGCCTCTTTTAACGACGCGAAGCCGTCGGGTGAGGCCCTCATAAAGCCGGTAATTTGTTCTACGCCTTCGGGGTTCACCTTGGGCACAACATCAACCAACACCAGCGCCCGCACCAAGCCCGCACAGAAGCGGCTGCTCGCCACCAGTGATGCCAAGCCGCCGAGCGAGGCGCCGACCAGCACCGGCTTTGCTGGCATACGCCTAACTAGCGCGTCTACATCTTGAGCAAAATGCTCTAGGGCATACTCCCCTTCTGCACTCCAGTCGCTGTCGCCATGCCCACGTAAATCGGCCACCTGCGCGTAAAAGCCATTCTCTGCCAGGGTTTGCGCAGCAGCGCCCCAAGAGTGGCGAGTTTGCCCGCCGCCATGCAGTAAAATCACCGGTGGGTGACTGGGATTGCCAAATGACTCAGTGGCAATATTAATACCCTTGTACGCTGCAACACCCTGCATAGCGTCAATACTCCAAGGCTGATGTCGTATCGACATTGAGTGAGGCGCGAATAAAGTTTTGCATGGTCACGTACAGCAACTGATGAAATTCTTGGTCAGCGAGTTTTTCTGGGTAATAACGCAGCGCCGCAAAAAACAGGCTGTTCAATTGATTTAGTGCGAGATTGGCGGTTTCGCTAATCGACTTTATCGAATGCCCCGGAAACTCAGCGGCTATGGTTGGCCCTAAATAATTGCGGCAAAAGTCCTCGCTGTCCGACAGTTCAAAGAAGCGCGTACCCACGTCGAAAAACAATTTATATTGATCGTAAAAGCTCGAATGCAAGCTGTGCATTCTGGTATGCCAGGCAACGGCGTCGTCGATAATAAAGCGAATTAAGGACGCCAAGCCGTCTTTACCAATTAGGCCTGCGGTGATTTTTCCGCGGGCGACAAATTCAAGAAACTCGCGTTCAAACAGCGCGGCGACGACCGCATCTAGATTAGGAAAATACTGGTATATCGAGCCTTTGCCGACGCCAGACACTTGCTCAAGCACAGATACGTTAAAGGCTTCTTCGCCATGTTCTTGCAGAATTTTTTTGCAGGAGTCGATAATCACATTCACCATCATGTGTGAGCGCTTCTGCTGGGGCTGTTTCTTAGGTTGCGGCGGAGCTACAAGTGATATTGGCGAGACCATTGCATAAGCCTATTTTTATTGTCGTCTTTGCCTAACACCACACTGACGCTAGGCCTTATCTGAATACCACTGTAGCCCCCGCACTCGCGCCAGAGCAACTGATTTAGCCCAAATGCGAAAACCCGCCACGCAGACCAACAAATCTTATGTTTTTCAATGAGTTAAACACGCCTTAAAACCACCAAAAAGCGACATGCTATTTGTGGAGACTGCTGCATAATTAACCTACTGTTACTGCATCACTCAACAATAAGATTGCCGCACATGACGAACCTCAATACCGCCACTAACTACACTGTTCCCAGCCATGTACCGGCCGAGCTAGTAAAATGTGTTGATTACAACAACGACCCCGCACTCAAGCTTGACCCCTATTTAGCCTTAGCGCCGTTACACGACGGCCCGCCAGTTTTCTGGAATCCCTTAAATACTCGCCACGATGGCCGTGGCACCTGGGATGTTGCTAGAGCCAGCTATATGCGGGAAATTCTCGCCGACCAAGAAACCTTCTCTAGTAAAAACTGCGCAGGATTTTCTGCATTAATTGGCGAGAGCTGGTTGATGACGCCGCTGGAAATTGATCCACCCGACCACGGCTTTTATCGCAGTTTTTTAAACCCGCTGTTTTCACCGGTAGCGGTTAAGAAAATGGACGAGCGTATTCAAGCGCGGGCGCAGGAGCTTATTGATGGTTTTAAAGATCGCGGCCACTGTGAGTTTATAAGTGAATTTGCGCGGCCCTTCCCCATTGCCATCATTATGCAATTGCTCGGCCTGCCGATTGATGAACTCGATATGTTTATCGACTGGGGGCAGCGCCTGCTCCACGGTGACACCATTGAAATTCAGGCCCAAGCCGCCAGCGAAATTCATCTCTATCTTAAAGATCGCATCGCCGAAAAACGCCGCGCGCCCCAAGATGATTTTATAAGCTATATTTGCAAAACCGAGGTCGACGGCCGCAGGCTAGATGACGGCGAGTGCATGGGCATTTGCTATTTGATGTTTGTTGGCGGCTTAGATACCGTGGCGTCTTCGCTGGGTTTTCAGTTTCACCACCTCGCCACCCATCATGATCACCGCCAATTTTTACTCGACCACCCGAAGAAAATTCCCGCTGCAGTAGAGGAATATTTACGCCGATTTTCCTCGGTAACAACCGCTCGCCAAGTTACTAAAGATATCGAATTTCACGGCGTAACCATGCACGAAGGCGACTGGCTAACCCTGTGCCAGCCTATCACTTCCGTTGACCCGCTAGAATATGAAAACCCGATGGAGGTGAATTTTGACCGTCGCCATCGCCATCTCGCCTTTTCCTTTGGCCCGCATTTTTGCCTTGGCAGCCACATAGGCCGACGTGAGCTCAATGTCGCGCTGGAGAAAATTCTAAGCCAATTACCAAATCTGCGCGTGGCGCCCGACTCCCAGGTGATTAGCCACGGCGGCGCCGTTTTTGGCATTGCCCATTTAGAACTGCAATGGGATACATAATTTTTATGTTTTAGCGCATTAACTAGACACACAGACTAATAATCAAAACATTGAAATCGGATAAAACTCATGACCACATTAACCACAAACAAAATGCTATTTATCAACAACGAATGGCTTGCTGGCGAATCTTCGCCCCAAGAAGTTATAAACCCAGCCGACGAATCGCTGATCGGAATGGCTCCTATAGCCTCTAGCCAGCAAACAGCGCACGCCATTGCCGCCGCACGTGACGCCTTCGACAACGGCCCGTGGCCGCGCATGAAGATGGCGGAGCGAGTAGGCTATATGCAAAAAATGCATGATTACCTGTATAGCCGCAAAGCTGAATTAGTTGAACTCATCCGCATGGAAACCGGCTGCTCTCAGCAACTGGCGGATTTTCTGCAGTTTGAATTACCTATGAAACACGCTCGGCAACTCATGGCCGACGCCTTGCAAATTCAGTCTGAAATGATTCGTCCGGAAGTCACCCCCGCGATGGACGGCAGCAAAGCCCTTGGCACCGCCGAAGTGGTCTACGCTCCCATTGGCGTGGTGTCGGCCATTACCGCCTATAATTTTCCGTTCTTCCTCAATGTGGTAAAGATCTATCATGCCCTGACGATGGGCAATACGGTAATTCTAAAGCCCTCTCCGCTCACCCCGTTTGAAGCCTTTATTTTTGGTGACGCGGCGCTTGCGATTGGCTTACCCAAGGGCGTGTTGAATATCGTCAATGGCGACATAGACACCGGCACCCTGCTCAGTACTGATGCCCGCGTGGATATGGTGACGTTCACCGGTTCAGATAAAGTCGGCGCTGCCATCGTTGCCCAATCTGCGCCCACCCTAAAGAAAACTCATATGGAATTGGGCGGCAAATCGGCGCTTATTGTGCGAGCCGATGCCGACATCCAAAAAGCCGCCATGGCCGCCGTTAGCAACTTTACCATTCACGCTGGCCAAGGCTGCGCATTAACCACCCGCGTGCTTGCCCACCAGAGTATTCGCAAGCCCCTGCTCGACGCCATGCAAGCCATGTTGGCCCACGTTAAAGTCGGCAACCCTGTTGATCCCTCGGTTTCGATGGGGCCGCTGATTCGCGCCACTGCCCGCGACCGCGTTGAGTACTATGTTGGCCAAGCCTTGGATACCGGTGCCAACTTGGTGTTTGGTGGCCGCCGCCCAGATATTGAAAAAGGCTTTTACTATTTACCCACCTTATTCGATGGCGTGGACAACAGCGCGGTGATTGCCCAACAAGAAATATTCGGGCCAGTGAGCGTGGTAATTGGTTTTGACAACGACCAAGAAGCCATTGCGATGGCCAACCATTCTGATTTTGGCTTGGCTGGCGGTATCTTTTCTGCCGATGCAGGTCGCGCCTATGAAATGGCTTTAGAAATGAGAACCGGCGGTGTGGCAATCAACGGCGGCGCTGGCACTGTGTTATCCAGCGCGCCTTTTGGCGGCTACAAACGCTCTGGCTTTGGCCGCGAGTATGGTCGCCAAGGCCTGTTGGATTTCACCGAAACCAAAGTTGTTTCCTTTCACGCTGGCTAAGCAGGAATACTCCAATGAATAATAAAACAATTCTGATTACCGGCGGCAGCAAGGGCTTGGGCCTATGTACGACTCGGCGCCTTCTCGAAAAAGGCACTCAAGTCATTGTACTCTCACGCAGTGAGGGCGAGCTGGGTGAATTACTCGCCACCTACCCCAAGCACTTGCATTGGCTAAGAGCTGATTTTGCCGACACCGCCTCAATTGCTGGCGCATTTGAACAGGTCAAAGCCATCGCTCCAAAACTCGATGCACTAATTTTGAATGCCGCCCAAACGGTACCCATGTCCTTTGCGCAAATGAAAATAGCCGACCTAGAACAGAATATTTCGGTAAACGTCACCTCTGCCCTGCTGTGCCTGCAATACAGTTTGGAATTACTGCGGGGCGGGCGCGCTATTTTTATCTCTACCGAATCTGTGGACAAACCCTTTCCGCTGCTGTCGGTTTACGCTGCCACCAAGGCCGCCGTAGAGACGACCTTTAACGGGCTGCGCGGGGAGCTGTACAAAGATTTCAATATTCAGCTCACCTCACTGCGCGCCGGTTATATGGCCGACACCGCCTTTGGTGAAGCCTGGCCACCAGAAATGGCAGCAACATTTTTTAAATTGGCAGAGGAGTCGGGCAGCCTTCGCGCGGGCGGCTCACCCATGCCTACCAGTCGCGTGGCCGCGATGATCGAACACATTATTGAACTGCCCCAAGACGTGACGATAAACCGGCTGGACGTGCGCAGCGGGGACTCTTTTTAAAAAACAGTTCCTGCTTTGCATTCTACCGAAACTGACAATACTCATTTCAATACTCATTTTCTAATTGCTTGCATTTACTTCGCGACCAGTAATTTATCCATGCGCAGCGCCTTGCTAGGCATGCGCCAATTTAAGACCGACAACACCAGCACAAATTAAACCAAGGCTAACGATTTTTAGTATGTCAGTGGGCTCATTGAAAAGTATGATACCCAATATTGCGGTTCCAATAGCGCCAATGCCTACCCATACAGCGTAGGCTGTACCAACGGGTAAGGTTCTCATAGCGATACCTAGCAACAAAACGCTCGCAACTAGCGCAAACACGGTAGCTAGCGTCGGCCAAAATTTAGTAAGGCTCTCGGTATATTTCAGCCCAATTGCCCAGCCAATCTCAAGCAATCCTGCCGCGAAAAGAATAAACCAGTTCATAAACACCTCTCAATTATTGGGGCCGTCCCCTGGTGATTTTTGAGAGGTGGGGTCGTCCCCACTCTGAATGTATAACACTGCGTTAATTACCCAAGAAAGCAAAGCGTAGATTGTCTTGTAGAGGCGCCCGGACCAAAATCAAGCACCTTTTTATACAGAACATCGCACATATATCTTCTAATGTGGTCGTGCGACCATTACCGGCTATTCCATTGTGCTAAATCCGCTCAACGCTGTCTTCATACGAATGTGTACTTACGTCACAGATGCTTCTTGCGCACCTATGAGTCTTCACGGACATCACTCGTCAAGCAAAGCGCCAGAAGCAAAGTCGCTAGGACTCCTGATCCTCCAGCGACAGCGGAGGGTAGAAAAGCGTCACGGCCAAACACGATTAAAATCGCGTTGGCAAACATGGCAACTACACCAACCAGTGCAGTTAAGCCTCCCAATGCCTTGCCACCCCCAGCCATCTTCGCAAATCCGAAAATGAACGCAGCAAAACCTAGCAAGAGCTTTGCCGCGTAATAGATCATAAAGGACAAGGCTACGACTCCACCGGCCAAAGGGCCAAGTGCATCGAGTTGACTAGCGGCTTCACGAAAGGGCCCGAACAAAGTGAGACCAATGCTAACTTGTACTACATTGAGTACCGCACTGAACGCAATGGCAGACCATCCCAGCTGATAGTTTTTGGCTTGCACCATAGCGGCTCCGGCAAACGCCGTAAGAATGGTGAAAAGGAAACCCTCCAGCCCCCATAATAGTTGCCGTGGAACGTCAACCTCGACAATGTGGAGAATAGTATAAAGTGCCTGCGTAACTGCCAGCGCCAACAACAAATATGATGTGATATGAACAGTTCGTTTATGAGTAAATTCCATGCTTGCATCCTTTGTATTTCTATTTATCACACTCGTTCATAGCGCGACGACATTAAGTTACCCCGATTTCAACAGAGTTCACGTCAGATTATTACCAGACGGCCGATTGGGACAACTCGTCAGATTCCGCTCAATATTTGTATATCTGCACGCACGGCTTGCCCCAAAAAAGGCCAAAAAACTAGCGCAACTCATTAAATGTAAATTGAAATGAAGGGGGGCGCCACTCAGGAATGACAATCTCTACAACAAAACCGTCATGCCGGACTCAACAACGAAGCCGTCATACCGGACTTGATCCGGTATCTGGTGGGGCAACTGTGAACTAGTTCGGTGGTATATGGATTCTGAATCAAGTTCAGAATGACGATGTAGGGAGTTCACAAGACCGTATAGGAAGTTCAGAATGACGGCGTAGCGAACTCAGGAATGACAGTCTCTACAACGAAGCCGTCATACCGGACTTGATCCGGTACCTGGTGGGGCACCGCGAGCTAGTTCAGTGGCATATGGATTCTGAATCGAGTTCAGAATGACGGCGTAGCGAACTGAGGAATGACAGCCTCTACAACAAAACCGTCATGCCGGACTCTACAACGAAGCCGTCATACCGGACTTGATCCGGTATCTGATGGGGCCACTATGAACTAATTCGGTGGTATGTGGATTCTGAATCGAGTTCAGAATGACGATAGCGGGAGTTCAGAATAACTATATAGGGCGCTCAGCATGACAGCGCACAAAGTTCGGCATGACGGCATTTCCCGCTATTCGTTTTACTTAAACAGCAAGCCAGTAGTTAAGGCCATCATCCCCCGCGCTAGCCACGCCGCTCGCGCCAATCACTTCTTTTTCGCCGCTAATTAGCGCTTGTAAGGTAGCGGCGTCGTTAACTGCTGCGAGGTGGCGCTTATTCTCGGGAGTTCTGCAAATTAATGCGGCGCGCTCGGGTTGGCCGTCACGGGAATACCATAGCGAGTAGGTTTCTAGAACCGATGGGCCACTGTAGGCACTAAGTACTTCGGGCACGTCGCCGTAGTTGGCGTCTAAGTCGTCTTGTAAATTAAGGTTCGCGACCGGCTTGCTAACAGGCTGGCGATACAAAACTACAGCATGGTGTTTGGTTACAAACTCGCCGTTGCCATACAGCAAGCCGTTTTCGCCTTTGCCTGCGCGAATAGCGTGAACCATAGCGGCAATGGCATGACCCATGTAATTGTTTACCGCTGCGCCAAAGAAGGTTAAGCCCCCAGTAACCGACAGTACGGCGGTTTCGCTCAGCCCCAAGGCGCGCCGTGCTAACTTGGGCACACAGGGGAAACAGCTGTAGAGTTCGACCAGCTCAGGCACTTCGCTCATGCCATTTACTTCTAAGGTTTTCTTCAATACCGATGACATGGCGTGGGCCTCGGTATAGCCGCTGCGCGACAAGATATCCCTTGGTTCTGCACCGCCCACGCCGCTGCCAATGTAGACCAATTTGTCTTCGGCCACACCAAGGGCAATGGCTTTTTCATAGGTGGTAACAATGCAGGCCGAGGCCTGATTCACCACCGGATTAGCGATCATCCACTTGGTGTAGGGGTGAACGACCAAGCGGTTCTTTTCTGACGGCGTGCTAATTTCTTCGGAACTAAAGGGCTTGCCCAGCCAAGAATTTGGATTAGCCGCAGCCACCGCCGCCATGCCCGCGCCAATATCGCCCGACTCCTGTTGGGCCTGTGCAAAGCTTTGGCCCCACTCCGCGCGAATTGCGTTGTCGTAAAGCGGGTAAACGTCTATCGGCATATTTAAGCCGTATTTAAGCGCTTCGGGGTGAAAAAAGTCGGCTTTGCTAGGCCGTGGTTTACCCGCTTGCGGTGGTGTCCAGTCTGGCCGCTGTTGCAACTTACCCGCCGCTACTAGCGAGGCGGTTGCCTCGCCACCAGCAACGATGACCATTGCCTGTTCACCGCTCTGCACCTGACGTGCGGCGTCTGTTAAATACAGGGTAGGCATATTGCCGCCAACGGGGCTTTCTTCGCACAGTGCATCACTAATGCCCAGGTTCTCGGCGGTCAAACCGGCAAGATCGGCGTAGGACCAGCCCATTTGATTGATCACATATACAGCGCTGATCGCGGCCTTTAGTGCCTCGCTATTGGCGCCGGTATCGGCCATTGCATTTTCGCAGGCACTAACAATCAAACGCATGGGTTCGCGGCCAATTTGACCGTTTTCTAATTTCTCGGTGATCTCGCCTACGCCGATAATAACCGCTTGCTGATTTTTGCTGATGTTCGCGCTGCTACTCATGATTGTCCTCGTTCTTGTCATTTATTTGCGTACTTAAAGGCTTAGTCCGCTTGCAATAATTTGCGCGCGGTCGCTTTTAAAAGATCTTTCGCTAATACGGTTTCGGCGTAGGCTTCGTCTGGCAAGGCGTCATCTTCTAGGGCTTGGATAAAAGCGAGGTGCTCACGTAGCAGCGCGCTCCCCGCATCTAATAATGTCGCCCGCAATGCGTCGCCGCCATCCATCAAGGCGATGAGCTTTTTCGTCGCCATGTCCTCAAGCACGGCATCGTCTACGCGGTAACCGCTGACCTGCACTAGGCTGTTAATCTCTGCTGCGCTGCGCTTAGTTTCAATGGCAAGTATATTAAGCACGGCCATTTCAGTTTCAGTAATGCCGCGCTTTTGCAGCTCTGCCGAGGCACGTTTCATTAACTGGAAATACACCAAGCCCATTAGGTAGGTCAGCGAGTTTGCGGAAAAGCCGCGGCTACGACCATCGTCGACAACCGGCTCTGGTTTTATCTTGGGCACGGCCAAAGCGTATTTGCCGCCGTGGAAGACGAGTGCTTTGCGATCAAAATGTTCTAGCTTTTCGACCTGACCCACGTATATTTCGTGGTCGCCACCCTCGTAGCGATACACCGTTTTACAGTGAAATACTGCCGAGCAGCCATCTAGAATAGGCACCTCCCCAACGCCGCGATGAAAATCCACCTCGGCAAATTTGTCGATTCCCCGTGTAGCGAAGCGTTGAGATAAGGGCTCTTGATCTGCGGCCAAGATATGCACCGCGAAATGATCTGCACTATGATAGGTATTAAAACTACCCGCCGATTTTGCCAGACTCCACAGCACCATTGGCGGATCTAAAGACACCGAGTTAAAACTATTTACGGTTACGCCTGCATCTACACCGTCGTTACAGGTCGTCACCACTGTCACACCCGTAGTAAAACAACCCAGTGCATTACGCAAGGTGATTGGATCGACAACATTTTTATTGCTCATCTTTGTTCCCCTTGGAAACTAACTATTACTAGCCGTTAAAGCCCTACTTACTGCGAGCCTAATTGCTAGCGGGTATTTATGTCATTTCGGCTCAGAAAATAGCGAGAGTGTTTCAGCCGCCACGCGTTCAGGAAATTCGTGATGTAAATTGTGTGAAGCATCTTCAAGCACTAAGTCTTTACGATGCTGATAACATTTAAGCCGTGCATCTAATACCAAGCTATTTTTCTCAAAGGCAGCAGTCACAAAGGATTTACCTCCTCGACAGACCAACACTTTGGCCCGAATATTTCGCAGCACTTCTTCTATCTGTTCAGCGTGGGGGTATATTGGCGTGATTTGACGTGTTTCAACGTCTGCGCGCGGAACAAAGCCCCCTTCAGGTAAGGCTTGCAAAAAATGCTCAGCCAAGAATGTGGCCCACGCAGGCTTTAAGCGCGCGTTTTTCTCTCGTAATCGCTCAGCAAATTCAATTCGACTTTGGTACACCTTAGTAGCACCCCGAGAGCCATCCAACCAGCGCGCAATTGATTTAGCAACGCTGCCGCTATAAGCCGCCTGCGGCACTGGGGCCAAGCCCTCGATATTAACCAGATGACTAACCCGATCCGCCCGCGCACCGGTGTACATAGCAGACAAATTAGCGCCCATGCTGTGAGCAATAATTTTCACCTGCTGCTCAGCAGGGCTATAGGCATTGATCAATTTTTCCATATCGGCCAAGTAGCCAATAAACAGCGAGCCACCAGGCCTTGGCTCCGACAGCCCATAACCGCTCCAGTCTGGCGCGATAAAATGCCAGTCTTGACTAGATTGCGCGATCAATTCATCTACCAAAAATTGCCAGGTCGCCGATACGTCCATCCAGCCATGAAACAAAAAGATTGGTGGCGCTCCGGCGCGCCCCCAATGGCGCACGTGATAACGAACACCGCGAACCTCTAGGTATTCTGACCACGATGGCGCATAGACGGCACTGTTTGTTTGAACATTTGTATCAGGCATCAACGAATCTCAAATGTTTTGGCGGCTTTGCGCGCAGCATCAACATCTAGCTCTTGGGCTGCTTTTGGATTGCCAATTTCACACAACCGCAGAGCGTGATTGAGTGCGGCGGCGCGGGGCATGTCCAAGCCCTCCCAAATTGCGCGAACGGTGTTTTGTATTGCCGAGGGCGGCTTAGCGGCAATCTTGCTTGCCAAGCTGTGGGCACGCGCCCAAAGATCTGTTTTGGCCACAACCTCTGAAACCAAATTGATGCGTAAGGCCGTTTGCGCAGAGACTCGCTCATCGCCACCCATTAAAGAAATACGTAAAACTTCCTGCAACGGCACTCGGTATGCCATGCCCACTGGCTCTACCCCGCACACCATGCCGTAACTTACATGGGGGTCAAAAAACTGGGCGTCATCAGAGCAAATAACAAAGTCGGCTTGGTTTAAAAAATAAAAACCGCCGGCGCAGCAAAGGCCGTGCACGGCAACAATAACCGGCTTCCAGCAATGATTAGAGCGCGGCCCAAGGTAGTCACCGGGGTCTTTTACATAAAATGGGTTGGTGGCTTGGTCGGCACTGACCCCCGATTTCACATCGGCCCCTGTTGAAAACGCGCGACCGTCTGCGGCGCGAATAACCACCGCATTAATTCCGTCATCGGTATTAATCTGCTTCCAGAGCTGGTCGAATTCTTCACACATTTCCATGGTGAAAGCATTCAGCGCGTCGGGGCGATTAATAGTAATGGTGGCTACCTTGTCTGCCACTTCAAACAAAATAGTGTTGAATTCACTCGCCATGCTGGTCGTCCTTATTGATCTATTACGATTATTTTGGGTAAACGCGCGGCGCAAATATTCGCCAATTCGCCCTAATCGGCTCGATTAAATTTCGGGGCAGGCCAAAAGCCTATTCCATACATCCTATCATATAGATGATTTAAATCATTATAGGTGTTATAGTCCAAATTATACATAGCCATGAACCACTTTTTCTGCCCACCCACCGGCAGTTTAACCGTGTTTCATTTGCTAACTCATAACAATCCCTGTGTAGGTGACAAACCCGGCTCAAAGGGGAACACCGACAAGTCACTGGGTAAAATTTGGCAATTTCAATGAGACTACACCATGATTGATGCATTTATCTTCGATCACGTGCGCACCCCTCGCGGCAAAGGTCGGCCTGATGGCGGCTTACACAGTGTGCCCCCTATCGAATTGGCAGCCCAAACACTTAAAGCCATTAAGTCACGCAGTGACCTAGACACCTCTACTATAGATGATGTCATCCTAGGCATCGTTACCCCCGTTGGCGAACAGGGCTGCAATATGGCCCGCCCTGCACTGCTAATGGCAGACTACGACGAATCGGTGCCAGGCATGCAAATTGATCGCGCCTGTTCGTCTGGATTAGATGCGGTGAATCTTGGCGCGGCACAAATCATGTCTGGCCAAGCGGGCATGATCATTAGCGGCGGCGTGGAGTCTATGTCGCGGGTGCCCATGGGCAGCCAGGGCGGCGCGTGGCCTAGAGACCCAGCGGTAATCAGCAAGACCTATTTTGCCCCGCAGGGTATTGGTGCCGATTTGATCGCCACGCGCAGTGGTTTCAGCCGCAGCGATGTCGACAGCTATGCCCTTGAGAGCCAACGCCGCGCGCACAATGCATGGGAAAACGATTATTTTAGTAAATCCGTGATCACCGTGGTTGACGATCTCGGCCTGCCTTTATGTAGCAAAGACGAACATATGCGCCCAACTGCCACGGCTGGCGATTTGGCAGCGCTAAAACCAGCCTTTGCAGCAATGGGTGAGCAAGGCGGCTACAACGCCATTGCCCAACAAAAATACCCAGAGGTTTTCGCCATTAATCACGTGCATACCGCAGCTAATTCCAGCGGTATCGTCGACGGCGCCTCGGCACTATTACTTGGCAACGCCGCCCAGGGCAAGGCTGCTGGCTTGACACCGCGCGCACGTATTCGCGCCTTTGCCTCGGTTGGCAGTGAACCCACCATTATGCTCACCGGGCCTGCCGCTGCCGCGCGCAAAGCATTGAAAAATGCAGGCATGAACGCTGCCGACATTGACCTGTTTGAACTCAACGAAGCCTTTGCTTCGGTAGTGCTTGAGTTTATGCGCGAGCTAAACATTCCCCACGACAAAATTAATGTGAACGGCGGCGCCATTGCCATGGGCCACCCCCTCGGTGCCACCGGCGGTATGCTGATCGGCACAGTACTCGACGAATTGGAACGTCGCGGTCAACACACTGCACTGATCTCGCTGTGCGTGGGTATCGGCATGGGCGTAGCAACCATCATAGAGCGGGTATAAGACGATGAGCAGCGAATTTAAAACAATTCAGTATCAGCTTAATGAGCAGGGTATCGCCATTATTTTGATGGATATTCCCGGCAGCAACGCCAATGTGATGGGCGATGCTTTCCGTGACGAGTTAGACCTTGCCGTTAACCTCATTGCCAGCGATGACAATATTAAAGGCGCGGTAATCGGCTCAGTCAAAAACGATTTTATGGCCGGTGGCGACCTCAACGCCATGGTCGAGATGTTCGCCAACGTCACCGACTCACAAGTCGCCCTCGACATAGCCAACAGCATTAAACCGACTCTGCGCAAATTAGAATGCTGCGGCAAGCCGATTGTCGCCGCCATTAACGGCCCCGCTATGGGCGGTGGTTTGGAGCTGGCACTGGCCTGTCATGGCCGGGTTGTGAGCGACTCAGCCAAAGTTATTATGGGCCTGCCCGAAGTTACCTTGGGTTTAATGCCCGGCGCCGGTGGCAGCCAGCGTTTACCGCGTATGATCGGCATTCAAAAAGCCCTAGAAATCATGCTGCAAGGCCGCCCCTTTAACGCCGCCAAAGCGCTAGAACTGGGTATTGTTGACGCGGTGGTCACACCCGAAAAATTGATAGAAACTGCCTGCCAACAAATCCTCGATGGCCTTGAGCCAATTAAACCTTGGGATAAAAAAGGCTACACCATTCCCGGCGGCAGTGGCTTTTTTGACGCCGGACTCGGCAATACCTACAACTACCTAACAACCACAATTTGCCGTGACACCCAACGCAACACCCCTGCGCCACTCGCGCTACTCACGGCGGTCGCACGCGGCACAGCAGTGCCTTTTGACACTGGCTTGCATATTGAGTCCTGCTATTTCGCCAAGCTGATTCTCGACCCTACTGCCCGCAATATGGTGCGCACCTTATTTGTGAGCAAAGGCGAGCTGGACAAACTCAGCCGTCGCCCCAAAGGTATAGACAAAGCCAGCTTCCAAACCATTGGCGTGATCGGTAGCGGCCTAATGGGCGGCGGTATTGCCCAAAGTGCCGCCAAGGCTGGCATTGACGTTATTTTGCTCGACATCAGTGACGAGCAAGCTAGTAAAGGTAAGGACGCAATTGCCAAATCTTTCGGCAAGCTTATTGCCAAGGGCCGCATGCAGCAGGAAAAAGCGGATGCACTGTTGGCAAAAATTACGCCTTCTGCGGACTACTCCAAGCTCGCGAATTGCCAGTTGGTTGTAGAGGCGGTGTTTGAAGACGTCGCCTTGAAGCAGAAGGTTTTCAAAATGGCGCGGGAGCATATGCCTGCCGACGCCATACTGGCATCCAATACCTCGAGCTTGCCGATTAGTCAAATAGGCGACGGCCTGCCCTCCCCCGATCGCTTTCTGGGCCTGCATTTTTTCTCGCCGGTAGAGCGTATGCCGCTGATCGAAGTTATTCGGGGCAATGCCACCAGCGACAAAACCTTGGCCGAGGCCTTGGACTTTATTGCCTTGCTGCGCAAAACGCCGATTATTGTTAATGACTCCCGGGGCTTTTTCACCTCGCGGGTCATCTCTGCCTATTTGCAGGAAGCCTTTGCCATGGTGGCCGAAGGTATTTCGCCAACGCTCATCGACAACGTTGCCAAACAGGCCGGTTTCGCCATTGGGCCACTGGCACTCATTGACGATATCGGCTTAGAAAATGGCTACAAAGCCTCGCTAGCTGAAAAAGAAGCCTTAGGGGAAAGCTGGGTAGAACCCGCCGGTTTTAAAGTGCAAAAGCAATTTAACGAACTCGGCCGTATTGGCCGCCGCGGCGGCAGGGGCTTTTACGACTATAGTGAAGGTGTGCGCACGCCATCAAGCGCAGTGGCGGAGCTTTACCCCGCCTCAGCAAGCGCGGTTGTTGATGCCGAGCAAATTAAACAGCGCCTGCTTTACGTGCAATCACTAGAAGCCGCACGTTGCTATGAGGAAGGCGTTATTACCGACGCCGCCGAAGCGGACGTTGGCGTTATTCTTGGCATTGGCTTTCCGAGCTATACCGGTGGGGTCTTTTCGCTTATCGACACACTGAGCTGCGCTAAATTTGTTGCCGACCTAAACAACCTCGCCGACACCGTTGGCGAGCGATTTAGACCAAACCCTTGGCTAAAACATCGCGCCGAAATCGGTTCTCAGTTTTATTAAAAATAATCGGCAATAGCCCACAATAATTTACCGCCACGGCATCGTACCGGGCACAAATAGGAGTAAAAAATGAAAGCTTTGGACGTACAGCCACCCGCAGCAATGCAGGAAGAAGAGATCAATATGTTCTCCGATGCGGTCAACCGCTTTTTTGAGCGTCACGTGACGCAAGAAGTCTCTGAACAGTGGCGCAAGCAACATCACTGCGATCGCGACATTTGGACCAAGGCCGGTGAAGCCGGATTGCTGTGCACCATGATGCCAGAAGAATACGGCGGCAGTGGCGGCGATATTCGTCACGAGGTCGTCATTATTGAACAGCTATTCCGTCACGACGCCAACGGCATGGGGATCACCCTGCAAAATGCGATTCTCGCGCCCTATATTTTGATGCACGGTACGGAAGATCAAAAACAACGCTGGCTGCCAAAACTGGCCAGCGGCGAATACATCGGCGCCATTGCGATGACTGAACCCGGCGCGGGTTCTGACCTTGCAGGTGTCCGTACTACCGCAAAAAAAGATGGCGACAGCTACATCATTAATGGCCAAAAAACCTTTATTTCCAATGGTTCCCAAGCCAATCTAATTTGCGTCGTCACTAAAACCGACACCAAGGCGGGCAACAAAGGCGTGTCGTTAATGATGGTTGAAACCGACAAGGTCGACGGCTTTCGTCGCGGCCGGATTCTCGACAAAATTGGTTGTGAAGCCGCAGATACTTCGGAGTTGTTTTTTGAAGACGTCCGCGTTCCTGCCGAGAATATGCTCGGTGGTGTCGAAGGCAAGGGCTTTATTCAATTGATGGCCGAGCTGCCAAAAGAGCGGCTTATTATTGCGCTGCAAAGTATCTATGCCATTGATGAAGCCTTAGCCACCACGATCGAGTACACCAAAGACCGCAAGGTGTTTGGCCAAAGCGTAATGGACTTCCAGAACACCCAGTTTAAATTAGCCGAATGTAAAACTCTGGGAACGGTCACCGCCGTATTCGTGTACCACTGCCTCGACCTGCTCCTGCAAGGCAAGCTCGATAACAAAATGTCGGCCATGGCCAAACTCTATGCCTCGGAAGCGCAAGGCAAAATTATTGACGAATGCCTGCAATTGTTTGGTGGCTACGGCTATATCAACGAATACCCCATTGCTCGCTTGTACAGAGACGCACGCGGACAGCGCATATGGGGCGGCACTAGCGAAATAATGAAAGTATTAATAGCCCGCTCTTTGTAATGAGGCTTCAGCGAATAAATGCCCCCCTATAATTGCAATCGGAGAGTAGTACCATGAACATTCCAGCGCATGTACCCGCGCATCTCGTTTATGAGTTTAATCATAATACGGATGAAGGTTTGTTGAGCGATCCACAGCGACGCTTCAAGGAACTGTCGGATAAATTTCCCGAAGGCCTATTCTATAGCCCCTGCATGGGTGGTTTTTGGGTAACAACCAATTACCAAAACTACACGACCATAGCCAATAGCCCAGAGCTTTATTCCAGCCGCGAAATCAACATTCCCAGTACCGGCGGTATGTACCGATTAATTCCAGTCAATATCGATCCACCAGAGCACGCGAAGTACCGCCAAGTACTGGCCAAGCAGTTCAGCCCACCACGTATGCGAAAAATGGAAGACGATATTCGGGTCTTAGCGAATCAACTTATCGACAATATCGCCGACAAGGGATCATGTAATTTTGTTGACGACTTCGCCGAGCAACTGCCCGTAATTGTATTTATGAAAATGATGGGCTTGCCGCTAGACCGACTTGATGAGTTTCGCGGCTGGGCCATGGTGGCATTGACCGAAACCGACCCCAGTGTGCGAATGCCCGTTTTGATGAACATTATTGGCTTCATGACGGAGTCACTTCAAGCACGCAAAAATGATCCCCAGGATGATCTGCTCACTGACATTATTAACGCCGAGATCGACGGACGCCCTATCACCATGGAAGAGGCGCAGGCCTATTGCTTGCTGCTGTTCCTTGCCGGCTTAGACACCGTCGTTAACGCAACCTCGTTTGGTATTCGCCACCTCGCACAAGACAAAGCACTGCAGCAGAAAATGCGTGAACAGCCCGACATTGCTCCTGCGTTTGTCGAAGAATCTCTGCGCCGCTACTCCTTTGTGAATATCGGCCGCATCGTCAGCAAAGACCACGAACTAAATGGCCAGCTGCTGAAAACAGACGACATGATTTTGGTTCCTCAGATTCCCGCCAACCTCGACGAGAACGCCTTTGAAAATCCACTAGAATTCCAACTAGATCGCAAAGGCCCTAATCGCCATATTGCCTTCAACACTGGCCCGCACAACTGCCTTGGTGCACACCTAGCGCGGATTGAACTCGCACTGACCTACCAAGAGTGGTGTAAGCGCATACCCGAGTTTAGCGAAGATACGACAACACCACCGGTGTTAGCCGCAGGCCCAGTAATGGGCATGCGCAATTTACAACTAACCTGGTAGAGCCGTTCACGCGGCAGCACTTTAGCTGCCGCCCTATTTTTAGACGATAAACCGACGACCCAGTCGTTACAGATTTACTAGCGAGTGAATATAAAGATGAAATCACCTCTAATCCATGCAAACTCTAAACCAGCGCCCCTGCGAGGACGTAATACTGCTCTAGCAATTGTCTTGAGCAGCGCTCTACTCCCTGATCATTTGTATGCAGCGGCACTCGAAGAAGTGGTGGTTACGGCTCGCAGAACCGCCGAAAGCTTGCAGGATGTACCCGCCGCAGTAACCAATTTTGGCGGTGAAGCCCTGCAAGACAGCGGAATTAGCGATCTAAGCGGCATCGCAAACATTACCCCGAGCTTGGTGTTTGCGCCCAGCCCCGGCGTTGGCGTTAATCCCCAAGTCGCCATTCGCGGTCAAGTGCAAAACGACGCCACGGTATTAACAGTAGATCCAGCGGTTGGTGTTTATCTGGATGACGTTTTTCTCGGCCGCTCACCAGGCTCCTTGCTGGATATGTTCGACATCGCCCGAGTTGAGGTATTAAAAGGTCCGCAGGGCACCCTGTATGGTAGGAACACCACCGGCGGCGCCCTGAAAGTTATTCCCAACAAAGCCCAGCCGGGTGGCGGCTGGGATGGCTTTGTACGAGTCATGACCGGAAACTACGGCCAACAGCACATAGAAGGCGCAACGAACATACCTATTACTGACACTTTCGCAGGTCGCATTGCCTTATCTCAGCGTGAGATGGACGGCTATGGCACGGCAACCGTGGTTTCCGCAAATAACCCTGAAGCGATTATTGGCGAATTTGATCCCGGTGCTAAAGCAACCGACACCCTGCGCTTAAATCTTATGTGGGATGTCACCGACAGCGCCGTTCTGGAATTTGGTTATGACTCCAGCGACACCGAAACTAACGGCGCGCCAAGCTATGATCGCGCTGGCGACAGAGCGCGAACCACTGCCGGTGTCATTACCAGCTATGAGCGTTCATCCGACGATCACTACAGCTACTTTACCGATGTAGAAACCAAAGCAAATGCCCTCACCGAAGGTGTTTACTTAAAGGGTAGCTACAATTTTTCTTGGGCGGAGTTAAAAGCCGTCGTTGCCCAGCGCGATCTTGATTACGCATTTACGATCGATCCCGACGGCACCAGCGCACGCGGCGTATACACCGACACCCAACAGAATGTAAAACAAACGTCTTTCGAACTTCAACTCAGTGGCGCTGTATGGGATGACCGTATTCAGTGGATTGTCGGCTATTTTGATTTTGAAGAAGACGGCCGCGATCAAACCTATACCTTCGCATCTGACGTGGTAGCCGGTGCCGCCGTTACCGGCTTACCAACCGTTATTCTCTTTCCAGCAACCGGTACAGCACCCCTGCTAAATGCCACCGGCGACGCCAGTATTCTAAACACCAGTGACTCTGCGTTTGCTCAAGTAACTTGGGATGCCCTCGATAATGTGTCATTTACTGTCGGCGGCCGCGCGATTAACGAAAACAAGGCTTTGGATATTACCCAGTTTGACTCGGGTCTAGCCAATCTCGCGCTTGGCCCCAATCCAACAAACAACTGCGTATATGCTGATGATCCAGCCAACGGTCAATCAAACGGTACCGACGCATCTAGCTGCTACTTTCGCCAAGACACCGACTACAAATACAACACCTGGACATTCTCTGGTAGCTGGAACGTCACTGACGACATGATGCTCTACGCGAAGAAATCACGAGGCGTCCGTTCAGGTGGCCAAAATTTCAGGGGCCGCACCGCAGAAACCCTGGTGCCATTTAACCCCGAATTTGTCACCGACACTGAGATCGGCTTTAAAGGTGAGTTTTTTGATAGCCGCGTTCGTCTTAACCTAGCGGGCTACCACACCGACTACAAAGACATTCAGTTCTCTGACATCGTCGGCATTTCTACTTTTATCCAGAATCTCGGCGACGCGACAATTCAGGGTACGGAAGCAGAATTGACCGTGGCGGCAACTGATTCACTTACCGTGATTGCAACCGGCACCTTGATCAACTTTGAGTACGATGACGAAACCCTGCAAGGACCTTTTGCGCCTCATAAAAAGGCCTCGATAGCGCTTAACTACAAACAGCCTCTGAGCTGGGGTGAGTTTGGTAGCAACCTCTCTTACGCCTACAGCGACAAAGTGCCATTAGATAATGACGCCAATGCCTATGAGAACAACCCCTCAGTTTCACAAGAAGCCTATGGGCTATTGGGTTTTACCGCCTATATTAACTTTGAGTCTACTGGCCTTCGCCTTGGTGTGTTTGGTAATAACCTTACCGACGAAGAAACCTTTGGCAACGTGATACCCTCATTTGTGTTCACCGACCCACTGGTTGGTGGCGTAGGCACCACAGGTACACCGCGCATGTATGGTGTTGACCTGACCTACCGTTTCTTTTCACTCTAAGTGTTCTCAGAGGGCGTGCACCGCGCGCCCTCTTACCCTCTCGGCAATGCCTTCTATTCTTAATTGAATTAATCTCAACTACCGCCCCCTTTAGATATCCGCTTTGACCAACAACGCCGTTACACCAGACGAGGCCCGGCATCTGGTCGCGTAATCGTGAATTAGCTTAGTGGTATTGGATTCTGAATCACGTTCAGAATGACGGTGGTACGGAGCTAACAGCGCATTTCAGTCTTTGGTTTTAAAATCGCTATGTGCCAAGCCCTGTAAATACCCTGCCGTTGCGGAAGCCTTTCTTTTGGACGGAGCCAGTGGATTTTTCCCCATGGCATTTATGGAGTGAGAATCTGGAGAAATTAATACCACTTCGCATCCGTTCCTTGCCAGAAACTCAATTTCTGCTTTTAAACTGCTACCAGGCATGGACATTCCATTTAAGCCCGTCGGTGAAATAATCAGCACTCTTTTTGATGCCAAGGCAAAGTCGGCGTTTTCGGCAGAGCGAATGCCACCGTCGTAATAATACTCTCCGTTTATATTCACGCTCGGCCAAATCCCAGGTACTGCGCAGCTCGCCGCTACCGCATCGACAAAGCTAACATTAGAATTTTTGGTAAAATTAATAAGCTCACCTGAGTTGGCGTGTACCGCCATAATATGCAAATCAATACTAGGCCACTCATGGCTTGGCATTCGCTCTAGAATAACTTGTCGGCGTATCTCCGCGTCAACGGTCTTTGCCTTTATTGCCATACGACCAACACGCTGCCGAAACTTAATAGGCTTATTCTTAACTAAGAAAGCGGGGATTAATTTAGGGAGAATTTTAAATAGATTTATAGCTGGTGCAATTTCATTAACTTGCTTTTTTACGTCTATTTGCCGCTGATAGAGATCTTCAATCTTAACGCCACTGGTAATTTGGGCCGCTACAGTAGCGCCTGCAGATGTACCTATTAATTTATCAAATTGCTCAAGATTTAGGCCCTTCTCTTCTAAACCTCTAAGCACACCCGTCATCCAAGCAATGCCGGTTACCCCGCCGCCACCCAAAACTAAAGTGTAATTGGCTTGTTGTAATTCTGTTTTTGTATGCTTGGCGTGCATCCCCATTTATCCCTAAGCAGCAATAAATGCAGTTTACTATAGGGATGTCGCAAAGTAATTACGACGCTTTATTCAATCATATCGCAAACATTACAATGAATTTTGAAATCGGCTGGAGATGCAATAGGGATATTAATATGCGACGGGTACACGGCGTTGCGCTGGATGTCGTACACGCCGCCAAGCAATTGTTCAATCATTGGCAATGACGGCAGTGCAAAGGGAATATCCGATGTTGATATAGTCACACGCAAACGCTCACCGGCGTTAAGTTGGTAAACCGTTGGCCAAATGGCAATATCAAGTCGCGTGACGGCATTTGGCACTAAATCTAAATTGGCTGCGGGTGTGAGTACCTGCACTGGCATTATTAATTTTTCGTCTTTATACCACGCAAATTCGTCGATAAGTGCGCGCTTTGAGGCAATCATTGCCCCGCTTGTTATGGAGACCGGCGTGCCGTCTTCCAACACGCGAGATAGGCCAACAATAAATTCTGCATTTTTCGTGGTCGACGCCGCATACAGAGTCATTGCCATATTCCCTGCAATGATGGTGTCTTCTGTAAAAGGCTCGGTAGTGTAAGTAAGCGCCACAATCTGCGTTGTCACTTCGGAACCACTGCCACAAACATCATCTACAGGCAGGCCTGTCATCTCGGCTAAGCCTGCGGATTGAATACGCAAACGAACACTGCAGGGGCTAGACACGCCACTCCAAGGCACTTGATCAAAACCAGCGGCGGTGGCTGGCGGGTTCAGGGATAAGCTGCCGTCATTAAGCGATGGCGCGCCGCTGTCACTCGCTTCGCCTAAATAGAATGTTTTTACCGTTGCTTCTTTCGGTGGCCATATATCGGTTTCGACCCAGCGATCGGTATTCATAATATTAAACTTAACCGGCGAGTCCGTGAGTTCTATGCCACTACGGACGTCTTTCAACCAGCGGTCAAACCATTGCAAGCGCATCTGCTGAGTCATCGGGGTTAGTGTACCGGCGTGGGTCCATGGACCCATTACGAGCTGGAACAATGGGTCTACGCTCTGCCCCGCTACCATGCCGTCCCGCGCCGAGCGACCAGCGACAATATTTTGTAGCGCCACGTAATTGCGATAAGGGCCAAAGCCCATAATGTCGTAAAAGCCGCCGATCAGCATGGTCGGTATACGGTTTGCCGCCAGGCCCGCTAAGCGATAAAACGGACTGCGCGGATCCCAAAAATCCCCTACATAGGTACTAGGTCCATCCAGCACCATGTCTTGAACCAGGCGATTTGAAAACATGCTTGAGCTTTCTATGGTGCTCAGCGTTCTAACAGATAGGTCGAGCGGCTCTTCTAACCCCATATACCCTGGCAAACCTGCAAGACCGGTTCCGGGAAATAGCACGGCATAGAGTAAACCAAATCCACCATTAGGTAGCCCACCGTAAAGACCGTCACGGGCAACATCGCTAATAGCCACCTGCGGCGCTATCGCTTTAATCGGTGAGTTAGGACCCGCCGCTGCTGCCGTCATAATCTGGGTAATACCCAAATAAGAAGCGCCAAACAAACCCACCTTGCCATTGCTATTGGGCAGTTTGGATGCCCAGTCTGCCAGTAACACCCCATCACGCGCTTCGCGCTCATCCCACAGGCCAAAACTTCCCTGAGACGCACCGCGCCCCCGTACGTCTGCTACCACGGCGATATAGCCACGCTCGACAAGGTAGTTAATATCGTCGCCGGTACTTAGACCTGGGGTGCTTTTGCCGTAAGGGGTTTGGGTTAACAGCGACGGAAACGAGCCTATAGCTGGCTCGCCTGATTCAAGATCAGCTGGGTAGTACACGTCTACCCGCAACACAATACCGTCGTCGGTAATAACCTCGACGTTTTGCTCGCTTGCTACTGCGTAGAGCGCCTCGCCTGGCGACCAATCAACGATTTCTGCTGCGGGTGTATTAGCGCTCGGCGCAGCAGCAGACTTACTCGAACCACCGCCACACGCACTAAGGTTGACGCTAATAAATATCAAACACAGATATTTTATTATTCTTTTCATAATCTAAGCTCATAACTAAGCTCGTGCCTCATGAAACAAAAGCCTTAATGAGGGCACTTAGAAATCATAGCGAATATCAATACCATAGGTTCGCGGTTCACCGAGTGGGGCGTTGGCAAGGGCCACATTATTACCGGTGCTCATGCCAAGGCCAGCAGTTGTACCCGCGTCTACGACAATTAGCTGTGCGGTGGTAGCATACTTTTTATCTTCAAGGTTACGCCCCCAAAAGGCGACATTTAAACCTGTGCTTGGCATATCGAAAGAAATTCGCGCGCCCAGTAAAGTGACGCTTTGAGCTGTCGCCGCATTGTAGCTATCAATATCATCTTGACCATTTGCCGCATTGGCAAAGGACTTGGACCGCGAACTCACGTTGAGGTCAAACATCAAATCGCCCGCGTCCATTGGAACTAAATAATTAAGGCGCGCGGAACCTTCTAACTCAGGCGCAGAGGGAAGAATGAATTTTCCTTCTTCAAACTCCCAGCTTAGATAAGCCCCGGTCATCGCAAACTTTAGGTTAGACGTGATAACCCACTCAGCATCTATCTCAAAGCCATCAATATCTGCTTTTGCCGCATTGTAGACCTGCGTCGCGAGCCGAACATCTTGGCCAGACGCGACAACAACGAGCAAGCTCTGCTGAATGTCCGAATAAAAAGTATGGTAGTAGGCAGCGTTGAGCCGAAGACTATTATCAAACCAAGTAGATTTTAATCCGAGCTCAATATCGGTCGCTGTTTCAGGGTCAAAGGGCTTAGCTGATTCACCGCCACCACCTCGGGCATTTTGTCCACCTGACCGACTGGAACTCGCGTTTTTCAGGTAAATCATCGCGTCATCATTAAGGCGCCAGTCCACCGATGCCGTCCAAGAAATGAATTTGTAAGTGTCGCTGGCATACCAAGTGCAATCGTTAAAATTGGCATTCGGTGGCGGATCTAGCTTATCCATACCGCAGTTATTACTACTGCCATCTGGCCCCGTGCGGTCAGGACCGATATCGCCGGTTGCCAAACGCGCGTAATAATTGGTCGCGAGCAAGCTCTTTTCATCTTCTGTGGCGCGCACGCCCAAAGTGGTGCTCAAGGAATCCGTTAACATCAAGGTGCCAGACACGAAAGCTGACTTACTAATATTTTCAGCATCGCCATGGTTGAGGTTGTAGAGATTTCCCCCGGCGTTACTTAATATTCCGCCCGCCTTGCTTTCGTCAAAACCTTCTTCGTCAAAAAAATACAGGCCAGCTATCCAGTCTAGCGCGCCATCAAAGGATAGGCCGCCAATCTGTAATTCCAAAGATTGCTGCTCAGCATATTGTAAAAACAGGTCTTCAAAGGAAACCAAGGGAATACTGGTACCGTCGACATCACTGTCAAATGCGGTATCTGTTTCGCGGTAGCCGTAAACCAGCTTAGTCTGAATAGTGTCTGTTAGGTCATACTCAATGGTAAACGCAGAAGTAGTGGTATCTGAAAATGAAATATTGGTCGTATTTAAATCTGCGTCGTAATAGCCCTGATCGGCACGCCGTCCGAGCGGCAAAAACGCTGGTGTGGTAGACACGTCGCCTGCCCACGGCGCCTCTTCCGACATATTCCGCGACGCCGCAACCATTACCGAACTATTGGTCTCGTAGCTGAATAAAAATCGCAGTGCATCGCTTGCTTGGAAGGTAGCCCCGAGACGCCACAGATCGTTATCGCGCGTGCCAACTTCTTCTACCGACGACACACTCTGGTCGTAATCAGCCAGTATATTTAGCGGTTGCGGCAGCGGCGAACTGTCATCGCGCTTTTTAACAACAGCGACGCCATGGCCATCATTCTTCTGATCGATCAGCGCGGCTAGGCGTATCGCTAATTTGTCCTGAATAATTGGCAGGTTTATCGCGCCGCCATAGCGACGGGTGTCGTAATTGCCATAGGTAGCAGACAGAAAGCCATCGACTTCACCAAAAGGATCGGCCTTTGCCGTATTCAATTTGATCGTGCCACCGGTGGTGTTTCGACCGTAGAGTGTGCCTTGCGGACCCTTCAGTACCTCGACTTGGGTGAGGTCAAACATACTATTGGTAGTGCCATAGGCGCGAGCTAGGTAGACGTCGTCAATATACCAGCCCACCGACGGGTCAAGAGTAATTAAGCTGTCAGTCTGAACCTGACCGCGCAAGGTGACCTTTGAGGTGCTTCCGCCCTGGGCCGGCGCCTGTTCAATATACAAGCCAGGGGTAAAACTGCCCAGTTCGCTGGTCTGACTCAGGTTAAGTGCGACCAAATCATCCGCCGACATGCTAGTAACCGCTACCGGCACATCCTGCAGGGTTTCTTCCTTTTTCCGGGCCGTAACGACTACTTCTTCGAGCACAAACCCAGCTGCATTAACGTCAGTCACGTGGGTCAGAAAGGTAGATGATGCAGCAATAGCAAGGCACAACGGCGTTAAGTGTGGCAATTTCATGGCGACTCCAGGGTCCGTACGTATGTTTTATTATTAGCGGTCTAGGTACAGCATCAGGAAATTAAGCCCGCCGCAGGAATAGACTTAATTATACATATGATTAATATGTATTCAACACTAAAGCATATTTATTACACTTTGCGCCGTTACGGCATAAAGCGTGAGTACACGGGCATAGTTGAACATTGCGCGAATCTTTGGAGGGATTTTTAGAAGGGATAGATAAATTGCGGTATCGCGGCCCGACATTTGGCGCCATAACCTTTGAGCTATGGCGCCAAATATTAGCCGCTATTTAATTTTAACGATTTAAAGCATCGTTTTTGAGGCGGAACAATTTCGCTGCGTTCAAGCCAAGGATTGCCGCTTTGTCTTCGTCAGAAATATCTACACCATCAAAAATGTGCTTAATGACTTTCTGAGAATGGGGGAAGGTGCCTTCCATATGCGGGTAGTCCGAAGCCCACAGCAGCGCTTGAACACCGGTAATTTCACGGGACAATACGCAGGCCTTGTCGTGCTGGAACGAGCAGTAAATCTGATCGCGCACAATTTCAGAGGGACGACGCGCCAGCTTAGGACGCACAAAGAAGCTGTGTGCATCGAATACTTCGTCCATACGCTCGGCCAAGCCAGCCAGCCATGAGGCGCCGGTTTCAATACAGGCCACTTTTGCTTTGGGGTTGCGATCCAAGATACCACTGCCAACCAAGTAATAAATCGCTTCTTGGGCATCGCACATTAAGCGGGTGTAGTTGATGATTGCACCGCCCGCGCCACGCTCTGGGGCAAAATCTTCCAAGCCCGTTCCGGCATGTAAGATAATAACTACACCGCGCTCGCCAGCCTTGGCAAACAGCGGCTCCCAAACTGGGTCGTTGTATTTCGGTACGCCTGCTGGCGTTACTACCGGCAGCATTGCCGCGGTGTAACCAATATCAGCAACGCGATCAATTTCCTTTATTGCTTCGTTCACGTCACGACAAGGCAGAATCGCAGATGGTACAAAACGATCTAAATTCTGGCTAAAGTGGCTGTGGCACCAGTTGTTGTAAATACGGCAGCTTTCGGCCTCAACGTCGGCTTCTTCGATGAAGTAAATAATCAAACCCAGCGACGGGAAGATAAGTTCGGCATCGACACCATCGCGCTCCATATCGGCAATACGACGATCTATGTGATGGGAGCCGCTGCGCTTTTCACCTGGCTCGTGCATGCCGGTTTCGTCAGCGCGCTCGCCACCCATTTTAATCCGGTGCACTATCTTGTCGCCGACTTTGCTGCAAACAAAGCCATCTACTGGTGTCATCGTAATCGCGCGATGCATCATGCTCTCTGGCAGGGCGCTGGTAAAAATATCCAGTGGCTCAGTAACATGGGCGTCGGCACTAAAAATAAACGGTTTCATAATGGTATTCCTCTCTATTTCATTAAAGTATGCAGCGATTTTTCTTGAGCTAATTTCAATCGCTATAGCTAAATGCTTAGCCAGTTATAAATTCATTCTCTTTCATTACTTCTAACACGCCGCTGGCGACCAACTTCTCGATCTCTTCTGCGTTCAGTCCAAGCAGGCTCCCGGCAAGTTCTCGGGTGTGCTGCCCCTGAAACGGCGCAGGACAAATCTCCGGATCAGGTAGATCACTAAAGCTAACGGGCCCGTTTTCGGTCTGTAATACAGTGGGAAAGCCAGGCTGTTCGAAATGCCGGAAAAACTTACGAGCGTGTAAATGCGGGTTTTCGTCGAAGTCGCTGAGGCGCTGCATTTTTCCGGCTTTTATACCAGCTGCTTGCAAGCGCTCCATGACTTCGGTGGCATCAAGTTGGGCCGTCCACTCCGCCACTGCCGCCTCAACTAAGTCGCGGTGTTGTAAACGATCTTCTGCTGCAGACAGCCGCGCATCATTGGCCAGCGCCGGGTTTTCCATTAGCCCGCATAAGCGCTGCCATGCTGCATCACTGTCCACATCGATCACACACCACATATCATCGCCAGCGCAGGGAAATACGCCGCCGGGACAGCTGAACTCAATCGTATTGCCCATTGCCTTTAAGGAGCCGGGCTGCAGTGATTCACGCAACAAAGGTGTCGCTAATAAATTAAGAATCGACTCTGCTTGGGAAATTGCGATGCGCGCACCAATACCTGTGGTTTCGCGGCGAATCAGTGCCGCCATTATCGCCACCCCCGACACCCGCGCCGCAAAGTGGTCCGGTACAATGGTAATACCGTCGCTATAGCTGCCGTCGATTTCTGGGTAGCGCCACAAGCCGGTGAGGCCAGAGGCGGCACGGACCAACGGCCCATAGCCCATGCTTTTGGCCAAGGGCCCGGTATTACCTAGGGCACTGCTCTCTACTGCGATAATTCTGGGGTTAATAGCCTTGAGCTGCTCGTAGCCGATACCGAGGGATTCCATGGTGCCTGGTTTGAAATTAGACAACACAATGTCGGCGTCTTTGGCTAAGGTATGAAATATCGCGATACCTTCTGGGCTGCGCAGATTTATACCAAAAGATTTTTTATTGCGCGAGCCCTGACAAAACGACTGACTAATTGCCACGCCTGGCGCCGACGTTTGACGTAGGCCGTCGGCAAAGGCAGTGTTTTCAACCTTGATAACCTCCGCCCCTTGGTCGGCCAAAATCCGTCCTGATTCTGCCCCAGCCACAATCACGCCGAGATCAAGTACGCGAATACCACTTAATGGTCGGCGACCCGCGCTCCCCGTTAACGGCGCTATTTGCTTGGGCTTTATCGCAGCCAGCAAGCCATTATCGCTTCCCAGCGCGGGCGCTGCGTTCCTTGGCCCAATACGCTGACCATCAATTTCAATATAGCCGCTGGGCATTTTGCCCAACTGGCCACCAACCGCAAATTCTACAAAGGCCCCGCGCGCATTGAAGTGCTCGTTCTCTAGCACCTGAGTAGGCGTGGCAACCGCCGCAATAGGCACGCCTCGGCGCTGCCCCTCAATCACCAAATCATCCGCCGCTTGACCGGCAAACAAGGCGGCGATCAAGGCATTAATGTCTTTAATTACTTTAAAGCGCTCGCCGATATTGCCGTATTTAGGATCCGTAAATGCATGCTCATTACCCAACCAGCCACACATGCCCTGCCACTGCCGAGGGTTGAGTACACAAATACGTACATGGCCGTCTGCACAGGGAAATATCGGGTACAAAAAGCCAACTGGCGGCCGCCCATAGGGTGCTAATTCGTTAGCGCTGCGACCCGCTGCCGCACTGCCCGTAACACCAAGACCGGGGTCGATTACCTGGGCAGTAGCTTCCAAAACTGAAAAATCCATGCTATTGCCGGTACCGGTCTGAAGTTTCTGCCAGTAGCCCAACAAAACCACCCACGCCGCTTGCACGGCGGTAGTTTCTAGCGCCAATTCCCCTGGCGGTAGCAGCGGCTGATTACCCGCTATTCCCGAGCGCGCCAATACCGCAGCCATGGCCAGCTGCACTGCATTGCTGGCTTGGTAGTCGCGGTAGGGGCCGGTTTGACCGAAATCAGAAATAGACAGCACTACCAAATCTGGACGGCGCTCGCGCAGTGTCGCAGCTTCTAAACCCAGCGCGGCCATGTAGCCAGGTTTTGCCGTTTCAATAACTATATCGGCGCTGTCGATTAACGATAAAAACTGCGCCTTGCCCTGTGCAGATGTTAGGTCGAGACACACGCTTTTCTTGTTGGCGTTATGACTGGCAAAATGCAGACTTTCATCCGCCACTAAGGGGGCTTTACGGCGGGCAGCCATGCCCTCTGGCGGCTCAACTAAAATAACTTCAGCACCCAGATCAGCCAGTAATCTGCCACACATTTCGGCCTTGCCATCGCCTAGATCAATGACCCGTAAACCGGTCAGCGGCAGCGTATTTATATCAGCCATTTTTTATTCCTTATTAAACTTATTTGCTTCCCAACAAGGGGAGTTTCCAACACGTATCAAGCAGCGTGTGCAGCCGCAATATTGCTACCAAGGGCGGCGAGCAGACTATTCTGCCCTCCCAGATCCATTTCTAATTGCCGCGCCCAAAGGCAGTAGCGAAACAGCGGGTAATCGCGGTCGACTCCGGTGCCGCCGTGCACCTGCTGGCTGCGATGACTGATGCGATGCAGGGCTTCAGTCGCCCAGTACGCCGCCACCAAGCTACTCTCGTCGGCATCGCCGCCGTCGCGAAGCTGGCACGCCGCCCGCTCACTCGCCACCCGCAAACACTCTTTATCAATGTAGCAGTCGGCCAATTGGTGCGCGACCGCCTGAAAACTGCCCAGTGCACGGCCAAACTGTTGGCGCTGGCTGCAGTGTTCACTTGCCAAAGCCAGCATGCCTTCGCAGAGGCCGGTCGCCAGTGCGGCCGTTGCCGCTCGCTGGTAGTGGCGCGCAGCGGTGAGCACGGCGTCGACATCAGCGCCTTTGACCAGCAATTCCGCTTGGGCGCCGTCGAGACTGAAATACGCAAGGCTCTGACCATTGGTAGTTTCTTGCACCCGCCGCGCTACGCCCTCCTGTTCACAGGCAAAAAGATAGATACCAACTTCGCTGCCATCTTGCGCCAAGGTCCAACAAGCACTAGCTTGCATACCGGCGGGCACACAGGTTTTCTCACCGGTTAAATACACCTTGCCATCACGGCCTTCAGCGCGGGTCTGAGGCGCTGACGCCTTATTAATACTTGGCTCTACCAACGCGGCAGTTAGCATTCCCTCGCCAGAACATACGGCCCGTAAAGCCGCCTGCACACAGGCCGCATTGGCATAGGGCAGCAAGGGCAAACTTGCGGTTGCCAATACCGGCAGTGCTGGCACTGGCGCGACATGGCGCCCCAACTGCTCCAGCAATACCGTTAGGGTTTCAAAATCTTGGGCCATACCACCAAGCGACTCCGGCAGCGCCAAGCCCAGCAGACCGGCGTCGGCCATTTGCTGCCATAACTCCGCGTCAAAATAGCCCGTGTCCTCGGCCTTACGCAGCCGAGCTTGAGTGCAATAGTCGCCGAGCAGTTTGTCGCTAAGATCTAAAATCTCGCGCTGAAATTCGTTTAAATTAAAATCCATAACCTGGCACTCCCTATGCGCCGCGGGGCAGGCCTAAGCCCGCCGTAGCAACAATACTGCGCTGTAATTCATTGGCGCCGCCGCCAAAGGTGTGCACCGTACCTTTGCGATACCAATGCTCCATCAGCCCATTCAATACCGCATCCTGAGCACCGCGCAAATTACTCGCGGGGGCCAGTATTTCCGCCATTAGTCGGCCCAACTCTACATAAAGCTCCGAGCCAAACACCTTGGTCGCTGAAGCCTCCACCATGCCACTGCCGCCCTGTTCTATTTTCCAGGCACTCTTCAGGCACATGAGTTTCAATGCCGACAAGCGGGCTTTGGCCACGGCTAAATTTCGCTGCACCCAGGGGGTAGCTAAAAGCTCGCTGTAAACAGTATCGCTACACAGCAGTTTTAGGGTTTCGTCATAAAGTTTCGCCACGTGGCCATAGCTAACCAGTGATAAGCGCTCAACATTGAGCTGGCCAGTAATCAGTGGCCAGCCGCCGTTAACTTCACCCACCCGATAGCAATCGGGTATCCGCACATCTTGGTAATACGTGGTGGTGGTCACCACGCCCATGGTATGGATCAGGGTGCAGGAATAGCCGACGCTATTAGTGGGCACCAAGAAGATGGTCAGGCCTTTGTGACGCTTAGCGGGGTCGGGGTCAGTGCGCGCCGCCAGCCAAATGTATTGGGAAAAATTAGCGCAACTGGTCCAAATCTTTTGACCATTGATAATCCAGTCATCGCCGTCGCGCTCTGCGCGGGTGCGCAGTGATGCGAGGTCGCTACCAGCCGACGGTTCTGAGTAGCCAATGGCGAGATAAGCTTCGCCACCCAAAATTTCGCCCACAATCTTGTCGCGAATTTCAGGCTGGGCATGTTTGGCAAATACCGGACCAATAGAATTAGCCGACAGCGCTGGCCAGGGGAAGCCCGCACGCTTGGCTTCATCGACCAGCAAATACTGCTCGACCGGATCGGCGCCAGCGCCGCCCAGCTCCTCGGGCCAGGAGTAACGTATCCAACCATCCGCGCCGAGCTGACGCATTTTTTGCCAATAGATTGGCCCACCACCGTGACTAAACTCCTCGCAGGCCAGCTCGGCCTTAAAGTCGTCGGTCATCATATGCTGGCTCATATAATCACGAATCTTTTGGCTAAAGGCCTGCTGCTCCGCACTCAATTCAATGTTCATTAGGCTTCGCCCACTAAGGCCGACAGGCTGCTCGCCGCGTCGACAAATTCTTCTAACATTTCCATGACCACCTGACGGACTGAGGACTCGTGTTTCATATCGCCAACAATCTGCCCAACGGGATAACTCATATAGTCTTTAGCGGCGGCGCGCTCAATTCGCATCCTCATTTCTGCGGTGGCAATGGTTTGTAGGGGCATGGGCAAGGTCGCTGGCGCGCCGGGGGCAAGCCACATATCGCTGAATTCACTGCGCAGCATACGGCAGGGTTTGCCAGTCATCGCCCGCGACTGAATCGCGTCTTCGGCCTTTGCCGCAAATAAGCGCTCCTTCAATTTTGGCGTTACATCGCTCTGGCTGGTGCCCAGCCAAATCGAACCGCACCACACCCCCGCGGCGCCCATTGCCATCGCCGCCGCCATTTGTTTGCCGCGACCAATACCGCCCGCGGCCAGCACCGGCATGGGCGCCACCGCGTCAATCACTTGGGGCCATAACACCATCGAACTGATACTGCCGGTATGGCCGCCCGCTTCCCCGCCTTGGGCAACAATAAAGTCGACCCCCGCATCGACCTGAGCCAGGGCGTGATCGGCCTTGCCCACCAAGCTCGCCACTCGAATTCCCTTGGCTTGCAGCATGGCCACGGTTTCCCGCGGCGGTGTACCCAGAGCGTTAACCAGCAATTTAATGGGATAGCGCAGGGCTACATCCAGCAGGCCCGCCGCCTCTTCTGGCGTCATTTGAATCTTGTCTAGCTGAGTTTTGAGCAATTCAGCTGCTTCGGATTCCGGCAGCGGAGGAATATTGGCCTCGACGCACTTATTAGCGAGAAACTCGCGGGTTTCACGGGGAATCAAGACGTCTAAATCCAGCTTGCCCACGGCGCGCTTTTCATAGGTATTGGGAATAAGTAAATCTACGCCGTAGGGCTTACCATCAACATGAGCGTCGATCCATCGCAATTCTTCTTCAAGACGCTCCGGCGAGAAACCGCTGGCACCGAGCACGCCCATACCGCCCGCCTTAGAGACCTCTACAACCACATCGCGGCAGTGAGAAAAGGCAAAAATAGGCAGTTCAATACCGAGCATCTCGGTGATTGGCGTTTTCATAAATTATTATTCCCACAGTGGGTTATACTCGCTAGCTACTATCTCGCGCCTAAGGCTTTGCCGGAAGGACAAGAATTCACAATCCGCCTCACATAAATATGCATGCAACCGAACAAGATCCACCACTAGAGCTGCAAGCCGGTTTCAACTACCGTATGGCGCTGTGTCGGCTGCTGGCTGGCCCTCGCAATCACGGCTTAGACACCACTAGCTTGCTGCGCGACAGCGATATCGACCCCGCCCTTCTCGACAGCGACGGCGAAGTTTCTCGCTCCCAGTACATTCACCTCTTAGCCAAACTGCCACAGCCGCTACAAGATGAGTTCTTTGGCCTCAGAGAGCGGCCCGTAAAACCCGGCGTGACCAGTATGATGGTCGAGATAGCCCTAGGTAACGACACCCTTGGCGCGGCCATGACCCAAAGCCTGCGCTTTATGCGCCTAGCCTGCGACGATATGCGCATGAGCCTCAGCGACGAGGGCGACGATATCGCGCTGGTGCTCAGCGGCTTAGATTCACAGCGTGATCCAGGCCATTTCTTAGTGGATTACTGGCTCAATTATTTGCATCGTATTTTTAGCTGGATGATCGACCAGCTCATTCCCGTTAAAACCGTCGAACTGGCCTTTTCCGAAGCAGTGAATCCCGACCGCCTCGTGTATCAATTACGCGGTGACTGGCGGGGTGGCTGCGAGCGCAATGCGGTGGTGTTTAGCCGCAAATATCTTGCGCTGCCAATACTGCGCAGTCGCAATGAATGGCTGGCTTTGCGCCAAACGGCGGTGCAAAGCGGCGTGGTTCACTGGCCCGACGAGCAGGTTCAAGCCTCATCAAAGGTACGCTCACTGGTCTTCAACGCCCTGCGCCAAGGCGAAGCCATACCAAGCCTTAATACCGTAGCCCAACACCTGCACTTAACCACCGCTACCCTGCATCGTCACTTGAACAGCGAGGGCACAAGCTTTCAGCGTATTCTCAACGATGTGCGCTGCGACACCGCTATCGACAAACTGCGCTTTCAAAAAATGTCCGTCGCCGAGGTCGCCGAACAGCTGGGTTTTGCCGAGCCCCGCTCCTTTAGCCGCGCGTTTAAGCAGTGGACTGGCGCCAGTCCGTCTGAGTACCAATCGTGAGCACTACTTAACGAATGTAACGGTGTCGTCGCAGGGCGATACCGCTACCGGAATAGCCGAAAACCACGGCATGCCATTAATGGCCTCGCTCTCTGCCGCCGAACCAGACACCAAATCATTCACTGAGCTGCCTTGCTGCCCGCCCCAGCCATGGCTGATGGCAACCACGCCACGGCGCATGCTGTCATCACATTTCAGGCTCGCGCGTAAACGGCCGTGCGCTGATGCCAAGCTCACCATAGCGCCATCACTAAGGCCCAGCTCTTCTGCGTCATCGGGGTTCATCCACAGCGGGTTGTAGGGCATGCGCTGGGTGATGGCGTCGATATCCCGAAAGCTACTATTGATTACTGAGCGACTGCGGCGCACGGCTAATCTCAGCGGGAAGCGCTGCCCGGCACGACGGCTACCACTGTCCTCTGCGGTATTCCTTAGCGCTGCGAGTTCTTGCAAGACATCATTGGGCGCCAAGCAAAAGCGATGATGCTCACGACGTTCCGACGGCGGCTGAATAATCTGCTCTGGCAATTCAAACACCTTGCCTGAAGAGTGTGTTTTTATTTCGGCGAGGGGCACTTGTGCGCCGCGCATCAAGATTTCCAAAAGGGATTCCTGCGACGGCGGTAAGTCCATCGCCAAGGCTTCACCGGCAAAATTAAGTTGCAACTTTAAACGCTTGGCAAGCGCCCAAAATACATAGGTATCTTCGCAAACATCGCTGCCAATTGGGGGTTTTACGATGGCGTCGCTGTACTGAGCAAAGGGCTGAGGGAAAGCCGTTTTTTCAAACAGCATCGGCATATCCGCGCGTTCAAACATCATCGTAGGCGGCAGAATATAATCGGCCAGCTGCGCGGTATCTGACATAAAAGGGTCGATACTGACGAGCAAGTCGAGACTGCTAAATGCACGCTGGGCAAGCTCCCGATTTGGTAGCGCATTGACCGGATTGCCACCGTCAACAATCATTGCCCGCAACTGACCTTCACCGGGAGTGAGAATTTCCTCGGCCAGCACACCACTCATTTTCTCGCCAAATAGGCGCCCCAAGTTTCGAACTCGACTACGTTGCGACGACTCCCAGCGCCGCGCTGGTGCAATCACCTCTGCGCGCACCGGCCGCGGCGAGGACATCGCGCCCGAATTACTTACCAGCTCTCCCGCTCGATTGAAACGACCACAGATTACATTGAGCGCCTCGACCAAATGCTCGGCGAGATTGGAGTGCGGCGACATATCTATGCCAGTGCCGGTGACCGCAATACCACGCTTTGCCTGGGCGAACTGGCGAGTCAACGCGCAGAAATCCTCCTCGTCGATACCCGCACGGCGGGCAATATAGCTCGGCGTAAAATCCGCCACGGCCAGTCGTAAATCTTCGAGGCCGTCGACGTAAGCCTCGCAAAACGGCGTATCATGCCAGTCATTTTGCAAAATAAGATTCAGCATACCCGCAACAATACTCACGTCTTCGCCGGGCAGCGGTTGCAGGTGTACATCCGCAAATCGAGCGGTTTCGGTGCGCCGTGGATCTATCACTAGGCACGTCATGCCTCGCTGTTTCGCGGCTTTTAATTGCTTGGTGGGATTAAGCGCAGGAAAACCATTTATCGACTGCACCGACACCAGCGGGTTGTAACCAATAAACAGCCACACATCCGCAGAGGCAAAGCTATTTCGCCCCGCCGCCCACACGCCCAAGCGTTGATCGGTCACCCACTTAGCCGACTGATCAATGGTCATGGTTGAAAAGTTTGAGCGCGTGCCAATTGCCTTGCTAAAGGCGCTGAGCATATGAAAAGCCGTGGTATTGGTGTAATGCTGGGTGCCGCGATATAGGCCTAGCGCATCCGGGCCGTGATTGCTAACAATCTCACTGAGGCGATGGGCGATGCGGTCGAGCGCCAGCTCCAAAGCTACGGGTTTAAAACTGCCATCAGGCTGTTTTTCTAGGGGCTGAAGCAGACGCTGTGGTGCATTGTGAATTTCCGCTGCCTTCAAGCCTTTAATACAGGCATAACCCTGAGTGAGGGGATGGTCGTGGTCGCCGCGGATATCGACAATTGTGTCGTCATCCGCAAGGCTAAGCAGCAAGCCGCAGCGCCCAGAGCAGAGCCGACAGAAGGTTTTCTTCTGCCGACTTGCTGGCTGCACAGATCCACCAGAGCTAGACATAGCTGACCTCAAGACAGGCCACAGTCGCCTACTTACCCGCAGGTAATTGGGCGAAGGCGATGTCTTTATCAACGCGAATATCGCCGGGTAAGCCTAACACCCGCTCCGCAATTTGATTGCGCAGAATTTCATCGGTGCCGCCAGCGATTCGCAGTGCTGAGGCCCAGATATAGCCGTATTGAAACTTTTTGGCCAGCTGGTTATTTTCCGCAGAAAATGCGCAGTCCATACCCAGTATGTCGCCCGCAATCGCTGAGATATCCTGCAGCATATTAGCTGACACCAACTTGCCCATATTGGACATCGCACTCGGCGTTTCACCACGAGAAACACTTGTTAACAAGCGCGCCCGAAAGTTCTTAAGTCCTAAGTCCGTTGCAACATGACGCGCCACATCGAGATGGTATGGTGCGGCATCCTCACCGGCACCGCGAACCACATCAAGTAGTTCGCCAATACTCGGCAGGCCTTTAGATTCACCGCCGACATTGAGGCGTTCGTTCATCAAGGTCGTCATCACGACTTTCCAACCACCGTTAACTTCACCTATGCGGTAGCGGTCTGGAATTCTTACATCAGTGAGGAAAACCTCGTTAAATTCAGATTCACCAGAAATCTGCTTTATAGGACGAACGTCGATGCCTGGCGACTTCATATCCAATAAGAAATACGTTAAGCCCTTGTGCTTGGGAACATCAGCATCGGTGCGCACAATCAGGATTCCCCAGTCGGCGGTATGCGCCCAGGAGGTCCACACTTTTTGACCGTTAACGACCCAGTCATCACCGTCGCGCACGGCCTTGGTACGCAGGCCAGCAAGATCGGAACCCGCAGAGGGCTCAGAAAACATCTGGCACCAAAGCAACTCACCCATCAGGGTTTTATAGGCAAACTGTTCAATTTGCTCAGCTGTGCCGTGGGTGTAAATAGTGGGTACTGCGAGGTGGCAGCCAATACTCACAAAAGGCCCCACCGGCACGTGGTAGCGGCCCTCTTCCTCGGCAAAGATAACTTCTTGCATTGGCGTGCCGCCCATGCCGCCCTGCTCTTTGGGCAAAGAAATTGCGGCATAACCGGCCTGGGCCTTTTTCTTTTGCCAGTCCCGACCTAACTCTGCAAAACGGGTATCACCAGGCGACAAACCCAGCGACTGACGATAATCGCCGGCGTTGTCGTTTAACCAAGTGCGAACTTCCTCGCGGAATAAGGCTTCTTCGGGGGTATCATTAAAATCCATGCTGTACTCCTAAACTATGCAGGGCGGCTCAGGCGGCGGCCAGTAACTTCTTAGACCAGTGGGCGATATTGCCAATACTCATTGCCAGCAAGCGCGCACGCTTGTAAAAAAAATGGCAATTGGCTTCCCAGGTATAACCAATTCCGCCGTGTAGATGCAGGTTCTCTTCCGCCGCAAAATTATAGGCATCGGTAGCACTCACCCTAGCCACCGCAGCGGCCAGCGGCAGTTCGCTGCCACCTACCGACATTGCCCAGGCGCCGTAATAGGCATTGGAACGCGCCAGCTCAATCTTGATCATCATGTCTGCCAAGCGATGCTTAACCGCTTGGTAAACACCCACTTGGCGACCAAAGGCGTAGCGTTCGAGCACATAATCCCGGGCCATATAACAGGCCACTTCAGCGCCACCGAGCTGTTCAAAAGCCGTGAGGATCGCGGCTTGATTCATGATGACATCGATAAGCGCCTCAGCACCCTGCTCACTTTGCAATACGATGGCTGGCACCGATTCAAGCGAGACGCGCTGGTAACTGGCCAACTCATCGACACCCTCGGGTAAGTCTAGGGTTTGATAGCCAGTTGCCGTAGTGTCGATCAGCACCAAACTTAGCTTGTCATCCAGCAGCGCACTGGTAATCAGATAATTGGCGCTGCGCGCATAGGCCACCGCCGGTAGCGATCCGCTGACGGTTAGCAAATCGGCATCGACTTGGAGACTCTTTGCAGCCAGCTCTACCGCCACAATCGCCTCGCCGCTGGCAATCTGCCCCAGAAGATCAGCAGCCTCGCTATTGCTACAGCGCTTTAATAACTCTGCACCAAGGCAAACCGTGCTAAAGAACGGCGTTGGCGCCAGTACGCGGCCCACCTCTTCAGCGAGCACGCACAGTTCCAAGGCGCCCATGCCCAAGCCGCCCTGCTCTTCAGGGATGCTAATGGCAGGCCAGCCAAGCTCGACCATCTGCTGCCAAAGTGCTTCATCGTAGTCTGCACCGCTGGCAATATGGCTGCGCAGCCGCTCTGGGGCACAGCTCTCGGAGAGAAATTTACGGGCATGATCAGCAAGCATTCGCTGATCTTCAGAAAAATCGAAATTCATACGTCTCTCCAAAGAGTCGGGTATCGAGCCAAGATCTATCGCGAGTTCTGCGACTATTCTTATATGAGTTTAGTCTCTTCGGCTGAAAGCTTGTGCGGCATCCAGCGAATACCAAAACAAAGGCCGTCTTGTCTTGGCAATTGAAGTATATATAATAACAATCATATATACGATTTGGAAGTACCCAAAACCCTCGACTCCGCCCACCTTAGAAAATAACGAGTGCATACTATGTCTGAGCCACATCTCTTATTTGAACGTTTAAGTCCGCAAATCGCTGTTATAACCTTAAATCGACCCGAAAAACGCAATGTGATCAGCGGCGAAATTGCTCAGGGGCTGCGCGATGCAATTCAAACCGTAGAGAATGACCCACTGCTACGCGTCGCTATTCTCACCGCCAAGGGCAAAGTCTTCTGTGCTGGCGCCGACCTCGCGGAAGTCAGCGCGGGTCGCGGCCATGCCCTGACCACCAAGAGCGGCGGCTTTGCGGGATTTGTTCACGAACCACGCAGCAAAGTGTGGATTGCCGCAGTAGATGGCCTAGCGCTAGGCGGTGGCTTTGAATTATTGCTGGCCTGCGATTTAGCGGTGGTCAGCACCGAGGCTCAGCTCGGCTTGCCCGAAGTGAAACGTGGATTAATAGCGGCGGCAGGTGGCGCGTTTCGGGTTGGCCGCTCACTACCAAGGGCGATTGCCATTGAGCTAGCCGTGACCGGCCGCGCGATGACCGCTGAGCGTGCGCTGCATTTTGGTTTGGTTAATACCCTAGCTGAACCTGGCCAAGTGCTCAATGCCGCCATTGCGCTGGCCGAAGAAATTGCCGCCAATGCGCCAATCTCCGTTGACCAAAGCCTCGCGCTCTGCAAAGCAGCCCCAGAGTGCGACGAGGCGGAGTTGTGGCAGCGAAATCAAGCCGCCGCAGGTGTGGTCATTAGCTCCGCAGACTCCAAAGAAGGAATGCGCGCCTTTCTAGAAAAACGCCCGCCAAATTGGCAGGGCAGCTAATCCGCCTTAGCCGCTCACTAGCCTAAATCAAGCAAGGCAATACACTCTTTCTCTATCGGTTTTTCCGATACGGTTTTGGGTATTGCCGAGAGCACTTGAAATATTTCAGGGATATCATTTTTCTCTAAGTTTTCACTGCAAAAATTGCGCAATGCCGCCTCGCTATAATCGCAGTCATCGGCGAGGACAATTGCCGCCACCAAGGTTTTCTCCCCTGCCACACTTTTAGGCGTGGCTACGCCGTAAACAAATACATCTTGAACATAGGACGATTTCAAAAGCGTTGCATCCACCAGCGAAGTGTTCACGAAATCGCCATTGCGGCGCACTCCACCGCCAACGCGATGATGAAAATAAAACCAACCGTTCTCGTCTTTGTGCCCCAAATCGCCCATGCGCAGCCAACCGCCCTGCACTTTTTCTGCGGAGGCGCCTTCATTTTTGTAATAGCTCACTGTCGTCGCTTGGCCATTTAGACGACGAAAGCAGATTTCGCCCTCAACTCCCGGCTTGCAGGCAACACCCTGACTATCGAAAATCTCTGCCTCCCAATCTGCACTTGGCTTTCCAATGCTACCCACCGGGCCAATACCCGGTGGGTTGGCTAGGCCACCGCCCTCTGTTGCGCCATAGACTTCAAATAAACGAACACCAAAACGACGCTCGAAGTCCGCCCAAATTGATACCGGCATACCCGAGCTGAGAATGAGTTTAACGGGATTTTTTGCGTCGTCCGGCTTTTCTGGAACCGCGTAAATTTCAGGAATCATGCCGCCTAACAAACTAAACATGGTGCAGCCGTACTCTCGGCAAATATCCCACAAGCGGCTTTTACTGAATTTGCGGCTGATCACCACGGGGATGCCCAGCGCTAGGCCATTGCGTAAAAAATTCTGAGCATTAATGTGGGTTAAAGATAAGCCGGTGTAAAACACATCATGCTCATTAGCCCCTAATTTAGCGAGGCTATCGGCCTGCGCCATATACTGACCCTGACTATAGACAACCGCTTTGGGGTTACCGGTGGTGCCCGAGGTAAACATCATAAACATCGGTGAATCTGACGAATTTGCCGCCGACGGCAGCCACGATGTGGCGTTATTTAGTAGCTGCTGATAATGCTCAATCTTAGTAGCCCCAATAACATTACCGTTTAGCGCAAGCTCTTTGCTCGTAACACACAAAATCCATTTTAATTTCACATCCTCGCCAAGTACCTCAAGCACTTGATCTAGACAATAATCGGCGCAGACCAAACCCTCGCAGTCGGTATGTGCCAGCATATAGGCCAATTTCAGGCCTTTTGCTCGCGGATCTATGGGCACAAAAGGCACGCCCAAAATTGAACTAGCCACCATGGTTTCAACAAACTCGGGGTGGTTATTCATCATCAGCGCGATATTGCCTATTTGGTCCGGCTGCCGCTCTTTGATAATCGCAGCAAGTGCTGAGGCCTTACTCCATAACTCTGCATAATTACGAGTTTCACTAACAAGTACGCCACCTTGATCAACGTGAACAAAACGCAGAACTTGAAGCAAAGGCTGCATTTCAGCCTGTAGCGCGACAACATTGGCCAACGACATATTTTTCAAATCAATCCCTTGCAAAACACTCACCCCATTCACTTTGCTAAAAAAAAACAAAAAAAAAGCCAGCGACAAGCGCTGGCAAAGTAAAAGCAGACCATATTAATAAGCGTTAAAAGCTGTACGTCACATCTACACCAAAGGTACGTGGCTCGCCCATTGGCCGATTAGCCATTGCTAGCGAGCCAGGGAAATAGAGATTCAAACCGCTAGTGGAATACTCTTTGTTTTCAAGATTACGCGCCCAAAATGACACATTAAGATTAGTATCTTTCACATCTAGCTGAGCTCGAGCACCAATAAGCGTAAGGCTCTCTGCTGTTGCGGCAGGAAAATCATCGATAGTGTCTTGGCCACCCGAGGCATTGCTCAATAGTTTTGATCTTGAAGAAGCATTCAAGTCAAAGGTCCAATCACCAGTCGCCGTAGGCATAAAATAATTTAAACGTGCAGTACCCTCAAACTCCGGCGCAGATGGCAGAATGGGGGTCGGGCCTGAATCGGGCTTTTCGAATTCCCAGTCTAGATACCCTGCGGTTACCGTTAGCATCCAGTTTGGCGTAATGACCCACTGCGCCTCCGCCTCAATACCGTCAATATCTGCATTACCGGCATTCACAACCTGAGTGATAAGCCCTGACGGCGTAGCAACAAGATTGGTCTGCTGGGTGTCTTCATAGAAGGTATGGTAATAGGCGGCATTCAACTTAACAGAGTTTTCAAACAATTCCGTTTTAATACCCAACTCAATATCGGTCGCCGTTTCTTCATCAAAAGGCTTGGTGCTATCGGCGTCTATGCCTCTAGCGTTTTGGCCACCAGAGCGACTAGAGCTCGATGTTTTAACATAGGTCATCACATCTTCATTAAGGCGCCAATCAACCGACGCAGTCCACGAGATAAACTTGAAGGTTTCGCTATCTGACCAGGTACACTGGTTAAAATCTGCATTTGGTGGCGGACTAGCTGCGTCGATCCGGCATACCGCTGTTGACGGGCCAGGATTTGACGCAACGCCAAGTGGGACCGCGTATTGCTGCGAGAAAAAGGCTTTTTCATCTTCGGTAATACGTACACCGAGCGTCGCATTAACATCTTCAGTTAAGCTAAAGGTACCAGACACAAATGCAGACTTACTCGTGTTTTCGGCTGCGCCAAAGCTGTAGTTATAATCAACACCAGTCCCATAGGTTGACAAGCCACCACTGCGTGAAAGGTCAGAGCCGTCCTCTTCAAAATAGTACAGACCGGCGATCCAATCTAAAGAGCCGTCTAAGGCCAAGCCACTGATCTGCCATTCTAAGGAATCTTGGCTAGCCACTTGCTCAAGCGGAAAATTAAATTGTGAAACTGGAACTGCCGTGCCGTCAACGTCACTCATATAAGCCGTGTCGACATCGCGATAACCGTAAACTAATTTGGTTTGTAGATTTTCCGCAAGATCGTATTCAAAGGTCAGCGCAAACGTGTCTGCTGTGGCATCGGAATAATTGCCGTAATTGGCTGCAGAGTCATAGTAGTCAGTAGAACTACGGGTCAACGGAAAATAGCCGGGTGGCGTCGGCTCGTCGCCAGCGAAGCCAGGCTCATCAGAAAAATTTCGCGAGGCCATCGTCATATACGAAGAATTGTGTTCGTACGACATCAACACCCGCAAGTCTTCGCTTGGGTCATAGGTTACGCCAAGACGATACACTTCATTATCGCGGGTACCAACTTCAGAGGCTTCACCAGTAGGCGACTGGGTAAAACGATCATAAATGGTTATTTCACCAAAGCCATTTTCGCGCTTATCACCCTGCGCAGCCAAACGAATCGCGAGTTTGTTCGGTATTAAGGGAATATTGATTGCGCCCCCCACTTTGTGACTTTTGTAATTACCGACGCCACCAGTAACAAAGCCGCTTAACTCAGCCGTAGGGTCGGCTTTTTCAGTAAGAATCTTTATTGCCCCACCAGTCGTGTTCCGACCATAGAGCGTACCTTGCGGGCCTTTAAGCACTTCGATCCGACTTATGTCGAACAAACTATTTGCCGTACCGTAAGCACGCGCCAAGTAAACGTCGTCGATATACCAACCTACCGATGGGTCTAGTGTAATTAAGTTATCGGTTTGTACCTGACCACGAATGGTCACCTTGGCAATGCTGCCGCCCTGAGCAGGAGCCGGCTCGATATGCACACCAGGCGAAAAGCTGCCCAAGTCTTGGGTGTCACTCAGATTTAAAGCTTTTAGGTCATCCGCCGACATACTGGTAACCGCGACCGGCACATCTTGTAAGGTCTCCTCCTTTTTACGGGCGGTAACCAAGACCTCCTCAATTGTAAATCCCTCAGCAAAGGCCGGGGCTTGAACCGCAATGCTTCCGCCTAGCGCGAAAGCAACGGCTAAGGCAACGCGCGTTAATTTGAATTTCATGGTGATCTCCCAGGAGACTAAGTATTTATTATGATTCGGATACAACGACACTAACTAAAATCAATTATAGCTATGATTATAATGATTGCAATCTTATATAGAACTACTTCTCATCCGTATTTTTACGTACCCAAGCACAGAAAAGCATGCAAGCATCTGCTTTCAATTGACCTTCACCCTCTAAGATACAAAAGCCAAAATAAATGCTATAGCTACATATAACGTGTAAGCGCAAAGTAGCAGCACAAACCTGGCGCCCACACCAAGAATTCTAAAAGTGGTAAGTGTTGGTATTTATTCAATAGAAATATATTCGAGGAGGGGTAATTACGAGAAAAGGCGAGTGCAAGTAACATCAGCGAATTTCAGATACCACAGGGCAGCCACGTTCATTGCAAATCCAGCCTATGTATCTGCTTACGGCGAAGCGATAAAAGCGAGTCAGTGTTTGCCGATTAACCACGACCCTCAATTAATAATGCCCAGCCCCAACACACCCGCAGTAGCTCTCGCTCAGACCTTACGCTTCTTAACAGCAAGTTCAGATCGACAAACTAATAATAGTGAATATTTTCAAAAAGCATCGCGATAAGTGCTTTGTATTGACCGCTATATAAATACCCCTGAACCGGCGGCAACCATTATTCGTCGAACCAAGATCCAGTGCCTAAAATTTCAATTGACAATCACACATCAATATCGTCTCATACAAAAATAGACAAAAACAAATAAAGTGTTCAACTAATGCCCCGTGTCACCGAACAAACAGCAGACTCGCCTAGGCGCCACCGCCAGATCAACCCCTATGACGGCGCCTCTCGATCCCATTTTTTTTCTACTCTTTACACCAATATTGGTGCGCTCACCGAGGAAACAGCGAATTCTAAGCAACACTATAAATTCACGTATCCTGACTCGCTGCTCAAAAAAATTGCGACACTCTGCATAGACCTGAATCAAACATACTGGCAAATTTTTGCGGCCAACAAGGGAAGCCTTCGTGCCGTAGCGATCTACCGTTTAAGGGCTGATCACACCGAGCCTGCACAAAGGGCCAAGACATTAGCGATGATTATATGCAGATTGCCGTCGATTCTAGCGATTTGTCATCGGTCAAATCTCGCGCGCTTGCTGACGAGGTAAAAATGCGAAGCTTATCTCATAGCATCAGCTGGCACCGGATGCTTATATTCGTTGGTGCTTATTTAGGCGTACTGCTCATTATTTGCGAACGGTGCAACCAGAAGAAGAACGACAACACTCCAACGCGATACCACTTAAACATTCAACATAATGACAGGAATACATTTCTTAGCCATGGACTCGAAAAGGGCAACTAATTGCAACGCAAGAGATCAGAGGGCATATACTTTGGCTCAATTAAGAGGCCAACCGTCTGTCGTAGTCACCCTTACATGCGGACTAAAGATAGTCCAGCAAGCAGCATTTCTCTGCATCCAATACTTCTTGCACTGCAGCTCTTCTGAGCATTTTCCGAAGATGCTCAGTAAAATGCGGATATTCCAGCATATCCAGCTTATCCAATACAGCCCAATGATAAACCACTAAAGCATAGCCGTCCGCTAAGGAGTATTGATCACCCATTATCCAGTCTTCACCTACTAAGCGCTGATTAATTTGAGCAACACAGGCTTTGAATTTTTCTGCCCCAGACTGGGACAAGCCAGAATAGGCCGCTTCATCATCGGTAAAGCGCACGGGCGCACGGAATTGCCGCCGGGCGATTTGAACACTACTGCCAACCCAAGACATAAAGGACAAACAACGTGCCCACTTAAAAGCATCTTCAGGAAACAATTTGAGCTCAGGCCTAAGCCTTGCGAGATAAAACATAATTGCTAAATTTTCGGTCAGCAAACCAAATTCTGTATGCAATGCTGGCACGGTACCGAGAGGGTTCACGTCGCGCTTAAAGTTTGCATGCTCCTCAGGTTTGTAAATGCGTACTCGGTGACGGGAATATGAGAGACCACTCTCTTGTAACGCAATATGGGATGCTGTTGAACAAGACGTGGGGGCATAGTAGAACGCCAACATAACAATTTCTCCACTGGCAAATAATATTTCGACGAAAGATTGCTCATTGTATTTAATTCATATGCATTATACATTGCCTTTAATAACTCTAATTAACAATACCCATTAAGCGCCTTCCTCAGAAGCCGGAGCCTCCCCCCATGCATAGCATCAATAACAAGCATTACATCCCGTTTCACTCTTGGTACACCCTAGGCTTGCTAACTTTAATCTATCTTTGTCACGCGGTTGATCGCTCCGTTATTTCGATCGTGTTGGAGCCACTAAAACAGGAATTTGGTATCAGCGACAGCCAAGTAGGCATTCTCACCGGACTAGCTTACGCCACCCTCTACGCGCTCGCAGGCATACCCATAGGCTACTTGATCGATCGCCGCAACCGCCGCAATCTGCTTGCCGTGCTCGTCGCGGTATGGAGCGCATGCACAGTTGCTTGTGGCTTTGCACAAAACTACTGGCACTTACTAACCGCTCGCCTAACTGTAGGTGCGGCGGAGGCAGGTGGTGCCCCCACCGCACTCTCTATTATTAGTGACCTATTCCCACCAGATCGCCGCTCCACTGCAATTAGTATTTTCTGGGTATCGACCGCCCTTGGCACGGCAGTAAGCTTTGCTATAGGAGGGCTAGTCGCTGCCGAATACGGCTGGCGAGCTGCATTCTTTGTTGCCGGTCTACCTGGCTTGTTACTCGTGATATTGTTGCTATGCACCGTGCGAGAACCAATTCGTGGCGCCATGGACAACATCCACGAGAGTGGAACAACAGCAAACTCGCAAACCACCGAACAAGCACCATCCCTTAAACAGAGCTTCGCGCTGCTTTTTCGTGAGAAAGCCTTACTAAATATATTCATCGCTGTGAGCCTAAAATCCGCAGTGCTTTCAGGGGTACTGGTGTGGACTGCATCATTCTTTATCCGGGTTCACGACCTTTCTATTGCACAAGCTGGACTTGTCATGGGCGTTTGCATTGCCGTTTTCGGCTGCCTTGGTTCACTACTCGGCGGCGTCCTCGGTGACCGCGTGTATCAGCGAGGCGGCTTACAAGCTCTACCGCTAGTACCGTTTTTCAGCAGTATTGTCACTGCACTGGTTTGTGCCGTCTTGGCACTTGCTAGCAATGTCTATGTGGCAATTGTCGCATTTGCACTGTTTGAAATTGCCAGCCGCACTTACACGGCACCCAGCTACTCCTTTCTTCTCAGCAGCACTCCTACACACATGCGGGGCGTGATAATTTCTGCAATGCAGATTGGTTCCAACCTAATCGGGTATGGACTGGGGCCTTTCATTGTTGGCTTGGTAAGTGATTACACCGGCGGCAGCGAATCAATTCGCATGGGCTTACTCACCATGGCAGGTACAAGCCTCTGGGCCAGCGTGCATTTTTTACTATCTGGCCGTATAAGTAAGGCAGCAAGCCCTGCCGCAAACGCTTTATCCTGACTAAATATTCACTCAATGCATCCACCACTTACACTTTCACCCAAAAGGCTTATAACCAACTAGGGGGCAATACGTCTTTTTAATGCCTATAAATTATTAATGCACATGCATTACCATGCTATCCTTGCACCGGCTTCTAGATGGAAGTGATAACGCCAAAACATAACAAGGACAAAGGCCCGTAATATGAAAATAAAACGAAGCACCGCAGCTCTATGCACTATTAGTACGTTACTTTCCTGTAGCAGCGCGCTTGCACAACAGGTCGTCACGGAATCTCACTATGCAAACCAAAAAACACTTGAAGAAGTTATCGTAAAAGCGCGAATGCGCGGTGAATCTGACTTAACTGCACCAGTAACGGTGTCAGCGTTCAGTGCAGAAACCCTAGAGAATAACGCTATAGACAGCTTTGCCGATTTGGCCACGCTGGTACCCGGCCTTACGGTTAGCGAAGTTTCCGGCGGCCTCGGCGGCGCCATTATATTGCGAGGGATAGGCACCTCAGCCGGATCAAATGCCTCCTTTGAGCAAACTGTTTCAGTCAATATCGACGGTGTACAAATAAGTCGCGGGACCGCACTTAGAATTGCGCAAATGGATATGCAGCAAATTGAAGTACTACGTGGACCACAGGCACTTTTCTTTGGTAAAAACAGCCCCGCGGGCGCGATATCCATTACCACCGAAGACCCTGCAGACACAATTGAAACAATGATCCGCACCGGCTACGAATTTAATGCCGACGAGGCCAATATTGATCTAATGGTATCCGGCCCAATAAGTGATCGCCTAGGTGGCAGATTATTCTTCAACAGCAGTGAGATGAAGGGCTGGACCAAAAACCAAGCGCCAGATATCGCTGCACAAGCCAATGCGCTTGTACCTGGCGCAGTAAACGCACCGGTGGACCGGGGCCCTGAAAACGAGTTTATGTTCGGCCGAGCAACACTGCTATGGGAACCTGGCGATGACCTTAGCGTACGCACAAAATTCAGCCACGCCAAACAGGAAGGTATTGGCTTTCAGCAAGGCGCTAATCAGCGAATATACTGTCCCAATGGCACTGCGCAAGTGGGCTTTCAGGTGGCACAGCTGACTAGCGACCCAGATACTCAGGCTGCATTAACAGACCTGCTTGCCGTCAGCGATTGCAAAGCCAACGACACCTATGCCCACGGCAGTATTAACCCAGAACATTTGGTAAATTCCGACCTTGGCCGGGACGAAAGGGGCCTAGGAAAATACGTAATGAGTATCGGCTCCGTTCAAGCCGACTGGCATATTAATTCTGATTACCAATTGACCGCTGTAACCGGCTTTGCCGATATTGACGAAAAACGCTACGACACCTACTCCTATAACCCAGCGTCTGCGTTTGGCAGCCTAGTTTTGGGCGGTGTCACCAGCTGGAACCAACTTTCGCAAGAGCTTCGACTAAGCAGTGACTTCTCAGGCCCCCTAAATTTTCTGGTTGGCGGTTTTATTGAAGCAACCGAACTCACAACCTATATTCAAAACCTCGCCACACCAGGGCCCCGCTTTGATCACACTATTAAAGGCGATACCTTGTCTGCCTTTGCGTCGGTCATTTACGATTTAAGTGATAATATTGAACTGTCAGGAGGTCTGCGCTGGACGGAAGAACAGCGCGACTTGTCGGTCAATCGCGATGGTAGCCAACAGCCGCTAAACCCCGAATCCGCTAGCTTTGAGAATATATCACCCGAACTTACCGTAAGCTGGCGACCCAGCGATGAATTGACCTGGTTTGCTAGTTACCGAGAGGGCTTCAAATCCGGTGGCTTTGGCACACCGAACATCAACCAAAGCGCATTTTCGGCTGCCCAGGATTTTCGATTTGAACCCGAGACCGTTGATGGCTTCGAGCTAGGCCTGCATGCGCTGGCACTCGATGGTCAACTGCGCCTCAACGCCGCACTGTACGACTACGATTATCAAAATTTGCAGGTCAACTCCCTCGACAACAGCAATGGCTTACCGATCATTCGCATTAATAATGCCGCCTCCGCAGGCCTTCGTGGGGTCGAATTTGATTTTCTTTATCGGCCTACTTCACTTCCCGGTTTCGACCTAAGCGCAGCAATCAATTACAGCGATACCGGCTTCCAGGAATTTGAAGCGTCATGCTACCTAGGTCAAACCCAAGCTGAAGGCTGTACGCTCGGTCTCAACCCCGCTACCGATCGATATCAGGCGCAAGATCTCTCCGGATCGCAATTACCTAACGATTCCGAATGGTCTGGCAATTTAGGCGCCGCCTACAGCGGCAACATTGGCGGCACAGACCTTGGATACCGAATTAGTGCCGACCTGTCTTGGCGCTCTGAATATAACCCCCACCCTGAACAAGCCCCCGGGGCATTGCAAGACGAAGTAACTTACCTTAACGGCGGGATTACCCTGTACGCGGAGGACCAAAGCTGGGAAGTCGCCCTACTGGGCCGCAACCTTAGCAACGAATTTAGAGCGCAATCGTCATCCAATGCGCCAACTACTGGCTCGCCCTCGCTTACCGGCTCCACCACCAGCGGTGGCTTGGCCGATCTCGTGGGGAGCGTAAATCGCGGTCGGGAAATATTATTACGCGTCACCTTCCGTCCATCATCGTTCTAACGTAAAGCCACTGGCGGCCACAGCCTTGTTCGGCAATTGGCCGCCTATTTATCAACCCTGGAAGTCCAATTTATGCCTAACAACCAAGACACACCAGCCTGGATTCAGCCTGTCATGACGGCCACCAATATCGTCCACAAGCTAGCCAGTCCGCCATCACTTGAGGCCCTGCCACCAGCCACACGCAGCAAAGCCCGCAAAGGAGAGCCGTATCGTTTCCCTCTGGACATCATTATCGAGCCTACCAGCGAATTTGGTAAACGGGCACAAGTATTAGCGGCAACGCCAGGGAGCGCCGCTTTCGAGATTCACTGCGACGAAGGTAAAATGGTTGGCGGCTCAGAGTCGGCACCCACGCCACTGGCCTACTTAATGTCAGGAATGGGCTTCTGCTTAATGACCCACATTACTGGCTATTTGCGCTTTACAGACCTAAAGATTCGCCGCATTCGCCTAGAACTGCGCGCCAATTTCCACACCACGCTAGGACATGTTGAGCGCGGCAATCAGGGCATTGGCGGTTGTGATGGCATCGAAACTCGCGTAATTCTAGATAGCGACGAGCCACTTGACCGACTTCAGCATTTTCTTAGTATCTGTGAAGAAGCCTGCATCGCCAGCCAAACAATTGCCCACGCAACGCCTGTTTCCCTTAAACTGGTTCACAATGGCCAACTATGCGAGTAGTTGGCGCTAAGTGGATTTACTTGCAACGGCGCTCTGCTTCAAAAACTCTCTGCTGGTAAACGAGAGCGGCGCCTGCAAGGCAGCCGCCATCATCGTAAGCTGGTCATTCAGAAGCACTTCCAAAGGCGCCAATTTTAACTCGGAATTCTGAGCATTCTCCCAGGCTACTATAGTACTGGGAATGGCCCGAACGTATTCCATAATTCGCCAAACTAATACTTGTTCCGGCAGATTAGGAAGACAGCCTGCAATCAGATCCAAAATTTCCATCGTTGCATTAGTTTCACGCTGCGATTTATTCTGCCATGCCCGCACGCCAAAACCGGTGTTGATATCCCAATAATCCGCGCTGGCGTAACAGGCGAGTAAAAAGCGAGCAAAGGTATGCCGCTTGTTTTCGTCCATTAGCTCAACCAGCGGTTGCTGAATAATTTCAAGGTAATCTTCTAGTCTTAATTCAAGATGGCTCTCCAATAGCGCATCCAGTAACTCCCTTCGCCGTAGTTCAATACGCTGGATACGTTGCTTAAGTATAGCGCTCACCAGACCTTTGCGGTTCTTGAAGTGATACTGAACCGCCACCGAGTTGCCCTGTCCCGACGCTTGGCTAATAGCTCGTAGCGCAACCCCATGAATGCCATTTTCAGCAAACATTTGTTCCGCAGTAGCGATAATAATATCTTCGGTAGCCGAGGAATTCGGCTTGGATAAATTTCCCATAAGCTCCCGCTCTCCTGAATTAAGCATGCGTGGTAATTGTCGCATTCTCGCGTGCATCTATATAGCGAATATGGTATTAATGTATGTGCATTAATAAAGCACTACCTACAACTCAATCATGCTGTAGATATGGCGTAATCATTTTCGGAACATAATTATAATTAACTAAAAAGGAAGCACCATGGCACCACATAACTTATCCTTCGTCGCCGTCACATTTGCCGCTCTGAGCAGCCAAGCCTTCGCAGCACCCCCTGATCCCGAAAGTATACAGAAGCAGAATACTGGCAAAATCAATGTCGTAGAAGAAGTTTTAGTCACGGCGCGCAAGGTAGAAGAATCACTACAAGATATTCCTTTAGCAGTTACCGCGTTCAACTCCGAACAACTTGCGAATCAGGGAGCAACGAATATCTCTGATTTGCAGTACCAAGTACCTTCGCTCGTTTTTTCGCAAACTGCTACCTCTAGTTTTTCTCCGCTGATTTCAATGCGAGGACAAACTCAGGGCACTATAGCCATCTCTGTAGACCCATCAGTAGGTGTCTACGTGGATGGCGTGTATTTAAGCGGCACCGCCGGTTTGATGGGTAACTCCCTCCAGGATCTTCAACAAGTAGAAGTATTAAAGGGTCCCCAAGGCACTTTATTTGGACGGAACACCACAGGCGGCGCAATACAACTTATGACCAAATTACCAACGCAAGCACTAGAAGGCGAAATTAGTGGTGGCATTGGCAATTATGATCAATCAAACGTAAATGGGGTGCTCAACATACCTCTAGTGGCAGACAAACTCGCTCTACGGCTACTTGCCGGTAATAGTAAACGTGACGGCTTTGCTTATGATTCCAAGCGAAATACCGATGTTGGTGGGCAAGAAATACAGACCCTACGAGGCACCCTACAGTACACGCCAAACGAAGAATTTACGGCCATTTTCCGTACCGACAGCGTTGACGGCAAGGACAATGGCTTGCTGACACGCCTCGTCTACGTAGATCCCAATGTCGCGCGCGGCGCACTAATGGAAGGTTCCATAAATTTAACTGGCGAAAATACGGCAGAGGGCCAAGCTGCAGCCTTAGCACACCTGCAGGCACGGATTAACTCAGACCCCTTCGACGTTGCCTATAACACCGATACCTACTCAAAAATTAATACCGAAAACTACTCCCTCACCATGAGTTACGATTTCGGCTCTATGGAATTGACGTCGATCAGCGCATTACGGAAAACCATTGATAATCGATTGTACGAAGTGGACACAACCGACATTATCAACTTTGCCGCCCAAACAGACATCAAATTAGATCAGCTAACCCAGGAACTGCAACTAACGGGAATCGCACTCGACGACCAAATAAATTACGTGGCTGGCTTGTATTACTATAAATTAGACGGAAGTGAACACGGCTTTACACGCCAGTTTACCAACTTGACCAACGGCCAGTACCAAGTTACTGAGGCGGATCTGCAAACCACGAGCTCCGCAGCTTATGGCCAATTGACTTACCGCATGACTGATCGCGCCCGACTTACCGGCGGAGCGCGCTATACCAGTGAACGTAAAGTCATTAACGCGCTAGGAGGATCTGGTAACAATGACACACCATTTACTTGTAGCTTGCCACCCGATCTCAATCCAGACCTGATAAAATGTAACGTCAGAGTTCCTAATGACGAAAGCAATATCTCTTATCTACTTGCCGTTGACTACGACCTCAGTGACAATGCCTTAGCTTATTTTCGCACAGCCCGTGCCTTTAAAAGTGGTGGCGTCAATCAACGCATCATTGGGGACAGCCCACTGGCAGGAAATCGTTTACTACCGGAAAAAGTAACTGATTACGAAATAGGCTTAAAAGCGGATTGGTTAGATCAACGCTTACGCACCAATGTGGCCTACTATCACTCCGTGTACAAGGACATCCAACGTTCTGCCGTCGCGTGTACCGATACCCAGTGCAGCTCAGTGCTATTCAACGCCGCATCAGCAACCATTGATGGCGTCGAAATAGAGTTACAAGCTCAAGCAACGGAACATCTCAACTTAGGATTCACTTCCGCGTTCACCAAACCCAAATACGACAAATTTAATAGTGGCGGTATTGATAACTCTCGCGAAAATTTTCTTGAAGTCCCGGAATGGACCTATAGCCTGTCTGCTGCGTATGCCCATGAGGTGTCGTATGGCGAGTGGCACTATCAACTCGACTGGTCATGGCGCTCGGAAATGGACATGGCACCACAGGATTACCCCGGTGGTATTCGACTCGTTGGAGGCACTCCCACAGCCAATGGCCCTGGCACGCCAGATTCCATTCGCATTCAGTCGGCGTACGGTCTACTCAATGCTAATATCAGCCTAAAATTGCATGACCCAAACGTGGAGATTAGAGCTTTCGTCAAAAACCTGCTGGATGAAGAATACTATTCCCATGCGCTTGGCAATGTTAATGCTGGCCTAGGTTTAGCCATCGCATCACCTGGCAACCCCTCGGTCTATGGTATTGAGATGTCTTATAGCTTCTAATCACCACAAGTAAAACGCCGGGCCGCAGCTATCTCTGTTCACGGCCCGGCCTAATTAAGGAGTATTTTTTTGGGGTAAGTGGCCGACTTTGTCAACATAATTGAGAAATGCATATTAAACTTCCCAGCAACGAATGACCGTCTAAACACACATAATTAGGTGCATTCGCTACGCTCATATGGATACCTGCCTACGCAGGTATGACTTCGTAGCAATAGCTAGGGCTTCGTAGCAAAAGCTATAACATCGTAGTAACAGGTATGACTTCGTAATAGCTAGGTGCGGCGCTGCATGAGGTCGCAGCAGGCATGAAGCAGTAAAAGGTGTGATTGCGTAGTAGGCATTAAATTTAATATCGCTCCTGCGTAGACAGCAGCCCCCCCGTAACGGAGTCAAAGTCTGACGCATTCGCTATAAGCTGAAAAAATCTCATATTATAGACAAAGAGCTCAGCCAGAGCTCTTTGTCACACGCAGTCATACTGGGCCGCTAGATATCTGCGCGTTAAACTCTAGAAATAACACTGCGTCATTCACGCCATCGTTTTAGTACCCGCTAACGCTAACGTACCAGCATATGCCTTATTGAAACTCGGCCGGGTTCGGTACTACGCCATTACCGCGATAATTTTTTTCAAGACCATTAATTCGTGTTGCACTATCGTGCAAATAAGAGAGATGCGGGTGACCGCCTTCTAAAATTGCCAATGCAGAGGTGTCTCCGCGCAAGTAATAATTCATCCAAGCCAGTGAGTAACTAGCAGCGATTTCCCGGCCCCAGGTCGCGGTGGGTATTAAGGGGTAATTGGTGTGCTGGCCGTGACTGGAAGCTTCCGCCACAATAAATGCCCGATCACTGGCAAGGCTATCGTAAAGCGGCCTAACCACCGCCGGGTTTGCAAATGGAATAGGGACAATGGGGCCGTCGTGGTCGCCGGTCTGGATCATGATGGGAATCGGGCTCGCGCTCACCGACTCACCCACGGGTGCAGCCGCCACGCCAGCTTTAATGCGCACCGGGTTGGGCTCTGTGGCGTTTGCCGCCTCCTGCTCTTGAACCCGCAGAACCGCACCTGCGCCCATGCTATGGCCGATGACACCTACTTGTTCTGCATTCAGTACACTGGCAACCGACGACTGTTTAAACAGATAATTCATCGCGTCTTGAGCATCATGTAAATTATTGCCGGGATCACCTTCAACCTCATCGTCAGAATGACCTTGGCCACTAAAATCAAAGGCAAACACCATATAGCCATTGTCCGCAAATAAACGATGCCACCAGCGGTACATACCCACATTGGTATTCAAACCCTGCAGTGCAAAAATAACGGGAAATGGCCCCTCTTTAGGACTGCCTTTTGCCGCGTAAGGCAAAACAATTTCACCATATAATTTAGTGCCATAGCGATTCAGAAATTCGACAGGGATTAAAGCGACTTCGGCATTTTCATAAGGGTGGCCATACCAGTGATAGGCGTGCTGGAGACGTGAGCCATCTTGCAACTGGGCAAAGGTAGAGCGCACCATGTGCTCGACAATAATCGGATCGCTAATATCGTTTATGGTGTACCCAAAGGCGACGGGATCAAATAGGCGATTAGCGATATTAGCCGGCAGCATGCTAGCCAGTTCATCGCCGTTGCTGACAATGGGCTCAAACTGTTCAGGCGCTGGCGGCGGATTTTCACCCTGCTGAGAGACTGGCCACGACGCCAAACTACCTGCCTCAGCCGCACCGCCAGCGTTTGAACTACCCGAATTTGAACTGCCGCCGCAGGCTGCCAAGATAGCACTGGCCAATATCACACATACCAATCGCACTATTATTTTCTCCATCGCTATTAAAATTCCGATTAAACCTACCTTAATTAAAATAGGACGCCAGCACGGATTTAAGTGAATCCACACTATACGCTTTCGCGCTAATTTATCACTGACTGATTAGCTAGGAATACTATGCAAACACTGAGCAGGTTTGAATCATTATTTAAGGTAGTTCGGCATAGCCCATAGTTTTAACTCCATAATGCGCTGAGCGGAGTACTTGGCGTAAAGTGCGTTGCGCATTGCGCTTGCAGTAACTCGCCGCAAGCTAAGGCATCAGTTAAGGCATGATGTTGTCGATAATAGGGCAAATGATAACGAGTGCGGCTATCCGTGAGACGAATCGAGCTAGGCTGGCGCCCCATTAGGCCATTCCACAAAGTCTGCCGCCAGGTACGAGTATATCTCGCTTCAATTTCCATCGTATCGATAACCGGGAATTCTATTCCTTCTTGGATATGGCGCATCAATGCCGCATGCAGAAACCGTCGCTCAATCGCGCTGTAATGGACAACAACTGTCTTGCCCTGCAAATGTGCGAGCAGAGTATCAATAATGGTGGAAAACTCAGGGGCATCTTCTACAACAGAATGCGTAATGCCATGAATCATGACTGAGCTTGAATGCAGGCGTGTTTCTGGCTTAATGACCCAATGCCTTGCACCGTTGCAGCGTATCCGACTTATAGTCATAGGCACTAAACCGATACTAACTATGCTGTCGCGACGCGGATCTAGGCCTGTTGTTTCAAAATCCAAAGCCACCAAAGGCACATCGGCAATTGGGGTAGACGCGGCAACAACGCCGTGTTGATAAAAAGCCTTTAAGCTTGGATGTTTACTTGCCTCAGCCAAAAAAGCAAAACGACTAGACCAATCCAATCGCTTGCCCTGCGGCATAGCTTGGGCTTGACCGGAAAGTTGATTTTTAGCGAGATAAAACACAAAAGCCTCTCAACTTACCCTACCCGGCTGATATCTGAATTTTAGAAAACGCTGGGCATTGCTTAGTATTTGAAACGCTTCTTTAAGATTTTTCCGTTCAAAGTCCGACAAATGCTCAGGCTCAATATTGTTGTCTGGCTCCCGCTTCAATTCAATATCCAAAGCTTGGTGACGAATTCTGACCATCGCAATAAATTCCAGTGCATCTCGCAAATCAAGGCCCCTACCGGGGGGTAATATCCCTGCTGCGATAATATCTTCTAGGCGCTCAAAGGTATTGCGCGCCGACGATCCCACCGCCAAGGTATGCACACGTACAAGGTCAGCAATGGGGCCGGTACCTCGACGCTTCATATTGATCGAATTTGTTTGGCGACCATCGGTTTCCATCACAAAATCTTTAAAGAAACCCAGTGGCGGCGTTCTGAGCAAGGCGTTACGGGCCATACAAGCTAAAAAGCGCGCATTGGTCTGCGCCTTTTGGCGAATCAACTGATTCAACTCTTCCGCCCATTGGCACTGCCCCCACACGCCTTCTAAATCGAAGAAAATAGCGCTGTGTAGCAATGACTCCGCGGTGGGTTTCTCAACCCATTCATTAAAATATTGCTGCCAAACGGCTAGAGGTTGGCGCCACTTTGTGTTGCTGGCCATTATATTGCCAGTGCAATAACTGTAGCCACAGCGTGCCAAACCGTCACTAACAAAATTCGCCAAGGCGCTAAAATACGCGTCGTGCTGCTCAGCGACAAAGCTATTATCAAGAATAAGGGCGTTGTCTTGATCTGTAACAATAAGCTGTTCACCCCGCGCCATTGAGCCCAAGGCTAAAAAGCAATAAGGCACGGGAGGGGCGCCCAACTCCGCCTCGCCCAGCTCGCATAAGCGCTGTTTAAAACTGCGGCCTATCACCGCCATCGCACTCCCAATCATTTGAGAATTGGCGTCCTGGTGAACCATGCGCGCGAAACAGGCTTGAGCTTCTGGCAGAAGCACGGCAAGCTCATCAACACTTTGGGCATTAAAAATACTTTTAACGACAAACAAGCTGTTTTGCGACTCGTAACGCAAAATATCAAGATGACTAATCAAGCCAACCGGTACGCCCTTTTTCAATACGGGCAGATGCTGCACCTTGTATTTAAGCATTAGCATCATCGCGTCGAAGACAAACTGATGACTTTGCACATAAATCAATTCGGTGGTCATAATATCGGCCACCGGAATATCACTGCTTAAGCCCATCGCCACTAGGCGCCCGCGAATATCCAAGTCGGTAACAATACCAACCACCTGAGCTGGCCGCCCTGACGAGTCCTGTTCGTTAAGGGTTATTAGCAACGAGGATACGTTTTCCTCAGTCATGCGAATCGCGGCCTGATGCACGGTCGTGGTGCTCGACACCGTAACGGGTAAAGTGGTGATTAAAGTGCTTATTTTAGCGGTAAGCAAGGAGTCGTCGTCTTCGACTTTGGCAATCGATTGACGCAAACGCGTCTGGTCTTCTACTTCAACAAAGTCAGCAAAATGCTCGAAATTATCGAATAAATAATTAAATGTCTCGTCACTAATGAGGTATACCAAGGCGTCTTCTAGGGCTGTCACGGGAAAGCGAACTGGGCGATTCAACATTAAGCTTTGCTCGCCGAAGAATTCACCTACACCTAAGCGATTATAAAGTTGCCCGTCTCGTCGAAAAACCTCAACCGCACCACTGCGGATCACATACCATTGATGATTATCTTGCCCCAAGGCCAAAATAGCCGACTGCGCCCGGTAATACGCGACCTCAACATTTGCAGCTACCGTAGCCAGCACGTCATCCGGTAAATTTGCAAATGGCGGGTGACGCCTAAAAAAATCCAATACTTCGGATTGCTCGGCCAGCATTATCCTACTCCGTGATTGACTATTAGGCTCGGCCAGAAATTCTTCCAGACGAGCCCCACCAAGTTACTATTATCTGGGCTCAGACATCAGCCCCTTGATCATCGAAAATGCGGCAACCAACAACACCAGAGTAAAGGGTAGGCCTGTCGACACGGCCATTGCCTGCAAAGCGACCAGTCCGCCACCCAAAATAAGTGCTACGGCAACCAAGCCTTCAAATAAGCACCAAAATACCCGCTGCGGCGTTGGCGAATCGACCTTGCCCCCGGCAGAAATCACGTCTATTACCAGCGACCCGGAATCAGACGAAGTAACAAAAAACACGATTACCAAAACAATAGCAATAAACGACGTGATGCTGGATAACGGCAATACGTCGAGCATGCCAAATAGCTGTAAGGGTAAATCAGCTTCAACCACTTTTTGATAACCATCCGTCACAACTTGCTTTATCGCAGTGCCACCAAATGCCGTCATCCAAAATACACAGGCCGTAGACGGTATCAGTAACACAGAAATAATAAACTCCCGCACCGTGCGACCACGCGAAACCCGGGCGATAAACATCCCCACAAATGGGCTCCACGATATCCACCACGCCCAATAAAATGCCGTCCAACCGGAGGCAAAATTACTGTCTTCGCGGCCTACCGGGTTGGCTAGCTCCGGCAAGTAGCGGAAATAGGCAATGATGTTGTCAATAAAGCCGGTGGCGATTGCCAACGTCGGACCAACAATCACCACAAAAGCCAGTAACAGCATCGCGAGCATCATATTGATTTCAGACAATCTTTTAACGCCGGCGTCCAAGCCCTTTACCACAGATATCAGCGCAATGGCGGTGATCCCGATGACAAGCAGGATTTGCGTGGTTCCGCCCAAGGGAATACCAAATAAATAATTCAAGCCCGAGGCTGCCTGAGATGCGCCTAAACCCAATGACGTCGCCAAGCCGAATATCGTTGCCAACACCGCCAAAATATCGATGATATGCCCAGGCCAACCCCAAATCCGCTCACCTAAGAGCGGGTAAAATACCGAGCGAATCGTTAACGGCAAGCCCTTATTGAAAGAAAACAAGGCTAAACCCAAGGCCATTACCGCGTAAATAGCCCACGGGTGCAGCGCCCAATGATAAATCGTTGCCGCCATCGCCAAGCGTTCAGCTGACTCGGCATCGCCCACGGCGCCACCTAAAGGAGCCCAGTCACTGCGCACGCCATTCTCGGCTGCGGTACCGGCAAATGAGGTCGTGAAATGCGTCAGCGGCTCAGATACGCCGTAAAACATCAGACCAATACCCATGCCAGCGGCAAACAGCATCGAAAACCAGCCTAAATAGCTATAGTCTGGCGTAGCCTCCGTACCACCCAAGCGCACACGCCCTAGTGGCGAGACCACTAGCACCAAACATATCAGTACAAAAACATTTGCTGCACTAATAAAAAACCAATCTAAGTTAGACGTTAGCCAATTCCGCACGCCACTGAACATCGGCTCGGCTTGCTCTTGAAAAAACAGCGTAAGCGCAACAAAGGCAATTACCGCGAAAGCAGAGATAGCAAACACCCTATTGTGTATATCTAAGCCAAATGGCCCTATATTCAACACAATATTGTCTTGGCCTACTTGATAGTCGGTATCTATTGGAGTGACCTGGCCATCAGGAACCATGGGATCCTTATTATCTGTCATCAGATTATCCTTAGTACGTGTGTTAGTTTATGTGTGTATGCATTTCCTAGGCTCAAAAGTAGTATCCGATATTGATATTAAAGCGCTGCTCGTAATCACCGCTATCACCGGCACCACTGCCACCCACAAAGGGCTGATTTTTAGCATGCACCCAGTCAAAGTAAGTGAACAGACCACCTGCCGCGACCGACACTCCTGTAACGTTCATAACCGTATTTGCGGTGTCATCTGACTTGTCGTAAACAACGCCGTAGTTATTATAAAATTGCAGACCTGTTACTGCGCCAAAGTTGACGGGTAAATCGTAAGCGACATTTAGCGTGGTAGACGTCGCTTCTGCAGCAATGGTGTCGTAGAAGGAGTAGGCGCCAACGGCTATTTGCTCTAGCTGATCAATGTCGTAACGATATTCACTGTGCTGTAACTGCAAATGCCAGCGTTGATATTGGCTATTGGCGTGTAATGCCAAAGCCTGATAATCGCCCGCCCTGCTCTGACCGTCATGTATACCGCCACTCAGCGCAGACACGCCCACTTCTGTCCTTAGCTCGCCTTGTTTAAAATGATAGGCAAAGCGCCCACTAAAGGTGTTGTATTCAGCCAAGGCTTGGCCAGGTTCATCATAAATTCCTTCACCTGCCGTACGAGCGCCGACAATATCGTAGGAATAGCGATCTGAGCGATTATCGACGTATCCGTCTACGCCACCGAGCTCATCATTTTTAAAGAAGCCTAAATCTAACTGCCAATTATTAGCAACACTACGCTTGAACACGACACCCAGATCAAAATCGTCTTCCAAGCCCAGATAATAATTGGTGCTGAAAAAATAGTTTTGCGAATTATAGGGGCTATTACCAAAGGGCACCTTAGTGATACCTGCGTTCACTTCCCAGTTCTCGCTAAATTGATAACCTACATAAGCGTATTTAATCGCCGTCATATAATCAAAGAAGCGAATTTCGCCATTGAGCGACACATCGCCGATTTCGCCTCGCAGATTCAATCGAAAGATATCGAAATCGAAATCGCCACCGCGATCCTTATTGCCTTCACTATAGGACGTATAATTGAAATTGGTGCGAATCGCGCCCCCTACCGTGATGCCATCCTCAGACTTCGCTTTCTCCGGCGCAGCGCTACTATCTGTCTTCTGCTCCGCAAGTGTTTGAGCATTTACCCCCACACTTGTCGTATTGGCTTTGGCCTGCTCTTCAATTTCGGCCAGTTTGGCCTGCAGTGCAGAAATTTGGGCTTTGAGGCTATCTAACTCTGCGGCGGAAACGGACACCGTTTGAGCATAGACCGGACCAACAAAAGTACTGGCGAGCAAAATCGATAATAAACGATGCTTATTCATGATTATTTCCTACGATTAAAAATTGGACTAAGCTAGCGAATCAGCGATTACTTCAAAATTCATTTAGCGGAGTATAAGAAATGCGCTTTTGGTTCAGCGCAAATAATAGACGCAATGTGATTAGGGCGGCATGTCATTTCAAAATTCAACTGTTCTGCGCCATAATATTAATTCGATATTCACATTAGTGATGTTTTGACAAACTTGCTTTTATGCGACGAAATAGCATTATTAGGTCTCGTCGCCGATCTAATTACTCGCCTAGCCATTCTTCTAACGATCTATACGCCTACGCTCATTTTTCAATAATATCTAAAGTAAGCGCCAACGCTGACACCCCACCACCTTAGCATTAGTGACGCTGATTCGCGACAGCTGAGTACGTCAGCAAATTTCCTATTATTATTGCCACTCAACGCATTGCCAACAATTCGCTTCAGAATAGTTACTATAAGCCCCATATCCAACATTAAAGCTGAGTATAGACCAGCACACCGAGTCCGCCAGCTTTTCAGTTAACTTGAACTCGGGAAGCGATTTCACAGGACCATTACGTTTCTTTTCGTGCTTTTATGTTGACTACCGCCTGAAATCCATCTTGGTTATCGGTAATGGAAACCCCCGACACGGAGTATTTTGAATCACTTATCACCAGACCCACACCGGCTCTTACTCTGACTCGACTGGTTATTGGCTTTGCTTGCTTCGCGAAGTCTTGAGACTTAATTTCGTAATCATCGGCGATATCAACACCTGTGCTGCTTACCACACCGGATATCACTTCAGACAAGGCCTCTGAATCAATGTATTGAGAGGAAATATCCTTTATCTCTGCTATCGATGTAATTTCTGAGGAGTTTATTTTTTCGGTGATTTTCTCGTTCAAATCAGCAACATCTTGAGAATCTTCAATTTTAGAGCTTATTCCCTTCAATATAGAGCCACATATCTTAGCGTAGGATTTTGACGTTGCTCGTGGCGATACCTTTAGAAAAGAGTCCTTCCAGTATTTGGTCTTCTGCCCAAGATTATCGACAACAAAAACACCTTGTTCATTAGGAAGCACTAAGGCTCCCTTTTGAATTTTATTCAGCGATATACCCGACCTTTCAATAATGTCAAATGAATCCGATGATTCAGCTATCTCAAGAAAATAATCTTTATTTTCTATTTTCAATATTGCAAGGCCGCTTGACTCTATATCGTCAACTTTAAGCCCAGTAAAGAGCAAAAAGACAAGATCTCCAGAGGAGATATTTTGATGTGTTGATGTTGCGTATAAATGCTTGGCTATCGCCTGTGTTTGCAGTACAAAGTCACTCTGTTCAGCAAATAATTTTCCAGTAATATTGGAAACAGTATTCAGTGATAAGTCAGACTCATGAAAGAAATCGTATATCTCTTTCTGCTTTGCGAGCGGACTTAAGTAGCTTTTAATAAGTAGTTCAGCCAACGATTCACTGACTTCCGACTCACTTTCTGCAAGACGCATACCCTCTTCGCGGGCTTTATTACCCACTCGGTGCACCACGATATTACTTAGTCGCGCAGTACTTACATCAACCATTACTTACTCCACTCATTACAAATAATTGACAGCCATTCAGCCCCAATCAATATTAAACACACATATGGTTTTGAAATATGCCACCAGCAGATTATTTCCACTAGAACAATTGAAACATTTTGAAACGCTATTCAGCTGCTATGCTGTGCGTATTGTACCGACACTGGGAGATCGCCGCAGTAATCTGTACGACATTAATTAATTCAGACAGACAACGCACTCGCTATACCACTATTTCGGCGGATGATGCCCCTACACAGGCGGGTTCAGCTGCAAGCAGATGGCGGAATGCCCTTTATCAGAGATCACCCGCCGAAGGTTAACGCAGGTGAGAATGAGCGCTTATTAAGGCAACAAACTTTGGTAAAAGCGGTACTGGTAGATCGTGGCCCATGCCATCAAACAATTCAAGGCGAGCACCGGGAATATGTTTGGCGGTGTCTATACCGCCATCGACCGGCACCAGAGGGTCACTTTTGCCATGAATCACCAGGGTCGGCGCAGTAATCGTTTTTAAGGCGTCGACTCGGCTACCGCAGGACGATATAGCGGCCAATTGTCGAGCAATTCCAGCCGGGTAATAACTGCGCCGGTAAGCGAGGAGCAGCCTTTCGCGCAACTCAGCATCGCTAGGCGGGTATGCTGGACTACCAATAATTCGCCAGGTTTGCATTGCCGCATTGAGATATGATGCCTCATCTTTTGCCGACGCCGCCGCGAGCCTCAGCAGCACCTTGGCGCGGGGCTGAGGTAAACGAGGGTTGCCGCTTGTCGACATAATCGAGGTCAACGTCAGTACGCGCTCCGGGTAGTTGGCGGCCAGCAATTGAGCAATCATCCCGCCCATAGACGCACCGACGATATGAGCCGATTCAATATTTAAGGCATCTAACAGCAATACCGTATCCTTGGCCATATCCGTCAACTGATAGGGGACCGCTAAGCGAAAGCCCAGCTTAGAGGCCAACAACATTTTAACGACGCCGGGTGCGCGTACACCCCCAAGCTTATGAGACAGACCCACATCGCGATTATCAAACCGTATGACTCTAAACCCTTTCGCCGCCAAGGCCACACAGAATGACTCTGGCCAAGACACCATCTGCATGCCCAAGCCCATAATCAGCACCATCGCCGGGTGTCCGGCGTCGCCAAACTCTTGAACAGCAAGTTCAATATCACCCACTTTTAGTAAGCGTCCGGCAAACCCACATTGCCTACGGCTGCCAATTATGCGGCAGTAAT
>ERZ1027231.69-NODE-69-length-69854-cov-212.261336_pt1 | contig 69854 bp, 58 predicted proteins | sample MGYA00520866_ERZ1027231 | MGnify/ENA primary metagenome ERZ1027231 (study PRJEB33311, sample SAMEA4378411) | marine metagenome | biome: Marine biome; feature: Fjord; material: Water | collected 2014-07-20T08:00:00Z/2014-07-... | depth 75 m ...
GCAATGCTGTCATCAATTAATACCGTTCTCTCTACATCAAAGCCTTCGTCCTCTAGCAGATGCTGCCAGAAAGCCTGCTCTTCTTTGGGGTACTGATAGTCATGTGAGCTGATAATACGATCTACCATTGCATCAAGTCCTGTATGAACCATTTTAAGATCAACACTGTCGCGATGTGCATTGGTTACTATCACGCTGCGCTTACCCGCCTGTTTAAGTGCATTCAAAAAATCAGGTACATGAGGTCGAAATTGTATTTTATGCGATACATCTTTTTTAATTTCGGCAATGGGTAAGCTTGTCAATTCACTCCAATAGTCCAAGCAATACCACTCCAGCTGCCCCACCTTATCTTTCATCTGACCAGTAAGCTTCTCTAATGCCTGTTGTTTTTCCATATTATGGTGATCGGCATATTTCAGCGGAAGGTGCTCTAACCAAAAGTAGTTGTCGAAGTGTAAATCCAACAGCGTACCGTCCATATCGAGCAAAACTGTGTCTATATCATTCCAATGGATCATTTAAGTAGCGCCCTTTTGTGTTCACACTTATGCTAGTACAGCCAATTATAGATGGATTAACCTGAGTCAGAAACAATCATGAAGCAGAAACCCCAAATTCTCGATTCACACGTTATCGCAAGAAGTCGTCTTTTTACGGTTGAATCTCTCGATTTGAAATTTTCAAATGGTGTAGAGCGCACATACGAACGCCTGGTTCCAGGAGGTTCTGGTGCAGTTATGATGGTACCAATCACCGATAAAGGCGAGGTATTACTGATTAAAGAGTACGGTGTCGGGATTGAAGAGTACTCACTCACCTTACCTAAAGGGGCTGTTGATCTAGGGGAGACACTGGAACAAGCGGCCAACCGTGAACTAAAAGAAGAAATTCATTATGGCGCCCATAAGCTTCATTATTTAAAGAATCTAAGCCTATCGCCCAGCTACATAAAAAGTGGCATAGATGTATTTATTGCGCTAGACCTATACCCAGAGTTACTGCAAGGTGACGAGCCAGAGCCATTAGAGGTAATCCCGTGGCCATTAGATAAAATTGATGAATTAGTTCTAAGGAACGATGTAACAGAGGGCCGCGCAATCGCTGCGCTATATATGGCTAAATACTGGTTAAGCCAAAATACAAAGTAAACCATAGTCGCCACACCTAATAAAAAGAATAAGGAGCCTATATGCAACCCAACTACGCAGATGTTATTACACTAGCAAAAGAAGCCGGCAGCGCCATTTTAGAGATATACAACCGCAGCCAATACACCGTGGTAGAAAAACTGGATGCCAGCCCTTTAACTGAGGCTGATATCGCTGCACATAATATTCTTGAAGCCGGATTGAGAAAAATTAAAGATATTCCAGTTATTAGTGAAGAGTCTGACGTGCCCAGTAAAGAAGAGCGCGACAGCTGGGATCAATTTTGGTTAATTGACCCTTTAGATGGCACCAAGGAATTCATTGACCGTAATGGCGAATTCACCATTAATATTGCTTTAATCCAAAACCACGAACCTATTTTTGGTTTAATCTACGCTCCCGTTACCGATGAAACCTTTTATGGTGGCAATGACAAGGCTTACTGCATACGAGGGACTCAAGCACCAACCCTATTAAAGGCAAGCAGCCCAAGCACCCAAGTCAGAGAGCATAAACACATTCGCGTATTTGGCAGCCGACGTCACGCCACTGAACAGTTAGAAGTCCTTTGTGATCACCTGCGTGAACGTTTATCACAAGTTGAGCTAATATCGGTGGGCAGCGCCTTAAAACTGGCCTATCTAGCTGATGGGCAAGCTGAGATTTACCCTAGGTTTGGAAACGTGAGCGAATGGGACATAGCTGCAGGTCACGCCATATTAAAATGTGTTGGTGGCGACATCCTAACCCGCCAATATGAACCGCTACGCTATGGAGACAAACCTTCAGTCATCGTACCTGGATTCATTGCCCTAGGATCTGTTGACTATGATTGGCGACCATTACTTCTAAGTTAGCCCCTCCCACTAACTACATCATCATGATTATTATTCGGCCGAAACACACTCGTTTCGGCCCTTTTAAACACACTCTTCACACGTAACTTTCTTTTGATCATTAACGGTTTTTTTTTCATAAGAAAATAGTACTAGAAACAGCTCTCAAATTTAATCCTATTGACTAGACTTAGGTAAAACCGAGACAAAGAGCTGATTATGACGTACAGCATCCACCCTAAAATACACCGCTTGCAGCACGAGATTCATACTCTTGAGCGCCACTTATCTAACGCTCGTCAACGCTTGGGCATGACAAACCCCTCGATACTGCAAAATTACAAAGAAATGATTCAGAACCGCATTGAGCTGGTTAAATTACTAGAAGTAAAACACAAGGATTACGTTCAAAAGCGAACCATTAATATGCATTAGTTAATAATTCGCTAATCAAAGTTTCTTTCGAGAAAACTGCAAGACCGCCAATACCCTAGGTGTTAAAAAGGGCGCATTAAGCGCCCTTTTTTTATGCCCACCAAATACAACCAGTGGAAGTAGCTTTAAAATAAAGCTTTATTACTAAGTGCATTCCTGTAAAAAGCCCCAATGAATAATTTTAAAAAACTCAATTAGAGACACCTTATAATTAGGAAGTGTACAGATTTAATATGCTCATTATTTTATTCAGATAGCATATAGGTTGTTAAGCATTCGGATTTTTAAAATCCCTGATACCTTCGGTGGAATAACGCATTTCGCAGTCCTCAATGGATGCTTTTACCACCTTGCGTTTAAAGGTGTCTTCTATCTTAAGCCAACGCTCAATTAAGTCAGGACTGGCATCACTGTCCTTAAAAGCGGCCATTAAAAATGCTTGTCGCGCACTAAACACTTCTTCAGTTATGTTTATATGCTTATGAGCACTAGGAGGGGTTTTGCCCCCATATTGATTATGCCCACCCAAAGCAGCCTGCATAAAGTCGACTTGTTGTGATTCAATATGGTGACGAGGAATGCCTGAAAAAAATTGGCTCAGCCATGGATCTGCGTATATTTTGTCATAAAAAGACTGAGTGACTTTTGTAACCGCCTCACGTCCACCCATAAGTTCAAATTGCTCAGCTTTATCCGTCACACACAGCTCCTTATGATCATTAAACGCTAGATGGCGTTACTAGAAGCGCATACATAGATATTCATCCTACCGTTCTTTCTACGGCAGCCAGTAGTCGATCTTTATTAACAGGCTTAGCGATCCAACCCGTAGCCCCTACCGTTTTGGCTTTTTGTTTTTTGTAATCGGCTGTTTCGGTGGTGATCACTAAAATGGGTTTGGTTTTATAACCCTCCAAGCGGCGTAAGTGACCCACTAAACTCATTCCACCCATTTCAGGCATGTTTAAATCCGTGATGACAAGGTCAACCGTATGGTCTCTTGCCCAATCTAATGCTTCTCGACCATTTTCTTTAACAAAGACTGTATGTCCTGCACTTTCTAAAACAACCTTCATTAAAGTGCGAATTGCTTCACTGTCATCTACCGCTAAAATACTGGCCATTACACGTTCCTATATCAATAAAATATCACTTTTTAAAGCATAGATCAGATGCGCTATTCGGCTAGATTATTTAGACACTTCTATTCGGTTACGGCCGTTCTCTTTGGCTTTGTATAAAGCCTTATCTGCTCTTGAGATCACATAATGGTAAGGCTCTGAGCCTTTTTGGCGAGCCAAGCCAAAGCTAGCGGTTATGTGCAGGGGTTTGCGCTCACTTCCTTTTCCACGCTTATCCTTCCCTGACTTATCTCTTTCTCGCTTTTGGCTTTTTGGATATAAGTTGTATTGCTCTAAGGATTCTCGTGTCTTATCCAAATATTTATACACATCTTCACTATCGCTTCTTGAAAAGACTAAAACAAACTCTTCTCCGCCATAGCGATACACATTGCTTTTACTGGTTTTACTTAAAACATTGGCCACCATTTTTAAAACATCATCGCCAACTTGATGCCCATGGTTATCGTTGAATTTTTTAAAATGATCCACATCGGCCATGGCCAGTAAGTAGTCTTTACCAATGGTTTTTAATTTAAATTCCATTGCGCGCCTACCCGGAATTCCAGTCAACTCATCAATGAAGGCCATTGCATAGCTATCAATGGTTAATGAAAATAACGTAGCAAGAGATACCCAAAGCAATGCATATTGGCCCTGCCCCCAATTCAATGCATAAGCCCACACCCCTAGTAGCGACCAGAATGCCGCCCAACGGCCAAGACGCTGCCAATACATAGAAAAGGCCAGCACCAATGCAATCATAATAGCCCCTGTCCAAAACACAGACATACTCTCGTAGGCCAATACTGCTTTAGGAAAAGCAAAGGGCTCGAATCCTAAAAATATAATCAACATGAGTAAGCAGTTATTCAGCCAATGCACGCCGTGTAACCATGGCCGCTGACCCCACTGAAAGTTAACCACGGCTAAGTAGATAAAAATGGCATCCATTACAAATGGTGCGTCACTTTTAAACCCAAAGGCCCATTGCTCTGGCACGGCAATCAAGATTACTGGAAGAACTGAAAAGATGGTTTGCTGCAATAACAATAAAAATGCCCGGCCTATGGTAAATATCAATAGACCGATCATTAAATACGCGGGCGCAGGCAATTCCTGAGCTGGTATAAACCCCAGAACAAACAACATGAGAAGTGGAACAGCGATATTTAATATCGCCAAGCGCAGCTGCATAAACCATCCCTGGAAACGTGATGGCTTAAGTATAGCTATATTTGGTTAAAGGAAAGGTCTGTATGACACAGTCTTCATGAGACATGAATCACGTTAGGAATAAGTTAGACAACAAGCAAACGGTTAAACCACAAACGGTAAGATAAACGCACATAGAACGCCCATAAAACTCATGCTCAATGCGGCAAATGCCCCTTGCTCACTGCCAAACTCTAATGCTTTTGATGTTCCCACTGCATGTGCACAAACACCTAGCGCGCAACCTTGCGCGGGGCCTGCATGGATATTAAAGATTCTGAAAAGTGGCGGCGCCATAATTGCGCCCAATATTCCCGTCAACATGATGATAGCTGCAGCTAAAGCCGCTAGGCCATTAATCTCTGGGGCGATCTGTAAAGCAAAGGCGGTGGTGATGGATTTTGTCCACATGGAGTTAATGCTGATTTCTGAACCGCCCATGAAAGATAAGATGCCGACGGCTACCGCGATAGTAATTGCACCGCCAATCACATTACTGACCAAAAAGGGTAGCCAGTATTGCTTTAACGCTTTTAAGTTTTCATATAACGGTATGGCTAACGCCACAATTACCGGGCCTAAAAATTCACTTAAAATATGCGCACTGCCCATATAACGGTCAAAGCTCAAATCGGTAAATATCACGACCATACAGACACTCACGACACTCACCATCACTGGGTGTAACAAAGGCTGCTGTGCACTTTTTCGATACAGCCATAAACCTAATTGAAAACTCATCAATGTAAGCACTAAACCTAAATAAGGGCTTTGCCAAACACTGTTAAGCGCAGCTTCCCAGTTCAATCCAATCCAGGGCGCGTTAGATGATGGCATGCTCATGATTTACGACCCCTATTAGCTTGTCGCTTAATCAACCCTTGCGCTAATAACCCACAAACAGGAATGCCCACCAACAAGCTCACAACAATGGCCGTTATCAATGCAACGCCTTCTTGCTCTATTAACCCCATAAAATTCACAATGCCCACTGAGGCAGGCACAATAAACAAGGGCAAATAAGGCAGTAGACCATTACTGCTCGATTTTAGTTGTGTCGATATACCACCACGAAAAACCAAGGTTATAAACAGCAACAACATGCCCAATACCGAACCGGGCACAGGCCACGATAATAAGTGAGCAATAAACTCACCCATCAACAAATAAAGTAGAAATACAATTAAGCCGTAGAGCATGTTGTTTTTTAACCAAATTAAAGGGAGGACCCGCCACCATTGGGCTGGCGAATACTGTCCCATAGTTATGCAATTATTTATCCACAGATAATGTGTACAAGTTTCAAATCGCTATTTTAAACCGCCCATCAAGACCGGTCAGCATGGTGCTTTTTCACGCAATCTGACTGGCCGGTACGGCCCATATAGGCTGTGGACATCTATCCTAAAGTTATTCAGACAGTTATCCACAGATATTGTGTAAAACCCCTATTTTCAAGCACTTAGCGACTTTTAAGTAAATTACTGGGGACAAAACCTTTTGTACAAAAAACATACTATCTAACATCAAAGACCCACCTATACGGGCTAGGAACAAGTGTCCCAATGTTATGCATATACTTATCCACAGATAATGTGGATAGGTTTTCTAGCCCCCATTAATAAAGGGTAAAAGCAACTTAAAATTTTGAGAAATCTGGCTTGCGTTTTTGGGCAAATGCAGACAAAGCCTCTGTGCATTCAGGGCCTTTAATCATAGCCACAAGCTGATCAATTTCTTTGGTTAAGATCTCATCTAGGTTGTCACGATAATCAGCCTTTAACATGGCCTTCGCGTTACGCACAGCCGCAGGCGGCTTAACGGCAAAACGACTGGCAATCTTCAGCGCTTTTTCTTCAACCGCACCAGCGCTTGTTGCTTCATTGATCAAGCCCACTTTTTCAGCTTTGTCTGCGCCAAATATATCACCAAGAATAAGCAGCTCAGATGCCAAGCTGTGGCCCATAAAGTTAGGGAAAAAGAAGCTAGAGCCACCTTCAGGGCATAACCCCAAGTCTACAAATGGCATTTTAAAACGCGCATCGTCTGCCGCAACCACATAATCACAATGGGCCAACATGGTTGTGCCAATGCCGACGGCCAATCCATTAACGGCTGCAATCACAGGTTTAGGATATTTTGCCAGTGTTAATAAAAAAGTCAGAACGGGTGGCTCTGATTCAGGCGTCATTTCTAAAAATGCCTTCATATCATTACCACTGGTGAAATCACCACCAGCACCTTTGAACAAAACAGCACGCACTTCTGTGTTTTCTGCACTGTCTAATAAAGCGGTATTGGCATCGCGATACATTTCATTGGTCAACGCATTCTTTTTATCGGCGCGATCAAAAACAATGGTCAAAATTCGATTTTCAAGAGAAGTGCTGATCATAGTAAGTCCTAAAAGTAGAAATTGATGGATGTTAATGTTTTAGTAAAATAGCTCAGCAGTTTATCAGTTCATACTCTATCTTTACGAACATTCTGCTATTATTGGCCCAATTCTAGAGATCTGTGACCGCTATGTCTGCAAACCAAACATCTTCTAACATTCTTCGTATTGCCACTCGTAAAAGCAAGCTGGCCTTATGGCAGGCTGAATACGTGAAAGCCGAGCTGAAAAAATATCACCCAGAAGTAGAAGTTGAACTGGTGACGTTTACAACTCAAGGGGACATTATTTTAGATACCCCTCTGGCAAAAATTGGGGGCAAGGGCTTGTTCGTAAAAGAACTTGAAGCCGCTATGTTAGATGGTCGCGCAGACATAGCCGTTCACAGTATGAAAGATGTGCCAATGGAATTTCCTGAAGGCTTAGGGCTTTCGGTTATTTGTCCTCGCGAAAACCCTACCGATGCGTTTGTTTCTAACCATTTCAAAGCCTTTGCAGACCTACCGCATGGGGCCCACGTAGGCACATCAAGCTTACGTCGCCAATGCCAGTTGTTAGCGGCTCGCCCTGATTTAAAAGTCACTAGCCTGCGTGGAAATGTTCAAACCCGTTTAGGTAAGTTGGATAACGGCGACTACGATGCGATCATCCTAGCCAGTGCTGGCTTGATCCGCCTAGAGTTAACAGAACGAATTGCAGAATACATTGATGACACTGTTAGCTTGCCTGCAGGTGGCCAGGGCGCAGTGGGCATTGAGTGCCGCAACGATGATGAAAAAACAAAAGCGTTACTGGCCTGCCTACATCACGAAGACACGGCCAGCCGTGTATTAGCTGAACGAGCGCTCAATCGTCGCCTAGAGGGCGGTTGCCAAGTGCCTATAGCATGTTACGCCACACTTGAAGATGGACAACTGCATTTACGCGGCTTAGTGGGCAGCGAAGATGGTTCTGAGATCATTCGCGCTGAATCAAATGGCCCAGCCATAGATTGCGAGCAACTTGGGATCAAGGTGGCCGAAGAGTTATTGTCCAAAGGGGCTGGTCGAATTTTAAGTGACGTATATGGTCGCCATATAGACTGATTATTACACGCCTTTAGGAATCACATTTAGTGGCTCAAAAGAACGTTCTTATTACACGCCCTCAAGGGCAACAGCACACCTTAATGAAAGCCTTGGCCAGACATAACTGGCACGGCTTTCATCAGCCCTTGCTGTGCATTCAACCTGTGGATGAACAAGACTCAGGGTTTTATGATGTAAAACATAAAATCATGAACCTTGATGAATACGACATTGTCATCACTGTCACCAGCAACGCATCGACCCTGGCATATGAATGGATCGATCAATACTGGCCGCAACTGCCTCTTAATCCTACTTGGTTTGCAGTGGGACAAAGCAGCGCCCAACCCTTGTTAAAACTCGGCATGAAGATATCTTGCCCTGACGGACACCACAGCGAAGGCTTATTGGCCCTGCCTGCCCTTCAGGACATGCAGCATAAAAAAGTCCTGATATTGCGAGGAAAAGGAGGCCGAGAGCTGATCGCGCAAACCTTAAGTAAACGAGGGGCAACGGTTAGCTACGCAGAGTTTTACCAGCGTACCCCTGTGGATATCAGTGATGGCGCATTATCGGCTCTACTAACTAAGCAACAAATACACTATGCTCTAGTCACCAGTGGCGAAATGGCTCAACAGCTGGCAACTGGTTTAAATAGTCAGGCTAGGAACGCGCTTCACCTTATTATCCCTAGCCAACGAATTTACGATAATTTAATGCACATGGATCTTGTTCAAACCTTTGCAGGAGTTCATGTGTGTAACAATTTAGATGCCGAGTTTGTTATTGGTTTTTTAGAGTCTCTTTATCAAAAAACTGAAAAATACGAACGGCCAATATAATAAAAACCAGTATTTTTAACCCTCTAAAGATATCGGTTTATGCACAATTCCATGAAGGATAAAATTGTGAACGAGCAAAAAAGCAATAGTAATAAAGCAGCCTCTGCTAAATCTCAGTTACCAAACTCTAAAGCCAACGCACAACCTTCTTCTGGCAAGTCAAAATCAAACCTAAACATACTTGGCGTTATTAGCTTGGTAACCGTTATCGCGGCTACTGGTTTTTTTCAATATCGAGTTGAAATGCTGTCCGCTAAAAACAGTGCGCTAGAAAAGCATCTAAGTTTAATTACTGAACAAAACCAAAATCAATCGCAGCAAAGCGGCCAATTAACAGAACAACTGGCCCAAGGTAAAACGCAGCTTAATAGCATGACAGGCCAATTGGCATTTATGCAGCAAACGTTAAACCAGATTCCAGGCGCTCGTTTAGAAGATTGGAAGCTGGCCGAAACGGAATATCTACTGCGCCTAGCCAATCAAAGAATCAGCTTACAAAAAGAAGTCTCTGGTGCCGCAGCGCTGCTTGATGCGGCGAATCAAATATTGGCAAGCTTAGATGATCCCGCCTTAATCATCGTACGAGAAAAAATATCTGAAGAAATGTTAATGCTTGGTAACGCCAATCAAATTGATACACAAGGGATTTACGCACAAATTCAAGCGCTAAAAACAGCAGTTCATAATGATATTCAACCGCCCGCAACCTTTACGCAAGCAAAGCAACTTACCGAACAACTCAAGATTAATGCCGATCTTTCACAAGATTCAGATCAAACTGAACAAAGCATAAATATAATTGACCAACTTTTATCACTGGTCAGCATTCGGACACGTGACAACGCTTTTGATGCACCTTTATCAACAGAACAGTATCAGCTGCTAGAGCACAGCTTATTATTAATGTTAGAGCAAGCGCAGTGGGCACTGTTAAAAGGCGATCAAACGCTATATGTCGCAAGCCTTAATAACGCTGAAACATGGATTCAGAATAAACTTCGCCACCAACAAGCTGATAACCTACTCAAAAATATAAAGTCTTTAAAAGCTTTAACCATAAAAACTGAACTGCCAGATATTAGCGGCTCATTACGTGTATTGCGTCAAATATTAACAGACAGAACTTACGCGCCTTCGCCTATTATTAAACAGGACCCTGCCATCGATACGACTCCAACAGAGACCACTGAAGTGAAGCAGGAGCAAGCTTAATGAACATGCGCATATTTTTATTCATTCTGCTTCTTTTTTCAGGTGCAATCCTTGGTCACTACATGCTTCAAGGCAGTGGCTATATTCTGATTAGTTTTCAGCAATGGGTGATCGAGACCAGTCTATGGGTATTCGTTTTAATATTAAGTGCTTTGGTATTGAGTATTTATGGCAGCATACATTTAATCATTGCTATGATTGCCACGCCCACTTCAATTAAGGGCTGGTCTGAAAAACGTGGTATCAATAAAGCGGTAGGAAAAACGGTTCGAGGACTCATTTATTTGGCCGAAGGGGATTTTAAAAACAGTGAGAAATCACTCATGGCAGGCGCACACGGTAATGGGAAAATAATTAACTACCTAGGTGCAGCCAGGGCGGCACAGTTAGCGGGCAACTATGATCGCAGCGATGAACTGATGGCTGAAGCAGCAAAAAGTACCAAGGGTGCAGAACTGGCTGTAGGCTTGCAGCAAGCACAACTGCAATTAGAACGCGAACAATTTGAACAGTGCTTGGCTACTTGTTTACGTTTGAAAAAACAATTTCCAAAACATCAATACGTTAGCAAGATGCTAATGAAAGCCCATATGGCATTAAACGATTGGCAAGCCGTATTAGAAATTTTACCTCAACTAAACAAACACAAATTATTAGCAAACAAAGAAAGTACTAAATTAGAAATTAAAGCTTACGGCAAGCTCATTGAGCACATGATTCGTTCTCGTGATAGCAGCAGTAAAGATCCGAAGGCATTATTAGACGTCTGGAATAACATTCCTAAAAGCACTCTAAAGCATTTAGATTTTTCACCCTTGGCACATGCTTTTGTAGAGCATTTAATTCAACTAGGGGCCCATGAAGAGGCTGAGACTCAATTACGATCCATCCTGCCCCATCACTTCACCCCTGAGTTGATCAACTTATACGGCTGGGTAAAAGGCAAAGACCCTAAACGTCAGTTATTGTTTGCCCAAGACCAATTAAAGCAGCGCCCAAATGATGCTCAATTATTATTAACCTTAGGCCGGATTTGCATGCTGAATAATGAATTTATTCAGGCGCAAGAGTATTTTGAAGCCAGCTTAAGCCAACAAAATAACGCTGAAACGCGCAGTGAATTAAGCCGTTTATATCTGGCTAAAAAAGAAGATGAGAAAGCGCTAGAGATGTTAAGGCAAGGTCTGGGGTTAGAGCTACCTGAACTGCCTCTGCCCCATTAAGTGTTGAAAGTTGTAACCAAAAAAATAGCGAACCTTGGTTCGCTATTTTTTTATCTAGCACCGAATCCTACGTTAGAATTCAGTGCTCACATGCCAGACCCCTTTGTGGTCTAGCCATGCATTGTTAATCACCGACCGTCATGCCGCTGGCATCTAGATTTTCACTATCAAAATCGACTCCGATAATCGGCTCGCCTTTTTTATCCCCTTTTTCAGAGAACCAATATACCGAGATTTGACCTTCGCCTACCAATATCATCGGGGACTCTAAATCGTCAATGTATTCAATATTGTGGGCGGCTTTGTTATCTTCGATGAACTCTAAAGAACGCTCTGCTAACGCCACATAGTTTTCTTCAATTAACGCAGCATATTCGGTTAGCTCTTCGGCAGAGATAGGTTTATCAATGGATACCGTCAATTCTGCGTGATTGTAAGTTAATACCGCATCAAAGCGATCTTCGTATTCAGTATATTGATCCATGACAGGAACTCGGAAAGGTAAGAAGGAATGCCTACATTTTAACAGCTGAAAAGGAATAAGCTAGAAATTGCTATCTAGCCTTATTCTAATTTGACCGCTTACGTGTCAGCCACACATATATGTGCCTGTGCCTACGGCAATTAAGTCACCCTCTTCATTTTTAAACTCCATTCGAGTCACCGCGACTTTAGACCCGATTCGTAGAATGGTCGCTGTGGCAAAAAACTCCTTACCCTTGCCAGGTCGAAGATAATCCACACGCATATCAATGGTTCCAAGCTTAGAAAGGTTCTTGGCCCTTTCTTCTTTAGGTAAGTCACCCTGACGGGCATAAGCGCCCACCAATGCAGCCGTGCCACCCGCCACATCCAACGCTGTCGCAATCACGCCACCGTGCAAAATACCGTGTAGCCAATTACCCACCAGCTCTTTTCGCATGGGGATTCTAAAAATAATTTCTTCTGCTGTAAAACTTTCGACCTCTAAACCAATATGTTGATTGAAAGGAATTTGTTTCATGAAGTTTAAGGCAAGATTCAGCTCGGTATCATTAAAATCTGTTTTCATAGTGCTTACTTAATCTCACCTTAACTTCTATATTTAGAATTATTTTCGACGTCTGGTATGCAGTTTTTCTACGATCTTTAACAAGCCTTGCGGAGCATGGTTACGCTTCCATTCACCGGCCACATATTTGTTGGCCTCCATTGCCTGCATGGATGTAGGTACATAGCTTGCGTCGGGAACCAGCAAGCTTGCTTACTTTCTGCGCCAATTATGAACTTTCTCTACAAGCTTCAATAAACCCTGCGGTGCATGGTTGCGCTTCCATTCACCGGCGACGTATTTGTTGGCTTCCATCATTGTTGGGTACGCATGAATAGTGCCCAGTAATTTGTTCAAGCCTAAACCGTGCCTCATGGCCAATACAAATTCTGCATTTAATTCACCAGCCATGGCGCCCACAATGGTTGCACCCAGTATTTTGTCTTTTCCTGGAACGGTTAGCACTTTCACAAAACCTGAAGCAGCTTGGTCCACAATGGCGCGATCTAATTCAGCTAGTTCAAATTTTGTTATTTCGTAGGCAATGCCTTGCTGCTTGGCATCGGTTTCATTTAACCCCACACGACCCACTTGTGGGTCGGTATAAGTCGCCCAAGGGATAACAGAGTAATCTGTTTTGAATTTTTTGAAATGACCAAAAAGTGCATTAACACTAGCATACCAAGCCTCATGAGCTGAAACGTGTGTGAACTGATAGCCTCCAATCACATCGCCTACCGCATAAACACCCGGGGTGGTGGTTTCTAAATATTCATCCACTTGTATAAAGCCACGCTCATCTAACTGAACATCAATGTTTTCTAGGCCATATCCCTTCACATTCGCTTCACGTCCTACTGCCATTAACATGGCATCAAAGGTAATCTCTTGCTGGCCGTCAGTGCCTTCTATGATCGCTGTCTTAACGCCTTCGACCATTTTAAATTCAACAGGCTTAAAACCCGACATCAATTGAATGCCATCTTCAGAAAACTGCTTAGTAACATGCTCGATTACATCGGCGTCTTCACGGCCTAATATATGTGGAGCCGGATCAACCATAATGACCTGACTGCCTAAACGCTGAAAACTTTGGGCCAACTCACAACCAATTGGACCTGCGCCAATCACTAACAAGGTTTTGGGCTGTTCTTTAATGTCCCATAACGTATCAGACGTGTAATAGCCCACGTCATCAATGCCTTTAATTGGAAACACTTTTGGTCGACCGCCCGCTGCAATCACAATGTTGCGTGCTGTTCGTGTTTCTTTTCCTTGCGCCGTTTCTATTTCTACCGTCCAAGGATCGATAATGGTTGCTGTACCCGTTAAGCAATTCACCCCTAAGCCGGTATAGCGTTCAACACTGTCATGAGGTTCAACCAGCGCAATGCCATCGTGTACAGATTGCATCACTTGCTTAAAATCGACCTTCACTTCTCCTACGTTCACACCCACCTTACTGGCTTGACGGGCTTCATGGGCTAGGCTTGCCGCATGGATTATGGCTTTAGACGGTACACAGCCTGTATTCAAGCAATCGCCACCCATTTTATGCTTTTCAATCAAGGTGACCTTGGCCTTGGTAGCCGCCGCAATGTAGCTGCTGACTAAACCACCAGCACCTGCACCAATCACTAGTAAGTTATCATCGTATTTTTTAGGACGGGTAAAAGCCGTCAAAGCTCGATTTTTTTTCACTTTATTTAATAAAGTCCGAGCGATCCACGGGAAAATGGCCAGCAATACAAAGCTACCTAAAATACCTGGAGTTAAAATGCCGGAAAAAGATATTTCATTTAACTGCCCTAACTGCGCACCGGCATTCACAAACACTGCCGTGCCGGCCAACATACCAATCTGACTAACCCAGTAAAACGTCCACGCACGAATTGGCATCAAGCCCATAACAAGGTTAATCACAAAAAAAGGCACGACTGGAATCAACCGCAATGTGAATAGATAAAAAGGCCCGTCTTTCGCGACACCATCGTTGATAGTTTTTAAGTAATTGCCAAATTTAGCCTGCACCCAATCTTTTAATAATAAGCGGGTCATTAGAAAAGCCAGTGTTGCACCTAGCGTACTGGCAAAACTGATCAACAAAAGCCCCCAACCTAATCCAAAAATAGCACCACCGATCAGAGTCAGGGCTGCTGCACCCGGAATAGACAATGCGGTTGCCACTACATAAACACTAAAAAATATGGCTGCCGTTAATAAGGGTTTCACTTCAAATAGATTTTGATAAAACTCAGGCAATAGATATTGCTGAGCATCAAACACAATAATGGCGCTTACAATGGCGGCCAATACAGTAAGAATGACAAGCTTTTTCATAACGGGGGTTCCAAAGGCTGGTATTTAATCATTGAGACAAGCATAGAGGCATATTGGTTCGTGTTACACCTCTGAATCTAATGAATATTTTGTAGTGTATTACTAAACTGTCATATTGATCACCAATACTGGCCACTTATACAGAGCACGATTGGCCACCATGCAGTACAATAGCGGCAGTTTATTTTGGAGCGAACCATGGCCTTTTCCGACGGACAACGTATTTTCCCACTTTCTCGCATGCGCCGAATGCGTGCCGATGAGTTTAGCCGTCGCCTAATGCGCGAAAACGTTTTAACGCCCAATGACCTGATTTACCCAATGTTTATCCTAGATGGTAAAAACCAAAGGGAAGCCATTGCCTCAATGCCTGGAATCGAGCGCCTATCGATCGATTTAGCAGTAGAAGAGTGCAAGCTATTAAGCAGCCTAGGTATTCCTGCCGTCGCCTTGTTTCCAGTGACCCCAATCGAGCATAAAACCCTACTGGCTGAAGAAGCTTACAATCCAGATGGTATCGCACAGCGTGCCGTCAAAGCCATTAAAGACGCCTGCCCTGAAATGGGTGTGATCACCGATGTGGCACTTGACCCGTTCACCACGCACGGACAAGACGGCATCATTGATGAAAATGGCTATGTTTTAAATGACGTTACGATTGATGTGTTAGTCAAGCAAGCCGTCAGCCATGCCGAAGCCGGGGCTGATATAGTGGCCCCTAGCGATATGATGGATGGTCGTATCCTATGTATTCGCGAAGCGCTAGAAGAACAAGCCCATGTCAATACTCGTATTCTGGCCTACAGTGCAAAATACGCTTCAGCTTATTACGGCCCATTTCGCGATGCCGTTGGCAGTGCTGGCAATCTTGGTAAAGGCAATAAATTTACTTACCAAATGGACCCTGCCAATAGTAATGAAGCTCTGCATGAAGTGGGTTTAGATCTAGCTGAAGGTGCCGACATGATCATGGTTAAGCCCGGTATGCCATACTTAGACATTGTGAAGTCTGTAAAGGGTGAATTTAAAGCGCCAACATTTGTCTATCAAGTAAGTGGAGAGTACGCCATGCACATGGCTGCGTTCCAGAACGGCTGGCTAGATAAAGACAGCACCATGCTAGAAAGCTTGATGTGCTTTAAGCGTGCTGGCGCTGATGCCATTCTGACGTATTTTGCAAAAGATGCCGCAATATTACTGAACAAGTAGCGCCCCGATTATTACCGAATAAGTAGACCTCTGCACTAGATTAGATGCAGAGAGTCAGATGCCTTACTGAATAAGTAGGCGGATAAGAGATAACCCCACGAAATAGAAGCAGATTGATTAAGCGAATGCTTAATACGTATTAAGGAAAATAATGAGCCACCCAATCGAATCGTTAAACGAAAACATTGATCTTCAGTCGCCGGAATATTATTTCAACCGCGAGTTAAGTCATTTGCAGTTTAATATTCGGGTGCTCGAGCAAGCGTTAGATGAAAATCACCCACTGCTTAATCGTTTGATGTTTCTCTGTATTTTTTCTAGCAATTTAGACGAGTTCTTTGAAGTTAGGGTAGCCGACCTTAAAAAGCAATTGGCATTCAGCCGAGAAATCCCCGGGCCCGACGGTGTGCCGCCCGCTGAAGTGCTTGAGCAGATATATCACCTTGCAAAAGAAACCGTTGATCGTCAGTACAGCATCCTGAACGATAAATTAATACCCGAACTAGAAACTGAGAATATTCGATTTATACGCCGTGGCGAATGGACACCCAAGCAAAAGAAGTGGGTAAAGAATTATTTCGATGAACAAATCCAGCCTGTAATAAGCCCAATCGGATTAGACCCAGCCCATCCATTTCCACGCCTTGTAAATAAGTCACTGAATTTTATTGTAGATTTAGAAGGCAAAGATGCATTTGGCCGTAACACAGGCTTGGCTTTAATTCCGGCCCCGCGTTCATTACCAAGAATCAATCGCTTACCTGATGACATATGTGATGGCGGTGATAACTATGTATTTTTATCCTCCATGATCCACCAGTTTGCTGACGAATTGTTTCCGGGCATGAAGATTAAAGGGTGTTATCAGTTCCGATTAACACGTAATGCTGACTTAACCTTTGATAAAGATGACGTGGCCGATCTAGCCAGTGCACTTCAAGGAGAACTACACGCCCGCCATTACGGTGATGCCGTTCGTTTAGAAGTGGCTGATAATTGCCCAGAAGAATTATGGCAATTTTTATTGGCGAAGTTTAATTTATCTGAGCAAGATATTTACAGAGTAAATGGATTGGTGAACGTTCACCGATTAATGGCCGTAGCTGCAGGGGCTGATCGAGCCGACCTTCGCTTTCCGGCATTCACACCTAGCATCCCAAAAGGCTTAAAAGGCAATAAAGACTACTTTGAAGCCATCAAACAAAGTGATCAGCTTTTATTGCACCCATTTCAAAGCTTTACACCCGTTGTTGACCTAGTGCGCACGGCGGCTCAAGACCCCGCTGTATTAGCCATCAAACAAACCCTTTATCGTACAGGGGCCACTTCAGAGATAGTAAACGCCTTGGTAGACGCCGCCAGAAAAGGCAAAGAAGTCACCGTTGTGATCGAGCTGCGCGCTCGCTTTGATGAAGAAGAGAATTTACACCTAGCCAACCGATTACAAGAAGCCGGTGCGGTTGTTGTATATGGTGTGGTTGGCTATAAAACCCATACAAAAATGATGATGATAGTCCGACGCGAAGATAAAAAATTGCGCCGCTATGTGCATCTAGGTACCGGTAATTACCATGCTGGTAACGCACGCCTTTATACAGACTACAGCTTAATCACCAGCGCCAAAGACATCACCGAAGATGTGCATAAGGTATTCCAGCAGTTAACGGGAATGGGTAAGGCGTTAAGCATTAAAAAGATTTACCACGCGCCTTTTACACTGCACAAAAGCTTAATGGCTTTGATCGCTCAAGAAGTTGAGCACGCGAAAGCGGGGATCAAGTCTCAAATTATTGTGAAGGTAAATTCACTGACTGAACCTAAAATCATTCAGGCGTTGTATCAAGCAAGCCAAGCCGGCGTTCAAATTAATTGCATTGTTCGTGGCATGTGCCGCTTAGTTCCAGGGATTAAAGGCGTCAGTGATAATATTGAAGTGCGCAGTATTATCGGGCGATTTTTAGAGCACACTCGCGTGTATTATTTTTCGAATAATGGTAAGCCAAGAATGTTTGGCGCCAGCGCCGACTGGATGGAGCGCAACTTATTCAAACGTGTTGAAACTTGCTTTCCAATTGACAATGAAGCTTGGTCTAACCGAGTAAAAGATGAATTAGATTTATACTTAAAAGATAATTGTCAAAGCTGGATCTTACAACCCGATGGCTCTTACATTAAGTCGGAACCTAAAGAAGGTGAAGAGCGCATCAGCGCACAACGTATATTGCTTGAAACACTGGCAGTCTCGAACAGTAAAAAGGAATAATACTGTAAATTGTTCAGCCATAAAAAAACCAGCTTTAGCTGGTTTTTTTATGGCTTATAACTTCTTCTACTGTTATTTGAATTTTAGTTCGTAACAAGCAGCATCCAATATTGATTTCTCAGATTCTAAGTCCAAGACTGTCATAGGGTGCTCTTTCAAGTAGCCTTCTGGAAACTCCAGTTCAATAGAGAATTTACTGGCAATAATACTTGGCAAAACAACCGATGTTGCATCAGGGTCTCGCCCTTGATGAAATAAAATGGACAGCCTAAGCAATATTATCAAGCGCGAAATAGTTTTGCGCCTGCGCTTCGATAGCTCTAGAGATTCTGACACCACTGCTTTTTTACGATGATGTTTGACGATCAAGCCAATGGTTTCTTGGATTGGCTTACTAAAACCTGGCATATCACAATGCTGGATTAGGTACGCACTGTGTTTATTGTATTGGTTGTGAGCGATAGACAATCCTACTTCGTGTAAGTCAGCCGCCCATCTTAGCCAATCTTCATATTCAGGTTCGTCTATTTTCCACTTGATTGATACTTGTTCATATAAGCTTAGGGCTGTATTTCGGACGTTTAATGCATGCGCTGTATCGACTACAAAGCGCGACTGCATATTCAGTACCGTCTTCTCACGCACATCTTCATGCTTACCGCGACCAATTAAGTCGTGCAATGCACCCTCTCTAAGAGCGCCTTCGCTGTAGCTCATCTCTTTAACGTCAAGCTCTTTGAAAATTGCGATCAGAATTGCCACGCCCGCTGGTAGCACATTTAAACGCTGCTCTTTGATACCTTGCAGCTCTAACTTATCAATGTGCTTAGATTCGATCATGATTTTTTTCAGGCGGCTTAAGCCTTCACTATCCACCCCTGAGTCACTTAATCCATAGTTTTCTAATACACGAGATACCGCTCGGTTTGTTCCCGAGCTGCCTACTGTGTTTTCCCAACCGATAAATTTGTAACGGCCCTTAATGGATTGCAGCTCTTTTCTTGCGGCGGCAATGGCACGGTTAAAATTGCTCTCGCTTAATTCTCCATCAGCGAAATAACGATCGTTATAGCTGACACACCCCATGTGTAAACTCTCTAAAGCCTTTGGCTTAAAGCGTTCACCAATCACAAATTCAGTACTGCCACCACCAATATCGATGACTAATCTTTTGCCATCATCATCGGCTAATGTATGAGCCACGCCTAAATACACAAGACGCGCCTCTTCTACACCGCTGATCACTTCAATGGGAAAACCCAATACTTCATTGGCTTTTTTAATGAATTCTCGGCTATTACAAGCAGCACGCAAAGTATTGGTGCCCAGTACCGTAACCTGATATCGATGCAAACCTCGAATGGGCTCGGCAAAACGCTCGAGGCAATCAAGAGCACGCTGCTGCGCGTCTTCAGCAATACCTGTCACAGGAGATAACCCCGCGGCAAGCTGAACCTTTTCGCCACGTTGATCAATAATTTGAATTTGACCATTAATTAAACGCGCAATCACCATGTGAAAGCTGTTTGAACCCAGATCGATGGCCGCCAGCATATGCTGGCTTTGAACACTTTGTTCCATATAGATTCTTTTTACTAAATAAAGCTAAACAGTATTTTCCACGGTATGAACTAATAAGCCAGCAAAACCCCTTTAAATATCACTTACTACCCATATATAGGTGTTTAGATCGAATATATCGGGTATGAATTCCCAGTGTTTGGACACCTTTTGCTCAGGTAGCGTAATTGACCCAAGGTTTCCAAGTGCTATGATTAGCCCCATCTGAGTCTGCACTAGCAGCGGCACATTAATAGAGTAGCGTGAATTATGAGCGAAAATATCCTAACCCTTACAGACGATTCTTTTGACGCAGACGTTTTGCAGTCTGATACACCAGTATTAGTCGATTACTGGGCTGAGTGGTGTGGTCCTTGTAAAATGATTGCGCCTGTTTTAGAAGAGATCGCTGAAGAGTACGCTGGCAAGTTGAAAATCGCTAAGCTAAACATCGACCAAAACGAAGCAACGGCTCCTAAATATGGCGTTCGTGGTATCCCTACTCTTATGATCTTCAAAGGCGGTAACGTTGAAGGTACTAAGGTTGGCGCACTGTCTAAGTCTCAACTAACTGCATTCATCGACAGCACTATCTAATTTAGAGCTTCGATTTGATTAAGCCAGTCATACTCTTTGACTGGCTTTCCCTCTAGATTAAAAAACAATCAAAGTTTTTATGCTAAATGTGGACGATCAAAATAAAAGGGGCTATAGTAACTTCAGATCTTGAGATGTAGTTACCACCAAATTCAAGACTCACAAAGAATTAGCAGTAGAATCAAAATAACTATCGAGCGCTCAGCTCTCAGTATTCAATAGAACCCCCACATTACCTCAAATAAATTATCTAATTGACGTCTATGAATCTTTCAGTACTAAAGAAAAAATCCGTCCCAGAATTGCTAGAAATCGCAGAAAGCATGGGCATGGAGAATGTCAGTCGTTCTCGCAAGCAAGACCTTATCTTCTCGATATTGAAGCGCCACGCTAAAAGTGGTGAAGATATATACGGAGATGGTGTTTTAGAAATCCTTCAAGACGGCTTTGGCTTTCTACGTTCATCTGAAGGTTCTTATCTTGCGGGTCCAGATGATATATATGTTAGCCCAAGCCAAATACGCCGCTTCAATATGCGAAAGGGTGACTTCCTATCCGGTAAAATTCGCCCACCTAAAGACACTGAACGTTACTTTGCTCTATTAAAAGTAAATGAAGTAAATGGCGAAGCACCAGAAAAATCAAAAAGTAAGATTTTGTTTGAAAACCTTACTCCATTGTTTCCAACAGACCGTTTTACCCTTGAACAAGGCACTGGCTCCACTGAAGATTTAAGCAGCCGTGTTATGGACTTAATTGCGCCAATTGGTAAAGGTCAACGTGGTTTGATTGTTGCTCCGCCTAAAGCGGGTAAAACAATGCTTCTACAAACCATTGCTCAATCAATTGCTCGTAACTCTCCAGACAGCGATTTAATCGTGCTGCTTATCGATGAGCGTCCTGAAGAAGTAACGGAAATGAAGCGCAGTGTTCATGGTGAAGTGGTTGCTTCTACCTTTGATGAGCCACCAGCACGCCACGTTCAGGTAGCTGAAATGGTTATCGAGAAAGCGAAGCGTCTTGTGGAACACAAGCGTGACGTTGTTATCTTATTAGACTCCATTACTCGCTTAGCCCGTGCATATAACACAGTCATCCCGTCATCAGGTAAAGTACTGACCGGTGGTGTTGATGCTCACGCGCTAGAAAAACCAAAACGTTTCTTTGGTGCAGCTCGTAATGTTGAAGAAGGTGGCAGCTTAACCATCATCGCAACTGCGCTAGTTGATACTGGCTCTAAAATGGATGAAGTTATTTACGAAGAATTTAAAGGCACGGGTAACCAAGAGTTACACCTTGATCGTAAAGCCGCTGAGAAGCGTATTTACCCAGCCATAAATATTCGTAAATCTGGTACGCGTCGTGAAGATCACATGATGCCTGAAGCTGAACTTCAGCGTTTATGGATCCTGCGTCGAATCATTGCTGAAATGGAAGATTTAAAAGCCATTGAATTCATGATTGACCGCCTGAGACAGACTAAAACAAACGAAGAATTTTTCCTAACCATGAAAGGCTAAGTGCAAGCGTCGTTATTAACGACGCGCTGACTTTCAAATAGGTTAATTTTAAAAAAGCAGTCTTTGGCTGCTTTTTCTGCATCTACAAAACAAGAAAGACACATGAAATACAAGGATTTGCGTGACTTTATCGCGCAGCTAGAAAAGCAAGGTGAGCTCAAACGCATTACTCACCCAGTCAGTCCGGTATTAGAGATGACTGAAATCGCTGATCGCACATTGCGAGCCGGCGGACCCGCCTTGTTATTCGAAAATCCTATCGGGTTTGACATGCCGGTCTTGGCTAATCTTTTTGGCACACCAAAACGAGTGGCTATGGGCATGGGTGAAACCTCTGTAGAAGCTCTACGCGAAATAGGTGAACTGCTTGCATACCTCAAAGAGCCAGAGCCGCCAAAAGGCCTTAAAGACGCATGGGAAAAAATTCCTGTATTTAAACAAGTATTAAATATGGGTCCCAAGGTGGTTAAAAAAGCCCCTTGCCAGGATGTGGTCATCGAAGGGGAAGATGTCGACCTTTCAACAATACCTGTTCAAACCTGTTGGCCCGGAGATGCTGGGCCGCTGATTACCTGGCCATTGGTGATTACTCGAGGGCCCAATAAAGAACGCCAAAATTTAGGGATATACCGCCAACAAGTCATCGGTAAAAATCGCGTTATTATGCGCTGGTTAAGCCACCGTGGCGGTGCATTAGACTTCAGAGAATTTCAATTGCAAAACCCCGGGCAGCCTTATCCCGTAGCCGTGGCACTGGGAGCTGACCCAGCCACAATTTTGGGGGCTGTGACCCCTGTTCCTGACACCTTATCTGAATATGCGTTTGCAGGCTTATTGCGTGGCAGTAAAACAGAGCTGATAAAATGCATTGGCAATGATTTACAAGTGCCAGCTAGTGCCGAGATTGTACTTGAAGGCTTTATCTACCCAGATGATATGGCTGACGAAGGCCCATTTGGTGATCATACTGGTTACTACAATGAAGTAGACAGCTTTCCAGTGATGACAGTTGAGCGCATCACTCATCGTAAAGACCCAATTTACCACAGTACTTATACTGGCCGTCCGCCTGATGAGCCTGCAATTTTAGGCGTGGCATTGAACGAAGTGTTTGTGCCGATATTACGTAAGCAATTCCCTGAAATTACCGATTTTTACTTGCCGCCAGAAGGCTGCAGTTATCGCATGGCGATTGTGACCATTAAAAAGCAATACCCTGGCCACGCCAAACGAGTAATGCTAGGAGTCTGGTCGTTCTTGCGTCAGTTCATGTATACCAAATTTGTGATCGTGACCGATGATGATGTAAATGCGCGTGATTGGAACGATGTCATATGGGCGATAACAACACGTATGGACCCGGCTAGAGATACCACACTTATCGAGAATACACCCATCGATTATTTGGACTTCGCCTCTCCTGTATCTGGCCTAGGCAGTAAAATGGGCCTAGATGCGACCAACAAGTGGCCCGGTGAAACCGACCGCGAGTGGGGCGAGACCATTGTTATGGATCAAGCGGTTAAAGATAAGATTGATGGCTTATGGGACGAGTTAGGTATAGTAGACCCTAATGAATCAAACTCTGACAAACCGTCAGCATCTAAATAATTGGTGCTATTGTTAATATGAAGCACCAAATTACCATCCAGCCCAAAGGCCTAGTGTTTGAAGCGGATGAGAACGAAACCATTATGGATGCCGCTATGAATGCTGGCATTAAAATGCTTAAAAGCTGTGACAACGGCATATGTGAAGTTTGCAGGGCGACATTATTGGCTGGTGACATCGACACGCCAGAAGGCCAATTAAATGCCCAAGATATAGATGTGAACCCTATGCTACCTTGCGTCAGCAAAGCAAAATCTGAATTAATTTTGGAGCAAAAAAAGGTGCTAGCCCCAGGCGAAATATCCTTACAACACATTGCATTTCAAGTTAAAAATATTACCCGACAAACAGGTGACGTTTTTATTGTTGAACTGCTAGCCCCTGCTGGAAAGATACCAGCGTTTCACGCAGGCCAATACCTAGAGCTATTGATAGACGGGAAAGAGTTTCCCTTCACAATTGCAAGTGCTCCTGGCGAACGTGAAATTCAATTGCATATTGGTGCGGATAAAGATCACAGCGCGAATCAGGATATATTGAATAGTTTAAAATCTAATTCTACTGTTCGCGCTAAATTACCAAGAGGTGACGTTTGGATAAAACCAAATAAGGTAGAAGACAATCTGCATGACCCCTTGATTTTTATTGTAGCGGGCACGGGGTTTTCGCAAGCGAAAGCCATGATTGAAGAACAGTTCAAACACCAGCATAGCGCGATTTATTTATACTGGATCAACCGCGATGGCGATGGCTTTTATTCAAACCTGGCAGCACAATGGGCCAAAGACAATAAAATTCATTATCAAGCAATGACCCCTGAAGCACCCGAATGCGAACACTATACGGATAAAAATGTTGAAGATTTAATTGCTATTCAGTTTGAGAATCTCAGCTCACTACAACTAGTGCTATGTGGCGGCCCAAACTTTGTTTATAGCGTATTGAATGGCTTAGAAAGTAAAGGCATTGAACAATCTCAAACTATGAGTGATGTTTACGCCTATATGCCTAGACCTGAAAAATAGTTAGTCAAAATTTTTCCATTAAAAAGCCCGAGAACATAAAAAGTAATCGGGCTTTTTAATGGAAAATGAATAATAGCTAAGGCTGCTTTGCCATCATTGTGAATAGCAAACTAGGAAAAAACCTCTTTATCTTCAAAGCCAACAACGATAATCCTTCTCCGACAGCGATCTCTTTCACACCCTTATTCATTTGAGAGACAATCACATGGGCGCACTTATCAACATCCATCCCCCCTTCAATATTGGGGTCCTCATCTTCAAACTGACTACCATCACCCACTACCGCATTCCGCGCTACATCGGTTTTGATAAACCCAGGTGTGATAGTAGAAACTTGAATACCATATTCATCCACTTCAGCTCTTAAAGCATCGAAGAACCCCATGACCGCATGCTTCGCAGCACAATACCCTGTACGCCATTTGACACCGACCTTTCCGGCCACGCTTGAGGTAACCGCTATATGCCCAGATTTTTGCCTCACCATGATGGGCAATACAACCTTGGTTAAGGCAATTTGTCCCAGCACATCTACATCTAGTAATGTTTTATAAACAGATAAATCAGTATCTAAGCACTTTGAACGTTGAGATATACCAGCATTATTGATCAATACATCGATACACTTGAATTGATGAAGCACAGCCTGAACCCTGTCCTGCATTTCGCCATGCTCTGTTACATCAAGAGGTAACACCAATATATCGACTTCCTTGCCACCCAGAGCGATGCACGCCTGCTTAACACGATTTAGCTCTGTCTCTCGACGGGCTGACAACACAAGCTGATCACCCTGAAGGATATATTGCCTAGCCAGCGCCTCTCCTATTCCAGAGGAGGCGCCCGTAATCCAAACTACAGCCATGTTGAGTCCTATTTCATTATTATTCGACCAACTCACAGGCTGCCACATCAATGAAGATTTAAAAAGTAACAGACATAAAAAAACCCAGCTAAGCTGGGTTTTTTATAATCTGACTTGAAGGAAGTTAGATTACTTGCTCATGTACTTAACAGCGTTGGCAATCTCTGTATCCGAACAATCACCACATGTGCCCTTTGCAGGCATAAGATTGATACCCTTAATGGCGTTTGCGATGGTCGCATTTAAGCCTTTAGCTAGGCGAGTATCCCACACACTCTTATCTCCAAATTTTGGAGAGCCCATAGCACCAGAACCATGGCATGCTACACAGTATGTATCGTACACATCAGAACCTGAACGAGGCCCACTAGGAGCGGCTGCTGCACCTGCTGCTGCCGCACACTCAGTGCCTGCTACACAGACAGATCCAACTGGTGCAATACGCTTTGCAATATCATCAGCTGATGCATTCGCGAACTGGGTCATGGCTGTTAAGGCCAATACTAATATAGAAGTAGTAAGCTTAATCACGGTCGTCCTCTCTTTGGGTGCCTAATATTGATTTCGGGTCGATTATACCCGCAATTTCCGTGGTCTAAAATCGAAAGTCGATCTTTTTATCGAAAATCAACAACTTGCATAGATTTAGATCCGTCATCAAACGCATCATTTTGAAGTCTAATTATATCCTAGCTCATTTTTACTAACAGAATAAGTTCTAACTGACTAGATCATTTAACTTGGTAGTCCTATTTGATCGATTCATTAGCATCATCTCTTTCCTACTCATAAAAGCCCCTCAATCCCTCGTTAAGTGACAACTTCACATTACAACCCAAACAATACTTTTTCATTAGATACCACCAGTCTCAACACTGCTACCCTTCAACCTTATAATCGGGCAGCACAAAAAGTACCCGCTTATCTATATGACACAAAAGATCAAAAATATTACATAAGCTTATATTTGATTATAAAACTCAAAACAAACATACCACTTATTGTAAAACACTAATTTCAAATAGCATTTTGTATGTAATTCTTTGTAGCATGTGACACAGCCATCAACTAATTTCAAACATAATGACTAAGCTGGTTACAAGACAAACGGTGGAGGTAAGTATGAAATCATTAATACCATTATATATATGTACATTTACTCTTAGCGGCTGCTTTACTGTTGTTGCAACAGATAAGCCTGAAGCTCTCGTAGAGGAAGGCACCAGAAATACTAAACCAGTTTTAATTAGCCAGACTATTGAAGCGACTAAATCAAAAGGCACTATAATTACACTGGGAGATCAAAAAGACGCAGATGGTGATACTGTAACTTATAGAGTATCTCAATCAAATAATTACAATACCGGTCCTCTCGAAAATCAAATCACCTATCAAAATGACACAATCGAAACTGAGCTATTAACAGTAAATGCAACAGACGGCATTACTGATGAAGTTAGCTCCTCTATAATGGTTAATGTTACATCCGCATCTCCTTCAAATTTTGTATCTACTCGCGACATTATATTTTCCAGCTTTGGCGACACACCACCCGCAAAAGGTGAATCAAGAATAGATCCAACTACCGGGGCAAAAATTACACGACTTACTGATGTGAATGATTTAGAAGGTACTGATGCTGCTCTTATAGTTTACTCACGTTACACCCCTGAGAATACTGACGGTGAATACTTTTTGGTGTTTGGCTACAACTCGACTTCTAGTTGGGTCATGAACAGAAAAACAGGCGACATAGTAAACGAACTCAAAAGCCATAATTCAAAAACCATCGGTGAGGCTCACGAGGTTCGCTGGGATTTATCAGGCAACCACCCTAATCGTATTTATTACCGAGATGGCATGGGTCTTTACAAAATTGATGATGTAACCGCTACAAGCCCAGCCCCCACTTTAATAAAAGATTTTTCGACGGATATACCTAACGCAACCAAAGTCTACAACGATGTAGAGGGTGATAGCTCTAATGACAGTGATCACTGGGCATTCATGGCCGTTCACTATGATTATGATGTTAAGAATTTTGTAATCGATGCCTATGTGCACTACCAAATATCAACAGATACCGTCCATACATTAAAACCATCCGATTTAGCTGGGACAAATCTGGATAATGAAAAGGACTTATTGGCTTTTACACGTAGACCAAACATGGTTGAAGTCTCCCCTCTAGGTACTGGTATCGTTATTCACATGGGCGGAAGAGGGGGAGCTCCTCATGCAGGAACTTGGTTCGATGGGGCTCACCTTTGGCCGCTTGATTTTGACCATACAAAACAAGCCCCGATCAAAATATCTGTTAGCGAAACCCATTCTGGTTGGGCATTTGATAAAGACGGACGAGAAATGTTCATCAGTCAAAATAACGCCAACGACAAGCTTGATGCCATTTATGTAACGGGGGACAATGCTGGATATGATAACCGTGTGATCGTCACTGACCATCCTGATTTTGGCTATAGTACTAACTTCCATTATGGAAAGATGCCCGAGAATAGAAAGGGCTGGATGTTTATTAATACATATACTAGATCCGACCATGTCAACTACGACACTAGCTGGGGAGCAGACCAACTAATCATGATGGAAATTAAACCCAAGGAAGAGAACCCAATAATCTGGCGAATAAGCCCTAACTATAATCGATATACTGGACAATACCGAGATGAAGCGCCTGCTGCGATCAATCATCTAGGCAATAGAATTTACGTAACTGCGAACTGGGGGGACCATAGTAACAGTAGAGAAGTCTACACAATTGCACTCCCAAATGATTGGGACGATATGGCAAATTTCGAATAATTAAAAAGGGCCGATTACGGCCCTTTTCACTATCAAAATAATAAAAAACCAAGTAACTTACCATTAAATTATTTACCATTAAAATAAGTTATGAAACCAATACTTCTCACCTGTATTCTCCTAATCATCTCCATTGAATCAAAATCTGCACCAAAGCAGGTTAATCAATACCCTGCTACGGAGGCTACATCAAATTTTATTACTAGCCGCGATATCATCCTCCCCGCATTCGGTGCAATACCTCCTAAGAAAGGCGAAACCAGAACAGACCCGACCACTGGAGCTAAAATCACACGGTTAACCGATGTTAGTGAATTGAAGGGCACTGATGATGCACTAATAGTTTATTCTCGCTACACCCCTGAAAACACTACCGGAAAATACTTCCTAGTGTTTGGTGGCAACTCCACTAGTAGCTGGGTTATGGACAGGGAAACTGGCAATGTAGTGAATAAACTTTACGGGCACAATTCAAAAACCATAGGGGAGAGTCACGAAGTGCGCTGGGATTTATCTGGCAACCACGACAATCGTATTTACTACCGCGATGGCATGGGCCTGTACATAATTGACGATGTCACAGCCGCATCACCCAAGGCAACATTGTTAAGAGACTTTTCAACAAGCTTTCCAAATGCCACAAAGATATACAATGACGTAGAAGGCGACAGCTCAAATGATAGTGATCACTGGGCATTTATGGCTGTTCATTATGATTACGATATCAAAAACTTTTTAGTTGATGGCTATGCGCACTATCAAGTATCAACAAATACCGTACACACATTAAAACCTGCCGATTTAGCAGGTACCAACCTTGACGGTGAAAAAGATTTAGAGGCATTTACTCGCCGACCAAACATGGTAGAGGTATCTCCATTAGGCACTGGCATCGTTATTCACATGGGCGGAAGAGGGGGCGCACCCCACGCTGGAACCTGGTTCGATGGCGCTTATTTATGGCCGCTTGATTTTGACCATACAAAACAAGAGCCGGTGAAGATCTCTATCAGCGAAACGCATTCCGGCTGGGCATTTGATGATGATGGTCGTGAAATGTTTATCAGCCAAAACAATGGCCAGGACAAACTCGATGCCATCTATGTTACAGGGCTAAATTCAGGATACGACAATAGAATTGTTTTTGCAGAGCACAAGGACTTTGGATGGAATGCCAACTTCCACTTTGGTAAAATGCCTCCAAGCAAAAAAGGCTGGACATTTATAAATACGTACACCAATTCAAGTAGCAATACATATGACGAAACTTGGTCAGCCGATCAACTGATTATGATGCAAGTTAAGCCAATGAATGAAAATCCAATCGTATGGCGCATTAACCCTAACTACAACCAATACGCCGGCAGCTATAGGGATGAAGCTCCTGCGGCTATAAATCACCTAGGTAATAGAATTTATGTAACCACTAACTGGGGAGGAAAAGGAACCAGTCGTGAAGTGTATACTATAGAACTACCCAATGACTGGGATACTCCATCCAATTTTAATTAACATATAATACAGGGGTCAGTTTAGGCCCCTATTCCATTAAAAATAAGTGTAAAACTAGATTTACCTGACTAAACACAATGCAAATTATTATCATTTTTATGCCCGTTTGATTCACGCATTCGGGCCCAACTCCACACTACCACGCGCCTTAGCTTATAGCCTCACTACATAATTATTGTGGAGTGCTCGCTAGAGTCTAGTCCAGAGTCTGCGAGGAAGCACTCCACAGATGTTACAGCCATATCTTCAGGACCAACCAAACTCATTTCACCTTTTAATACATTCCATAACTACAGTACCTAAACCGAACAAAATCTTATAAGTGACTATTATAAAGCTCAATTTTCCAGGTTTTTTTACTTTAAACCCTTAATTTTTATCTGCACTGCTAGCGCTAACCTGTACAATACCAGAATGGAAAATTTAGTAGGCATCCTTGAATATGTAGTTTTCTTGCGTCCTTACATTTTAAAATATTTATTACCTTCGTAAGTCCCCCTATATTATAATTTATTGAGTACGGTGTTTTGCAATTTAGAAAAGATATAAATGGACTTAGAGCCATTGCCGTTATAGCCGTTGTACTATTCCATTTCAATTCACCTTGGATGCCCGGCGGTTTTGCTGGAGTAGACGTGTTTTTTGTTATTTCAGGGTTCTTAATGACTGGGATAATATTCAGAGGACTAGAGCAAGAAAACTTTTCTATTATTAGGTTTTATGTTGCCCGTGCCAACAGGATAGTTCCTGCATTAGCAGTGCTTTGTTTGATTTTACTCATATTCGGTTGGTTCTATCTCACACCTGTAGATTACAAGCTGCTAGGTAAACATGTTGTCAGTAGCATAAGCTTTTTATCTAATGTAAGTTATTGGAGAGAGTCAGGGTACTTTGATGCAGAATCACACGAAAAGTGGCTATTACATACTTGGTCCTTATCCGTCGAGTGGCAGTTTTATATAATATATCCATTAGTGCTTGTCGCTATGAAAAAAATTATGTCTGTAAAAATGATGAAAGCAACTATTCTACTTGGAACAATATTAGGCTTTATCTTCTGTATCATTGCTACCTACAAATGGCCTAACGCTGCATACTACCTATTACCAACAAGAGCTTGGGAAATGATGGTAGGCGGTGTTGCCTACCTTTATCCTATAACCCTAAAAGAAGGGCGAAAGAAACTGCTAGAATGGTTTGGTTTGATTCTAATTATCGGCTCTTACTTCTTAATCTCAAAAGAAAACTCTTGGCCTGGTTATTTAGCATTATTTCCTGTTTTAGGCTCGTTTCTTATCATCCAAGCGCAGCGTAATGATGGATTTATCACTAGCAATATCTTTTCCCAAAAAATAGGAGCTTGGTCTTACTCAATTTACTTGTGGCATTGGCCGCTAGTTGTTGCTATTTACTACTTTTCGTTAAATGAGACTTACATTTACCTTGGCATTGCATTATCGGTATTACTCGGTTTATTGAGCAATAAATACATTGAAAAAATCAAATTTAGAAATGATTTTAATAATCTGTTAAGTTACTCAAAATGTAAGCCGCTTTATATAGGGTTGTTAGTTAGTGCTATAGGTACTGTAACGTTTATAGAAAATGGTTTTATTAAGCTATCCCCTTCTGAATATCAAAAATTAATTCATAATATAAAATCAAGTCCATATAGAAATAAATGTCATATAGCGAACTACCAAGACCCAGCAAAATCATGCGAATATTTTGGAAACAATATATCATGGGCGACCTTTGGAGATAGCCATTCTGTTGAAATAGCATACGCATTAGCTGATAAGTTGAAACTTGATGGTACGGGCCTAAAGCATTTTAGTTTTTCTGGTTGTAAACCTTCATACAAAGAAATTGAAAGTTTTAGTAAGTGTTCAAAATGGTATAACGAAACTGTAAGTTTTATACTGGGTGATAAAAAAATTAGGAATGTTGTTTTTGCTCACAGGTTTACTACAGGTTTCTTTGGGGTTGATACTGTTAATTATCCCGAACATTACAATTCAGTAGTAAAAGGTGAAGTAATTCGTATGACCAAACATATGGATGAACTAATTATTGAACTCGCTTCAAATAAAGATAATGTTTATGTCTTTTACCCTATACCTGAATTACAGCGAAATATAAATCAGTTAATTGGGGTTGCATTTAGAAATAACAATAGCATAATTAATATTAAGGGTACTGATCTAGCTTGGTACAAGGAAAGAAATAAATACATTATCAATCACTTTGACAACTCTAACTACCCGAATAATGTCCATTTGCTGAAATCACAGAACATTTTTTGCGATGAACAAAACTGCTATGCGGTAAAGGATGGCGTTCCTCTCTACTTTGATAGTCATCACCCTTCAATATTAGGTTCCGCTAGACTGGCTGAGCTCATTAAAGAAAAGTGACTTTATTTAGCAAGCCCCATTGCAATAAGCACTAAGGAATCGCCCCTAGTTTTCTAGACGCCTTTTTGAAACACTAGATGAGTTTCAAGGCTATGCAACGAACAAGTTATGGTTTTACAATAAAAAAGGGCTCATGAATCTATCCAGACCGCCATAGCTGGCTCGCAACCTATAAAACTTTATGCCCTACTCACGGCCAGCTAAAGAGCAGGCCTACCTACGTCGATTAATTTTAGGATCGTTATAATTTTAATGTCAAAGTAACGTGATTTTTTCGTGTAAATGTACGAGAAATTCTACATATGAGACCTAGTGTTTTAAGGAGTGACTCTAAATAAGGGGCACTTACAATTAAATCAATTTTAAAATTAAAAACAGCCTGTAAATAAGTTATTTATAATATAAAATAGAAACCTATATTCAATAGGTTTTTTCATTGTGCGAAATAAACTGCTACAACAAAGCTCAATATATAGCTTAAACAATTTATTCGCATCACTTGCAGGGTTAATTACATTCCCCTTCCTTACCAAGAATTTAAGTATTGATGATTATGGAACCGTTGCCTTATTCACCATAACCACAAGTTTATTAACATCAATAAATAAGCTAGGCATCCAGCAAAGTATTATTCGATTTCACTCTGACACCAGCCCTGAAACACTTCAATCTAGTATATTCTACCCCGGAATCCTAATGATCTTACTGTCCAGTATGTTCATATACTTTATGGGAATAATATTAAGTGATTTTTCGACATCAGTAATATTCAATGAAGTACCTTTACTGATTATTACTTTATCCGCGGCCTTTCAGTCGATTAGATCCCTTGTAAATAATCTACTTATCGCCAACCAGTTTAGTTTTTCTTACACATTACTATCTTTCATACACCGGCTTTTTAGCCTATCGCTGATCATTATAATACTTTTATATATCAGCCAATCTCCTGAAGGCTTTATAATGGCTATTCTGATCGCTGATGCCATAATTACAATCGTCGCTATAATTTGGTGCTACCAATCAAATTTAATTACAAAATTTAAACCTACATTTTTTGAAAAGAGTATTTATGTTTCTGCACTTATGTTTTCGTTGCCGTTATTCGCTAGCGAATTATTTCATATGATACATGCCTTTATAGATAGGTATTTAATAGAATTCTATATATCAAAAGAGGCTTTAGGAATTTATAGCGCATCTTATAATATGGCTACTATTATATGTGGCACATTAACAGGCGGCATAATAGTTGCAATAGTTCCTATCTATCTAAAGGCTTGGAAGGAACATGGACCAGCCGAAACAAAAAAAATACTAGACTCAACTGTTAATGTTTATTTACTATTTTCACCTGCCATCATTTGTGGCCTTTATTTAATTTCTGAACCATTACTTACGGTATTATCCACTAAAGAATATGCTCAACACAGTTATTTACTACCAATCATCGCCACAGGGATATTATTGGGATCTAGTAATGCTATATTTTCTGCCGGCTTGCAAATAGAAAAAAGAACAAAAAGAATATTCACCTTTGTGATAGAGAGCGCGGTACTCAATACCGTTTTAAATGTCATATTCATTCCAACCTATGGCATAAAAGCTGCCGCAATAATTACTGTTCTTAGCTATTTTTGGATGGTTTTAAGGCTTGCCATGGAAGGGCAAAAAACAATAAAAATATTTTTTAATTACCTGCTACTAATTAGATCCATGCTTTACTGCACTGTAATGATTGTTTTATGCCAATCGATTGCCATATCAAACCCAGTCATCCAGCTAGCTGTTATAGCCATAACCGGCTCAATAATTTATATAACTTTAATACTAGCGTTTGAAAAAGACATTAGAGTATTTGCCTTGAAAAAAATAAAAAAAATAAGTTTATTAAGCTAATATTTAGTTAAGTTTTTACGTGTCACAAAATAAAATAGGTTCATACCGATATTGTTTTTATTACTAACAACCACATATGATAATGGATAATTATGAAACCAAAAATATTGATAATAAATGACGGAGGGGGCTTTTCATTTCAAACCAAATGCCTAACTTCAGATTACGAAAAAGATTTTGAAATTTTTTATCTTGTTCCTCAAGACAAAGATATGAACCTAACAGTCGACACTAAAAATAGCTTTCCGATTAGTAAAGTGACTGCCATCTACAATAAAAATATGATCTACAAGGTAACCGCATTCATAACGTGTTTTTTTCAAACCGTTAAAATACTACGCCAAAATGACTACTCCAGCATTATTGCAATAGGTACCTCTACTGCAGTACCCGTATTTATGGCCGCTAAGTTATTTAAAGTTAAAACTGTATTTATTGATAGTATCACGCGAGTAAACGACTTATCACAAACAGCAAAAATCCTTTTAAAGCTAAAGTTACCAACTAAGACGCTCACACAATGGGAATCACTTTCAAGCCCTAGCGACAATGTTTTCTACGAAGGTAATATACTATGATTTTTGTAACTATAGGAACATTTAACTTTGATCCATTAATAGAACACATTGACTCTTTAGTAGAGCAAAATATCATTCAAGAAAGGGTAATCTGCCAAATAGGAAATGGCTCTTACATCCCCAAAAACTGTGAATACTTTAAATACACTAAAGAAATTGAATCCTACATCCTAAAATCTGACTTGGTTATCTCACACGGAGGAACAGGCTCAATACTTGGCTTAATATCTTTAAACAAACCATTTGTTGCAGTTGCAAATACCAGCCTAGCGGATAACCACCAAGCTGAGTTTTTAAAAAAATTATCTGAAGAACGGCCCATTCAGTGGATTTCAGATTTAACTAAGCTGCCCTTAGCGATATCTAACCCCACTAAAATAAGTAATCACAATAAAGAAAGTGGAAACAGCCTGAGTAAATACGTCCGACAATATTTACTTGATACTCCTTCTAAATAATCTACAACAATCAGACACTCAAACTGAAGAGTGTCCGTTTGGTTTAATTTTTTTGATGACAACATCTGATAAATATTTACTTATTAGCATTCCCCTAACATCAACTTGACTGTAAAAAACTGTCGATACCAAATATATAAATAGCACTGTTAATATAGATGAGGTTATTGCCGACAACCCATACATTCCAGAGTAGCTATATACCGCTTCAAATAAATACACACCCAGAGTTGAAAGTATTGGCATGTGAATCAAATACACTGAAAATGAAACCTTGCCCATAAATACTGTTAAACGTCCTGAAAATAGCTTGATCAAGCTAGCATTAAATAAAATCGCATACACAACAATAAAACCAGCAAAAAAATTACACGCTATATAAATTTTTTGACCAAGTAGTGACGATAAAAATGAATAGGACCCACTATCATTATGAGCGCCTGCTAAATAAATACCTAACGCTAAAACTGGAAATGCAACAACTCCAGGAATTTTTTTTCCGTATATTGAAAATGCATACCCGCCATAAAATGAAAGCAAACCAAGCCCCAAGCTATTTTCTATCCACTTCAAACCTATTAAGCTAATGATTAGAAATAAGACCATTATGGGGAAGTATTTAATTTTGAAAACCAAGTGATTTAAACAAATAAGATAAATAACGAATGAGCCTATTAATTCAATTTTCATCGTCCACAAAACAGGGTTATAAGCACTCTGCCCTGACACAAAGAATACATCTATCAAACCACTGTACATAGCGCCAAAGAACGAATATTCGCCAGCACCGTATTTATTAATCCACTCACCTAAATTTGGACTAGTGATATCAAAAATTAGAAAGAATAGAAATGCGATTAAACAAGAGGTTAGTGCGGGTATCATTAGCCTAGGATAGCGCTTAATAGACATTGAAAATATTTTTTGTGGTGAACTTGAATGACTTAAAGCCACTTTGGTCAATATAAAGCCACTAAGTACAAAGAACATGTATACCGCCGCAGACCCTGAAAAGAAAAAAGCAAAAGGTGACTCATGAATAAAGTACTGAATACCATTTATATTTGGATCTGCCTTGCCGTTAAATGCATGCAGGTATGGAAAAAAGGTATAACTTAGGTGTGAAAAAACGACCATCAGACATGCGACACCCCTAATACTCTCTACAGCCAAAAATTTATTCATTTTATACACCAAAATAATAATTTAACACTATTTAATCACCACTTAAATAACAGCCGCTAAACTGTTACTAGAGATAGATTAGCTACAGTACACATAAAAACTTAACTGCCATATCACTCCATACGCATAGTCGCCTATACAAGCTTACACATAAATTTAAATTTACTTTAGAAAAAGTATCGCTTTCTGTATTTAACAGCCACCTACCAAATAATCCAACTGGCTTGATTGATATTCTTCACCGTGAATATAATTTATAACAGCAGCTCACTTTACAAAATAAAAATTCAACCATTAAAACCAACGCACACCAATCACTAATGATAATATCTAACTGAACTACTTTAATAATTTTCAGTATTTTTTTACAGCTCTACGATAACGAATAAACTCTTTAATTCTTAAAATAATTAATTCTGAAGAATAGACAAACTCACTTCGGGCATCTATGAATATTGATATTTGTATCGTTATAATATTTATCATCCATCATTTGATTGGCTACGCAGGATTTAGGCAAATAATATAGGCCTCAAAACTTTAATTCCTGACACCTAGCTGGAATGCCCAATGCCAAAGAATTTTCAGGTACTGTTTTAGTAACTACGGCATTGGCACCAATAATACTATTATTGCCTATTGAAATATTACCAATAACTTTAGCCCCCACGCCTATATAGATATTATCGCCAAAGTCAGGGTGACCATCTGATTTACCCGCACCCTTTGTTCCCACAGTTACACACTGGCCAATAGAGCAATAATCACCAAAATCCCCCTTGATAACGATCCCTCCAAAATGTCCAATATAAAAACCTTTACCAATATTATTTGATAGGTCCAACCAAATGCCATAAAAGGTTGTCACAAAGAACCAAAGAATTTGAAATACTATTTTTAAAATATGAGAAACAACGGGAATTGGAAATGCGTAAATTATTTTACCCAGCCTAAACAAAATCATAATATGCCAGCCATGAGTTATAAATACATATAAAATGTCATTAAGCCATGAGTGACCTCCTCTTTTGTTCCAATACACTTCCGCATCTGCCTTCATAGCTTGGCACTGCTGCATGAACACAGAAAAAAAGTGTTTCATTACTTTTTAACCCTTCCATAACGATCATCAAACCGAACAATGTCGTCTTCACCCAAATAACTACCCGTTTGCACCTCGATTAATTCCAATGGTATTTTCCCTGGATTTTCTAATGAGTGGGTTTCCCCCACTGGTATATAGGTGGATTCATTTTCTGTAATAATACTACTGGTATTGCCATTGCACACAATGGCGGTGCCGGTTACTACAATCCAATGCTCTGCTCGGTGGTGGTGCATTTGTGTAGATAGGCGCTCACCGGGTTTTACGGTAATTCGTTTCACTTGATAGCGCCCGCCTAAATCAATAGTTTGGTACTTCCCCCATGGGCGATACACTTCTGAATGGATATCGATTTCTGCTCTATTCTGCTTGGCCAGTATTTCTACAATTTTTTTCACATCTTGCGCATTGTGTTTATTGGCAACTAATAAGGCATCTGGTGTATCTATTATTATTAAATCTTTGATCCCCACAGTGGTTACTAACCGACCACCTGCATTCACATAAGTGCCTGTGGTGCTGTGCTGTATTACATCGCCAACTAAAACATTATTATTTTCATCTGCGGTATTCACATCCCACATAGCCGCCCAGCTTCCCACGTCACTCCATATAGATGGAAAGCGTACCACTTCTGCCGAGTTAGTTTTTTCCATTACGGCATAATCCACCGATATAGATGGTAAGTCTGTAAAAGATGAAAGCTGAAGCCTTAAAAAATCTAAATCATACTGGCCATTACTTACCGCCTGCTTGCTTAATTCGTATATTTCGGGCTCGAACTGCTTAAGCTCTTGTAAAAATATATCGACACGAAACATGAACATGCCGCTATTCCATAAATACGTGCCAGCATCTAAATATGACTGCGCCACTTTAGCATTGGGTTTTTCAACAAATTCCATTACTTTAGCCACATGGTCTTTTGATTCAGCTTTTATGTAGCCATAACCCGTTTCAGGATAAGTTGGCTCTATGCCGAATGTAACTAGCTTTCCATCTTCTGCACGTTGTGACGCCAGTGCTACTTTTTCATTAAATGCATCTTGTTCAGTAATGGCATGATCCGATGCTAGCACCAGCATTACAGCCTTGGGGTTGGTTTCATATAAAGACCAAGCGGCCACTGCAATGGCCCCTGCTGTATTTCTACCGACAGGCTCTAATATAATATTTTTTAAATTGGCATTGATTGCATTTGATTGCTCTGCCACTAAAAAGCGATGATCCTCATTACACACTATTGTGGTTTCGGCCACGTTATCAATTTGGCCTGCGCGCTTTAACGTGGTCTGCAGCATACTAAAGCCGTCGCCGGTTATATCTAAGCATTGCTTAGGAAATTTACTACGAGACAATGGCCATAAACGGCTGCCTACGCCGCCAGCCAATACAACAGGGTAAATCATACGTACTTCCTTTTTTTATCGCCATTTTTCCTTTGCCCTTTCATAGCGGGCTGATGATAAATTAACTCTAATTTATCACCAATGGCATTCCAATCATAAATCTCTACTGCCACTTGCCTGGCATGGTTACCCATATTTATGATGCTGTCTTTATCATTCTGGAGATCCAATATAGCCTGAGCAAACTCACCTGGAGTGTCGGCATACATAACATCTTCATTGCTTTCTAAATCCACGCCTTGCGCACCCTTATGGGTAGACACCATACACTTGCCCAGCGATGCCCCCTCCACTACCTTTAAACGGGTGCCACTACCCACATGCAGGGGCACAATCATTATTCCAGCTTGGCGCACATGCGGTTTAAAATCATCCACAAACCCTAGCTTATGAATATACGGCTTTAATGCATCGGGCACGGCAACCTCGGGGCTTGGATTACCAATTAAGTCCAATCTTATCTTTGGATTTTTTACTACCAATATAGGCATAACAGATTCAATGAACCATTCAACGCCCAGCTTATTAGGGTACCAGCCCATACCGCCAAGGAAGACCAACTTATTTACATCGATGTTAGAATGATCCGGTTGTAGTGCCACTGTATCCACGCCGTTGGGGATACAATACACCTGGCCCGCACCCATTCCTTCTATCGTAATTTTATCGTCATTCGAGCACGCCAATACTGCTGTGACATTTTGGCAAGCCCAAGATTCAAATACTCTAAGCGCTTTAAGCTCTCTTGCGTAAATAAATTTGCTGCTAAAAGAAGTTAGGGTTGCTTGTTTTTGTTCAATTAATTCAGCTTCTACATTGTGCTCATTTAAAAAAGTATCCACATTATTAGGCACGAGATCTAACAGCCCCGCCAACGGTAATAGATCCAAATGCACAATATCTGGCTTAACAATTTCCAGCTCTTCTTTAAATGCTGTTCTTAATGCCCGTGTTACGTATTTTGTGACCACAAGCGGCTGGTTTTTTTTAATCGCCGTTAAGCCCGCCATTACATTAGCCAGCATGCCAGATGGCAATGCCACACCGGTTACGCTCGCGCAGTACTTATATAGCTCGCTATCAGCCTTAAGAACTTCATCTTCTCGTACAATGCTTAATAAATGCACATCAGCAAATTTTGCTAATTGCTTTAGCACGCCTAACGCACGAATTTGATGCCCCTCAAGCGCAGGAAAAGGCAAGCGGGCCGATACAAAAAGTATTTTTTTTCTGGTCATAATATTCAGCTTTAATGAAACCCAATAGGGTTAACCAACATAGATGTGTACATGGCTTTAGAAGGGGTTTGCCACGGTGTTTCAATGCGTGATTTAGATAAATTAAAACGCTTTAACAAATACGGGTTATCCCTTAATTTATTAGGACCCTCTACTGTGGTCACTGCACTTTTATAACCTGAAGATCGAAGGGTGCTCTCAGCAAAATCTGCAATGTCTTTTTTACCACCATTAGGGTAGGCAAAATGGACGGCAGGTTTATTAATGGCACTCTCTATCAGCTGATTACTTGTATTAATCTCAAGCTGAAGTTCATCCTTACTTATTTGACTGGTAATAGTATGGTTATGTGTATGGCCACCCATTTCAATACCCACATTATCTAGCTCTTTCACATCATCCCAACTCAAAAATGTATTATCACTAACGACTGGCACTCCAAGCTGCCTATGGACATCAAGCATAATGGCATCAATGACCTTAGGGTGATTTAATTTCAATTTTTTATTGAGCCTATTCAAGCATTTTTGCCTGCTTGATTTAGATGCGAAGGTATAACGTCCAAGTTTATATTCGCTTAAATTTAGAGATGATTTTTCAGTATCTATTAACATATTTTCAAGATCGACAGCCCAAAATTCTTTTTGATCTTCCATAAAAGCAGTCGACAAATAAACCATGGCAGGAATCACGGGCCGGATACGTGTTAATTGCTTAATGCTTTTATAGCCATCATCAAAAGTAAAAGCAAAGCGTACATCTGGCTCCTTAGCTTGCAACATATTATCTAGAGAAGTCGTATTGCCATACCGCCTTGACCACGCGACCACGCGGGATAGATACCCCTCTGGTAAACTAATATTTAAATAATCCGCTTCATCCTCTAATCGGTGCATCATAAGAATATAATGGGATTTTTTGTACTTCATGTACAAAGCATTGTACCCGCTGTAATGAAACAATAAGGCCAAAAGATACTTCAGCCAACGCTTTGGCTTCATGTTTGTAAATAAGTTACTGTTCGGATTTTTTCTTGGAAGCAATGATAAGTAGAGTGTTTCAAGTTGCTTGCTCATATTAACAATCGAAAAATCGATTTCGGCTTTTTCACGAGCCTGGATACTCATTAATGCATTCAATTGACTATCTGATGTAATGGTTAGCATGGCATGAGCCAAAGCCTGCGAATCTTTGGCCTCTACTAACAAGCCGGTTTTGCCATGCTCCACCACTTCGGGATTCCCCCCTACGTTGGTGGCTACAATAGGTAGGCCCACGGCCGCAGCCTCTATTAGTGCATTGGATAAACCCTCTGATAACGTGGCGCTTACCGCTAGATCTGATGCTCCCAACCATTCACTAACATTTTTCTGCACACCCACGAACATAACTTTATGTGCAATACCTAATGACTCTGCTTGCTGTTTAAGAGTGCGTTCTAATTCGCCCTCACCTAGTAATATTAATGTCCAGTCTTCGATACAAGTAGTTATAAATTGTGAAAATGCATCTAATAAGTATTGATGACCTTTTATGGGCTTCAACCAGCCGATACTTATCATTACCTTTGTATCACTGGTAATTCCTAGCTTTTGCTTTAGCTCCCTCTTTTTCTGATCACCACTTACTAGGTAACTATCTAGGTTCACACCATTTTTAATCACATGGGTGTGGTTTTCTTGAGTCTTAAATTCCACCACCATTTGATCGGCAATGCTTTGTGACGGGCAGGTTATATTTTTTAACTTAGGGGTAATGAAGTGCATGATAGTCTTGAGGTGACCATCCAATTTAAAACCCATATCCCGTTTACTTGATACTGTTTTGATCGAAATACCCGGTAAGCACTTTAGAATAAAGTTAATGATGTCGGATTTTTCATGGTAAGAAGCGACCACTTGGATCTCATTTTTACGTATTAACCGCCATAACTCAAAAATAAGCTTGAACATAGCCATACTTCGCACCCCCTCTATGGGGCGACTATGCAGACAAATATTACTATTATTTTGAAATACCCCATCTTTTAACATGGGGTTACCAGAAGGGATAAGTTGAACGGCGTCTATTTTAAATCCAGAGGATACTGATTTAAAAAAATTAAATAGGTGGCGCTCACTTCCACCGGGCTGACCCACATAGGTATCGGTAATAATTAGTAATTTGCATTGAGTTTCCATACACGTTCTTCAAAATTCCATTTAAGACATGCCAAAAACCATTCCATATCATTAGTTTTACGTATCACTAATGTAGTTTTTAACTTTTTATTATTTGTGCCGCGATTCTACTCAGTCATATTTATTTATCAAGAAAATATGCTATATAGCTTACACTAAGCCAGACACTCTGCGCCATCGCACACAATAAAAGCAGCACTAAAGAACCACTCCAAATACATTTAAAGTGTAGCCCTACACATATTTAAGCATAATATAAGCCATTATTCGTATTCACAGCGTGCTTGTACCATCGATAATAGCCGCAATTATTTCCATCAAACACACTTAATTAAATTCAACTGATATCAGGGCACCTTTCTTCGTGGATAAAAACACCAGCGAACTCATTAGAGCGCTAAGACTTATCATGGTAATGGGCCTTGTATTGGTTCACTTTGGTCGTTTTCCGGGTGAGGAGCTCTCTCCTTTTTCTGGAGTGGTAGACGCTACCTACTTTTACTCAGCATCTGTTAATAGCTTTTTCACGTATTTCTTTTTATCTGCAGTACCCGTTCTAAGTATGATCTCTGGCTACTTATTGTGCTACCAAGGTAAGCCAAAGTTTGCCAAGGTTTTTCAGCGTAAATTAATTACCCTTATTTACCCAGCCCTTACTTGGACTTCTTTTTGGTTCTTGTTTGCCTTTACTCTGTATTTAGCCAGTGATTTTTCTAGTAAAATTGATTTTTATCAAGATGTTTTTAATGACTTATCAATCCTAGATTTCTTTAACAATATAATTGGTATCACTCATAGCCCATTGGCAATACAATTTTGGTTTATTCATGACTTAGTCTTATCAATATTACTAGCGCCAATATTATATCCATTGCTTAAACGTTTCTCCGCATACCCTATTATCGCTCTATTGGTATTATGGTTAATAGAATGGCAACCTCCAGGTTTTTTTAATCTGAAAGTACTCAGCTTTTTTACTGTGGGCTTGTATTTTGCAATTAAAGGCATCCGCTTTACACTGCCTAACGGTAGTTCTTGGTGGGACATCAGCATACCAGTATGCGTGGCATTAACTTTATTGCGTATATATTTACCTGCCTACAATGACGGGGTCATGCCCTATGAAACGTTTATTGAATTACTGCTTAGAGTGACAGGAAGTATTGGTATTATCATGCTTACCCTAAAGTTACGCCTATACCTTCCAAAAGCTTACACATGGTGCGCAAACCATTCAGGTTACGCTTTCTTTTTACACGCTGCTCATTATCCATTGGTTATTTACGTTAAAAAAGCTCTGCACATGACTGGATTATTTCAGGGAGCTGCAGGGCAAACAGCCTTATGGGCGCTCACATTCTTACTTACCATTAGTATTATCATTGTGCTTGCGGAATGTATCCATAAGTACATACCCAGTATGTACCGATTTTTAAATGGCCAGAGATCCATCTAATGACACCTAGGCAGCAATGGAAAACCCTAGACTTTAATAGTCATCAAGATTCTATTAAGGCTATTTTAGATTCCATTGTTGACACTTACCCAAGCACCCCTGCCAATAATCGATGGGAATATTTATTCCCTCTGATCAATCTATTTTATAGCGAATCAAACGTCGTTTTTTATACTCTATACAATGATTATAAACCGAGATTATGCTTACCAATAATACACAGTAAGCAGAGTAAGTTCTTTTTATCCTGGAGTGAAATAGGCTTCCCATTTCATAAGCACATTAATTTGGTTTCACTTAATGGTGCGCTTAGTCGAAATGAATTAGATACATTATCAAATAAAATCACACAAGATGGCTTCAAGTGGAGTCGTTTTTCGATCCGTAACATCCTTAATTATACGGCTTGTAGTGATACTCTAAATGAGAGTTATTCTGGTGATGTGGCCTGGTTTAACACCACAACCAGTTCAGGCATAGCAGAGATTGTATCTAAAAAACATTTGCGTAATATAAGAAGACTAGAGAAAAAAATAACCCCTATTACAGGTGAGCTTAGTTTTGGCAGCAACCAAGATGGCTTAGACACTGCATTACACTTATTTAGTGAATTAGAATTTACTGGCTGGAAAGGTCAAGCTGGCGTGGCTATCAAAGGCTGCAATAAACTAACTAAGATGTATCAAGATATGGCCCGTAATTTTGGTCCAGAATCTGTTAAGATTTACAATATCCGATCAAATCATCATTTATTGGCTTCTGCCCTTGGATTCAAACTAGGGGGTACCTTATATATACATAAGGTTTCGTTTAACCCTGAATATTCAGACTTTGCCCCTGGCAATATACTGTTATTAAAAATTCTCGAAGAATCTATCGCGTCTGAAACAGTCTCTATTGTAAATTTAGTCACCTACCCAACCTGGGCCCAGAGATGGCATCCTAATAAAGCCCATACTCATGATATTATAATTTACAATAAAACCGTTAAAGGTCAGTTTCTTAAATTATTGATTACTTCATGGCGAAAGGTAAAACCATTAGTTAAAAAACTAATTTCAAAAACATAAAAAATTTCTATAGTGAATAATAAATATTTTTTGGGTAGAAACGGTAACTTAATTTTGGATAAATACTACCTGAAAAATAGTACACTCTAAAACCTAAAATACACACCATGCTTAATAACCCCAGCTCATTAAATCCATTTTTTTTATGAGACTTAATAGACGCCTTATTATCTGGGCTAATTTCACAATACATATTAGCATCATGATTAAAGTTTAAGCTACTTGCCCATGCACTTAAAAGTTCCGCAAGCTTTCCCTGCCCCCTATATTCTGTATTAACATACACATCACGCCACCAATAATTTAACGTATTGACTGGAAATATATAAGCAGTATCTGAGTAGGCTTGTATTCTATTATTGCTGATCCAAACATATGCTGCAATTACATCTTCATCCATTATGACCCAGCAAGTTTCATTTCTTTTGATAGCTGACTCTATAGATTTAAGGCTTTGTCCATTGATATCGATTAATATACTTGCTTTGCTAGATGCCAGCATACAGGCTTGTGGATGCGCATTATATTTAGTATCGACTGGCGCTAATTCTAATAATATTCGGCGATCCCAAGAAAGGAAATAGTTGCCAGATGGGAATATTTTTTTAACCAGTGTATGCATAACAGCTAGTAGACCAGCCGACTTGAAAATCATTAGAATTGTACTGATTTTTTTTATAATCATTAAATGCTCACCTAAAACCAACTATTTATTCTGTCTAACCAGGATTTTATTTCTCTTAAAAGTAATATTATCGCCATGTAGAAAACTTGTTTATTTATAGCTCCAACTACGAGCAAAGGTAAAACTAACTTTAACTTGAAAAATCTTTAGGCTGCTCTTCTTCTAAACGCCGACTTTCTATCACCGAGACCAGAGCAACAAAGGTCCAAAAGCAAGTACTAATAGGGTAGTGAGAAAAACGATCGCCAAACATATTACCGAGTATCAAAGCAAATATAGCCCCAGACAGGCCTAATATTAGCCCGTTGTGCATAGGGTCATTACCTTGCCCATATAAATTTCGTTTTGTTAAATTCCAGCACATTCGCAGTAAAATAAGCAATATTACAAAGCCCACCACACCTCGCTCTACTATCGCTTTAACAAAATAATTATGAGTGTCCATTTCATGAGGATTAATACGCTTATCTCGCACCGTATGATAACCAAAACCAAGGATTGGCCGTGTAGTCCACTTTTCTAATGCTACAGCCCAAAATACAAACCTTGAATCCGCGCTTGCATCTCGCTCGCCTTCCTCTGCATCAATACTTGAAAACCGCTCAGTTACCGAACTAGGTAAGCTAACAGAAATAATAATACATACTAATATAATAGGAACAATTAATTTTTTAATACTTTTGTATTTACTAAGTATCACCATTACACCCAAAATAAACGCTACATATCCACCTCTAGAGTATGAATAAATAACGCATAAGGATGAGCATGACAAACACACAACAAATATATATCTCCATTTTTTTATATGCCAACAGCTAATCAACAAACCTAAACTAATTAAAGCCAGTGTTACTGAAAAAGCACCCATTTCATTAGCACCTAAATCTGAAAAAGTTCCGGCTATCCTTAAGTCATCCGAGTAATGCCAAGATGATACAGATCGGTATTGCGTGTACACCACTTTAAAACAATAAGGTAATGAGAATAATGTGGCCATGAGTATACGCCGCCACTGAATATCATCTACCGCACTTTTTTGAATTATAAATACTAAAAAAATAGGGATTAACTGGTCTTTCATAGACTTCCATAAGCCATTAGAATCATCCCCTAAAAATTGGTAACCCATAAATAAAGCCAAAATACTGCTAAAAACGTAAAACACTAAAAATCCATTAATGGAAGGCTTTACCTTTAATGGCTTACCATTCATAAAAGCATGGGAAAAAGCCAACAAAAACAATAAATTTACAATATTTAAGCCACCACCTAAATTGGGGATGTACTGCAATTGAATATTCCGCAAAGGCATGATGAAAATAAGCAGTAATAATGGCCAGTTGGTTTTACTTGTAGCTCCTTTTATAGTGAGTGTATCGGCTATTTTTGATACTGCATTGGTGACACTATGTGCGGATGTATTCATGTATCTTTGCTGCCGCTTTTATTAATACTTTGTTGATATATATCGGCTAGCACTTGGGCTTGGTTTTGCACGCTGAGGTGTTTTTTGCTATAAGCCTGTGCATTGCGACTGCATTGCTGATATAGGGTTTCATCTTCCATTAAGGTATTAATTGATTGCACTAGGCTTTTTTTATTATTTGCCAATAAACCCGATTGAGACTGTGTTAAAAGGTGTGGAATCTCACCTACAGAGGTACTAACGGTCGGCAAGCCAATTGCCATAGCCTCTAACAGGCACATGGGCATCCCTTCGGTTGTAGAGGTTATAAGCAACAAATCTGATTTTTCAAGCCAGCCTTGCACATTATTACTAAAACCAATTAGCTGAATATTTTTTTGTAGGTTATATTTTTCTACTTGGCTTTTAATAGCTTGGTAATTTGGTCCGTCACCCAATAAAAGCAACTGTACTGGTTTAATTTTTTTACTTATTATTAGCTCATTCAATACGTCTATCGCTAGGCTATGGTTTTTTTCGGGGGTAAATCTAGCCACCATAATAATGGTAAACCCCTCGCCCATTGAGTGGTACTCGGGATTTGTTCTATCTGTTGCTTCAAATGGCAATACCGTGCCGTTATTGACCTGTATTACTTTATTTTTAAAAAAACGGTTATCCAACAAAATATTTTTTTGATTTTGACTCACGGTGATAATTTGATTGGCCCTAACCATACAAATACGCTCAATAACGGCATATATGCGTTCTGCCCTGGTATTGCCCAGTGCACCATGTATATGGTGTATTATTTTTTTACTACTTAATAGCGTGGCGAATACAACAAACAATAAGGATTTATAATCGTGTGTGTGCACTACGCTTATTTTTTTATATTTCATTACACTGTGTAAGTGCTTAATAGCGTTAAAGTCTAAACGCTTTTTAGATATTATGGAGTCATGCGCTAAATCATGTTTATTTAATAGTTTTGCGAAAGTTTGACTTTCTTCATTTGGCCCTTCAATGATAGCCACAGACGCATTAACTTGTATGTGTGAGATCGCGCTCTTAAAGGCACCCATCAAATTTAGAATGACTTTTTCGGCGCCGTACATGCCAATCGTAGAACGAACATGGAGGACATTTATGGCTACAGGTCTCTTTATTTTTCCTATCGCTGCCTGCTTCATAACTACTTCCAAGACTGCTTATTTGAAGAGAATATATATTGAAAAAATCCCAATAAGTTAAACCAATTTAACGCCACAAATGATCCGCCGATTCTTAACAGAGGTATATTATTTAATTTAGGAAACAACAAACTTAATGGGTATATAGCTACACCACAAACTAGTGCTAGGCTAAAGCCCCCCCATAATAGTGAGCCTTCTAAATGCAAACTTACGGATATGCCTAGTGCCCCTATCGCAAAAAATGGTGCTGTTAAGCGCGATACTTTATGGCTTATATATTGAAACCATAACGGGTGTGACGCTGGCAGGCACCAGCCTAAATGACGAAACAACAGCTGGTAATTACCTTTGAGTGTGCGTGTTTTACGTTGTTTTTCTCTTGCCATATCATTACTGGGAATATCCCATGCTACGGCTCGGTCATCATAGCCTACCCAGTAGCCTTGTTTTGCAGCATTCATGGGGATAAGTACATCATCTAGTATAGTGTCGTTTGCAATGGGCTCAAAAAGCTCGCGACGCAGCATATAGATAGCACCGGATACACCGGGTACTCCCGCTACAATGGACTCTGTTTGACGAATGAATTTTTCGTATTTTTGATAGGCATCCATTCCAGATTCAGTTGTATTTTTTAAGCTTGTTTCACTGACTATTTTTTCATTGCGAAACTTCAGCTCACCACTCACAGCACCTACTTTACTATTGGGGTAGAACCACGATGCCAGGTTACTCATTGCGGTTTTATTAATTTCCTGCCTTGCATCCACTAACATGACCAATTCGGTATTAATTTTTTTCATGCCTTGATTCAAGCCATAGGCTTTACCCGATCTTATTTTATTCTTAATTAGAGTAATACTATGCTCTGGATTACGGCTTTGATATTTCTCCACGATACTGGTTGTTTTGTCATCACTGGCATCGTCTACAATGACCAGCCTTATCTTGTCTTTCTCATAATAAAATTTAAATATGTTTTCAATTTTTCCTCCTATGTACGCTTCTTCATTACAGGCGACAAGCAATACGGAAATTTCTTTTTTGTAATCGCATTGCAACCTGCTATTAATTCCTGATACTGATGATTTATTGGATATGTTCAGCCATATTTTTAATAATATTGGGTAGCCTGCGAAGGTGTAAAAAATCATAATTATAAAAAATAATAAAAGAGATATCATGGCTATTTATTCCCTTTATCAACGGAGGTTTCATCCAGTAACCGTGATCTTAAAATGTCGTAATGACCATTCCCCAACACTTTTTTTGCCAAACCGGTCAGTTGATATTTAAGCATTTGTTTGTATAAAAAAGGGCTCATTGAATTTTGACAGCTAAGTAAATCGCCTACTGAAGTTTGGCTTAATACAGGAATGCGTGCAGATAAATACCCTTGATTCCATCTTCCGGGTTTAGAGATGGATATGTGTTGATAGCCGATTTTTTTACAAATATTAATGGTGTCTTGATTATAACGACCACCGGGAGGGGCTAAGATTGTAACCTCCGATCCGAGTTCATCTTCTATTCGTTTTTTACTAGAAGTTAATTGATAAAGCTGTTGTTCATAGTTTAAATCAGATAGATACACATGATCTAAAGAGTGTGACTGTATACTCATACCAAGCTGATTAATTTCACGTAATTGATGCCAGCTCATGAAATTTTTCTTACCAACTACGTTAGCATTAATAAAAAAATCGGCACTTCCGTTAATGATTTCTTTAATGCTTATAGCCGCTTGATAGTTACTGATATGACCATCATCAAAGGTTATTACGACCCTGGTATTTTGGCCTTTTCCAGATAGCACATGTTGCAAAGAGGTGGCGCTACCGCAGTCTTTTAAAAATTTTTCAAAGTTTTTTAGACTGTAGCTGTAATGCAGATCACAACCGCTAAGATCCTCTTTAGAACCAATTGCATGAAACATATAGATACATTTAGAATCACCCATAATTTTTCTAGCCTACTTGGCAGACCTCAATCCTAGGAAACCGCCTTCTTTCGTGCTTTTTTTAGGGCCTTTTTTCTTACCGACAGGCTCTGCTCCTCCTAAATGCTCGCACAGAGCTTCCAGCGCAGTGGCTATTCGATCTAAACTGGTATTATTCAATCCTTCTGAGCTAGGTGATGAAGTCCTTATTTTTGATGCTTGCTGCTCACCATCGTGAGGAATCATCATTAGATCTTGCGCTATACTTTCAATATCTTCTATATCTGGTTTTATTTTATTATCAGAAAAAGCACAGATTAATAAAGCGTCACAAATTTTATTTATCAGCCTTGGTATTCCATTTGATAACTTAAAGATCGCTTCAATTAGTGTTTCATTAAATAACTCATGATTCGGTAAACCACACAATTCTAATCGGAAATTTATATAAAGCTTAACTTCTGTTAAATCAAGGCCTGTTAAATGGTAGTGCAACTTAACCCTTTGTTTCATTTGCTCTGATTCGTTTATTGTATTCACAAATTCAGGTTGCCCTAACATAATCACTCTTAACATACTGCCTGAAGGCCCCTCTAAGCCAGCTAGCATCCTAATATCTTCTAAGTTTGATGGTGAAAGGTTTTGCGCCTCGTCGATGATTAATACACATGGGATACCACTGCTCGTTATTTCTTTAAAATAATCAGTCAATGCATAAATAAGGGACACCTTATCATCTATAGATATCCGTATATTGGCTTGCTTGGCCATGAAACTTAACAATTCATTATTGCTTAAATTTGTGAATGGTAAATGAAAGCATACTGCCTTACCTTTTATTTTACGTAGCAGGCGCTTTATTAGCGTGGATTTACCCGCACCAATTTCCCCTGTCACTATTACAAAGCCATCTGGCTGCCATGCCGCGTAGTCCATATATACAAATGCTTTTGCGTGTTTTTTACTTAGATATAAAAGACTGTCGTCGGGGGCTATTTGAAACGGCGATCTTGTTAATCCAAAATGTTCTAAATACACTTTTTATTCCCTTGCTAACAGGTTAGCGGCCAACTAGTGCTGGCTTTCCATCGTAATTAAGCTGAAAATTGATACTGGTGAAGCTCTCTCCGGTATCTTGAATTGTTTGCCTTAACGATAGCAATCCGTTCCAATTTTTTTTAAGCGGATATTTAATGCCTAACATCCTGCTAACCCAGTTATTGAGTACTTGCTGACTTTTTCTGTATTGGTATTCTACCGAACAAGAAGGACATATCTTACTGCCTAATAAATAACTGGCAGACATTGATCGCTCTAATTCCTCTGTATTACCAGTGCTATTACTGTCGCCATCAATATTTGAATCGCTTTGACCAACTTCATAGATAGTCTTTTTAAGATCGGCATTAAACGAAATACGTGAAAATTGTCTACTATAGGACACTGAATGTATGTTTATACTTGTTTCTAGCGAAGAATCGACACCGCTATTATCAGTAGTTTCGACAATGTCTTGAAAGCTTCTATTACGTTTTTGGCTTCTTATACTAATGCGGCTGATACTACTTGGGTGATACGCTAGCTCTATGCCATATAAAAGTTCCACTTGCTCATTCATAATAGTTTGACCAAGGCTTATTCTTAAATCAGTACTAGATCCTGTGGAGTTGTACTCCAACTCATAAGAGTCTCGACAGGTATCTCCTATCAAATCCGATTTATAATCCCAGCACTCTTGTTCGACTTTAGCATCTAATAACACCACCTCGCTAAAACGCTTTGTTAACTGCATATCCCAAGTCACATTGGAAGCATATTGATTATTTACAAATTGCAGCCCTTGAATAACATTTAAGCCGAGCGATATATCCTGCCGGATATTTTTGTTAAATGCAGGCCCTGTAAAACTGCTCCAGTTGTAGCGTCGCTTACCCTGCGCATCCAGCTCGCCAGATTGCCGATAATCAGCCCCGGTACTCCAAACTATATAAGGTGTGGGGGTTTTGACCTCATGATCAAATCCAGAACTAATCGCGCTGGTATTATATAAATACTGATGTCCAGCGGTGGTAGATGGCCTATTTTCTGCGTCTGAATAATCATAATTTAATGTTACCGACCATATTTGCATGTAAGAATCGCTTTGCAGGCCGTAATCTATGGCTACGCCTTTATAAATCTCTTTATTATCGGCACTTAGTCCAGCTGATAGACTCCCTTGACCTGTTATGGATGCATTGCATATTGATATATCAAGAAGAATAATCATCATCAATGATTTTTTTATAGCATTACAAACCCTTGTAATTATACCGCCCATATTAAACATATTCAGTACTAAGCAATATGATCATTAATAACCAAGCCTGACAATTTATCTTTTGGAATCAATCTAGAGATCGTCTCTAATTTATGAGCACTTACTTTTCCAAGTGGTGCCACCAAAATGACTTGGTCGCACATGTCCAATAATATCCTAGCATTGGCCGATGGTAATAGAGCCGAAGAGTCTAAAAAAATACTGCGATCTTGATAGCGGCTTTTAAGCCCCATCAACAATGATTTAAACCTTGGATGAGTAAAAAATTCTTCATTTTCAGACTGGATCAAACCGGAAGTAATACACCGGTACCGAGATATCCCTACTGCTTCAATAATATCGGATTCACATAAATTTTTATCGAAAATATAATCCAACAGCCCTTTTTTATCGGTTAAATCAAAGGTCTCGGATACACTTGGGTTGTCAATATTACAATCTATCAATAATGAAGAACGTGAGCCATCAAACGCGGTTACCGCCGCAAGATTTCTGGCAAAAAAGCTGGTGCCACTATTTTCTTCAACAGATGCCACCATAATTAAATTTTTTGATTTGTGTTTATTTAAAGCGGTTCGAATATCTCGTAATTGATTTACAAGTTTATCTTGATCAGAGCCTTGAAAAATTATTTTCTTTTGAATAAGTTCATCTTCAGTTAAATAGACAGCGTCTTCCATTTTGGAAATTTCTTCCATGGATTTACCTGGATCATAACTGCTGTACATGTTGTTCGTGCTAATATCATCTGACATGGTTAGAGATATTGCTCTTTCTAATTTATTCATGGTCTACCCTATGAGAAAAACTTAAGCCAAGCTACATAACCGTAAATAATAGCAACACATAGACCAGCCATAGCGGTAATGGCTGACCATTTATATAGTTCTTTTCGTGTAGCGGGGTTTTGATAGGTTGACACATGACCCAAAACTGGCGCTTGTATAATATTTTGAAATTGCTGCTTTGCACGAACATTCCCATCAAACATGACGATTACATACATTAAGCCGAAAGGTACTATTAGACCCAAGATCAAACCTAATATTGCAAAGTGCATTAAGCGAATACCTTTTGGACGACTTGGCACCACTGCACGCTCTTGGATTTTTAACGTAAGCCCTTGATTAGCAATATCAATATTCATAGATACCCTAGCCGTTTCACGCTGACGTAATAGTTTCTGATATAAGTCTTTATTGACATTATAATCTCGTGTGAGTTGAGCCATTTGAGCATCTACAGAATTAATTTGTATGGCCCGAGCTTTTTCATCAATTAATAGATTTTTTGTAGCCTTTAGACGGGTTTTTAACGAGGCTAGCTGAGTGCTTTGTTTGGAGAATTCACTTCTTAGCTCTTGAAATAGTGGATTTAATGCTCCCGTTACAATCAATTTCTTTTTATCTGTTTTATTCACCTGCAGCATTTGCTTTCTAAGTTCAGATATTTGATCTTTTAAGATAACTATATCGGGATAACTGCCCAGATAAGTCATTCTTAATGTGTCTAATTGCCCTTGCAGTATAGTAATGCGCTTTTGAATTTGTCCTTCTTGGGTCAGATGGGCAGATACCTCGGCCTCACCTGAGAGTTGTGCCTGTATATTTTTCAGTTTTATATTAATTTCTGCTATCTCTAATTGTGTTTCTTCTATAGAGCGCTGTAATTCTAATATACGTGAATTCACTGTACCTGAGCTACCCGGTGCAGCCCCTAGATTGGCAGAGCGGAAATCTTTTAGAGATCCCTCAGATTGTTTCAATTTGTTATGATAATCACTGGCCTGACTGGAAATAAATTTATAAGCCGCCTCGCTTTCCCTGCGCTTATCTTTAATGCTTTCATCAATGAATAAGTTCGTAAAAAATTCAGCGTATTTCTGTGCTTCTGTGGGATTTTTACTTTGATATTTAATATTAATTAAATTTTTACCTACCGAACTTACCTTGGTTTTATATTTAATGGCTTCCCACTTACGATCTATCTCAGCATCATCTAATCCTTGTACTTCATCACCTAAAAATTCTATTGCCCTGGTTTTTGCATACTGTCCTGTAAGTAACTGCCAAGCATTTTTAGCATGGTCTTTTACACCCGTTGCAATGGCGGTACCTTCCATAAGAGGTGTAAGTATATTTTGCTCATCGACCAGTATGGTGGCGCTTGATACATATTTTTTTGGCCAGATCGAGCCTATTGATAACAATGATATTGAAACCACCATAAATAGAATTATGGATAGTTTTCTCATACGCCAAAGTTCTATTGCTGAAAACTTTATTAAATCTACTTGTGATATCTGCATAATAAAGTCCTAGAATAACCGCTCAGGTACAGAGATAATGTCGCCTGGCATTAATTCGTAATTGGTTTCAAGCTCGCCAGAATTTAAAATATCTTTTAAATATATATTGTAGTTGGCTGTCGTTATATTGGTTTTACGATAAAGTTTTCCGCCATTTGAAGAGGCGAATTCATTTAAGCCACCCGCTTGCAATACAGCATCTAATACAGTCATTCCTTGACGATATGGTAAAGAAACTGGAGAGCGTACGGCCCCCGTCACACGTACACGTGATACAAATTCATGACTATTTAACTGCGTTAAAATTACAGTCACTTGAGGGGTACGAATAAATTCTTTCAATTTTTTCTTAATGGATTTTGCCACCTCCATAGGAACGCGGCCTCCGGCTTTTACGTCTCCTATTAATGGCACAGTAATTTTTCCATCTGGACGAACAGGCACGGTGACTGACAGCTCTGGGTTTTTCCATACATTTACTTGCAGAACATCGTCGACACCAATATAGAATATATTGGCATTAGACAATACTTTATGACTATTGCTTACCATCATCCCTTGCTGAATAACGTCTTGACTAGAGCAAGCTGCTAACATTCCAGCACTTATGCCTAACAGCATGATAATTATATTTTTTTTCATCTTCATTCCTTTAAATTTTTCCCTTGATGGCATACCAAACAATGGCTATATATTCCCTAACAGCTGCTTTTAGCTTCCATGGGTACGTGTAGAATTTTTGTTCCTCATGTGGATTTTTAATGATTACAGGGCATACAGTAATACCCATTTTTTTTGCCACATAAAAGGCTCGGTACATATGCCAATCTGATGTGTATAACCAGTAGTCCATTTTTTTATCTAGCAGAGGCAATAATTCGGTAAAATTCCCAACTGTGGATCTCGAACCTTTTCCTGTTTGTATATCAATTTTTTTGATTGTATTTTTATTAAGACGTTTTCCAATTTCTATTTTTAAGCGTAAGCCTTCGTTTAAGTTACCTGAAACATAGCCTCCAGGAATAATTACCTTCGAAATTTTTCCTTGCTTAATATCCTCAGTAATTGCGTTAACTCGGACCTCGCTCCATTGTGTCATGACCCTGGAACCATCTCTCAGCCACACCACTCCGCCTGGCAACAATATGGCAGTTTTACTTTGTATACTGCCGCACTTTAAACCCCATACTCCCGTTATTTTTGCAACGGAATCCATCCAAATTTCTGAACCTTTAGGCGTTATACTCAAAGAAAATATAACTAAAATGACTATTAATATACCCGTCATCTTTTTCCACTTTAAATAATAAAGGACCACTGTTACGATCAAAACTAATAGAAGCCAGGTAAGCGGGTAGCTCATGACAATATTCAAACGCCACACAATTTATTATCGAGCACCTTTACCCATAATTACAATTTCAATGGTCTGAAGTAGAATAAAAAAATCCATTATCACATTATTATTTTTCACATAATAAAGATCGTATTGTAATTTTTCATAAGCATCTCTTTCAGTAGCTCCGTATGGGTATTTAAGCTGTGCCCAACCGGCTAATCCTGGCTTCACAGTATGGCGTTTCTTGTAATACGGTATTTTAGTCGCTAGGTCCTCTACAAATTCTGGCCTCTCTGGTCTAGGGCCAACCAATCTCATATCCCCTTTAAGAATATTAAGAATTTGAGGTAGCTCATCGATACGGGTTTTACGTATGAATTTACCAACGAGCGTAATACGATCATCGTTCTTACTTGCCCATACTGCTTTCCCATCTTTTTCAGCATTCATACTCATACTTCTAAACTTCATTAGAGTGAACGTTTTCCCATCAAGCCCTACTCTTTCCTGACGATATAGAACGGGATGCTTAAATGCTGATTCGGCTGATATTAAGAATGCAGTAATTACCAATATGGGAGACATGATTAAGAATATGATTAAGCTTGTAATAATATCGAAAAGACGTGCAGTGATAACGGTTGAGATATTTCGTTGAAAACCACTACTAAATATCATCCAACTAGGTCTTAGCAATTCAAGATTAACCTTCCCTTGTTCCTGCTATAAAAAACACACTGGATCAATTATCTTAATTCCAGACAACTTACATTTTAGTAGCTCTTCATCTGGATAATATTTTCTTCGATCTTCAATTGCCAATATTATTTCATCAACATTATTGTCTATTGAGTACTGATATATCTCATCATTTGGAACATTAATCACTCTATCTGGCGGGACCGCTGTCTTTTCTTCTTGAACAGGAATATAACCACACAATCTATAGCTAACCCCATCTTTTGACCCGCCCTTTTCACTGATCAGTGTTGACGCTCTATTTCCTGCACCTACAACCAATACATTTCGCTTCATAGTGTTTTGATCTACGAAGTGAAGGAAGATTGCTCTGATCACTATTATTCCGATAAAAGACAATACGATAGATATTAAGTGGAAGCCTCGTCCCATATATATACTTGGCATCACATAATACAAAATCATCAAGGCAATCGAGCCTATTATCAAAGACACTAAGCATCTTAATATTGTTTCTGTGAAATAACTTGGAGAGAAATGTTGTTGGCTTTGGTAATGACCAAGAGCAGTCATGGAGAGCATCATTACGATAGCATATATCGAAGCGACTAGACCAATGCTACCGCCGTCATAATTAATGATGATATTCGTATAATCAAATTTCGTTTCTTGGAACCGAACCAGTGCCGCACTATAGACTGAGACTAAAAATACAATGGCTTCTATTAAGGCCAAAAATAGAAATGGAATCCGCAGATGATTACTAAATACTTTGATCGTTGCCACAATCTTCTTCCCTGAATTTTATGATTTCAACGTTTTCGACCCAGAAACCAATGCTTTCTCATTAGGTTTTTAGGTCTTATTATTTTTCAAATACTTATTTGCTTATTTGTGAAGCGCATTCTATATATGAATGTTTTTTTTTCAAGAAGATATCCTTTATGATGTACCACAAATTAGATGGCTACTGCCAAAAAACCATACTATGACTAATACTTTAATATTAGTTTCTTAGTTTTATATCACGGATGAAATCATGATTGATCGCAAAATTTCTGTAATCGGCCTAGGCTACGTAGGGCTTCCGGTAGCAGTTGCCTTTGGTAACAGCCACCCAGTAGTTGGCTTTGACATAAATACAAAAAGAATTTCAGAATTACAAAAAAATGACGACAAAACTTTAGAAGTTACATCTCAAGAATTGGAAAGTACTAATATTGAGTTTACATCTAATGCTAAAGACTTAGTCAAAGCTGATTTTCATATTATCGCAGTTCCTACTCCAATCAATGATGCGAACCAACCGGATTTATCACCTCTCATTGGTGCATCTAAAAGTATTGGTAGCGTATTAAAGAAAGGCGACATCGTTGTCTATGAGTCAACCGTATACCCAGGAGCAACAGAAGAAGATTGCGTTCCTGTTCTTGAAGAGGTCAGTGGTCTCGTATGTGGCGTTGACTTTTTTGTGGGTTACTCACCTGAAAGAATTAATCCTGGTGATAAAGAACATGTATTTACCAAGATCACAAAGGTAGTTTCAGGGCAAACACCAGAAGTGTTAAATATTGTTGCAGATGTATATTCAAGTGTTGTTACGGCTGGTGTTCACCGAGCTCCAACCATTAAAGTTGCTGAAGCCGCTAAAGTGATAGAAAACACCCAGCGCGACTTAAACATCGCATTGATGAATGAGCTGGCTGTTATCTTTGAAAGAATGGGTATCGATACCGTAGACGTACTTGAAGCTGCTGGCACAAAATGGAATTTCCTTCCTTTCCGTCCTGGCTTGGTTGGCGGCCACTGCATTGGCGTTGATCCATATTACTTAACTCACAAAGCTCAAAAGCTTGGCTACCATCCAGAAGTCATTTCTGCTGGACGCCGTATAAATGATTCCATGCCAGCCCATGTAGTTGAGCAAACTGTCAAAAGAATGATCCAAGCAGGTAGCCCAGTTAAAAGAAGCCGCGTGGGTATTCTTGGTTTGACCTTCAAAGAAGATTGCCCAGATTTACGAAACTCTAAAGTTGGCGATGTTGTTAAAGAGTTCAAATCATATGGGGTTGATGTACTTGTTCATGACCCTATGGCTGACATGGCTGAAGCGCAAAAATACTATGACGTTGGCCTATGTAACTGGAACGACCTTATTGACTTAGATGCCATTGTTTTATGTGTAGGGCACAAAGAGTATAAAACCTTAACTGTTGAAGATTACAGAAAGATGATGAATCCAGGTGCCGTTCTAATGGATGTTAAAGCAGCCTGTGATGTTAATGCATTCAAGCAAGCCGGCATAAATCTGTGGCGCTTATAAGGAATTATAATGACTGATTATACAGATCTGAAAACCAAACTTCTTAGAGAAAATCATAGCTGGTGTATTACAGGAGTCGCGGGCTTCATTGGCTCTAATCTTTTAGAGACTCTATTAAAATTAAACCAAAATGTAACTGGCTTAGATAACTTTTCAACGGGTTACCAAAAGAACCTAGATGAAGTGAAATCTAAAGTAAGTGCTCAGCAATGGCAAAATTTTAACTTTATCGAAGGTGACATTAGAAACCTGGATGACTGCCATACTGCAGTTAAAGGTGTTGAATATGTTCTTCACCAAGCAGCGCTTGGCTCTGTACCACGTTCACTCGCCGACCCTATTTTAACTAATGCGGTGAATGTTTCTGGCCAATTAAATATGCTGGTGGCAGCGCGCGATGCCAATGTTAAGAACTTTGTATACGCAGCATCAAGTTCAACTTATGGCGATCACCCTGGTTTACCAAAAGTAGAAGATACTATTGGCTCCCCGCTATCCCCTTATGCCGTCACTAAGTATGTAAACGAACTTTACGGCTCGGTATTTGAAACCGCCTACAACTTTAAATCCACTGGCTTACGCTACTTTAATGTATTCGGCCCGCGCCAAGACCCTCAGGGTGCTTATGCAGCGGTTATTCCGTTGTGGACAGCAGCCATCATTGCAGGCGACACTCTTTTTATTAATGGCGACGGTGAAACAAGCCGTGATTTCTGCTTTGTTGATAATGCCGTACAAGCGAATATATTAGCAGCCGTCGCACAAGATGACGCTGCAGGCCAAGTTTATAATGTGGCCTGCAATGTACGCACTTCGCTTAATCAATTGAAAGACATGATTCACTTAAGCTTACAGAAATTCGACAATGAGGTTCAGGCACCTGAAGTAACATACCGTGAATTTCGTGCTGGTGATGTTAGGCATTCACAAGCCGATATTGCAAAAGCTAAGAAGCTTCTAGGCTTTGAACCTAGCCATCAAATACAGCAAGGCATAGATGAAGCCATGCCATGGTATCTGGATAGCTTAAAAGAAGAACAAGCCGAGCTAGCTTAGATCACAGTCACTTTCTAAGTATTTGCTTTAAAAGCAATTTTTACTGGTGACGAGACTCACTTAAGATATAATGCCGCTAAGCAATCAATGCCTAGCGGCATTTTTCGTTGTGTTCCGCCCTTAGCTCAGCTGGATAGAGTACCGCCCTCCGAAGGCGGGGGTCACAGGTTCGACTCCTGTAGGGCGGACCATTTTACACCTTTCAAAATATTAGCGCTTTTTAAAGCATCACCCAGTCTCTAAAAGTACACTCCATAGCTTGCGTATATCATGAGCGGCGCGCCCCCAAATTCAGATTCCATAAGCAAAGCATCCGCCGTACCTGAAAGCTCATTCCCTAGCCCTTGGCTCATACCAAATTGACTGTATTGGTTTTCTGACCAACTTTTTTCAGCCGTCACGCTTAGCAATGAAGAGTCATCTGCAACATTCCACACGACGGATGCGCCAACAGTCACTAGTGGGCCTGCTGTTACGCTTAAAGATGGCATTAGGTAGTGTTTGCCCAAAAGATACACACCGAATCTATCATAGGGCTCGGTTTGCGCATTCACCAAGTATGCATGAGCGTCAGAAGAGCCTGCACCGTTATAGTGATATTCAATCATCGTGAACACATGTTCGTTAAATGCGTATTCAATCCCTAATGATGTCCGCCAATAGCTCCCAAGCCTAGAATCCAAATAAGCGGTTTCAAGCCACGACCCTAGCTCTCCAATAGCCCGCTGCAGACCCGCTGAAAATAAGTAGCTATTCTGTTGCTGAATGATCATAAAATCTAAGTCATGGCCATTCACTGAATAATGCGTACGCATAAATGCAGCATTATTTTCAGAGTTCATATTTCGGCCGGCAATCAAACCAGCATCCACGTATACAAAGTCAGTTACATAATGCTGATAGCGGATAGCATCGATGCCGAACCTGTATTCGGTATTCAATGCCTGCAAATCATAAGGAATAAATACATCTGAAGGGTTCACCATTCTGGCGCTACCAAACGCAAGGGCTTGACGACCTATAGTTAGATCGCCATCTTGCAGGTGGTATTGGATATTCAGTCTATCTAGGTTCTGATAAGTGCTGAGGTCGTCATCAGATAACACTGTTTCCGGTAAGTCATCTATCCGATAGTGCTCTTTTTTACTTATATACACATTTCCGGATAATGCTGATTTTTCTGAGTGAAATACGGGCTGAGTCTCATAATGTATTTCGACATCATGGCCATTTTCAGTTTGAGAGCTAAGCATTAATCGAACTGAGTTTTGCAGCTGTGCCTGAGCTGGCGCGATATCAGCTCCATTTAGCAATACACTTTCTTGTACAACACCGTAAGACTTCAGGTATCCCGACAACCCCCAGTCACTAGCACTAGCACTTGCACTAGCACTCGTAACACAAGCAGTCAGATTCCAGATTAATAATAACGGCAGCCTTAATACATGCTTAACGACGCTCATCGCTCACAACTTTTCCATCTTCTAATGTAATAATTCGCTTCGCACGCTCCATAATTTTGGGGTCATGGGTTGAAAAAACAAACGTCATTTTTTCATTTTCATTTAATTCTTTCATCATATCTAACAGGGCTGCACCAGTATGAGAATCCAAATTAGCAGTGGGCTCATCCGCTAAAATCAAACTAGGCCGCGATACCATCGCACGTGCCACCGCCACTCTTTGCTGCTGCCCACCAGACAACTGAGATGGTCTTCTTTTTTCTAAACCGCCCAAGCCAACTTCTTGCAGTATTTCTTTTACACGCTGATTCCTTTCTGCCATAGGAACCCCTTGAAGCAGCATAATGTATTCAATGTTTTCTTCTGCGGACAATACTGGAATTAAATTGTACGCTTGAAATATAAATCCAATATGGTCACGCCGAAAATCAGATAGCTCTGACCCTGTCATACTTCCAATATTACTTTCATCCAACAATACCTGGCCCTGTGTTGGCGTATCTAATCCTCCAATTAATTGAAGCAAGGTAGACTTTCCGGAACCTGATGGTCCAATAATCGCAGTAAATTCCCCTGGCTCAATATTGATGCTCACGTCATCTAAGGCTTTCACTAGAGTTTCTTTTTTCCCAAAATAACGACACAGATGTTGGGTACTAATAACACTTTTCATCTCTGGGTCCTTATTCTGTAATTGCACATTTTCATAATTATGCCACCTTTCGCATAGCATTCGATGGGCTCAGTCTGGCTGCATGAATCGCGGGGTAGATGCAGGATAAGGTGGTGATTGTAAAAATTGAAACCGAAAGCAGAACAAAAGCCGAGATATCAATAACGGGATAGATGGGTTCATTTATAGTTAAACCAGACATTTCTAAATGACCATAATCAATGCCTACTACTGAAATCCAAACGCTTAATCCCAAGCCTAAAACAAAGCCCATTGCCGCACTAATCAAACCGATCAGCATGCCTTCGGTCATTATTTGATTAAATATTTGAGTTGGGCGTGTGCCCAATGCCAATAGAACCCCAAACTCTTGATGTCGTTCAAATATCGACATAAACATTGAGTTAATCAAACCCAGTGCCACTAATGAAAACATAATGATGGATACTATCAGCGTACTAAAATCACTCACTTCTAACACACTGTTTAGCTGAGGCACTAATTCTCGCCAATTTAATATTTCACGTGTTTCAGACTTTAATGCGCGCCATAAGGGCAAAGATGAATCGTCGGCGCTGCTCAAATCCCGTAAAGTTAACGCGACTTCATGCACGCCTTTTATATTCAGCAATTTTTTGCTTTTGTCTAAATTAATAAAGGCCATGTTGTTATCCATGGTTCGATCATTAAATTTAAATAATCCTGACACGCGAAACAGCTCTTGTGATAAATCACCTCCATGGGCAGCCGATACTGTCACCACGATACGGTCACCTAGTGATACTTCTAATAAGTCTGCTAAATCATAGCCGATTAGTAATTCACTATTATTACCCGTTAAGTAACTCCCTTCGACCATCGCATTGTCTAATTCACCAACATTGGCTTCAGATTCACCATTAACACCGATTAACAATACCGATGAAATGTTTGCTGAAGACGACAGCATGGCACCCGACATTGTTCGCGCTGAGAAATGTACAACCGATTCTTGCAGTGACAATAACTCAACAATTCTAGGAAAATCTGTCAAGTACTCATCGACATCATTACTGGCTCTGTACCCTATTTTATGAATTTGAGCATGGCCTAAATAGGTTTGTGTACTGATATTACTCATGGTTTTTACCATGCCTTTCACAAATGAGTCTGTGAAGATGAGTGCGGCTAATCCACACGCAATCAGTAAAACGGTTAAGAACGTACGCCTGTAATTTCTAAATGTATTTCGTTGTGCCAATGTAGCAATTAAATTCATTTATTTATTTAATTCCTCATTGCTTCAGTGGGAGAAATTTGGCTTGCCCGCATTGCGGGCACCACACTCACAAGCAAGGTACTAAATAGCACCACCAATGTAGGCATGCCCATGCTAAAGACAGAAACCTCACCTAACATGGTTTCAAATACAACCCCCCCCATATCAATAGGAGTGGGCATGGGAATACCTTCAGCGGCCATCCAATAATTTACAGGCAATGAGAAGCACGCCCCTATAAAACATGACGCTAAAGCCAACAAACTTGACTCTAATAAAATCAATCTAAATATTCCCATGGGTCTTGTGCCAATGGCTTTTAATATCCCAAATTCATGTGTGCGCTCTAGCGTGCTCATTAATATTGCATTTAATACACCAATGGCCACGATGAAGATGATGATCCCCATCGAGACATAGTTACCTGTTTTATCAGCTTTCATACCATTAAAAAATGCGGATTCAACTACTTGCCATGGCTCGTAAGTAAGTGATCTATGCAATTTAAATTTGTCCATCTTATTCACAAAATCAATTGCTTGATCTTGGTGCTGTAACCGAATGGCAATTTCATGCACTTGATTACCCATAGACAAAAACTGGCTCATGGCTGATAGGCTTAAATATACATTCAGTCGTTCATGAGAAGTTTCGGTACCCACTATTCCACTGATCTGAAATATATCATTCGCAATAGATCCATCAATGCCTTGCGATATTAGAATCAATTCGTCGCCTAGGGTAACGTTTAAATTTTTTGAAAGTGTCACCCCAATCATTGCTGGATAATAGCCATCGGCATTCATTCCCTCTTTTATAAACACGCCTTGTTGTAATTTGGCACTTAATAATGTTGTTCTGGATTCGTAGTCAGGGTGTATGCCAATGACATTAGCAGGGAATGATTTAGATTTACCGTACGCTAGGGATGGCCCATAAATTCTAGGAGCGGCTGCGATCACTTGCTCTTTCTCCATGAGATTTGAGATTATCAGATCTGACTGATTAATGGTTTTGTATAGTGATGGCCGTGTCAGGTAATTCCCATAATGTACTTGGACATGCCCCGTGTGATCCCGAGTAAAAAGGTCGATCATATTGCTATAACTGCCCTCGGTCATTGCCGCCATAACAGACAATAAAAAGTAACCACCACCCATACTAATAATCGTAAGCAAACTTCTTCGACGGTTTCGCAGCACATTACGCAAAGCGAGCTTTAGGATCAGCACAACTAGTTAAACCGTTTCTGTAGGTGTCGTAGCGAAAATATATGACTAGGCAGTGTTTCATCGAACGTCATGTTGATGTATTCAACAGTGGTCGAATTACCTTGTTTGTTATGCGGTATCATAGTCATTCTTGATGGTATTAATCGGCCACTGAATGGCTTTACCTTATCAAATACCATGCTGCGTACAAGCTGCTGTTTTTCATCAAAGTATCGCTGTTCAATTGGCATTAAGCTGTTTTTAACAACGTCTATTTCAATTTTTCCCCAGACGGTCACGGTGTCATTTTTAGGCATGAGTACAAGAGTATAAATGGAGTTGCCCTCGTATAAACTCACATGATATTCCTCTACCAGAGAAACCTCTCGAACAAGGTCATCATTGGTAAAGTCCGATCCCATCCACGACCCCATCATCATAGAAGGTGGAACCTTGATTACCTTGTTTATTTTCGGAAAGTAATTCCACATTTCTTTATCTAGCTTTAGCGTTGCTACCCCCCTGTCTTTTTTAGGAGATAGTATTCGGATAAAGGTATCTTCTAAACCCCTACTCCAGCTTTGCAGTGTCATTGTTCGTTGCCAATTTGGAGTGACGACCTTCATCTCCATGGTGGCAACCGCTGAATGGGCACGGTACAACTCATCTACTTTTTTTAGTAAGTCCGCGGCCTTATCGTCTGCATAGACAAAGCCCGATGAAATTAAATAAACAAATGTCAGTACTAATATTTTATACGGCATAAAGTTCACATGTGATTTGTATGTATCAGACAGTGTGTCGTAACTTTTATTGATTCGCTACGGTTTAAGCCACTAATGTTTAACAAGCAGACATATATCAATATTATGAACTCTTATTTTCAATGTCGTATCTGGCAGGCATAAAAAAACCCGCTAATATTTTTATTAGCGGGTTTAGTCTTTAATGTGGACTATTCAAATTAAAACTGATGGCTTACACCCATTAAAAACGTTAAAGGTTTTTGCGCTCTGGCACCATTCTTTGGTGCTCGGGCTACAACGTCTTCGCTGTCGAACAAGTTATCAATATTTGCATACAATTTTGTAGCCGCTGATAATTGGTAACGAGATGCTAAATCAATCACTGTGTACGCATCAATTTCTTCACCACTTGAACATTCAGCAGTTGAGCACGTATCGCTGAAGTAGTTTAGGTTAATGTCTAAACCCCATTGCTCGCTGGATAATCCACTGCGTAACTGCAATTGGTGCTCAGAAAGACTTGGTAACTTGTCACCCTTTACTACATCACCCCACAAAGCATCATCGTCAAACGTGCTTTGGAATGTAGCATCGGTATAGGTATAAGTGATGCCAACCGGAACATTTAACCCTGCTGCTACATCATAAGAAGTATTAGCTAGTAACTCTAGGCCTTGTACCAGTGCTGAACCACCGTTATACGAGTCTCCAACATTACAATCACCCGCCCCACCTGATGCCGTACATGCTCCCAGTAAATTAGAATAGTCACTGACAAAAATTGTCGCTTCAGCTTGTAATGTTTCACTGCTTAAACGCGCGCCAAGTTCTAGGTTTAACGCCTCTTCAGGTGAACTGTTTCCATCATTTGGTGCGGGAGAGTGCCCTTGATGTAGCCCAACAAATGTAGCTACTGAGTTTTCTAATTGTAAGGTTGCCCCAAAGCCAAATAATACAACCTGCTCATCTGCTACATTACCTGCACTGCCTTCACGTTCAATCTTATAATCTTCTACACGTACACCAGGCGTTAATACTAATGCACCAGTTGTGATGTCATCCGTTAAATGTACTGACCATGCAGTTGCGTTAGTGGTCCTAATATTTGAACTTGTTGGAGCCGTTGTAGAGCCGTACTCGAATGAACCATCAGCACCTTGATTCCATGTTTCCGTTGGCTGGTAGCGGCTTGCTGAGTCTTCGTGGTAACGTAAACCCACTTCAATTTCATGCTGGCTTTCACCCAATTTCACTAAGTGATTCAGTTTAGATTGCACACCTTTTGAATCGTATTCTCGGTTATTGTGTTTCAAAGTAACCGCAGTTGCAGAATCTCCATGTAAAACATCAATCGCTTCATTTTGTGTAAAGCTGGTACATGTGGCACCACCACTGTTTGCACAATCGATAACTGAATTAATGCCTTCGCCACCGATTTTATCGACCTTAAACCAATCACGCTTAAACTCAATGAAATAACCAGTTGTAGTAATTTGGGTCTGACCAAAGTCTACAAGGTGAGTAAGCGTTAGCTCTTTATGCTCGTTATCCATTTCATCTTGCTGTGTTAAGCCGTAACGATTATGAGCATCAGCTGCAAAATCGGCTTCGGTTAAACCCACATAGGTTTGATCTGAAGTTTCAGTGGAGTACTGAGCTTTTACATCAAGCTGCTGATAAACATCCGCACCACGATCGGTGTTCACACGAAACTTAGCCATCACATCTTCTTTATCGAAGCCTGTGTCGTCCGCTGCATTTTCAATGGTGTCAAAGCCATCACTTTGATGCTTTTGAGCTTCAACTAACCAACCATAATTCTGCTTTGAATCTCCTACCCAACCATGTGCACGAGAAGTATTGTCAGAACCGTGTTCCAAATTAATTTTGCCACTTTGAGAATATGGGATGGGCGTAGATAAAAGATTCAGAGCACCACCAATGGTATAAGGACCATTTTCAATAGCTGATGCGCCTTTCATGACTTCTACGCCGCTAATACGACCCATGGTAGGAAAATAATAAGCTGATGACGCTGAATAAGGTGCAGGGGCGATTAATACACCGTCTTCCATTAGTGTGATCTTGCCAGAACGATCATCACGGGTTCCACGAATGCTTATATTTGGGCGTAAACCATAGCCATCCTCGTTACGGAACGACACCCCAGGAACCGAAGATAAAATACGTTGAATGTCTGTGTATTCAAATTTCTCTAGCTGGTCTGCATCTATAACATGTGCCGAACCCGCTACCTGTAATGCCTCTACGTCACCACCAAGAATAGACACCGAATCTAAAGCAACAGATTGCTCTGTTGCTTGAACCTGTATACCAGCCAAACTTAATAAGGCCAAACTACTTACAGCACGGATTAACATAAGAACCTAAATATTTGTATGTAAAGAAGTGTTAATACGAATTATATGCATTTGTATTTTAAAATCAAGGTAATGCGAAGGATTCTTATTATTAATTGTCATATATCAAGTTAAGTCTACTTATTAGACTGAAACAAAAAAGCCAGCTCAATTTCCATTGAGCTGGCTTTTTTATGAATCGCTAATTTTTTAGTTATCGCTACCAGGCAGCTGCGTTTGCTTCGGCAAAGCCGTATGTATCACGGATTATGTCCCTAGCAGCCTCTAAATCGAACTTTCGAGCGGCATAGTTTTGACCTTCAACAATAGGTAAATCACCAATATAATCACTCACTGCTATCAAGTTTTCTTTGGTAATGGTTGGTTTATCGTTAAATTGAAGCGTCGACGACATTCCCTTTAAGCTTGACCAATTTTGATAATAATCAAACTCTAACGAATCAAACTCTGATAAATCCCCGTCTAACAAAGCATCATCAATACTACTTACCGTTTTATTTATATTATGAATAATACTTGCAGCGATTACTTTTTCTAAATTTTCTAAAATAATATCAGCTTGTACCGTTAAATCGTTATGGTAACCAACAAATTCAACTGTTTCACGGCCTTTATTAACTTCAATAATCTTACGGCCCATCAAAAATGCATTCCAAATATTCCCTGAGAAATCCGTATTACCTAGCTCTGCATCAGCATCTCTTTGAGAAGCTAATACCGAGTAGCCATAGCTCACCTCCGTAAAAGCATCAATAAACCCATCTGTATTCACATCATCATACGTTTTTGTTACGATTTCTGAATCGGTATGAATTCCGTAGCTACGAGACGCACCAAAATAACCAAACGCTTCATCCCAATTATTGGCCAAATCAGTATATGGTAACAATTCATCCACTGACTCTTCAGCTTCTACAACCGCCTCCTCTCTCTGAACTTTATTTGCATCACGATTAGCAAGATCCGTTGAACTTTGAAAGTATGCAGTTGCTAGAGATAAGGGTCCATAATGAATTAATGAATTGTAGTAGCCAATGCCTAAGTTAGGATCTGCATCAGGATGTGCTACTAACCAAGTTGCCAACTGTTCGTCCAACTTTATTTCAAGCTCTTCTATAATACTTTCTAATTGCTCTAATGACGCTTTTTTTTCTTCCAAATTTCTGAGTTGCTCCTCCACCAGTTCAATATTAAACGCAGAAGTGTTTTGCTTTAGCAGTCCTTTATTAGCAACAAGGTTAAATTGACTCATCCGCGAGTAAAAAACAGATCCCTGAATGAATGTATTAACCAATTGATCTAAATGGACTCCTGAATTATTTATTGTAGAGTTACCCGTATCTGCATCAGTAAGCAATATCCCAATCTCACTCAACCAAGCTTCAAGTAATTTCAATGGCATTTCATTGGCATCTTCCACTCCGTCAAGAACAGGCCAGCCAACAAAGTTTGTAACATCTGTCGTAATAGGTACCCCATTAAAATCTATTTCAATAGATGTTGAAAAAGGTAAAGGTCTATCATCAGAAGATACGAAGTTTGCTATATTTGTTGATAGGTTCAACCCTGAATAGTTTGTTTGTAAAAGCGTTTCGTCTATTTGTAAATTGATAGGTGTGGGTGTGATTACCGAATTTGTATATATGTTATAGCCCGAAAGACTGCGTCCAGACTCGGAAGTTGTAGTTCCTGCTTTGAATATTACATTCATCCTTGATAACGCATCGATACCTGATAATAAGCCAATGATATTTGTATTATTCATGAATTCATTCAGCTCATTTAACATTAAGTAATGTAAGACCGGAATTTCATTCGATACTGTTGATTTTAAGACCTCATCATTACGGCTTGAGAACTCATACTCATTAGGCGGAGTGTATGACCCTGAATTTATGTCATCATCACCACAACCAGTAAATAGTAAGGCACATAGGGCTGGAACTAAGCATTTAGATATCGTCATTACGTACCTTTATTATTTTTATCACGTAAATATAGTGCA
>ERZ1027231.70-NODE-70-length-67818-cov-21.658457_pt1 | contig 67818 bp, 57 predicted proteins | sample MGYA00520866_ERZ1027231 | MGnify/ENA primary metagenome ERZ1027231 (study PRJEB33311, sample SAMEA4378411) | marine metagenome | biome: Marine biome; feature: Fjord; material: Water | collected 2014-07-20T08:00:00Z/2014-07-... | depth 75 m ...
TTCAGGCATCAACGCCGACTCTACCGCCGAAATTCAGGCGCTGGTTGACGATCAAGCCGCTCAGAACGAAGCCGACGCCCAAGCCGCAGCAGACGCGCAAGCCACTGCCCAAGCAGAGGCTGACGCCGCCCTAGCTAAAATTGCCGCCTACGCTGAAAACAATAGCAACGAGATACCAACCGTCGAAGACTACGCGGCAGCCGGTGTTACCGGTGTCGACGCCAGCAATATCGACGCGGTAAACCAGCGCATCGATTTGGTAACGGGAACCGAAGCAGACACCACTAACGAAGTTCAATCCGTTATTGGCACACCAGAGGCCACCGACACCTTCGTTAACGGCGCAGAAAATGCTGACTCAATTAGCGTTACCCTAGCTGGTAGTGATCTAGACGGAAGCATCGCTCAATTCTCCCTTAGCAGCCTGCCAACAGACGGCAGCTTATACTCCGATGCCGCCTTAAGTCAGCTGGTTAGCACCGAGACTGCCTACGACGCAGCAGATAACAGCTTGGTATTGTATTTTGTTCCAGACACCAATTGGAGCGGTGATACCAGCTTTACCTACACTGCGATTGATAATGACGGCCGTTCTGACGCAAGTGACGCCACGGCCAGTATTAGTGTCGCTGACTTAAATAATGCACCAACCGCATTTAATGCCAGTGCAAGCACCAACGAAGAAACCCTACTGAGTGCCGCAGTGCCAAATGCGACCGATGACGACGGGGCGATAGTTGATTATGCCCTCACCCAAAACATTGGGGCCAACAATGGCACACTTAGCTTTGCGTCCGACGGTAGTTACACCTTCGACCCCGGCAGCGACTTTGATGAGCTGGCCGTTGGTGAAACCCGTGATGTAAGCTTCAATTATATTGCGACCGACAACGATGGCGCTGCCAGTGACGAAGCCACGGTTACAATTACGGTCACAGGAACCAACGACGCCCCCATTGTTGGAATAGGCGAAGGCTCTTTGCTCGGCCTGGCAAACGCGGGTGCCGTCGATACCATCGACCTCGAGGATCAGGGGATTTTTGCAGTTGATCCCGACGGCAACCTCCGTTCGGTTCTGCTAACGGCAGAAGCGGTAGCCACCGTCGCGGCTGCAGGGGTAACACCACCAACATGGGCGTGGTCTGAGCAGCTAGCAAATGAACTAGGTATAAATGTAACCAGTACTACCACCGCAACCGAAACAGAAGCAGTTGACGGTGTTGAGGCCATTCCTGAACTTGGTATACCTGCTGTACCAGGCGTACCCGCCAGCGTTGCCTACGTATCTGAACTGGTAGTCACCGCTTCCGATGGTGGCGTACTCGACAACACTTTGGTCAACGAGTTACTCGCTACTGTTTTCTATGACCCCCTGAAGGTTGACGGCGCTAGCCTCGCCAGCGTCGATGCGCTGACTAATGTGTCTATTACCGGCACCGACGACCTAGACGTGAGTACCAGTTACAACACAACAGGACTAGCTGGTGTCAGCGCGCTGGACTCAGACCCAACCACACAGATTATTTACGAGGGAGACGATAACGCGAATATAATTATTGGCAACGAGGGTAATAACCGCATCTACGGTTATGGCGATAACGACACCATCGACGGCCTAGCTGGCGACGACTTAATTCGTGGCGGCAGTGGTGACGATATTCTTAACGGCGGTGACGGCAACGACACCTTAATTGATGGACTCGGCACTGACGTACTGAACGGTGACGCGGGCAACGACAGTATTTACGTTAGTGATTTACGTCGTGCGACTATCGATGGCGGCAGTGGTGAAGACACCTTGATCCTTGCTGGCGACGGCATTACTTTCGACCTAGAAGGTGATCAAACGAGTATCGCTAATATCGAAATTTTGGATATCAGCGGCAGCGGTACAAATACCCTGGCGCTGACCGAAGCATTGGTACTTGATATAACCGATGGCAATGACCTGATTCGTATCGAGGGTGATAGTGACGACAGTTTAAATATCGCCGGTGCAACTCAGACCGGTAGTACGGAAATAAACGACAGTGCTTACGATATTTATCAACTCGGCAGCACCCTGCTTTACGTTGACCAAGACATTGCCACTGAGTTGTAAGTGGTGATACTCACATCGACATGACAGCCTCAGCCATTACGGCTGTCATGTCGATAAGTCATTCAGCTAATTCGCATATTGCAAAGACTACTATTGCAATATGCGAATTATTTTAATAAATCTAGGGAAAACAGTTAAAACCCCACCCCAAATTGCCGCACAAAATTATCATTACCTTTTGATTTTTATAGATAATTTTTAAATAACACGCCTTGGATCGCAATTTGCAATAACAGACATAAGTTCTCGTTATTGCTTGTGGAGATTCATGTGAACACCAAATTATTAATCGCCTTAGTATTCATCTCAGCCACGCTTCCGAGTGTTGCTGCGACACCGTTTACTATTGATGATGCGATTTCGGCTGGCCTAAACCGCGACAATGAAGTTATCGCCGCCGGTGCAGAACTCGACGCAGCCAGAACCGACATCGACATTGCTAAAAAAGGCTATTTGCCCTCATTACAGGCAAGCGTAGGTAGTGGCGATCGCCTGAACAATAATGGCTACGAAGTCCGCGCCACCCAAATGCTTTACGATTGGGGGCAGGTTAAGCAAAAGGTTAATGGCCGCAAAGCCGACGCCTCAATTCAAGCGCAAAATTTGCGCTTGCGTAGAATGGCCGCGTCTATCGATATTGCTGACGTGTATTTAAACCTTGTTACCAACACCGAGTTAGTGCGCTACCACCAAATTTATTTAAGCCGTTTACAAAAACTTAATGCAATAGCGCAAGACCGCTTATCAGCAAACTACGGTGACCGCATAGAGTCAGACCGAACCAGTATAGAGATCGCCCGTACCGAGCAAGCCATCGCGTTTCTTGACGGTGAGCTTAGTGTCGCCCAGCAAGATTTTGCCGAACTTACTGGCTATTCACATCGTGAGGTTAAATTACAAAATCCAAAACCCTTAGCACTAGCCAAATTACTACAAAGTAGCAGCAAGCAATTTAAGAATAGTATTCACGACTCACCCGATTACCAAAAAGCCCTCGCCGAAAAAGAACTCGCCCAAAGCCAACTGCGTTTAAGCAAAGCTGAACGTCTGCCCAAACTGAATCTTGAGGCAAGTTGGATGAACCGCGAAGTTGGCGGCCAGTGGCAGTCTGATTCCAGCATAGGTATTCAGCTTCGCTATGACAGCGCCCAAGGTTTTAGCAGCTGGTCAAAACCTAAAAAAGCGCGCAGTCGGCTCCGCGCCGCTCAGTACACAGCCGAAGCAGTAAAGCGTGATTTTCACCGTGCAGTACGTCGCCTCACGGTGAGTGAACCGGCAACCCTCGCCAGAATTTCAGCCTTGCAGCGGCAAACAAAGCACGCCAAAACCGTGAAGCAAAGTTACCGCCAACAGTTCTTAGCCGGTACCCGTGATCTTGAAGATTTACTTAGCATAGAGCGAGAAATTTTTGACGCACACCGGCAAACAGTTGAATTGCGTAAACAACTGCTTAGCGATCAATACCAACTTGCAGGACAACTCGGTCTTTTAGACTCGCTCAAGCTATACCGGAACAAAAGGAGCTAACTATGAGCATTAGCCAACTTCAAGAAACCGTCAACGCAGCACTGCGCGATGACAGTCATTTGCAAAAAATTGCTGACCTTGCAACGCAAGGTAGCGCAGCTGAGCTTTGCTTGCAGGATTTTATCAACGCCGATATTCGCGGCGTCAGCGCTAACAATATCGACATGTTCATTGCGCATGTCGCGTCGCTGCCACGGGAGCAAATTAACAGTCAGAAAAAGTTAGAAGACATTCTAAGTGTTGTCATCCGTAATCAAGCAGCGCAAAAATCGAAAGCAAGCGAAAACGATGACCCATTGCTCGATGGCGTAGCATGCTTATTACGTAGTTTAGGAAATTCATTGGATATCGAACAACTGCGTTATGGTGTGCCACTGACAAACGGAAAAATTCTAGCAGAACAATTTCCACACGTTTTGCGTCGCCATGATATTAATGCCCAGCTAAAAGAAGCGCCGCTGAACAAAATAGACAGCACCTTAATGCCCTGTCTATTGCTGTTGAAAAACGGCTCAAGCTTGGTTTTAAAAGAGTATGAACATAATACCTACCTGGTTACGAGCCCGGTTACTGGTGGCGATATTCGCCTGAGTGAAGAAAAGCTCACGAATTTATACGCAGGCTTCACTCTCTTCGCCCATACCAAGAGCGAACTCTTGCAAGCCGAAGACTATGGCAAAGAGCACCATGGCCACTGGTTTCGGTCGCGGCTACTAAAACAGTGGCCGGCCTTTAGCCAAGTCATTCTCGCGTCGATGTTAAGTTCAATACTCGCCATAGCGGCCGCGCTTTTTGCCATGCAGGTTTACGACCGAGTTGTACCCACCTCGGCTTTTGGCACACTCTGGGCATTGGCAATTGGGGTATTACTCGCGGTCTGTTTTGAATTTTTATTAAAGGGTACCCGTGGTCAAATAATAGAAACCTTAGGCAAGCGTCTAGATTTAGAATTATCGCAAACAATATTCCAACACGCCGTGCATATTCGTTTAAGCCATCGCCCCGCCTCGGTCGGCGCCTTTGCCAATCAGGTGCGCGACTTTGAATCGGTACGAGAATTTTTCACCGCCGGTTCCCTTGGCGCCTTTGGCGACGTGCCCTTTGTGCTGTTATTTCTGAGTATGATCAGCATTATTGGCGGGCCAATCGTATTAGTTCCCATCATCGCGATTGTGCTTATGCTGCTGCCGGTATTAATACTGCAGCCCTGGCTATCGCGTTTATCACGTGCTGGCGTGCGCGAATCCGCAGTCAAGAACGGCGTCCTTCTTGAAGCTATCGACCACCTCGAAACCATTAAAGTCACCCAATCTGAAGGCCGCGCAGAAGGCCAATGGCAGCGGTTAAATGAAGATAACTGCAGTCGCGGCGTGCGCTTTCGCCACGCCAATGCATGGCTAAGCAACTGGGCAATGACCAGTCAACAAATGGCCTCTATTTGCATCATTATCTTTGGTGTTTACCAAATCGACGCGGGCAATCTTACTATCGGTGCACTCATTGCTTGCTCGATATTAACGTCCCGCGCCATCTCGCCCACCGCGCAAATTAACGGATTGCTCAGCCGCTGGCAGCACGTAAAAGTGGCCATCGAAGGTCTAGACAAATTAATGTCCACACCAATTGAACGGCCACTGGACAAAAAATTTACTCGCTTACCCCACGCCAAGGGCAGCTACACCCTCAAAAATGTTCACTGGCGTTACAGCGAGGATCAACCCAAAGTGCTTGAACTCGACCAATTTACCATCAAGGCCGGTGAACATATCGCCCTGCTCGGCGGTAACGGCGCCGGGAAATCGACATTTTTGCGACTTCTCGCCGGTCTTTATACCGCCAGCGAAGGTGAGCTATTGCTCGACAATTTAGCCCTGTCGCAAATCGACCCGGCCGACCGTCGCCGTGCGATTGGCTATTTGCCCCAGGACATCGCCTTATTCCACGGCAATCTGCGCGACAACGTCAATCTGCAAAATCGCCAAATTGACGATCAAAGCCTATTGAGCATTCTCGACATGACCGGCCTCGGCGCCTTTGTACGCCGACACCCAATGGGACTCGACCTGCCCATTCAGGCTAACCACAGCCTCTCTGGCGGCCAGCGCCAAGCAATCGGATTGGCGCGCTTGGTACTACAAGACCCGCAAATCATTCTTATGGATGAGCCAACTTCGGCGCTCGATCAGCAAACCGAGAATCAAGTCATCGCCAATATGGCGCCATGGCTAAAAGGTAAAACCCTCATCCTTGCCACTCATAAACTCGCCTTACTCAAATGGACCGAGCGCGCGATTGTCTTAAACGACGGCAAGCGGGTAATGGACGATACCGTGAGCGTCGTACTCGGCGGTAAAAAGCCCACTGCAACAGCGCAAAAGACCGTCATTAATATTAAGGAGACCGCAAAATGAGCGAAGATTTCGATAGCGAGCGTCTGCGCCGCGAATTAAAAGATCCCTCTGTTAATGTTGAGGGCCGCTGGGCACCCGCCTTCATCTATGTCTGTTTAGCGCTTATTATCGTGTTTACACTATGGGCGAACTGGGCGCTCATCACCGAAATCACCCGTGGCCAAGGCACGGTTATTCCCTCTTCTCGCCAGCAATCAATACAAAGCCTAGAGGGCGGAATACTTGATCGCTTAATGGTTACTGAGGGACAAATTGTGGAGGCTGGCGAAGTACTCGCCCATCTTAATGAGACCCGATTCAAAACTGCCTACGAAGAATCAGCGGGGCAAGCCCGCGCTCTTCAAGCGACCATAGCGAGGCTAGAAGCCGAAGTGACTGGCGAATCAAATATCTCCTTCTCAGATGAAATAGATGAGGAATCGGAATTGGCTAGGTCAGAAGCCAAATTATTCACGGCGCGTCAGGCCCGTATCAATGCTGCGCAAAGTGCGGTTCGTGGTGAAATTGACGCAACTCGCGCCCAGTTAACCGTCGTTGCTGGGCTCGTCAAACGTAAATCCGCGGGGGAATTAGAAGCACTAAAACTAAAAAGCCAGCTCGCTGAATTAGATGGCCGCCTCGCCGAACTGCGCAACACTTTTGTACAAGAAGCCTACACCGAACTCTCTCTAAAAAAGAGCGAGTTAATTAGCCTGCAGCAAATAATAGAACAGCGGCTTGATCAATTAACCCGGACCAAGCTCGTCTCGCCAGTGCGCGGCATTGTCAACGATATTACGATATCAACCCAGGGCGGGGTCATCGCACCGGGTGATGAGATTATGCAAATTATTCCGCTGGAAGATCGCCTCGTATTTGAAACCCGGATCCGCCCAGAGGACATCGCCTTTTTGGCCCCAAACATGGACGCCGCAGTGAAAATTAGCGCCTACGATTACACCGTATATGGCGGCCTAAAAGGTAAGGTTGAGCGCATTAGCACCGACACCATTATTGAAAAAACGCCCAAGGGCGACGAAAGCTACTACAAGGTATTAGTTACAACCTCACAGAGTTATTTGAAGTACGGCGATAAAAAATTCCCCATCAAGCCGGGCATGTTAGCTGACATCGACATTCAAACCGGTGAGCGCAGCGTATTGCAGTACCTACTCAAACCATTGAAACTATTAGAATTACGATAAGTCCACTAATGAGCTCAGCAGCAGAGTCTCTTTAGTGCAAATCGCCATACTGTTCGCCTTTGTGATGCCTGATATACTGCGGCCACAACTTTCTATCAGAGATTACGATTATGACCGTTGCTTCAGCACGACACATACTGGTTAAAACCGAACAAGAAGCGAAAGATATTAAAGCTAAAATTGCTAAGGGTGGCGATTTTGGTGAATTGGCGAAAAAGCATTCCGATTGCCCGTCTGGCAAACAGGGTGGCGACCTCGGCGAATTTCGCCCCGGTCAAATGGTAAAGCCTTTTGACGATGTGGTTTTTAAAGAAGCGGTTTTAGAAGTACACGGCCCCGTTAAAACCCAGTTTGGTTACCACTTAATTCAGACGATTTACCGCAACTAAGCCGTATTGAACCAGTAGTAATTAGAATGCCCCGAAGGCTGTGTGCCAACGGGGTAAACAAACGTAGACGCCCCACCCTGTATATAATTCAAAATCATTCCCGTAAGCCAAGATTCAGCAACGGTTCACTGATCTAAAACCTAACGATTTTCGTAAGCTTTCATGTATCTTAAAAAACCTGAGGCTGCTGGTATGAAAAATTTTATTGTTGAAAGCTACGAACTGGTGATGGATAGCAGTAAGAATCCCCTTCGCCATCTCGATCTCGCGTCACAGCACTACACTATGCAGGTTCTCGCGTGGATGTGGAGCATGGTGTTTTCTCTGAGTTTCTTGTCTATATTCTATTTTCATTATGTATGGCTAGGCCACTTGCTAGTATTGGGTGGCGTCTGCTTCACGGTAGGTGTGTTCCGCTCCGCAGAGAATACTCGCCTGCAACTAGCCTCGGCACAAGAAGAGGCTGTTTCAAAAGAAACCTACAGTCACGCCTCTGCCTGCACTTGGAAGCTGGACAAAGAAGCGTAAAAACTACGTTTTTGAATAGCAAAAGCCCCCGTATCTTTTACCAAAAGGCGTAAATATACGGGGGCTTGAACTATTTTAGCTGTGTTAAGAAATTGCCGTGCTTATTCCGCGGCTATCTCAATAAGCACCTCGCCCGGTGTTACGCGGTCGCCCTTCTTAACAAAGATATCAACGACCTTACCGGCAATAGGCGCCTGTACCTCAGCTTCCATTTTCATGGCCTCGGTAACCAATACCGCCTGCCCCAGTTTTACCACGTCACCAACCGCAACCAGCACTTCCACAATATTGCCTGGCATATTGGTGCTCACGTGGCCAGGCTTGCTGGCAGCGCCACGACCACCGCCGCCCTCAGCCTTGTATTCATTCAAGGCCTCGAACACTACTTCTTCGGGCATGCCATCTAAGGTCATGTAGATATGGCGTTTACCTGTACCTTTAACACCCACACCGGTAATGGCCACCTGATAGCTTTCGCCATGCACATCAATCACAAACTCGGTTGGTGCGCCGCCGTCAGATACCGGACGCGAACCTCCGCTACCAATCGGCTCTAAGACCTCTGGTGTGAGGGTGCCCGCTTCGCGTTCAGTGAGGAATGCGCGTCCCAAATCAGGGAACATGGCAAAGGTCAGCACGTCTTCTTCAGATTTGGCTAAGGCGCCAACTTCAGCGCGCAACTTGCTCAGCTCTGGCGGCAAAAGATCTGCCGGACGCACGTCAATCACATCTTCGTTGCCAATTGCCAAGGCCCGCAAATTTTTGTCTACCGGCGCAGGTGCTGCGCCATAGTGGCCCTGCAAATAGCGTTTAACCTCGTTAGTAATGGTGGTGTAGCGCTTATCCGCTAGGATATTCATAACCGCTTGGGTGCCAACAATTTGCGAGGTTGGCGTGACCAGTGGCGGGTAGCCGAGGTCTTTACGCACCGCGGGGATTTCTGCAAATACATCGCCAATGCGGTGTAAGGCGCCCTGCTCTTTTAGCTGATTCGCCAAGTTCGACATCATGCCGCCGGGTACTTGATTGATCTGTACGCTAACGTCTTCGCGGGTGAATTCACTTTCGAACTGGTGGTATTTTTTGCGAACCTCCCACAGCTGGCTCGCAATATTTTGGAGGGCGGGCAAATCTAAACCGCTGTCGCGGTCAGTGCCTTTTAGCGCTGCGACCATGGTTTCGGTTGCCGGGTGGCTGGTGCCATTGGCAAAGGCCGACATTGCGGTGTCGATAATATCAATGCCCGCCTCAACGGCCTTGAGCTGACACAGGCCCGCCAGCCCTGAGGTCATATGAGAGTGCAATGCCAGCGGCACGCTTACTTCGCTTTTAAGCGCTGCTACCAACTCTGAGGTTGCGGTGGGCGTAAGCAAACCGGCCATGTCCTTAATGGCAATGGAATCCACCCCCATGTTCACCATGTCTCGCGCTTGCTGCACAAATTTCGCGGTAGTGTGAACAGGGCTGGTGGTATAACAAATGGTGCCTTGGGCGTGCTTACCCGATTTTTTAACGGCAGCCACCGCCGTTTCTAAATTGCGCACATCGTTCATGGCGTCAAACAGCCGGAAAATATCCATGCCGTTGTCAGCAGATTTTTGAATAAAGGCCTCTACCACATCGTCGGCGTAGTGGCGGTAACCCAGCAGATTCTGCCCCCGCACCAGCATTTGCAGCTTGGTATTAGGCAGCGCCTCGCGCAGCTTGCGCAAGCGCTCCCAAGGGTCTTCTTTCAAGAAGCGCACGCAGGCGTCGAAGGTTGCACCGCCCCACACTTCCAGAGACCAGAAGCCGATGGCATCTAGCTCGGCGCAAACCGGCAGCATGTCTTCGGTACGCAGCCGCGTGGCAATCAGTGACTGGTGGCCATCGCGCAGGGCAACATCGGTGATTAGAACAGGTTTAACTTGGCTCATGATCAATATCCTTTGCGTTATAGGCCAGCGTGGGCGGCAATTGCCGCGGCCACGGCGAGGGCAATATCTTCTGGGCGGGTTTTGTCCGAGTACTGGGTCAGCTCGGGATGGCTTTCAACAAAACTGGTATCGAAATTACCGGCACGAAAATCCGGGTGCTTTAAAATTTGTTGGTAATAGGTCGCGGTGGTTTTTACGCCCTGCAGACGCATATCGTTCAGTGCCCGAGAACCGCGATTTAAGACTTCTTCCCAGGTCAGGCCCCACACAATCAATTTTAGACACATGGAGTCGAAATAAGGCGGAATGGTGTAGCCCGTATAAATTGCCGTATCAACCCGCACCCCGGGTCCACCCGGCGCGTAATAACGGCTAATTTTGCCAAAGCTGGGCAAAAAGTCGTTCTTAGGGTCTTCTGCGTTAATACGAAATTGCAGGGCGTAACCGCGATAAGAAATGTCTTGCTGGCGGTAGGCCAAAGGCAAGCCCGAGGCGATGCGAATCTGCTCGCGCACCACATCTACGCCGGTAATTTGCTCGGTAATGGTGTGTTCTACCTGTACCCGGGTATTCATTTCCATGAAATAGATTTGATTGTCGGCCAGCAAAAACTCCACCGTGCCGGCATTTTCATAGCCCACCGCTTCGGCGGCGCGCACCGACATATCGCCGATATACGCGCGCTGCTCTGGGGTTAACTGTGGCGACGGCGCAATTTCAATCAGCTTCTGATTACGGCGCTGAATCGAACAATCCCGCTCAAACAGGTGAATGACATTGCCGTGGCTGTCGGCCAGAATTTGGGCTTCAATGTGACGGGGATTAACTATGCACTTTTCCATAAACACATCGGCGCGACCAAAGGCCTTGGTTGCCTCAGACACCACGCGATCGTATTGACGGCGTAAATCTGTCTCGCTGTCGCAGCGGCGTATCCCGCGACCACCGCCACCCGAGGTGGCCTTGAGCATTACGGGATAGCCAATGGTTTTAGCAAAACTCACCGCTTCTTCTACGTCGGCCAAGTTGCCATCAGTGCCCGGCGTGACCGGTACGCCAGCCGCCGTCATGGCCCGCCGCGCCTCGGTTTTATCGCCCATACGCCTAATGACTTCAGCGCTAGGACCAATAAAGGTAATACCGCGCTCGGCACAGACATCAGCCAATTCCGCATTTTCTGACAGGAAGCCGTACCCAGGATGCAAGCCATCACAGCCCGTCTCTACGGCAAGCGCGACTAATTTCCTTGGGTTCAAATAGCCTTCTAAGGGGTCGGCACCAATATTGTAGGCCTCATCTGCACGCTTTACGTGCAAGGCAAAACGGTCTGGCTCGGTGTAGATCGCTGCTGACCGTATGCCCATTTCAGCGCAGGCCCGGACAATACGCACCGCGATTTCACCGCGATTGGCGATCAGGATTTTTTTCAACATAGCTGAACTCCCTATCGGGGAAGAATTCCCCCCTAAGCTCGTCTTGCAAGCGCCCAAATAAACACTGCAAAGCAATACACCTAGATTTGTATGCAGCCACCGTACCGAAAAAGCGTTAGAATAAAAAATTAATATTTGTATTGGTCAGTATAAGTAATAGCTTATACCTAGATATTAGCACTCGGGAATTTAAATGGACGTCAGTTATTTAAACCGCCTCACCCTGCGTCAATTAGACGTATTCTTGGCCGTATGCCAGCACCGCAGCTATTCCAAGGCCGCACTGCAACTGGCGCTGACACAACCTGCCGTCAGCTCTCAGATCCGCAGCTTAGAAGAAGTGGTCGGCCAAGCCCTGTTCGATTATTTAGGCAAGCAACTGTTTTTAACGAGTGCCGGTGATCTTATGCTCCGCGCAGCCAGAGACCTAAAACAGCGCTTGGTACACCTGGAAATAGAATTAACTGAGCTTCATGGTCGTTTACAGGGCAGCCTTAATGTCGCCATCGAATCCAGCGCCGAATATTTGTTGCCTGCATATATCAACGAATTCTGCGCACTGCACCCAGACGTTAACATCAGCCTGCACGTCGTTAATCACCAGCGCTTGCTGGAGCGCCTTGACGACAATCTCGACGACCTTGCGATAATGACCCAGGTACCCGAGGGCCGCGCCCTGATCTACACCCCATTTGCCGAACACCAACTGGTGGTTGTCACCCACCCCCATCACCCGCTCACAAACAACACGGCTGTCAGCTTAATTGAATTACTGGAATACCCAGCGCTAATTCGCGAGCCGGGCTCAGGCACTCGGCAAATTTTAGAAAACTTTTGCCGCCAACACGGCTGCATTATTCAACGTCGTCGACAGATGGGCAGTCATCAGGCCATAAAAATGGCCCTGGCCAGCCCTGACCATTTTGCTGTGCTGCCGCAAGCCATGGTTGCTCACGAGATTGCAGCAAAGCAACTAAGTACTATTGCCATTACCGGCTTCCCGATTCGACGCTCCTGGTGCACAGTTTACCCAAAGGGCAAGCACCTAAACCCACTAACCAAGGCCTTTCACGACTTTCTTCACCAACACAATATTTAAGGCTCAAACAATATTGCCAGCCCGTCGCGTCTCCCCTAAGCTCTTAGCCAAAGGAATGCTGGATTTATAAATGGACAAGGAAATCAAACCGGTAACGGCACTGCTGATTATTCTCCTCTTCGTCGCGCCCATTGCGGTGCGCTATTGGGCTGGCGGCGAACACGCGCTTGCCAAAGTCGGTGTCTATTTTCTTCAGGAAGATGCCCGAGGCCAACTCAGCTTACAAGCAGACCGCCTCTTAGTTAGCATGGCCGATCACGGCGCTCATGAAGAGGTTTTTGACTTCACCCCCTTTATGAACACGCCAGGCACTGCCGACATCATGGGTAATATCGCCTATTTCGCCAACAACAACGTACTACTCAGGCTCGGTTCGGCCGACTACGGCCCAGACAGCTATTTAAGCTTGGCTAGCAGCCCAAATGCCGACGCTGAAGCCTTACGCCGCAGACTGAGCGACACCAGCAGCAGCCCTGCGCCATTACTGCGCTGCGACCTCAAATCCAAACGCTGCCAAAACTTCCACAGCATTCAGGCGCCGTGGCGCTACCGCGTCTATATCGACACCACTAACGACAACGTGTATTTAACCGAAGGCACCACCCACAAAGTTCGCGCGTTCAGCGACACGGGCCAGGCGCTCGGCAGCATCGAACAAGGCATGCTCTTCCCCAAGCGCATCCGCCCTTATAAAGACGGGCTTTACCTTGTCGACACCAATCACCGCAGCCTGCACTTTTTAAATAAAGCCAGTCACTTCAGCGACACCAAGCATCAGCTTAAATTTGAGCGCGATACCGAGGACAACCGGCGGTGGTTACTCGATGCCGTCTATTTCGACACCCAGTGGTGGTTAATTTTGGCAGGCGATGGCATGCGTAACACCGCGCTCTACCGCGCCAATGAAGACGGCAAAATACTCAGTAAAATCCCGCTTAGTCCGGCAGCAGAGCCTTTCGATTTATTGGTATACCAGGGCCACCTACTGGTTAGCGACCTGCACAGCGGCGCGGTTTACCAGCTAAGCCAGCACGGCGAGCTTATTAACACTATCCACTCCCCAGCCATCGCCAATTACTTTGCAGAATTAGCCGCAAGCCGCGCTTACTACCAAAATATCATTCATCTCTGCCACCTCGCCCTCGGTCTATTCCTTGTATGCGGCATTGCCAGCGCAACCATCATTGCCCGTCGCCACCGCCAAGCCAACCCCAAAGTGCGTTATGATCCCAGCGCGCTACCCGCTTATTTAAACCCGCGACAAGCGCTCTACCAACCAAGCGCTAATCCAGAATCTGTCTATTCACTCAAGGAAACCGCAATGAGTAATTTTTTAATCAGCAATATCGAAATCATTCCCGGCAAAAAAGTCACTCAGCACCTTGGTCTCGTTATGGGCAGCACGGTGAGAGCTAAACATGCGGGCAAAGACTTTATGGCCGGACTAAAGAATATTTTTGGTGGCGAGTTGGGCGGCTATACCGAGCTATTGTCTGAGGCCCGCACCGAGGCCACCGAGCGCATGACCGAACAAGCCAAGGCCATTGGCGGCAACGCGGTTATCAATGTGCGCTACTCCACTTCCTCAATTACCGCAGGCGCCTCCGAAATTTTGGCCTACGGCACTGCGGTTTTTCTTGAGGACAAATAATGGAAGCCCTCTTTCAAATTGGTATTTTTGCCCTATTGCTCGGCCTTGGCTTTATCTTCGGTCGCCGCGCAGAAGCAAAACACTATAAAAGCATCTTCGCCCGAGAAGACGCCCTACGCGGCGTAATTGTATCGACAGACCGCTTCCCGCCGGTTGAGTTTATGAACCACCACTCGGGCTTAGTCAGTGGCAATGTAGTGATCTCAGTCGATTATTTCAAAGTCGTCTCCGCTGGCCTGCGGGGCATTGTTGGCGGCCGTATACGCAGCTACGAGACCCTGCTCGACCGCGCCCGCCGCGAGGCTTTACTACGTATGCAGGAGCAAGCACATGCCGCTGGTGCCGAGGCCATTATCAACACCAAGATCGAAACCAGCCGCATATCCGGCAATGGCAATAAAGGCATCGCCTCGGTTGAAGTACTCGCCTATGGCACCGCATTAATCCCCCAACCCGCCAAAACGGGCTTAGGCTGAGATGTCCTTTGCCAAGCAAAATCCCAAAATTCCCGAGGGTATTAACACCTCGAGCGATAACCCCTTAAAGGAATTCACTATTCTGCTAGGCGGAATACTGCTCGTCATTTGCGCCATTGCTGCCCTGCTGCTGATATTTTCACATCAATTGGCACCACACATTCCCTTTCGCTACGAACAAGCCTTAGTCAATAAGTTTAGCGAACTCACCAGCGACAATAACAGCACTGAACAGACGATGATCGACGCCGAGCTTGCGCTCCAAGAACTCGGCCATCAGCTCGCCGAGAATTCAGCGCTAGCACCCGACATAGAACTGCATTTCCACCTACTCGATGAGCCCGATGTACCCAACGCCTTTGCCACCTTGGGCGGCCATATTTTTGTCACCACCGGTTTGCTGCGCGAAGTGCCTTCAGAAAATGCCCTGGCCATGGTGCTCGCTCATGAAATTGCCCACATCAAATTTCGCCACCCCGCCCAATCTATTAGTGGCGGCCTATTAGTGCAGTTATTCTTAAGCATCGTGACCGGCCAAAATGCCGTCGCGCTGCAAGGCACCGTGCAACAAGCGGGCATCATGACCGTGCTCGGCTTTAGCCGAAAAATGGAAATCGCCGCCGACCGCGCGGCCCTCGACACCTTAGAGCAGCACTACGGCCACTTGGCTGACGCCGAAGTCTTCTTTGAAAAGATTTTAGCCAAGCACCAACAAGCCAGTTGGCAGTCAATATTCGCCAGCCACCCCGATATGCAGCAGCGTATTGAACAGATTAAAAAGCGGACTCAAAATACTAAAACAGGAGCCACTAAGGCACTAGACCCAAGGCTCGATTACCAAAATTTATAAACTCGCGGCAACAAGTGATCGCTTCCTTGTGATATAGCCCAAGAAAGCCAGCCCCAGCAACCAAAAAACCGAAATACTGAGCGCCGTTTTTAACACCCCTTCCCACTGATAATTGAACAGAATCCAGCCAGCAGAAAACGCTGCAATCGCCTGCGCGCTAATCACGCTAAATTCATTCACGGCTTGAGCTTTAAAGCGTTCATCCCCTTCGTAGGTCTCAGGGAGTAAAGCGGTGGCGGTCATAAATAATAGATTCCAGCCAAGGCCAAGCAGTACCAGCGCCCACCAGTAATGCATTACCTCCTGCCCACTAAAAGCCACCGCAATCACCGCCAAATAGCAGCTCAAACCAGCAATTATTAGACTCAATCGCAGGCCCTTTTTAAGTAATTTCCCGGTAAGCAGTGAAGGCAAAAACATCGCAACAATATGCGACTGAATAACAATCGTTGCATGATTAAAACTGTGACCGCTCATCTCAACCATGCTGAGCGGTGTTGCGGTCATCACCAGCGACATAACCGCATAGCCGGTGGCCGCTGTACCCGCCGCCAAAATAAAGCTGGGTTGTTTAATAATACTCAGCAGTGAGCGCTCAGCCGACACCTTTTTGGCCTCAACCACGCCCCGCTCTTCATAAATACACATAATAACGAAGGCAATTACCAGCAGGATTGCCAGCAGCAAAAACGACCCTGCATAGCCCTGCGGCGAGGCGATAAGGTCGCGCCCCAAGGCGCCAAATTGCGGACCAATAAAACCGCCCAGCAAACTCGCCAATAGCGCTAAGGTCAGGCCGTCTGCCTGTTGTTTTGGATTCTGCGCATTTTCAATAATGATAAAACGGCCCTGCTGGGTAAACGCAAGATTAAAGCCAAAGCAGAGGGTGGCAAAAATAAACAATAAAAAATTCGCCTGCACCGTTGCTAGCAGCGCACAAAGCGCCCCGCAAAAGGCGATAAAGATACTGAGCAGAAAGCCCTTCTTGCGGCCAACTTTACGCATAATCATTGCGGCTGGAACCGTAGATACCGCCGTAGCAATAATAAAGCTCGCCATCGGCAAAGTTGCCAGTGAGGCGCTCGGCGCCAAACTGCTACCGAGCAAACCGCTAACCAACACCATTAACGACGAAGTCGCCATACACAGAGAGCTAACAATCGCCATTAAGTAAATATTTTTGGGTAGCTCAAACATGCCGCGCGCCTTGATCGAAACCTTTAAGAGGAGATGAATAATATCGGCGATAAGCCCGTCCGTCTCTGGGTTTATTAGGATTATTTGCCCATTAGCGCTATCGCTTGCCCCACCGCACCCGTATTCCCAATAGCCGTCATTCTGCACTTGATTCAGAATCCAACACATCTGCAAAAAAGCCCGCTCATCTCACCAACTGAACCCCTCCGCCCCAAACCTGTCTGAATGCAGGCCCTATCGCGCAAGGGAATGGAATGCATCAGTTACATAAACATCTGCTCGCCACGAGTTTAGCCTTAGCAGGCTCGGTATCTCTGGCAGTCTATAGTCCAGTGGCCAGCGCTGAAACCGACAGTAAAGCGCAGAGTACCAACACATCTAAACACCGTTACAGCGACGCCCATCTACATATTGTTGATTTTTTCCAAGAGGGTGAGCCACTCTCTAAACTGATTACCGCCATGGACAAGGGCAAGATTGACCACGCGATGATTAGCGGTATTCCGCTGATGAAAAAATGGCATGAAGACGAGCCTAAGCGGCCCCGCTACTACGCCGGTGACGACGCGGGTATGTACTGGTTTAGCGCCACCGACAGCTATGTTGCCGAGGCCTACCGCAAACTTCCTAAACAAGATCGCGAGCGCCTGCATCCGTTTTTATGTGGTTTTAATCCCACCGACAAAAACGCCGATAAGCACCTGCGCCAAATGCTAGAGACCTACCCCGATGTTTGGCAGGGTATTGGCGAGGTATTAACCCGTCACGATGATTTAACCGCCCTAACCCAAGACGATACGCCCCGCGCCAATAACGAGGCCATGTATCGAGTTTATCGTGTGGCGGCGGAGTTTAAGCTGCCGGTGTTGCTGCACAGCAACATTACCTCGAAGCGCGAGCGCAATCCACTGTATGTTGGCGAAATTGAAGACGCCTTGGCCGCCCACCCCGATGTGAATTTTATCTGGGCCCACGCAGGCACCAGCGCCACATTACACCGCTACCAAGACAAGCTCGATTTCTTATTACCCGCGCTGAGCAAGCTACTTGCCGCCCACGACAATTTATATATCGATCTGTCATGGGCAGTGCTAACCCCCTATTTGCTCGACAAAAACCAAGAGGCGGCCGACGGCTGGGTGGCCTTAATCAATAAATACCCCAAGCGCTTTATGATTGGCTCCGACGGCTTGGGTAGCTACGACAAAATCGCCGCGAACCTAGACGAATATGCACCGTTTTTAGACGCGTTAAACAAAGAAGCCGCCCAAGGCGTAGCGCGGGATAATTTTATCGCCCTGCTACCCAAAAAATCGGTTCGCAAAATCTTGGCTAGCGCTCGCCAAGATACAGATTCACTTTAGAGAATACGCCAGATTCAAATAGGGCCTATCCCTGAGCGGCTTCGACATAACCAGCACCAATATCACCAAATAAAATATTGTTACTTTTCATAATCTTACAGCGACTCGATAGATTATATGAAATTTTAGATAATCAGCGCTTGCTAGTTATCTAAAATTTTATATACTCCAAGAGTAATCCAATATTCGAGGTGCACTATGGCACTCAAATTCTACGACAGCCCATTTCATGTAAACCATGACAATGAAGTCGCCAGCAAAATGGCGATGAAAATGGATTTATCCATCATGTTATCTCGCTTAATCAAAGAGCAAGGCTGGACTCAGCAAGAGGCTGCTAACAAGTTAAACATCAAGCAATCTAGGGTGTCCGATTTGATCAATGCGAAAATTGAGAAATTCACCATTGATGCAATGTTTGATCTCTTAGATGCATTAGGTTTTAAAGCTCAGATGTCGATGCCAACATTAGATGAGGCATCCATCGCTATCTCCAGAAACCAAGCTGCTTAAGCCGATCTTAATTCAGCTTTCAAATCTTTTAAGCGTTGCTCAGCTAGCTTCATTGCTTTGCGGTCAACGCCATTTGTTGTTTTGGTAAACGAGTGTAGGACGATAACGGTCTCTAAATACTTTGCTATATAAACGCATCTGAACGCGGGGCTGCCATTGATTTTAAGTTCTACAACCCCCGCGCCAATAGCACTTAGGTGTTCAATCGCTAACTCCGGAGCTTGGTCATACTGAATCCGACGCAAGTCTTTTCCAAATTCATCTTGAATATCGTGAGGTAAATCTTTGTACTCACGTTCTGCAGCTTCGTTTACGAAGGCGAATTTCTTCACGATTCATCCCTTGAATAAATAAACGAGCATCCTGCTCAATCGCAAGTATAAATTATAATTAGCTAACGCCCACCAAGATACAGATTCACTTTAGAAAACTCGTCAGATTCCGCCAAATCCGGCACGGTGGTGGCGCGCTGATACGCCAACCAGTTGTAACCCTCAAACTGAAAATTCCGTACCCGCGAATCGGCAATCAGTACTTGGGGCGCCCTCGCTAGAAATGCCGGTAATAGCGGAAAATTGCTTTTATCGTATAAAACATCGGCCACCAAGATCAGATCGTATTGCTCGCTGCTGGCAAAGAAATCATCGCTGTATTCTAGCTCCACGCCATTCAAATTGGCGTTGGCGCGACTGGCCAAAATAGCATCGGGATCGAGGTCGCAGGCAATCACCGAGGCCGCGCCCGCCAATTTGGCGGCGATACCCGCCACTCCCGAGCCACTGCCAAAATCCAATATGCGCTTGCCCTGCACAAGGTGGGGATTATCAAATATATAACGCGCCAGCACCTGGCCGCTGGCCCAGCAAAACACCCAATAGGCGGGGTAATTCATAATGCGCTGGGTTTGCTCGGGGCTTAGGTCTTGCTGGGGGTAATCGGCACTGAGCAGCCACAACTTCATCTCTGGCACCTCGGGCAAGGTGGTGCTCGCCAGCAGCGCATTGGGGATGTATTCCTGTAATCGCAGGGTGAGGATCTCGCAATCCGTCGCCGAAGATGCTTGCCGCAAAGCGCATTTCCTTCTATGTTAGAGGTGTGTGATGGCGATATTTTAGCGGAGTGTGCTATGAGTGGCCTACCAATAAAGCAATTAGTTCACGATGTTCTGCTGCAGGTTTACGAGGCAGACCAACAGCAACTTATTTACTGTCAGGACTGCCAGCGGCCAGTCACCGCCGAGAATTATCGGGTACAGGTGCAAGGCGAACACCAACACCACTTTGTGAATCCCGACGGCGTGGTATTTGAGCTAAGCTGCTTTCAGGCTGCGCCGGGCTTGATTATTGCCGGTAAAGCTACCGACCACTACTGCTGGTTTCAAGGCTTTGAATGGCAGTACGCCCACTGCGAGTACTGCACTACCCAGCTGGGCTGGTATTACGAAAACGCCTTGAGCGAATCCTTTTTTGCCTTGATCTCTGGCTATTTACGCGCCGGAAAATAGCCAGCGTTTTCCGGTATACTGGCCGCCAACTCTCTGCAATCAGCCAGTCTAATGAGCACCAGTCCAGAAAACCCCCATGCCGATTTTATTGTGCCCTATTGCGAAGAGGCCATCGGCTATTTGCATTGCGACGATGACCTGCTCATTATCAACAAGCCCGCTGGCCTGCTATCGGTGCCTGGCCGCCACCCCGACAACAAAGACTGCTTAATTAGCCGCGTTGCCGAGGTCTACCCCGACGCCACCATTGTTCACCGCCTAGATATGTCCACCTCGGGCCTAATGATTATTGCCCTGCACAAAGACAGCCACCGCGCCCTGAGCCGCTTATTCCAAGACCGTAAAATCGAGAAAGAATACCAAGCGGTGGTCTACGGCGAGCTTGCCAGCCGCGAGGGTTTTATTGATTTACCGCTGGCCTGCGACTGGCCCAATCGCCCCCGCCAAGAACTGAATTTTGATTACGGCAAAAAAGCCCAAACCCATTACCTGCGCCAAGGCATTACTGAAGACGGCCACAGCCAAATACTGTTAACGCCTATTACCGGCCGCTCCCACCAATTGCGGGTACACACCGCCAGCATTGGCCACCCCATTTTGGGCTGCGAGTTTTACGCCCACCCTGCCGCCAAGGCCGCCGCAGATCGGCTGTTACTGCACGCCTCGCGCCTTTGCTTTACGCACCCCTACACTGGCGAATTACTGGATATTCAGCACAGCGCCGAATTTATCGATTAAAGCCTACAATGAGCGTTGTGGGCTACTTATAGTAAAACCTTAGGTAGGACACTTTATGGCATGGCTGTTTTTGAGCGCAAAACTGGCAGGTACTGGATAAAAAGCGGACTTCGAAAGCCGAAGTGAATGGAGGTTGGTAGGTTTTTCTACAGCCCCAGCGCCGCCAGCAGGCGCGTAAAAACAGGGGCCGAGGTATTTACGTCGTGCTGCCTGGTCTTGTTAGCGCCTTGACGAATTTTGTATATTATGAAAATATACAAAAATGCTCAACTTAAACAAAATAACCGGCTTTGACTGGGATGCTGGAAACTCCAGAAAAAGCAAGGAAAAACATGGCGTTAGTCAGGCTGAAGCCGAGCAGGTGTTCTTTAACGATCCGCTTCTGCTGTTGATTGACGACAAACATAGCCGAAAGGAAACTAGATACCACGCCTACGGTAAAACCAATGATGGCAGAAAGCTGCACATCACCTTTACCCTCAGGGAAACCGACACGCTTATACGTGTAATTTCCGCCCGGGATATGCACCGGAAGGAGAAAATGATTTATGACAAAGCTTAAGAAAATACCGGACTTTAAATCAGAGCAGAAAGAACGCGAGTTTTGGGAAAACCATGACTCGAGCGAATACTTGGATTTGAACAAAGCTGAGCGAGCGATCCTTCCAAACCTGAAGCCCTCAACGAAAACCATTTCTTTGCGGCTACCTGAAGGCCTACTCGATAGCATCAAGGTTGAGGCCAATAAAAGGGACATGCCGTATCAATCTCTCATCAAGGCTTGGCTCGCCAAAGAAGTTCAAGAAAACCGCCGGTAACGATTTGCGCTAACGCCTACAGAAACGGCCGACTGAAAGGAGGTCCACCCCTAAGGGGCGACGTTGCCTGCACTTGTTATGTGATTTTTAATTCGAAAAATTCTCAATATTAAGGCCACAAAAAATTGTAATAACTGAAACCCCAAGAATAAAACTGTATGTTTTTGCGTGGTTTAAAAAACGGATTTTCTTTGAGATTGCATCGACCTCTTCAATTTCTTTATCAGTATTTGTATTTTCGTATATATCCATAATATCTCGATCTGCTCTTACGCCAGCCCTTTCCCTACGTTTTGTGTCAATACTTTGATACGTCTCTAGCTCACTTTCTAAATCGTAGAGCCGGTGCCTGGCTTTAATATTTGCACCTCTTCTTTTGATATTGCCATCAATAGCAGACTTAATGCTTTTATCTGAAAATATAAAATTTACTAGTGAAAAACCAATAGAAAGTACGAAACATAAAAGGCTAAAAATCAACAAGTAGAGGTGGCATACCTTAGACAGAGGTATAGCTGTAAACGAAAAGCCAATAGCCGCCATAGCCAGGGTTATAATATGGCTGTCCCAACTAGCATTATGAGCTCTACCTTCTTCGTGTAGGTAATCTAGCTCTCTATCTAGAGTTTCCTCTTGCCGGTAAACAGCATCCCATTTTTCCTTCATATTTTATTCTCTGCTTCCACATAACGCCAAAAGCTGGCGCGCCGCTTTTTGGCGTCGCTCTGCCTTTTCTTGTTAGAACCATCCTGCTACACGGCCAGCTACGCCAGCCACGATGCCAAACATCACAAATATCGACCACAACCAATGTTCTTTGACGTACTCAACTATTGCTTTAGGGTGAGCCCCATATTTATCTTTCCATGTGGCATTGGTCACTAATGAACCATCTACGGTTCTTTCTACAATATTCGACATACAGTCGACTTTTCTAAGGGTCGATTGATGTAACTTAATGTACTCCCCTGCATCGAACGCATCAGCCTCTTCCTTGCCGGTTAAAGCGCTTTTATCGGTGATTCGATTCATATTGATTAGCTCATGGAACCTGCCAAATTCTCCATGATTTGTGTATTGACGCCCAAACAGCGCCACTAGAGCTCTTGCCAGATCGAATTTCTTATCATCTGGCACAATATAGGGCTCGCCACCAAGGACTTGGAAACGATGTTCAATGGCCGAGAAACCATAATTTCCATCGCGCATGTTCCAATGAATAAAGTGAAATGTTTGTCGATATCTTAAAAACTCGAAGAAATCAGATAACATTTCTTTCTCGAGATCATCGTATTTACCGGGAATGTCCTTGATGGCTACTCTGCGTCTTTCTGCAATTTTGTGTATAGAAAAACTTTCAGTTTGAGCGGTCTTAAGATTTCTCACCGCAATTGACGTTACTCGAGGAGTGCGACCATCTTTAATGTCATAGAATGACTCACAAGAGTAGTGAATGATCAATACATGTTCGGCTTTGTCGACTAGCGCTTCTAGCTCCTTTCGAGTTTCATTTCTTTTTCGAATTCGTTTCAACTCTGACGACATGCACAATCCTCTAATATGGTTCTAACAGTGAATTCAATTTCGTTGCGCTTTATAACTCGTGTACATAGCGAGTCTAAGCCTTGAGGTGATTAAGCAGGATAATTCTATTTGAGTCAGGGTGATAGTAAGCTTGAAATGATTTTTTCATTTGCGTGCATCCTGCATTTGATGTGGAACTCCTTAGCTCTGAGCATAATCACTTCTAAATAAAAATCAATTACTTAAGTGAATCACATCGGAATTAGTGAGCGCAATGCTGCTGAATACGAGCTTGACCACTAACGTGAACTACACCCTACGACATTTATTGTTTAAGACCGATTTTTATTTAGCTAGCAATATCCGCTCCAATCGCTGAAGCTGATTATCATATTTATCGCCGTTACGCTCTTTCAACGTAGAGAGATTCTGAAGCTTCCAGCGCAAAGCTGGGAAATCACCCCAAGGGTACTCTGACCAATCTGGCTCCAAACGATTAAAAGCCAACAAAAACGCTTTTTCAGCGGCGGTAAGGTCAGCGCGAATGGTACTAATCAGCCTCGTACGAGTTAGCTCAAAATCCTCGTAACTAAAGGGCGCTGCACTCATCCCCTCAAATTGATTTTGATATGCCGCACGTTGATTTAATAAGTTAGGATCAAGCAATTCGTACGTCGGCCGATTACTGGCCACCAAACTAAACAGCAGGCCCTGACGAATATCATCTGTGAGCCCCTCGTTATCGAACAATAATTTCACATCGAATAAATCCCTTGGATGCTGACGATCCAGTGCGGCGCACAGTTTGCCACCATAAAGCTGCGCAAGCGGGACAATGGGCACCACACAAAACACATCAAACTCGCTCTGCGCGAAATCACACAGCGGCCGCAGACTAGATTCGCCCAACAAACCACGCCCTACGGTATTCACCTCAATTTTAATCAGGACACCATCGACATCGAGCTGGAGCTTACAAACATTTGGTTTGTACTCAACTCTTATTGTCCGGCGCAATCCCTCTATGCGCGCTTTAATATTTAATAAAGCGTCATTTATCGCCGCCAATGATTCAGATCTGTCTGCAATCTCGATATACGTTAAATCAATATCCACCGATAACCGTGGCATATCCCGCACAAACAAATTAATCGCGGTGCCGCCATGCATGGCAAAACAAGCTTCTTTTGCCACTTCAGGTAAGACATCAAGAAGAAGTCTAACCTGAGGTTTATATAATTCATTCACTCGGCCACCTCTAGCTCTTTCGGTACCGTTATCTGGTATTTTGGAACATAGCTGCCGCCTTTTACGATCGCACGCTTGCCGCTGCCAAGGTCGATACGCTCAAGATCCAAATAACTGAGCCACTGATGACCTGCCTTTTCTGCCAAATAAAGGAATAGGCGTTTCACTTTGATGGAAGTGCAGGCTTCCAACAACTGCTGAACCGAAGTCGGTCGTAAATTATTCAAGCCGTCCATCAGCTCATAGACTTCCAATAGCGGTTGCGTGTTTGGGGCTAAGTAAAGGCACTCCATTATTGCCCTAGCAGGGCTCGATACCTTAACGCTGAAGTTTTTATGGTCGATATCAACCAACCCCAGCGCCGCTGGCAAAAAAGATGTCAGCTGGGTGCTTACCTTTACGCCCCAATCCCTTTTTTTAAACCACAGTGGCGGCGCATCACCTGCTGCCGCAAAGAGCTGTACGGACTTGGCGGAAAGCGAAAGATAGTGCGACTTACCCTGAAGCGCTAAGGCCGTTTTAGCCGCCGGATGTACCGACAAGCCTAACTGGGCTTGAAGCGCATAAACGCCACCCAAGTAATCCACCTCGTCGCCATGGCGCGCTAACGCTCCAGTCCCGATAGAATCAAACCAGCCACTTTTTCTGTACTGCTTTAGTAGCTCTGGACTGTAGCCCTCCTGCGTCAGCCACGCGACGGCCAAAGCCGTACCTGCAGGCTGACGACTGAGCAATTGGTTTATTTTTGATAGTTTTTGGGTATTCATAAAACCAATATATGTAAAATCATAAACTTGGTCAATAAAGATGGTTTGTAATTTTTTCTATTATGGTAAAAATAATACCTAAATCATATTAAATTTAAACCGGCAATAGGCATAACTCTGGAACTGAAAATTGACTAAGCAGATACGAAACGCGCATAGGACGTCCGCTATTGTGACGCAAGAACCAAGCACACCAAGTATCTGAGAGGCATTCCCTGACCTGGCAACAAACGGACAGAACGAATTTAAGCAACTTGTTAACAGTCTTTACTGCCACTTCATCGTAAGATCTTTATGCGACTGCGCGCAATCACGCAAATAAAGATTTATTAGGCTTTGATAGGGTACGCCTTTGTCCTCCGCCAAGCCTTTAAAATACTCGATCGTATCTTCATCAAGTCGGATGGTTACCTGCTTTTTTAGCTTTTTTGCGTATGGGTTTGGTTTGGACTTAGAGAAATCATAGCTGTCACGCATTGTTAGCACCCTCATATACTTTTCGTTCGGTTTTGTCGGCCTTTCGAGCGGAGATAATACGAATAAATTCGCCCTCTCTTACACAATGGCAGACGACCAATAGACGAGAATGGATACTTGCTCCAAGCAAGATAAATCGATCTTCGGTTTCTGAATGGTCTGGATCTGCGATAAGGCGGGCGAACTCGTCAGTAAAAACGGTTTTAGCCTCATCAAATGAGATGCCGTGCTTTTTAACATTAGAGGCATCCTTGCTGGGATCCCACTCAAATCGTAGATGAGCCATGCTTTAATTGTAACTACATTGTATTTACAGTCAAGAGCTTAGAACGATACTGTTCAAATGCCTTGACCATGTTAAAACAGCAACTGATCTGTTTGTGACTTTCCAGCCATCTTGTGGCTAAAACCATCGACTAAATTAAAAACTCAGGGCCTATATCCAAATTTTGGCCAATATCGGTTTCACATGCTTGGCCAGTTTATGAGTGAATCAAAAAATTCCACACAGCGTAATCAGCCAACAATGCAGGCTAAACCTTGACTCCCCACTCTCAGTGCGTATCCTTGGCGCCGATGTTTCAGGTGCTTGCGTCGCATTATCACTGCGCGCAACTTAAACGGGAAACAGGTGCGCTGCGTTCAATTTTTAAACCAGCAATGCCTGTACTGCCCCCGCAACGGTAAACAGAGAACACTATTCCGTCAGGCCAGTAAGGTGCTGACAGCCACTGCGTAAACCGTGGGAAGGCGAATAGTTGCTATAAATAGCACTGCGTAATTCATACGCACTCTGTGAGTCCGGAGACCGGCCCGAAACCCAAGAATAGAACGTGGCGGGGTGTCACACCGGATTCGCTTTTTGGCGCATAGCCAAAGCTAAAACCATAGTCTGCCAAGCCCCCTGCCCGCGTTTTATTCCCACCTTGTTCAATAGCCGTATGCGGGCGAGCTACGGCGGGGAAATGCTATGTCTGGCCGTATTCAAAATCTAGTCCGAAATCTATTTGCCTTGCTCCTGCTGCTTAACGCCGCCAGTGCTATGGCGATGAATATCACCGCAATTGTTTCAGATCGCTCGGCACCTACCCTAATAGCAGGCGCTCACCAGCTGTTAGAGCAGCGCCAAGATTTAACGATTCAAATTCGCACCGTTCAGCAAATAAGCAAGCTAAGCGACGAGGAGCTGCAAGCCCTGATCAGCCACAGCGACCGGCTTTTATTAGTGGCGATATTTGGCGAAGACGTGCCGCGTTTATTGGCCATGAATTACCCCGCCCAGCAGCTGCGTACGGTATTGCACAGCGACCGCGCGCTCATGCAGCTGCAACGCGATCGTCACGGCGAGATATTTAGCGCAGGATTACCAGAAGACATCCTCGGCGACAAAGCTGGCGTGCAAACCGCAGCAGCGCTGGCAGACAGCCAAAAGCAAGCGCCCCGCTACGCCGACTGGTTACAAGCCCGCGCCTATTGGCTAAACCGCTCGGTGAACAATGCCGCCAGCCTCTTGCAAATGCTGGCCAACAGCAGCGCAGAATATCCCCACCTAGAAGAAGTTGCGCCCCTGCGTTTTGCCCTGCACCACGGCGCTGACGCCGACTGGCTCAGTGCCGCCGAGTTAAATGCCCAACTCAAGCCCGCACAGCGCACTGTGTGGATTATCGACCACGATACCGCCGATTTAAGCGGCGACTGGGCCTTGCACCAGCAGCTTTGCGCAGCGCAAACATGGCAGTGTGTTTCGGTGTTGGCGGCTTGGGGCCAGCCCAGTGTCGCGGCGTTAGAAGCCATTCAAACCGCCATGCGTGGCCCGCTTAACAATAGCCCTGCGGCCATTATTGCCCTGCAAGATTTTGTGATTGGCGGCGGCGAGGGTCGCGAAGCGGTAACCGCGATTTTAGAAGAACTCAAGTTGCCAATATTAAAAGGCATTCGCATCAGTGAGTGGTCTAGCGCCCAGTGGCAGCTCTCTGCCGAGGGTATTCCCCGCGACTCAGTACACTACCGCGTGGCCATGCCCGAGCTGCAAGGGGTGTCGCAACCCCAAGTGTTAGCGCTAGCCGCCACCGCCAAAATCGACCCGCTCACCGGCGCCAGTGTTTACCGCAGCGAACCCCTTGCCGATGAAATCCAGCGCCAAACACGGCGGCTAGCCCGCTGGCTAAACCTGCAAGAAAAACCCAATGCCGACAAACGCATTGCCGTGGTGTATTACAACCATCCCCCTGGCCGTCACAATATTGGCGCCGACAATCTCAACGTGCCAGAGAGCCTGCTCGAAATACTCCGCGCCCTGCGCAAGGCGGGCTATCACACTGGCGAACTGCCCGCCAATGCCGAAGCGCTACTCGACATACTCCAAGCCAAAGGCGTGAATTTACCCGAAGACGCCGCAGCGCTAGAAGCCATGTCAGGGCAAATTAATTCCGTTTACAGCCAAGACTACCAGCAGTGGTTTAACACCCTACCCCCAGCGGTACGCGCAGAAATGGTCAACGGCCCACTCGGCGAATTACAGCAAAGTTTACAGACCCAATTGGCCGCGCTGGCCGAGCTCAGTTCGGTTACCGAGCGCCAAGATCAGTTAGCGCTAATTCGCGCCCGCATGGAAAACACCCTCACCGATTTACACCACGCCTTAGATGGCGTGCGCCACACTGGCCGCAGCCGCGCCTTAGATTTACTCGCCCAGCTGGGCGACGAATACCAGACACTATTAGCACAGGCGGCCAGCGGCCAAAGCCTAGACTGGCAAGCCAGCCAAGAACTCAACCGCGCCTTAATCGACATGGCTATTGAAGGTATTCGCGGCTGGGGAAAAGCACCCGGCAAGGTGATGGTGTGGAACAACAAGGTACTGATTCCCGGCGTGCAATTCGGCAATGTTTTTCTTGGCCCCCAGCCTCCGCGCGGCTGGGAGTTAAACGAAGAACTGCTGCACGCCAATATGTCCTTTCCGCCGCCCCACCAGTATTTGGCTTTTTACCATTATTTGCAGGACGTGTTTAAAGCCGACGCCCTTGTTCACCTTGGTCGCCACTCTACCTATGAATTTTTGCCCAAGCGCAGCGTGGGGCTTTCATCCAGTGACTACCCCAGTATTGCGGCAGGCGATTTACCGGGCATTTATCCCTATATTGTCGACGGCGTTGGCGAAGGCATTCAGGCCAAGCGCCGGGGCTTGGCGGTGATGGTCGATCATCTCACGCCGCCACTTGCCGCCACCGAGCTATACGACAAGCTGCTGGAACTGCGGCAGCTAATTGAAAGCGCCGAAGCGGCCAGCGATGGCAGCACCAAAGCCCGCGCCATAGAAACCCTGCGCCGCAAGGTGGATGAGTTCAATTTACGTGACGAACTTATCGCCAGCATGGACGAAGAACTGCAAGTGCGCGGCGTTGGCTTAGATGAGATTGACGATGACTTTTTACTCCACGAAATTGGCCACTACCTCACCAAGCTCCAAGAGCAATTTATGCCCTTGGGCCTGCATGTGTTTGGCCGCGACTGGCAGCCCAAGGCCATCGACACCATGCTCAATTCCATGCTGCAGGGCGAAGCCGCCGACAGCAGCAAGCGCAGCGACTGGCTGAGTAAACTCAGCGCCTCACCCGCCGCCGAAATGCGCGCCCTGCTCAACGGCCTTAACGGCCAGTTTGTGGCGCCCGGCAAAGGCAATGACCCCATTCGCACCCCAGAGGCCCTGCCCACCGGCCGCAATTTTTATGCCCTAGACGGCAGCTTATTACCCACCCGCGTTGGGGTTGAGGTAGGCACAGCGCTGGCCGCCAAAGTACTGGCTGGCGAGTCTGGGGTCGCCCTTGCCAATACCGATATCGCCAATAATAAGCAGGGCATTATTTTATGGGCCTCCGACGCCGTGCGCGACGAGGGCGCGATGATTGCCTTTGGCATGAAGCTGCTCGGCGTGCGCCCAATTTGGAATAGTCGCGGCATCATTAAAGGATTAGAACGCCTGCCCCTCGGCGCAGATCAGCCCCGCCGTTTCGATGTGGTCTTTACCACCTCGGGCTTGTTCCGCGATCTCTACGGCCAGCATTTACTGCTGCTCGACAAAGCCGGGTTACTCGCACTGGATGCCAGCAGCGACGTAATTCGTCGCGACTACCCCGCATTGAGTTTGGCCCTAAGCGCTGCGCTAGCGCCCCTAGACGAAGCTCACCAAAGCGGCAGCGAACCACTGGACAAAAACCAAGTCGCCAATAACTGGGTGAACGAGGCGCGGGAATTACTCGCCGCAAGCCCCGCAATCTCGGCCGCCGACCTTGGCCGCCAAGCCAGTGTGCGGGTATTTGGTATTGCCCCAGGTGCTTACGGCACAGGGGTTAACCGCATGGTTGAACGCAGTGGCTCCTGGCAGGACCGTAGCGAATTGGCCGAGGTCTTTGTTAAGCGCATGGGCCACGCCTACGGAGTGGGTTTGCAGGGCGAATCTGCGCAAACCTTATTCCGTCGACAGCTCACTGGGGTGTCGCAAACCTATCTGGGCCGCGCCAGCCATCTTTACGGTTTAATCGACAATAACGACGCCTTCGACTACCTCGGCGGTTTTAATTTGGCGGTGGAAACCGTGAGCGGCAACGTCCCCGCCAGCGCGGTGATCAACCACGCCGACAATCGCAATTTGCACATCGACGCCCTGCCCGAGGCCCTATTGTCGGAATTGCGTGGCCGCTTCTTTAATCCTCAGTGGATTAAGCCCCTTATGGCCGAGGGCTATTCCGGCGCCCGCACCATGGGCAGCGAATTTATTGAATACCTCTGGGGCTGGCAGGTGACTAGCCCAGACATTATCAATGACCGCGTGTGGGAAGAAGTAAAAGCCATTTACGTGGACGATGCCCTGCAGCTCGGGCTGGCAGAATTTTTGGCCCAAGACAATAACCGCTATGTGCAGAGCAATATTCTGGCGGTGATGCTGGTCGCCATCGACAAAGGTTTTTGGCAAGCCGACGCCGCCACGGTTAAAAAATTGGCCGAGCAATTTAGCGACAATATTATTGAGCACGGCAATCCAGGCAGCGGCCACACCCACGCCAATCACCCCATGTATGCGCTGGTAAAAAAGCAGCTCAGCGCAGAGCGCGCCCAGCAACTTGAGGCGGTGCTGGCCAAGAGCCGAGTTACGCCGGAAGCGCCAAGCGCTAACTCGCCCAGCCATATTCAGGAAGTACAGCTAGACGCGAATACTACAGCGCAAATTAGCAAACAGGCGACCGCGTCTAAGCAAGAGTCAGAAGCAGCATCAGCTGAGCAAGAAACACCGGCCAGTGCCATTAGTCCCTATCTGCCGTGGCTATTTGCAGCTGGAATATTACTGCTTCTCAGCGGCCTGTGGCGCGGTCGTCAGCCTAAATTCTAAATGGAGTTCACTATGGTTTCAGGATTATCTCAAGGGCTTATGCACCAGATCACTTCGCTGCTCTTAGAGCCGGTGATTTGGGCATTATTATTTTTTGTCGCACTGGCGATTTACGAAGTGGGCATTAGCATTGGCGAGCGCTGGGGTGGCATTCGCAAACTCCGCGACGCTGGCAACCGCGACGCCCTCGTGCTCGCCGGTAAACGCCGCATTGAGCGCGCTGACTTTATTACCCGACTCGCCCCCATGCTGGGTTTGATGGGTACCTTAATCCCCCTCGGGCCAGGCCTAGCGGCACTTGGCGAAGGTGAGTTGCGCATTCTCACCACCGCCATGACCGTGGCCTTCGACACCACTGTGATTGGCCTGCTCGCGGGCATGATCGGCTTTGTGCTCGCCCGTCTGCGCCGCCGCTGGTACGACCAAGCTCTGCACCAGCTTGCCGCCTTGGAAACTACGCAACATGGATAAGTGGCGCGACAGTGAATTTCTCGACAATAACGACGACCCCCTCGGCCCCATGGCCAATCTGGTCGATATTATCTTGGTGTTTGCCTGCGGCTTAATTGCCGCCTTGGTATCGATGAGCCCCGACCTACAGCAACATTTCAAGGCCGAGCCACAACAGCAGGATATTTCCTTGGGCAAAGAACTGCCCAGTGTGCCAACGACTGTTCAACAGCAAATTCAAAATGGTGACGGCTACGAGGCCTTGGGGCAGGTCTACCGCGACCCCAAAACCGGAAAATTGATTTTGATTGGCGGCAGTTAAAACTGGGCATTCGTCCGGCTTTAACTGCCAAGCATATTAATAGTCGAAGATATGCTCCAACTCAATTTGCTGTTCGCTTACATTGCTGGCAAGGGCTTCAAGAAAGCGTGTTAAATCTGCGACGCCAACGAGTACAAAAATCCGCTCGCGCTCGTCATCAGACACCAACACTGACCTGAATAACTCGCTACCCGCTAGGCCCGACACATCGGCACCTGTTGAGCCGAGCAGTGACACGACAATTTGGTGGTTGCCAGAAATATCTCTGATCGCCCACTCATCGCTCGCAAAGCGTGGCATTGTTTTGGTGAAACCGCCCCAGCGAGGTACAGACATTAAAAAGTCGTCGCCACCCCCGGCAAGCATCTCGACGCCATCAGGTTCTTTCGGCAATCGAATGCTATTGCTGATCACACGTTGAGCCGTAAGGTAAATCCCTTTATCTGTTTCGCCATAAGTGGATTGGGCGGCGTATTTAATGGCTTTGGCGTACAGTGATTTCAAGCCAAACTCGGCGCTAAAGAATAACTTGCGCTCCCATTTACGCAGGGGATGATCGCCCCACAAACTGGTTTCTGCCCAGAGCCGATCCCGCCAGCCTGCAAAATCAAACTCATACCACGGCTCGTCATAAATAAGTTCACTGTATGCGCGGTGGGCCTGTTGGATAAGCTTATCTTCCTGGGTGTCTTCACCGCTCGCGGTCCAGCGGGTGAAGCGGCCGATGCTGCCCTCATACGCGCCCTTGGCTAAATATTCTAATGTTGTGCTAATCCCAATAACCCGCAACATGGTGCGGTATTCCGTATTCGCTGGGTAATTCTGCCGACTAATGGCAATGGCCCTATCGTAAAGCACCCAATATTCCTCGATGCTTTCGTAAAAGGGGAAATTGCTAGGGTCGCGGCCCTGCGCTAAATAATCGGCATATTCTTTGGGCTGGAATACTAAATACCATTCTGGGATCGTCAGAAAAGTTTGTTCTTCGTTGCGATAGTAATTACCTAAATCTATTTTACTTTGCGCCAGTAAATCCCGATTTTTAGGGTAGTATTTCTCCCAAAGTAAATTCACAAAGCGGTTGTTTGGATCTAAGCGACGCTTGAGTGCAAAATAGTCTGGCGCCTTGGGGTAGGCAGCCAGAAATTGTTCCGGGCTAGCCTGCAGCTGATACGGCAAATAATAGGCGCCGCCCAAACTAATCGCCGCGTCGATCATCTCGCCACTCCACACACTCACCGCTTCCTTTGCGGCGGCGTCAGTGCCTTGACGGTAGTACACAACAAACGCAAAAACCTCAGTTTTAGCCCAGTTGAGTACGGTATTGGGATCAGCCTTGGCGTGACGAACACTGACGTTGATAATATTGGCTTTATTGCGCTGGAAAATATCCCGCATCTGTACGTGAAATTCCTCAAAACGCTCTACCGGTACAAAATATTCGCGCAGGCCATAACTGTATTCGGAACGATCTTTGGGCTCCAATTCAGCGACGTCGTAACTGGCCTCGTAATTTCGCCACTCAATTCGCTCGGGGTAATACCAAACTGGGTCAATGATGTGTTCGCGTGTCCATTTCCCAAAGTTGGAACTAGCAACAAACTCCGCCGCTTTAACCTGCCAGTAATAGTCTTTATCTTCGGGGATTAATCGCTCGGCAACCGTAGGCGATTTATCCGTAGCAAGCCAGCTCACGTCGCGCAGACGATTGTAGTGCGGAGGGTAAATATCGGCGTTGTGAAAAACCACCTTGCTGTTGTCGCGCACATTGTCGCGAAAGTACTGGGCATAGTCTTCGGTAGCCATTACTCGCACGCGACGCTCTACAGCAATATTGTCTTCGAGCTGTAGTGTCGCCTCGACAATCACGCCTATACCGCCGTACCCGCCTATGGCGCCGTAAAAAATATCTGCATTGGTATCCGGCGAAGCATCTATTACGCTGCCATCGGCGAGCAGTAATTTTAATCCCGACACTGAGCCCACCAGCGGCCCCTCACCAATATAGCGGCCGTGAACATTGACACTTAGCGAGCCACCCACCGTGAAATTGGCGTAGGTTTGCATGATTTTAATGGCCAAATTATGCGGATCAATCGCGGCCTGCAGGTCCCGCCAACGGATACCCGGCTGAACAGTAACTGTTTTAGCGGCAGTGTCTATATTCAGCACCTTATTAAAGCTGCGCATATCTAGGTGAACACTGTCTGGATATGCGGTTTGACCGCCTTGGCTAAAGCGACCACCACCAATGGAAACACGGCCCGTTGTTGACGCCAGCGCGGCCTGCACATCCGCAATTGACTCGGGGCGAATCACCTGCCCTACCCGCACTGCATTTAATTTACTAACGTCGTTAACGGTAAGCGGCAATACCGGCGGCACAAAATTATCGTCACCGCTGCGTAATACCGTCACCGTAGTGCTTACAGCCAAAACGACTATCAACAGGATAAGAATACTTGCCAGAACGCGGAATACCCGCCAAAGTAATTGCACTGGACTAACGCGATTGAACCTGGATCCTTTTAGCTTGTACAAGGCCTAAACTCCAAATTTGTAAATGAGTTGAGCGTAATGAAAAAAACAACAATAAAACCCGTATCGCGACGCCAATTTATCCAATTTCTGGGCTTGCTCGGTACGGTTGTCGCTACCCCCGCATTGAGTCAAGCGCCGGTCATCAGCATTTCGCCAGCCACCCCCGCACCGTCCAACAATGATGTTGGCGCTGGCAACTTTGCTTACATTTACCGCAACCCCCAACTTCGCGAAGAATTTTTTGCCTTCCTCGTCAACGTCTTCCATCTATACCCAGAACAGCAGCTTCATCAATTAATTCAGGCCGCCGCCGAAGTTTATAACTCCGACGAAAATGTGTATTGCCAGCTGCAAAACAAGTTGACAGATATTAAGCCGTTTCTTGGCGAATTAACATTTGCGCTACCGGCTTTAAACAAACAAAAAATAACAATGGCCGCACAAACGCTGCAATTATTGGATAACAGTCGTCGCTACGAAGGCTATTTAGAGATTGGTTCAACCGGCCGCTATATTGACGCACTCGAAGAAGACTTCAATATTGTTGGCGAACGCTATTTTCTTGCCGAAAAAGCGCCGAGCTATTCCTTGAGCGACATGATTGATCGCAATCAAATATGGCAAGCCGGCCCTCATATTCCCTTGGCAGATTACCGCCCAGTTATTGGCAAACACATCGCCAATAACTCCCTAGATTTAGTTACCGTGTTTATCGGCCTACATCATTGCCCAATTCCACTGCGGGAGGAATTTTTAAGTTCGATTCGCGATGCAATGAAACCCGGCGCCTTTTTAGTGATTCGCGACCACGACGCCCGCAACACCAAAATGCGGGCGGTGGTTGGTCTCGCTCACGATGTATTCAATATGGGCACCAATGAAAGCTGGGCCTACAACGCCGCTGAATTGCGCCATTTTTACAGTTTAAATTTCTTAGACAAGTGGCTGAGTAATGCTGGCTTTTTGGGGGATGGCCGTCGACTTTATCAAAGTGGCGATCCTACTCATAATGCCTTAATGGTATACCGCAAAGCCTAATTCGCATTCCGTAACGACGCCGGTTTCTACGATTTGCGGTTTTTCCCAAATCTGCTGCTAAACTCAAGATAGCAAGGGAGACTTCGCTATGATTGATATCCGCAATAAAGAGCAGGGTTCAGAGATTATCCTACGCCCCAATTGCTCGGCAGACTGGTCGGAAAACCGGCGTATCATTCAGACCGTCATGCTGTTTAATGCTGCACTTGGCATATGCTTTGCCGCCAGTGGCGCTTGGTTGGTACTTCCGTTTATCGGGCTAGAAATGCTGCTATTGTGGCTGGTACTGGCTGCGGTGTTCCGCAAGCTGCAAGTCCGGGAAATTGTCAGTCTTGACCGGCAAAACCTGTGCATTGACGTTGGCCATCACCGCTGCGAGCATCATTGGCAGTGGCCAAGACAGACCAGCTTTGTCTTAGTCACCGTTCTCCCCCACCCATGGGATCCTTTGCAAATCAGTATTAGCCATTGCGGCGAGTGCGTGAGTATTGGTGACTTTTTAAATAAAGACGATAGCCGAGAGTTACTGAGCGCATTGCGCAATAACGGTCTGCCGGTTAGGCATTATTGTGGCTCAAGCACCTTGGAGGCTTAAGCGCCGCTATAAACAACCTTTATCCAAAGCGGGGGCGATTTGAAAGCCCTTAGCTTATTAAGGCAGAACGTTGATTGCCAAGTTACCTAAGCCGGTTATTTCACCTTCGCAGCGCCCCGCCTGCAGCGGCAACATTTGACCAATAGCACCGGTCAATAGCCACTGATCTGGATAAATAACCCAGCCCTGCGCCACTCGGTCGTTAATTAAAGCCAGTAAATTCTGCCACTGCCCGCCCAGTATATCGCCACTGACCGCAGACAATATCACGTCATTATTGCAACTCAGCTTAACGGCGAAGGTGTCGATATCAAAGCTCTTAGTGGACGCCAAGCTCTGTAGCGCTTTTGCCTCGCCAACGACAAAACTGTGTGCTGCCGCATTTGCGCGCACAATACCTAAAGCCCCCTCGGCGGGACTGCGCAACAGCCCCAGATCCGGCAATTCAAATGCAGGCGCAACGTCGGCAATCAGTGCTTTTAAATTCGCAATATCAGCAATTTCATTGTTCACGGTTTGCTTTAAGCGGAAAGCCATTTCCAGCTCAATCATACCTTGGCCAAAATCTGACAGTTCTACGGGCTTTTCACTCGCAATTTTGGTGTACGGCGGTAAAACCCCAAACACCGGGCGGTCACTATTAAATCGTTTCTGGCCCGCGCTAGAGGTTAATCCCGCTTTAAAGCCCGCAGGACTTAGACCGTTTAAGCGAACAAGCATGGCATCGTGCTGCTCTGCATAGGCACGTCGCCACGCATCGTCACTAAAAGACGGCTTCTCTGCACTCGATTCTGGTGTTAATGCACCCTCCTGTGCCAAGGCATCGGCGCGCACCATTAGCGATGCGCCGCCAACGAATAAAAGCATTCCCATGAATGCAATTTTCGTTAAGCTCAAAGCCGGTTTTCCTAAAACACACAAGCCCTGCATTCCATCACCTCTTCACTTTTATAGCTACATACTCAGTCAGACAAATAATACTCCACCGTAGAGACTACCCGCACTTTTTTAACATGCGGATTATTTTTGTCGCGATCTTCAATGGTGAACTGCCCCTGTGAGGCGCGTTTGATCTTACCCAAAACACTATCAGAGTCGGCGGCAAATTTCTCAGCCACCACCCGCGCTTCACGGGTCGCCTCTTCAATCATCGCGGGCTTAATCTCGTTTAAACGGGTAAATAAATACTCGGTTTGCGCTTGATAATGATTGCCGGTAAAGGCTATACCCTGCTTACCCAGTGCTGATAGCTGCTTGCTCACCGCGCGCACTCGCTCAATATCGCCAGAATAAACCGTTACCGTCTGCTCGGCGGTATAACGGAACTCCGCATTAACATTGCCGCCATATTGCTGGGCTGACTTATCAGTGATTGCCGGGGCCGACACGGTAATTTCCTCAGGTTTAAAGCCTTTCTCTAGCAAAAAATCTTGAATCGTCGCAATGCGCTGATCTAGCAAGGTATAAAGTTTGGGAAGATCGTTATTGGCTTCGGTGAACAGAATCGGCCAAATCACCACGTCGGCTGGGTATTCCCGCTCAGACAAGCCCTTTACCGCCACACTCCGCTCAAATTGGCGGTAATCGACGGCTGCCTTACCCATTAATAAGCCAAAGGCAGACAAGCCCAATACCAATGCCAGCCCCAAAATCACTGCACTTTTACTATTTTCATTATTGCTATTCACAGCCAACTCCTTGTTATTACAGATTAATCCAACTGCGCTATAGGCGCCAACAGACCGCTGGTCAAACCCAATAAATCCTGTGTTGCTAATTCGATCTCCAGCCCCCGCCGTCCGGCACTCACAAAAATCGTCGTAAACCCCGCCGCTGACTCGTCGACTACCGTCGGCAATTGCCGTTTCTGCCCCAGCGGGCTCACCCCACCCAGCACATAGCCGCTTGAGCGCTCAACATCCGTCGGCGCCGCCATTACGACCTTCTTCACCTTTAAGGCTTTAGCCATGGCCTTTAAGTTTAACTGCCCCGCCACCGGCACCACCGCAACCGCCAAACCTTTAGGCTCTTGAGTCACAACCAAGGTTTTAAACACCTGCGCCGGATTTAAGCCCAGTTTCTCAACCGCCTCAAGACCATAGGAATGACTGGCCGGGTCATGACTATACTCGTGCACGGTGTGGGCAATTTTATGCTTTTTGGCGAGGTTAATGGCTGGTGTCATGTGGGTGCTCCGTGCTGTGTAAGATTGACTGTGGTGCTATTGCGGAGTTCCCGTCCGACGTCAGACGTCTGACGTCGGACGACCTCCAGCCACGATTCCGCGCCACTAATCACAGAAACATAGGCGCCAGCCCCCCAATCCGGTAAAATGCGCCGCTTAAAGCATTTCAGAGGTTTCTATGACCAATCCCAAAGTCGGTTTCGTGAGTTTAGGCTGCCCCAAAGCGCTAGTGGACTCCGAGCGTATTCTCACCCAACTGCGCATGGAGGGCTACGATATTGTGCCCAGCTATGACGATGCCGACGTGGTGGTGGTCAATACCTGTGGTTTTATCGACAGCGCTAAACAAGAATCACTCGACGCCATTGGTGAAGCCCTCAAGGCAAACGGCAAGGTTATTGTGACCGGCTGCATGGGCGACGACGCCAAAATTCGCGCCGTACACCCCAATGTTTTAGCGGTTAGCGGCCCCGCCGCTTACGAAGAAGTGGTTGGCGCGGTGCACGAATGGGCGCCGCCGGTACAAAACCACGACCCCTTTGTCGATTTAGTGCCGCCCCAGGGCATTAAACTCACACCTCGCCACTACGCCTATTTAAAAATCTCCGAAGGCTGTAACCATCGTTGCAGCTTCTGCATTATTCCGTCGATGCGCGGCGATCTGGTTAGCCGCCCTATTGGCAGTGTGCTCGAAGAAGCAAAGCGCCTGGTCGACGCTGGGGTGCGCGAGATTCTGGTGGTTTCCCAAGACACCAGCGCTTACGGCCTAGACACCAAGTACAAACTCGATTTCTGGAATGGTCAGCCGATTAAAACCCGCATGCTAGAGCTGTGCGAGGCACTGGGCGAAATGGGCGTGTGGGTACGCTTGCACTATGTTTACCCCTACCCCCATGTCGATAATGTCATTCCGCTCATGGCCGAGGGCAAAATTCTGCCCTACTTAGATATTCCCTTTCAGCACGCCAGCCCTAAAGTGCTAAAGGCCATGAAACGCCCCGCGCATCAGGAAAAGACCCTTGATCGCATTAAAAAGTGGCGTGAAATCTGTCCCGACCTGGTGATTCGCTCAACCTTTATCGTTGGTTTCCCAGGTGAGACCGAGGAAGACTTCCAAATTCTGCTGGATTGGTTAAAAGAAGCCCAACTCGACCGCGTGGGCTGCTTTGAGTACTCCCCCGTTGAAGGCGCCACCGCCAACGACTTAGAAGACCACGTTCCCGACGATGTTAAAAAAGATCGCTGGCAGCGTTTTATGGTGGTCGCCCAAGAGATTTCCGCCGAGCGCCTGCGCGCCAAGATCGGCACGCAACAGGAAATTCTTATCGACACCGTCGATGAAGAAGGCGCTATTGGCCGCAGCGTGGCCGACGCCCCCGAGATCGACGGCAAGGTTTACCTAGACGGCTTCACCGACGTCAAACCCGGCGACGCCTTGGTGGTAAACATCATCGACTCCGACGACTACGATCTGTGGGCTGAACCCGCTTAATGAATCTGCTGCTACTGCAGCCTGAGGACTTAGGCGCCGATTCCAATCACGTAACGCTAAACGATGCCCGCGCAACACATATTCGCACTGTGTTGCGCGCCGCAATTGGCGACAGCCTCAAAATCGGTTTACTAAACGCCCTCACTGGCAACGCCACCATCACTGCAATGAGTGACAATGGGCTTAGCCTTGAATTTGAACTGCACACCCCCCCACCGGCAAAACTGCCGCTAACACTGCTTCTCGCTTTACCCCGCCCCAAGATGGCCAGGCGAATCATCCGCGCCGCCACCGAATTAGGCGTAGCCGAAATCATTCTGCTAAACAGTTATCGCGTGGAAAAAAGCTATTGGCAGAGCCCCCTCGTTAGCGACGAAACTCTGCACAGTGCGATGCTGGAAGGTTTAGAACAGGCGGGTGATACGGTGTTGCCAAGTTTGCGGCGAGCGACCCGCTTCAAGCCCTTTGTTGAAGACGAACTGCCGAGCCTACTTAGTGATAAATTAGGCCTACTCGCCCACCCCTATGCGGAGCAAGGCCCGCCGCAGTCCGTGCAACAGAACTGCCTACTCGCCATTGGCCCCGAAGGCGGCTTCATTCCCTACGAGTGTGAAAAACTTATCGCAGCCGGTATGCAGAGCTTTAGCCTTGGCCCGCGTATTTTGAAAACAGAGACCGCGGTATCGACACTTATAGGGCGTCTGTTCTTATAACACGCAGACTCGTCGATAGGCTGACAACTTTTAGACAAAGTCATCATGCCAAACCTGATCCGGTATCTCCTGAGGTATCCGTGGACAATTTCGTTAATATTTAATTCTAAACCAATTTCAAATCTAACAGCGCCAAATCACCACTACACTCACTCTCCCTGCTCCGGCATATCCCTGCGAATATGCTTAGCCGTTAATGCGCACAATACCAAACACGCCAAGGTCGCGGCACTTACCCAAAACAGCAGTGAATAGCGTAGACTTTCATTGCCGTAAGTCGGCTCTAAATAGTCGCTTAGGCCACCGACCAACACCGGCCCAAAACCCAAGCCAATTAAGTTGACCATTAATAACACCACCGCCGAGGACACCGCGCGCATACTCGGTTTAACCAAGCTGTGGGTGACTGTAATCAATGGCGCAAGGTAAGTGGCCTGCAAGGCCGCGGGAATAATAAAAAATAACAACGATGTCGTTCCGTCGCTACTCAGTAACATTGCCACCACTAGCGGCAGCGGCAAGCCGTAGGCCAGTGCGATGGTGCCAGGATACCAACGGCGGTCTTTTAAGCCCAAGCGGTCTGCCACATAGCCCATGGAAAAAGTGCCAAGTGCGCCGCCCACGCCAATGGTTAGCGCCAACCAATTACCCACAGTGCCAGTACTCATACCAAAGCTGCGAATCAGGAACGACGGCGTCCAGCTATACAAGCTGTAAGCGCTAAATGAAGCGAGTGCGCCAGCAAAGACCATGTAGCGAAACGTTTTCTTTGACCACAATAGTGTGATGGTTTCCAGCAGTGTCGGGTGAGCCTCAGCTGCCTGATTCTCTAGTGCTTTCGCCACCTGCCGCTGGGGTTCTTTAACCGTAAACTTAATAACCAAGGCCAGTAGAATACCGGGAATGCCCACCGCCATTAAGGCGATGCGCCAGCCAAAATATTCTTGGATCCAGCCGCCCATTAAGAAGCCAACCAGCATGCCGATATTGACGCCACTATTGTAGGTAGCAATGGCGGTTGCCCGCTCTTTCATGGGAAAGATATCTGAGATCATTGAATGGCTTGGCGGACTGCAACCAGCCTCGCCCACACCTACCCCAATTCTCGCCAGCAGCAATTGCCAATAATTTTGCGCCAAGCCGCAAGCGGCAGTCATCATGCTCCACAGTCCAACGGAATACGCGACGATGTTTCTGCGATTGCCTCTGTCGGCCCAGCGTGCAATAGGCAGGCCCATCACAATATAAAAAACCGCAAAGGCAAAGCCCGTCAATAGGCCGAGCTGGGTATCTGACAAGCCTAAGTCAGCCTTGATCGGTTCTTGCAAAATCGACAGTATTTGCCGATCTACGAAATTAAACATATAGGAAGTCGTCAGCAGCGCTAAGGCGTAATAGCGGTAGCGACTATTGCTATAGCCGTCAGATCTTACATTAGCGCTTTCAAGACTCATCACAACTCCACATATTATCTTTATTAATACTTATCTACTGCTTTTACTATTGCGCAATGTGGTAGCAAGCGGTGGTGCGAACCACGATGCGACCACCTACTTTCATTACGGCGTGGGAATACAAGGTACCCTTGGTTTCCCTGACTAAATCTGCCTCAATTTCTAGCCAAGCGCCGCGAGGCACTGGCGCAATAAAATCAATATCCAAATTTTTAGTCGGAAAATGGAAGTTATTGCTGCTTATTTGATCTTGCACCGCAACGAGCTGCATATCGGCAAGGTAGGTAAGGACGCCGCCGTGGCAGGTGCCTGCCTTATTGAGATGGTAATCTTGGACCCGGAACCCCAGCACCTTCTTTTCACCTACTTGCTTTATATAAATATTGCCCATGTGCACATCAAAACCGGGAGCTGCGTCAACTAAGTGAAAGCCAACTGGAATTTTGTCATCGTTTGTCATTTCTACATCCCTTCTATTTCAAGTATCGTTTGCATTAGAATAATTTGGCACAGACACAATACCGTTTTAAACGCCTCATAAAAACGACACTATCAATTATTTCTCCATACAATTCCTAACAGAAGGTTCAAGAGGCAATGCGACTAAGCGCTGCATGCAGAAACCTTTCCACTAATCCCGCTTGCTGATAATAATCATCACCACCGCGACGCCGAGAGTATTCGTACAATATTGCCAGTTTCCAATCGACGAATACTTGATACCATTTTAAATTCGACACATCGCGGCCGCTGCCCGCCACATAGCGCGCGATTAAATCAGCAGGTACTAAATAGCCCTCTTCCAATACTGCGGCGGCCAAGTCTTGGGTTGGGGTGCGGGGAACTCCACGGCGGGGATAGCAGTTAATAAAATAAGCAAGGTCGAATAGCGGATCGCCAAGGGTAGCCAACTCCCAGTCTAATACGGCGAGGAGCTGAGTCGGCGCCGTCGATTTCCACATCACATTACCAATGCGGAAATCGTTGTGCACAATGCAGGCATCGGACTCCTTTGGAATGTTCGCAGCAAGCCACTGGGACAACTCCGCGAATGCGGGAGACAAATTTACATCATCGGGGATCAACGACTTAATACGTTTAAAATGCCGAGCATTAAAGCCGTCTGGTTTACCAAACCCCTCTAAACCTCGGGCGCGCCAATCTACTTTGTGCAGCGCAACAAGCGTATTGACTAAGGTTTCCGCCATAAACTGACGTTGAGCAGGAATCGCTAAACTGGCCGGTGTGACATCAGTTATGACTTCACCAGCGAGGTATTCCATAATATAAAACGGCACATCTAAGACCTGTAAAGCATCGTCCACAGCCAGTACTTTGGCGACGGGCACACCACTGTCTTCCAGCGCTTTAATCAACCTCGCCTCGCGCAGAACGTCATGAGCACCTACCGGCAAAGGTGGCGGCGGCGGCCGACGCAAAACCATCTCATGCTTGCCGTCGCTGACCAAATACGTCAGGTTGGAATGACCATCGCCAATACGCGTCGTCGTGAGGGGGCCATCAGTTAAGCCTTGCTCGGCAAGGAAATTCTGTAGCCGCCCCAAACTCGCTTCACACCATTCCCAGCTCATGATTTTTTATTCAGCGAAGCAAGGTAATTTACATAGGATTTGGGCCAGTGGGTTTCAAACTGCCCCGCCGCTGCATGACCGTCAATGGTCGCGGTGCAGGCGGCTTCCATAATCATGGTATCCATTTTGTCGTTGGTTGGTAGACGCACTAAGCCAAAGCGCTCCATTTGCAGATGGGTAACACCACCACGAGTATCGGTGATAGTCGCTTCTACTTGGCGTTGACCCATATCATCGTCGTAGCTGGCATGATGTTTAATGGTGTCGATCGGCAGCACTTCGCCGTCTTTAACCACATAGCCGGCAACGCCCATTTCACCCTTGGCGATATAGATCCAGGCATTGACGATATGGCGGCCATCTGGGGTGTAGGCAATAAGCCATTTCCAATGATGAGGCACGCCCCATTTGCGGGTTCCCCAAGAGTGATCGCGATGACCAATGCGATCCCACTCAATGCGGCGGTCACCAAATTCCAAAAAGCCGGTAACGCGGCCAGTTTGCTCAAAGCGATTTAGCGCAAACCATTCGGGTAAACCTGTGGGGTTTTGCCGATAGCTAAAGGCATCGTGAATAGCAGTAAAATTGTATTCCAATTTAAGATTGTCACTCTCGTACTTGAGCACCGCCGTCTTGCGCAAGTCTGGCTGGGTCAGGCTCAAACCCGACAAGGAGAAGTTATCAAAGTCCATGCTGTCGGCAACTTCGCCATGGCCAAGGTCCAGCACATAGGGTTCTTGATCTTCGCCCCACACCACAAAATTAAAGCCCGCTTGGCCGGTGCCCGCCAAATAGAGATAGGCCTGAAAGCCTAGCTTCTCGTCAGGCATGATCATTTCCCAGAACAGAGAATCGCGCATTTTTCCGCCTGGTAATGGGCGATGACGCAAATCGTCCTGATCTTGATACTCAGGGCTTGGCGCCTCGGCGGCGGTTGGAATATACAAATTAGCTAATGAGGTCATAAATTTTCACTCAATTCGGTTTATCGTATTTACGAAGATGCGTACTGCACGGCATGACGACCCACGCGCTCTCTGGCGATGATCAATTTCATAATACCGGCGGTACCATCACCAATTTCTAGACCCATCACATCGCGCAGGCGCTGCTGGTGGGGAAAATCCTTGCTCCAACCATAGTGACCAAAGGTCAGCAGACATTGATGGATAACATCGCGGGCGTAGCGCGGCCCCATCCATTTACACATTGCGGCTTCTGAGGTGTGGGGCAAATTGGCATCGCGCAGGCTTAAGGTGTGCATACATAATTGGCGAATGGCAGCGATTTGGGATTCGCCTTCTGCCAAGGGAAAAGTAACTCCCTGAAACTGGGCTATAGGACGACCAAAGGCTTCACGGTCTACGCTATAGGCCCATGCTTCGTCTAAAGAGGCTTGGGCCGCGCCGCAGCATTGCAAACCAATAAGGGCGCGGCTGTAATCAAAACCCTGCATCACTTGGCTAAAACCCTTACCCGCTTCGCCAACACGGTGACTAGCCGGTATGCGCACCTCGTCGTAAAAGATCGAACCGCGGCCAATAATGGCGCTGCCCAAGTCGTCATAGCGGGTTTGGCTAACGCCCTTGCAATGGTGGGGTACAAAAAATGCCGTTACGCCAGCGGCCTTGTCGCCCTCGCCGGTGCGGGCAAATACCAAGGAGGCATCGGCGCAATCGGCAAAGGTTATAGAGGCTTTTTCGCCGCTTAGAATATAGTCGTCGCCATCGCGCCTAGCCCGCATTGTTAACGCTGCTGCGTCGGAACCGCCACTGGGCTCGGTTAAACAAATCGCGACAATCGCCTCGCCAGCAATCATTTTTGGCAGCCACTGCCCAGCAACATCGGGATGGGCATAACGCATTAGAATTGAGCCAACCAAAGACACATTCACGGGCAAGGCGCTGATATTAAAGTCGCCGTAGGCCATCTGCTCGGCAACCACACCGGCCGATAAAGCATCTAAGCCCATGCCGCCAACTGCCTCTGGCAAATCAACACCAAGAAAACCTAAGTCGCCAAGTTGTTTAACAAGATCGCGATCTAGCACGCCGTGGCGCTCTCGCGCTTGGTATTCTGGCAGTAGCGTTTTTAATGAAAAAGCCTTTGCCGCGTCGGCTATTTGCTGCTGAAGCTCGGTTAATAGCATCGCACTTAGCCCTTCTCTTCAAGGGTGCTTGCTTGCACATACAGCTGGCGCAAACGCACTTTATTAATTTTACCCGTTGCGGTTAACGGCATTTCCTCAATGAATTTTATGTCTTCGGGCAACCACCATTTTGCGAGAGTCTGGGCCATGTGTTGACGCAGCGCGTCTGCCGAGACTTCTTGGTTCGCATTTAGGGTACATAATAAAAAGGGCCGCTCCTGCCAGCGTGGGTGGGGCGCCGCCACCGCTGCCGCCAAATTGACTGCAGGGTGGCTCGCAGCAGCGGCCTCTAACTGTGGTGAACTTATCCATTCACCGCCGGACTTGATAACATCTTTAGCCCGATCAACGATTTGAATTGTGCTGTCTGGGTAGATGGTGGCGATATCGCCGGTGTCTAGCCACTCCACGGCTTGGTCTTCGCGCTCACCTACATAGCGGGCGGCAACGATTGGGCCGCGCACTTGTAAAATACCCGAGGCGATACCGTCGTGAGCAAGGCAATTGCCCTCCTCATCCACAATGCGTAAATCGGCTTGAAAACCAACACGGCCCTGGCGATTGAGCGCGATTTTGCGGATGTCGACCTTATTCGCTTCACCGGCTGTTGGTGGCAAGCTCGCGCGGGTCGCGCCGGGAACTTCGGTCATCCCCCATGTGGTGCGCACACCAATACCGCGGCCCTCTAATAAATCAAAAAGCTTTTCGGGTATGGCCGTGCCCGCAACCAAGGCGGTACTTAGCGATGGCAGGCTTGTTTCGCTGCGATCCGCGGTGGCCATAATATCGCTCCACACGGTAGGTACTGCACCGGCAATGGTTACGCCTTCTTGGGCCATTAATTCAACGACGCCAGCGGGCGAGAAATCTCGGCCCGGCAATACCAGCTTATGGCCGTTCATGGGCGCAGAGAACGGCATCATCCAACCGTTAGCGTGAAAGATGGGGGCAATGGGCATGGCACACACCAATTCGCCATTACGGGCACTGCCGTACATATCCACCATGGTCATATTCATGGCGCAAAGCGTTAAGCTGCGGTGGCTGTACGCCACGCCTTTGGGCCGACCCGTGGTGCCCGAGGTAAAACACACCGCCGCGGCATCGCGCTCGTCAAATACCGGCCATTCAAATTGATCATCCACACCGTCTTTCAATGCGCTTAAAGAACAGTATTTTCTGAGGCTAGCTGCGGGCAGCGCTTCGCCTTCGTCGAGGTAAATCCACTGGCTGATAAAATCGGTATTGCGATCTATCTCTTCTGCCAGTGCTTGAGTATCGGCGTCGTAAAAGCAGACCTTATCTGCCATCAGTTCGATCATGTAACACAGATCATTCACGGTTAGCCGTGGATTCAGCGTATGCAGCGGCGAGCCTATGCCCAACACCCCATAAAACACTTCGAGGTGATTAATGGTATTCCACGTTAGGGACGAGAAATGGGTGTCGCTATTAAAGCCAGCGGCCAGCAAGGATTTGGCGAGTTGCTTGCTGCGCGAGCGCACGGCCCGCCAATTGCTGCGTTCAACACGGCCATTGATTTGACGCGATACCACTTCAGTCTCACCGTGGTGGTCTGCGGCGTAGTCGATGAGCCGAGACAATAGCATCGGCACGTCCATCATTAATCCTTGCATAGGGTTCTACTCTTTAAATCAGGTGTTTTTATAATTCGGGCGACGCTTTTCTTTAAAGGCTGTTACTGCCTCTTGATGATCTGCCGTGCCCATCAGCAGGTTTTGCTGACGATCTTCTATGGCGACCGCCGCGTCTAAACTTGGTGAGTCGACTGTTGCTGTAAGTGCTTCTTTGGTTAAACGCAGGCCAAGGGGCGATGCTTGCAACATGTCGTCGGCCAGTAATAAGCCCTCTTCCAGCAACTGGTCTTTTTCGACCAGCTCCGACACCAAGCCCATGGCCAGCGCACGTTCAGCAGTAATGAAGCGTCCGGTGTACAAATACATGGCGGCGTTGGAAAAGCCGATAATTCTAGGTAAGAAATAGCCCGAGCCCATATCGGTACCGGTTAAACCTACTTTGATATACGCGGCGTTCATCTTGGTACAGGGTGCGGCTAAGCGAACATCTGCCGCTAACACCAATGAAAAGCCACCGCCGCAAATTGGGCCGTGACACAAGGCAATAATCGGTTGCGAGCAGCTGCGCATTAATTTAATTAATGCCGATGCTTGGCGCTGCACTTCGTACTGCTGAGATTCACGGCCCTCACCTGAGGCAAATGCACTGGAATCTAAATCGGCGCCGGCGCAAAACGCGCGACCTTCGCCGCGGAGCAGCACAATTCGAGTATGGTAATTGCTTTGCAAACCGAGAAAGTAATTGTATAAATCGCTGAACAACTGCTTATTTAGCGAATTAAGCGCCTCAGGGCGATTGAGGCTAACAATATCGATATCCCCACGGCGCTCAATGCTTAGAAATTGGTAATTATCTTTCATTATTGAATATTCCAAAAAAGACAGCGGTTTTAAAGCAGGGTGCGTTAAAGAACGACGCACCCTGCTTAGCAACATTAAGACTTATATGGGTCCGACAGGACTTAGTAAGTCCACGCCACAGTGGCACCAAAGGTTCTTGGCAAACCGTAAATGTTGATAACCTGACCAGGCAAGGCGAGTATCGTGCTGCGGTACTCTTCGTCGAGTACGTTGTTAGCCCAAACACTAGCACGCCAGTTGCTATCAAAATTGACCGTCGCTCTCACATTGGCTAAGCCGTAAGCATCTTCTTTGGTATAAGGCGCCGTGGTGCCGTATTTAGCATCAGCTTCGCCTGGCTCGTGGAAGAACTCGCTGTTATAGGAGTAGTCGCCACGCAGAATCAGCTCCATTTCGTCTTTGAGGGGAATAATGTATTCCGCACCAATGTTGAAGGAGTTCTCTGGCGCCCTAACCATACGAGTATCTGAATAATCGACGGCATTACTTGCCACATAATCAAGATACTTGGCATCGGTGTAGGCATAGGCAAAGTTCAAGGTTAGTGCCACGGTAGGCCGGTACAATAAGTCCATTTCCAAGCCGCGAATTTCACTTTCACCCGCGTTATCAATTAGCGATGGCGTGCTGCCGTCGCTAAGTTGAACTACGCGTGATACTTGAATATCGGTGTAATCAAACTGGTATACCGCGCCATTAAAGGTCAGCGAATTATCTAGCCACTGTGATTTGAAACCAATTTCATAGGCAACGAGTTGCTCAGGCTCAAATACGATACCAGCCTGTGATGCGTTTAATGAAGTGTACTGATAACCACCTGATTTAAAGCCTTGGCTATAGCTAGTGTAAAAACTCAACTCATCATTTACGCGATAATTCAGCACCACCTTAGGATCGGTTGAAGTAAAGTCCTGGGCTGGATTAGCAACGCTGAAATCTGCACTAACCAATGGCCGAGCATCTGTCGTGGTACCAGACAGCACGGCCTCTTTGGTGTCTTTGGTGTAGCGCAAACCCAGCGTTAAATCTAACTGATCTGTTAGAAGAATTGTTGCCTGACCAAAGTAAGCATTACTGGTGGTGTCGAAACTACCGCCGGTGACGTCGGTGGGATAACTACCGTCCGCCGTTGGTGCGTAAACTGCTGAGTCTGGACCGTATTTAAACGTATCAAAGTGGGTGCTCTCATCACTAAAATAGTAGATGCCAGCTATCCAATCTACCTTACCGTTAAACGATAAGGAGCCATCGGGCGTTGAAACAAAGCGAACTTCTTGTGTAATTTGCTCCGAGTCTTCTACCGAAATTTGGCGCATTACATCTAAACTGGTGTTATCAAAATCACGGTCATCCGAGTAGGACATTTCGCGATAGGTTGAAACAGATATTAGGGTTCCCGATTCAAAATCGTATTCAACTTTTGCATTTAAAGCATCAACATCGCGGCTGTAATCCGTATCTGTTGTATAGAACTGTTTGAATTTATTACCCGACTTTTTAGGCGTACCACCGCCACCTAACAGAATCCCGTCTGGGTTGGCCGTTGAACCAATGCTTTCACCCTGAAATGAATCCCCGGTATCCCGAGCAAAATCCGCAATTAAATCCATGCGCAAATTATCGATAGGGGTAAACAATAAGCGCAATCGACCACCGGTGTTATCTAAGCCCTGAGGATGTTCGCCAGTTGTTAAATTCGTCATATAGCCTTCGCGATAGCTATGCCAAAAGGCCGCGCGACCAGATAATTTATCTTCTATTAGCGGGCCAGACACTGCACCGAATAGGTTTTTGCTGCTGTAATTGCCAGCACCAATTTCAGCCTCTGCCTCAAACTCGTCGCTAGGCCCTTTTGTTACTACATTGACGACACCACCAATAACATTGCGGCCGTACAATGTGCCCTGCGGACCTTTAAGTACTTCGATACGCTGAACGTCTTTCAGGGTACCCAAAACCCCGCCGGTGCGGCCGAGATAAGCTTCGTCAACAAATACCCCAACCGACGACTCTGAACCTGGATCAAATTGACGTGTACCAATACCGCGAATATAAAGCTGCGGCCGACTAGTGCCAAAACCACCCGCGTAAAAGCCTGGAACACGCGGGGCAACTAAAGAGACATCAACAATGCCCGCATCGCGTACTGCTCGCTCATCAAATGCCGAGATACTCGCGGGAATGTCTTGAATACTCTGACTTCGCTTTTCAGCCGTAACCATGACTTCCTCGATCATGGTGTTTTCACGAGGAGCACTAACAGCCTGCGCTGCAGCCGGGATGCTTAAACAAATTAACCCCAACTTCCTTAATGATTTTTTCATACAAATAACCCTTTATGATTTTATTTTAAAAATACGAAGCCAGAGCAGACGCACTTTTCCAAAAGCCATATGACTTTTTGAATCATCGTCACTTACCGCCACTCTTGTTACGCATACTAACTATTAGCATGCGGGCTTGTAAACTTATTTGTTTGAAGCAAACAAGTTTAATTTGTTATATACACAGTCAATTTCTAGGCATTTCCGCTATATCAATTTAAAAATTGATTGCTCTGAGCACGAAGTAGAGGTAAGAATCTATAAATTTCAATCACTTATGGGCACCAATCACTACAATAGCCACAAACTGGATACCCGTACTTGTCATTTAAAATGTATGGAAGGTAAAGCGCCCAACAAGATATTTGTTCCAAACAAACAAGTATCTTGTTCCACGCACTGAATCAGCTTACACTTTATTTAAATTGACGCATTGGTATGCCATAAGCATGACAGCCACCGAAAACCTACAAAAACTCACTCAAGCTGAACGAGTTGCCAAGTCTGATGAAAAAATGCTGGAAGTAGCTAACGAACTCATTTTGGCGATTGGAACAGAAAAGACGACGTTAAAAGAAGTAGGGGAACGTGCGGGCTATAGCCGAGGTTTGGCCAGCGCGCGCTTCGGTTCAAAGGAAGAATTATTTAAAAGAATTCTTATAGAGCACCGAAAACTGTGGTTTGCTTATTTGCAAGAAACCGACGGTAAAGCTGGTATCGACGCGGTACGCACGCGGGTTGATGCCGTTGAGCATATTATTATCAACGAACCCGATAATATTAAAGTGATGTACACCCTCTGGTTTGACTCTCTGGGTCACCCATCGGTATTAAGCGAAGAACTTGTTCGCTACAACACTGAATCGCAGCAGGGCCTGACCAAGATTTTGGAAGATGGCATCGCAAACGGCGACTTCTCTGCAGAGCTCGATGTTCATCAATTTGTGATTGATTACTATAGCCGCATTTACGGCCTTATTTACCAGTGGCTGGTCACCCCCGACGTTGTCGACATCAAAAAGTCACTAAGCTCGTTAAAGCGCTACTGCGAATTTGTCTTAGTTGACAATGTCGGAGCCTAAACAAGCCCTCTACTATTCAAAGCCAGCCCTTGTAGCTTGCCCCACTAAATTTCTATTCATTTCCCCGCTCTGCTAAAATGCGCGTCCGTTAATATGCAGCAGGATCACCCCATGGCCTTTACCGATAAAACCGCCGTACCCTACAGCGGCGATGATCTTGTTCGCTATATTGAAAAGGCTTTACAAGTTAAGCCCCCAGCGTCACGCATGGTTAGGCTTGTAGACAAAGTCATTAAGCGGATGTTCGAGCCCACACTTATCGCCACGGACAACATCCCCAAACAACCGTGCCTATTTATTGCCAATCACGCCATGTACGCGGTAGACGGCCCAATTATTGGCCTGCCGATGCTAACCGAGCAAAAGCGTTTTTTACGGCCACTCAGCGATAAATTCTTGTGGAACTCGTTCAATGAGAATTTACTACTTAATAACGGCATTGTAATTGGCCACCCAGATGTATGTACGGCGCTAATGGAAAGCGGCAGCGATTTACTGGTGTTTCCCGGCGGCGCCCACGAAGCAACCAAGTCAGCTGAAGATAAATACAAACTCCTCTGGAAAGAGCGTTACGGCTTTATCAAGCTCGCCGCCAAGCACGGCTACACCATAGTGCCCACGGCCATTGTCGGCCCGGAAGAGTTTTACGGTCATTTAATTGAAGGCCAGGATCTTCCCAACACGCTGATTGGTCGCGCATTAAAGCGACTGGGGATTATTACTGAGAATACTCGGAGCGACTTATTCGGGCCCGTGCCTGTAGGCGTATTCGGCACATTGATCCCGAAACCCCAAAAATGCTATATCCAGTTTGCCCCGCCCCTCGACCTAAGCAAATACAAGGGCAAGCGGCTCGCACAAAAAACCACGGTTAGCCTCAGAGAACAGGTCGCCGGGGCGATTAATGAAATGATACCGCCCTTACTAGACCGCCGTGACGAAGAATCTGCAAAAATGGGACGAATTCGCCGCTTGCTTACTCGCTAGTAAAACTGAGTAAAAATGGCACTTATTTAGCGCCAACTCTCATTCAATTTATCCAAGACTTTGCGACCAGGGCACAGCTCCGCCGCGCCCAAATCCCGCAACGGAGTTTTGCTGGTACCGAGAATCTCGTGTAAGTCTTGAGAGTCTTCATCCATATACAATAAGCCGGTGAGGATTTGATCTTTAGCTTTGTAATCTTTAATCAAGCGCAACGCTGAGCGACGGCTGGTAATATCTAACTCAGGGTCAGCTTTATGCAAGTGCACCACCGAGCCGTCGTGCAAAGTCACTTCTTTAGATTGGCCTTGCTCGTAGTCTGCTGAAATCTCTTCTTTAAAGGGCACAAAATCTACCGTACCCGTCGCGGCTAAGTGCTCGCGCACATGCTCGTAGCCCTTCGTGGATTTAGGGTTGTTATTAAAGGTGACACAGGGAGAAATCACGTCGATAAAAGCAAAGCCCCGATGACTAATTGCCGCCTTAACAAGGGGTACCAATTGCGCGCGATCACCAGAAAAACTCCGAGCGACAAAAGTCGCTCCTAGCTGCAACGCCACACTTGCCAAATCGATGGGCTCAAAGTAATTTGGCTCGCCCTTTTTACTGGCGGAGCCAATGTCGGCAGTGGCAGAATCTTGGCCCTTGGTTAGACCATAACAACCGTTATTTTCAACCACGTACATCATATTTAAATTGCGGCGTACCACGTGGGTAAATTGGCCCATGCCAATAGATGCCGTGTCGCCGTCGCCAGATACGCCAATATAAATTAACTCTCTATTTGCTAGATTAGCGCCGGTTGCCACCGAGGGCATACGACCATGTACCGAATTAAAGCCGTGGGAATTGCCCAAAAAATAAGTCGGTGTCTTCGAGGAGCAGCCAATACCTGACAATTTAGCGACTTTATGTGGCGGCAGTGCCAATTCAAAGCAAGCTTGCACAATAGCCGCGCTAATCGAGTCGTGACCACAACCAGCACACAGGGTAGAGATAGCACCTTCGTAATCTTTACGGGTAAAGCCCAATGCATTGCGCGGTAAATCCGGGTGACGAAAGGCGGGACGAATATAAGTCATTACACAGACTCCTTTGCTGCGCGCTGTTTACGCAAGGGCCGCACATTGTCACTGCGTACAGCCGTCAATATTTCGCCGCGAATTTGCTTCGCGGTAATGGGGGTACCGTTGTAATTTAAAATCGGAATAAGCTGTCGCGGTGAAATCAGGCATTCGTTCACCAGTAATGTGCGCATTTGGGCGTCACGATTTTGCTCAACTAAGAACACCGTGTCATGCTCTTCAATAAAGGCATCGACGGTTTTGTTAAAAGGAAAGCCTCGCAGGCGCAGGGTGTCAATCGCGACACCTTCGGCCTTTAGGCTATCAATCGCTTCAAGCGTGGCATCCCGGCTAGTACCAAAATGAATAACCCCAATGCTGCTGCCCTGCCCCGCTTTAATCAGTTCTGGCGCGGGCACACGCTGCTTGGCGGTATCCCATTTTTTGAGTAGGCGCTGCATATTTTTCTCGTAGGCGTCACCGTCTTCGGTATACACCGCATATTCATCACGAGACGTTCCCCGGGTAAAAAACGCGCCTTTACTAGGGTGTGTTCCAGGATAAGTTCGATAGGGAATGCCGTCGTCGTCGATATCAAGATAACGACCAAAGCGCTCACTCATCGCCTCTAATTGCGCTTCGGTAAACACCTTGCCGCGCTGGTACTCACGCTTATCGTCCCAAATCAGTGGCGGCGACATGGTGTCGTTCATGCCCAAATCCAAATCGGTGAGCATGATGACTGGCGTCTGCAATGACTCGGCCAGATCAAAAGCCTCTGCCGTCATTTCAAAGCATTCGCGGGGTGTGGCAGGAAATAATAATACATGCTTGGTATCGCCGTGAGAGGCGTAGGCGCAGGCCAAAATATCCGATTGCTGGGTGCGGGTTGGCATGCCCGTAGATGGCCCAGCGCGCTGAACATCGATTAGCACAGTGGGAATCTCGGCAAAATACGCCAAGCCCAAGAACTCGCTCATTAGGGAAATACCGGGGCCGCTGGTAGCCGTAAAGGCCCGTGCGCCATTCCAGCTAGCGCCAATCACCATACCAATCGCCGCCAGCTCATCCTCTGCCTGCACAATAGCGTAATTTTTATTGCCGCTGCCGGGGTCAATCCGCAGGCGTTTACAGTATTTATCAAAGCCATCGACCACCGAGGTCGATGGCGTAATGGGGTACCACGCCGCCACCGTAGCGCCGCCGTATATTGCGCCAAGTCCGGCCGCCGTATTGCCATCAATGAGAATTTGGTCACCGACGGCATCACGGCGTTCTAGGCGAATGCCGAGTGGACAAGAATAATGCTCGCTGGCGTAGTGGTAACCTAGTTCCAAAGCCCGCACATTAGGCGTAATCAGCTTTTCTTTGCCGCGAAACTGATCTGACACGAGGTCAGTAAGCACATCAAATTCAATATCTAACAGCGCAGCTAGAGCGCCGACATAAATCACATTGCGAAAGAGCTGTTGCTGGCGAGCGTCGCTAAATTCCCGCTGACACAAGTCTTTGAGGGGTACACCAATAAAATGAATATCGTTGCGCATCATCCGCAAATCGAGGGGCTTGCTGGAGTCGTAAAAGAAATAGCCCCCGCTCTCCACTTCTTGAATATCTTTGGCCATGCTCTGGGCATTCATGCCCACCATCATGTCGATACCGCCACGGCGGCCGAGGTAGCCCTTTTCGCTAACCCGCACCTCATACCATGTGGGTAGCCCCTGAATATTTGAGGGAAAGATATTCTTGGGGCTTACCGGCAAGCCCATGCGGAATACCGCCTTGGCAAACATATTATTGGCACTTGCCGAACCAGTGCCATTGACGTTGGCGAATTTAATGACAAAGTCGTTTACTGCTTCGATTCGTTTCATCTCAGACGCCCTGCCCTGCTTTGCTCACGGTGTAATAGAATTTCTGCATATCCCACGCCGCCGTTGGGCAGCGTTCGGCACACAGCCCGCAGTGCAAACACATATCTTCGTCCTTAATCATGGCGCGGCCAGTGGCTAAATCGGCGGACACATAAATGTCTTGCTCAGTATTTTTAGCCGGCATTTTCAGTTTTTGACGCAGCTCGGCCTCGTCGACATCGTTGACCACAATACTCAGGCAGTCGGTGGGGCAAATGTCGACACAGGCATCACATTCAATACAGAGTTTTTCGGTGAACACCGTTTGCGCGTCACAGTTTAGGCAGCGCTGGGCCTCGTGGAAGGCCGTGGCGGCGTCAAAGCCCAACTCTACTTCCAGCTTGCGATTACTGAGGGATTTTTCTAGCTCGGCTTGCGGCACGTGGTAGCGAACATCCGTCGCCACTTCACTGTCGTAACTCCACTCGTGAATACCCATTTTCTGACTGACCAGGGTGACACCCGGTGGCGGTCGCTTGGCGACCGATTCGCCCTGACAAAACAGGTCTATTGAGATGGCGGCTTGGTGGCCGTGGGCCACGGCGGTAATGACATTCTGCGGACCAAAGGCGGCATCGCCACCAAAAAAAACCTTGGGATTGCTAGACTGGAAGGTGGTTTCATCAACCACCGGCATATCCCATTTGCCAAATTCAATATCAATGTTGCGCTCTATCCACGGGAAGGAGTTTTCCTGACCGATAGCAATGAGCACATCATCACAGGGCAAAACCACCGGCTTTTCACCGGTCGACACCAAACTTCGCTTACCTTTGGCGTCGTAAACCGCTTTCACTTTATCGAAAGCCATGGCCACTAAGCGGCCCTCTTCGAGAATAAACTCCTTAGGAACATGGTTATCTAAAATCGGTATGCCTTCGTGCTGGGCGTCTTCTTTTTCCCAAGGCGAGGCCTTCATTTCAGCAAAGGGACTACGCACCACCACCTTAACCTCGTCACCGCCCACGCGTCGGGCTGTGCGACAGCAATCCATCGCAGTATTACCACCGCCCAAAACGATTACGCGCTTGCCGATCGTATCAATATGTTCAAAGGCAACACTCGACAACCAATCAATACCAATGTGGATATTGGCCGCGGCTTCTTGCCGACCGGGGATATCGAGATCGCGGCCACGGGGGGCGCCGCTGCCGACAAACACCGCGTCATAGTCTTTATCTAGTAGCGCTTTTAAACTGTCGACATAATGATTGAAATGGGTGAGCACACCCATATCGAGGATGCGATCGACTTCTTCGTTGAGCACTTCTTCAGGCAGGCGAAACGCGGGAATTTGGCTGCGCATAAAGCCGCCGCCAGCGCGCTGATCGTCGTATAAGTCGATACTATAACCGAGCGGCATTAGGTCCCTAGCCACGGTGAGCGCGGCTGGCCCAGCGCCAATTAAGGCAATGCGTTTACCATTTTTTTTCTTGGGAATGATCGGCATTAACGCACTGATATCACCCTTATTGTCTGCTGCCACTCGCTTCAAACGGCAAATGGCAACGGGTTCATCTTCAACCCGCCCCCGTCGGCACGCAGGCTCGCAGGGCCGATCACAGGTGCGACCCAAGACACCAGGAAATACATTGGATTCCCAGTTAATCATATAAGCGTCGGTATAACGCTGCGCGGCAATTAAACGAATATATTCTGGCACCGGCGTGTGGGCTGGGCAGGCATACTGGCAATCGACAACCTTGTGAAAATACTCGGCGTCGCTAACATTAGTAACTTTCAATTCGCCCCCTTAATTTATATTTATTGGGTAGCGAGGTGCCGGTCTTAAGCGGGGCCGACACCCCGAGATCGAAACCGATTACAGCACAGCAAGATCAATAATTCACTAGAAAAATGGCGCCATAACACATCAAGTAATATTCCCGCACTACCGAAAATCTGACCTTACCCTGAACAGTTGCCGCCACAGACCGCATTCCACCCATTTTTTGCGTTTTGTCGAGGGGAGAAACCTGCTTTTTCAGCTGTCTGTGCTAGGGTAAGCGATGCACATACGACTAAGCTCATAGGAGTTCACCCATGCAGTCCACAAAACACCTGCTCTCGGATCTGATTTGCGGCGAGCAGAGCTACCAATATTACGATTTGCAAAAATTGGGCGACGAACGCTTGGCCCAACTGCCCAAATCTCTGAAGATTTTACTCGAAAATCAACTCCGCCATTTCGACGGCAAAACCATTAATGCCGACATTATCGTTGCCTTCTCGCGCTGGCTCGATAACGCCAGCGGTGGCGATGACCTCAATTTTTCACCGGCCCGCGTGTTAATGCAGGACTTTACAGGGGTACCTGCCATTGTTGATTTGGCGGCTATGCGAGACGCCGTTGCCAAGCGCGGCGGCGATGTCTCTGCCATCAATCCGCAAATTCCGGTGCACCTCGTTATCGACCACTCGGTAACGGTAGACCAATACGGCTCCCCACAGGCCTTTGGCGAAAACGTAGCGAAAGAAATGGAGCGTAACGAAGAACGCTATCGCTTCCTTAAGTGGGGCCAATCGGCATTTCGTAATTTCAACGTGGTACCGCCAGGCACAGGCATCTGCCACCAGGTGAACTTGGAATATTTAGCCCAAGTGGTCTGGGTTAGCGAAGACGGCACAATGGCCTATCCCGACACCGTCCTTGGCACCGACAGCCACACCCCCATGGTCAATGGCTTAGGCGTACTTGGCTGGGGCGTGGGCGGTATTGAAGCCGAGGCTGCCCTGCTTGGACAGCCTTATTCCATGATGCTCCCCGACGTTGTCGGCTTTGAACTCAGCGGCAAACTCCGCGAAGGGGTTACCGCGACCGACCTAGTGCTCAGCGTGGTAGAGATTCTGCGCCGCGAGGGTGTTGTCGGTAAATTCGTTGAGTTCTTTGGCGACGGTCTCGCCGAGCTCAGCGTGGCTGATCGCGCCACCATCGCCAATATGGCGCCAGAATACGGCGCCACCTGCGGCTACTTCCCCGTGGACGAGGCCACCCTTGCCTACTTAAAGCTAACGGGCAGGCCCGAGCAGACCATCGCGCTTACCGAGCAGTATTGCAAAGCCCAAGGACTGTGGCGAAACCCAGGCGACTACCCGGTATTCAGTCACAGTGTAACGCTGAACTTAGACACCGTTGAACCAAGCCTAGCCGGGCCTAGCCGCCCCCAAGATCGAGTCGCCGTCAGCGATCTTGGCAATGCCATGCGCGACTATTTAGCCGACAGCGAGCGTGATTTAAATGAAACCGCCGACATTGAGGACATGAAACTCAAGCTCCACCACGGCGACGTAGTTATTGCCGCCATTACCAGCTGCACCAACACCTCAAACCCCGACGTCATGATTGCGGCAGGCTTAGTCGCCCGCAAAGCCCGCGAGCGCGGTTTACGAGTAAAACCCTGGGTCAAAACCTCCCTTGCCCCCGGCTCTAAAGTCGTCAGTAAATATTTAGCCGACAGCGGCTTACAAGACGACCTCAATTCCCTAGGCTTTGATTTGGTTGGCTACGGCTGTACGACCTGCATTGGCAACTCCGGGCCGCTGCGCGAGCCCATCGCCAAAGCCATCGACAGCAAGAATATGGTGGTTTCCGCCCTATTATCTGGCAACCGCAACTTTGACGGCCGCATTCATCCCCAGGTCAAAGCGAGCTGGCTAGCCTCGCCGCCACTCGTGGTTGCCTATGCCCTCGCGGGCACGACCCTGCGCAACTTGCAGGAAGAGGCCATCGCGACCGACAGCAAAGGCGTGGAGGTATTTCTCAAAGACCTGTGGCCAAGCACCGCTGAAATTCACGAAATACGCAAAATTGTCAGCGGCGCCATGTATCGCGATGCCTATCAAGACGTCTATCTTGGCACTGCGGAGTGGCAAGCCATCGAGGTTGACAAGAGCGATACTTATCCTTGGCAAGTTGATTCAAGCTATATTCGCTGCCCCAGCTTTTTTGACAAGCCACAGCTTGCTGGCGAGGAATTTCCCGTTTTGCGGAGCGCCCGCATTCTTGGTGTTTTCGGCGACTCCATTACCACAGACCACATTTCACCCGCAGGCAAAATTGCCACTGACAGCCCCGCGGGCCACTATTTGCAAAGCATCGGTATTGCGCCCAGCGATTTTAACTCCTACGGCTCTCGGCGCGGCAACCACGAAGTGATGAGCCGAGGCACCTTTGCCAACACGCGACTCAACAACAAGCTTGTAGACCGCGAAGGTGGCTACACACTCGCACCTGACGGACAAACTGTGTTGCCAATATTCAAAGCTGCCGTGAAATACCTCGAGATCGATAAGCCCCTCGTCATTATCGCTGGTAAGCAATACGGCACCGGCTCAAGTCGCGACTGGGCCGCCAAGGGCACCTTATTACTTGGCGTTAAAGCCGTGATTGCCGAGAGTTTTGAGCGTATTCATCGCTCTAATCTCGTTGGCATGGGCGTTATGCCAGTGGAGTTCGACAAGGAAATTCCCAGAGAAATGCTCGATCTCAAAGGCGACGAGCAAGTCGACATCATTCCCTGTGAAGAACAGCTTAGCCCGAAACAAACAGTGCGTATTGTGCTGTCTCGCAGCGACGGCAGCCGCCACGAGGTACTCGGCCGACTTCGCATTGATACCCAAGAAGAACTGGGCTATTTCCGCCACGGCGGTATTCTGCAATATGTGCTAAGCCAACTTAATAACTAAATATTGCCGCCGCTTTTGCCGCTAATGATTGACCCGGCAACTGCGGATGGCATACTCAATGCTTACAATGCGGGGTAGCAGAATATGAAAATACATCTCGAAGTTGAAATAAGCCCAGAGGAAATGCGCCGTTTGGTCGGCCTTCCGGACGCCCAGCCGCTATGGGATGCGGTGTACAAACGCATTGGCGAAGGCGACACCGAGATGGTTCAGCAAATGGCTAAAACCGCCTTTACCGAAGGCATGAAAACCCTAGACCTGTCGGCACGGGTGCTTAAATCATTGAGTGGTTTAGCCACTAATCGTAAATCAGCAGACAAAACCACCGCCGACAAACCCAACAGCGAAACAAACAGTGATAAAAATACCGAAAAAACCGCTGCCGCAAACACTACCTCAAACAAAGCGGAAGGCGTAAAGTCCGGCCCAGTTCGACGCAGCGCCAGCAGTAAAAACAAAGCCTAATTCCCCTAGCCCAATTCAAGAGTTTATATCATGGCCAGAAACACCACGGGTGGTAAAAAAATTGCCTCCACAGGCAAAGTCCTGCGGGTCCGAAATGCAATGATTAAGGATATCCCCGCCATTGCCGCACTGTCTAAGCGGGTTTACGACGGCACCGGAATCGACCCCTACACGCGGGCAGAATTACGCGGCCAGCTCAATAATTTTGGCGAAGGTAAATTTGTTGTCACTTTAGAAGACGACATCGTCGGCTACTGCGCCACGTTTCGAATTAGTGGGGACGTCTGTTTAAAACCCCATAGCTGGGCTGCAATTACCGCAAATGGCTACGGCACCCGCCATGACCCCGAAGGCGAATGGATGTACGGCATGGAAGTCTGCGTAGACAGCAGCGTGCGCGGCTATCGCATTGGCCAACGCCTCTATAACGCCCGTAAAAAGCTCTGCGAATCTTTGGGCCTAAAAGGCATTGTCTTTGTTGGCCGCCTGCCCAGCTTATCTCGACGCATTAAAAAATACGGCAGCGCAGAAAACTATCTGGAAGCGGTTGTCAGCCAAAAAACCCGTGACCCAGTACTGTCATTTCAGCTGCATAACGATTTTGAAGTACTCGACCTAGTACCAAACTACCTCAACGCCGACAAAGACTCCCTGGGCTATGGCGTACATTTGGTCTGGCACAATCCCAAGGTTGAAACCGCCGCTGCAGCTGCCCACACCAAGCGTCACGGCGGCCGCCAACCCGACACCGTGCGAGTTGGCACCGTGCAGTATATGCAGCGTCGCGTGCAGTCCTTCACTGAATTCATGTCGTTTATTGAATATTTTGTCGACGTGGTTGCCGACTACAAAGGGGATTTCGTGGTCTTCCCCGAATTGATCACCTTGCAATTACTGTCGATTGAAGACCAGGAATTAACGCCCATTCAATCTATAGAGGCATTGACCAAATACACCCCTCGCTATGTTGAAGCGATGCAAGATTTAGCGGTTCGTTACAATATTAATATTATTGGCGGCTCTCACCCCACACGGGTGGCCAATGGCCGGGTCGAAAATATTTCTTACGTATTTCATCGCGACGGCCGCGTAGACGAACAAGCCAAAATCCACCCCACCCCCAACGAGGTGTATTGGTGGAATATTGAAGGGGGCAATGAGTTACAAGTGATTGACACCGACTGCGGACCAATCGGTGTGTTAATTTGCTACGACTCAGAGTTTCCCGAACTGTCTCGCCACTTGGTCGACCAGGGTGCAGAAATCCTCTTCGTGCCCTTCTGCACCGACGAGCGCCAGAGCTATTTGCGCGTGCGTTACTGCTGTCAGGCACGCGCAGTCGAGAATCAGGTCTACGTGGTAATGTCCGGCAATGTGGGTAACCTACCTAATGTCGCCAATATGGATATTCAGTACGCCCAGAGCTGTATTCTCACACCCTGCGACTTCCACTTTGCCCGTGACGGCATTGCCGCCGACACCACCCCCAACGTGGAAACCGTGGCCATTGCCGATTTACGCCCAGAGGCATTAAGAGTCGCGCGCAATAGCGGTACGGTGCAGAACTTGCGCGACCGCCGTCATGATCTGTATCAGACAAAATGGCGGGGTAACTGATCGTCAGACGTCCGACGTCTGACGTCGGACGGATCTCACTACAGCGGGCAGCTCACCCCCGTCCCACCTAAACCACAGTAACCACCCGGGTTCTTGTCTAAATACTGCTGATGATAGTCTTCGGCATAGTAAAACTCACCAGCCATGACTATTTCAGTGCTAATTTCTGGCAAGCCCGCATTGCTTAAGGCTTGTTGGTATTGCTCGGCAGAGGCATTTGCCAAGGCCAGCTGAGCCTCATTTGAGCAGTAAATTCCCGAACGATATTGAGTGCCAATATCATTGCCTTGGCGCATGCCTTCTGTGGGGTTGTGACTCTCCCAAAACACCGCCAGTAGCTTTTGCACACTAATGCGTTCAGGATCAAACACCACTAACACCACCTCATTGTGGCCCGTCATCCCCGAACACACTTCCTCGTAGGTCGGGTTGGGCGTGTGCCCACCGCAGTAGCCAACCGCGGTGGTGAACACCCCAGTTTGCTGCCAAAACTTGCGCTCTGCACCCCAAAAGCACCCCAGGCCAAACACGATCTGCTGATAAGCCTCGGGGAATGGTCCTTGCAGCGGGGTCTTTAATACGGTGTGTTTCGCCGCTACCTGCATTTTTGCACTGCGACCAGGCAGCGCTTGCTCTGCAGTAGGGATAGCGGCGGGTTTGCGGTAGCGATCAAAAATACTCATGGCACAGCTTCCTTTAATATGTTTCCACAAACAGATCGCTACTATGCCTTGATTTACCCCCCTCAGGCCAGCGTCACAAAGTGATAAAACCCCAAGCCCGTCAATGACTTTGGTATAAGGCCAGTCAGGGGATTTTTACAGGATTTTTTATTGCTATTTAAGGGAAAACACGTTTAAATCGCCCGCTCTTTCACCTATGCGGAGGATTTATGCTAAATGAAAAGCCTAGATCATATGCCTTCTTTGGAGGCCGGCGCTGCCACGTGTAATCCGATTACACAGTCCGACGAAAATCTCGACCACCTTATTATTCGTGACGGCGTAGCGTACGCTGGAACCCATTTAATTATCGACTTGTGGGGCGCATCCCACCTCGATGAACTCCCCCGCATGGAAAAAGCTTTTATTGACTGCGTCAATGAATGTGGTGCAACACTGCTGCATATTCATATGCATCATTTCACCCCAAATGGCGGAGTTTCTGGCGTTGCGGTATTAGCTGAGTCACACATAAGTGTGCACACTTGGCCAGAGCGCGATTACGCTGCTTTTGACGTATTCATGTGCGGCGATGCGAAACCAGAATTGGCTGTAGAGATCCTGCGAAAGGCCTTTTCACCCACTCGTATTGAGGTGGGCGAAAACCTGCGCGGGAGAATGGACGATGTCTGAGTGGTTTAATGAAACCCTCCACGGCGACTACCACCAAGGTTTTAACATTCGCGAGGTCTTGTTTGAAAGCAAGACCGACCATCAGCATTTAATCATATTTGAATCCGGCAGTTTTGGCCGGGTCATGGCGCTAGACGGTATTATTCAAACGACCGAGCGCGATGAATTCATTTATCATGAAATGCTGGCGCACACCCCGCTATTTGCTCACGGCAATGCCAAAAGCGTGCTCATTATTGGTGGCGGCGACGGTGGTCTGCTTCGCGAAGTGCTTAAACACCCAGAAGTAGAGAATGCCGTGCAGGTCGAAATAGACCAAGCGGTTATCGATATGTGCGTTAAATACCTGCCCAATCACTCTGCTGGGGCCTATGACAATCCCCGCGCCGAAATTGTGATTGGTGACGGCATCGATTTCGTTAAGCAGTGCGATCGCCAGTTTGATGTGATTTTGTCAGACAGTACCGATCCTATCGGTCCCGGCGAGGTTCTATTCACTTCGCCGTTTTACGAAGGGATCAAGCGCTGCCTAAAGCCTGGCGGAATTTTTGCCGCGCAGAACGGCGTCGCGTTTATGCAACCCGACGAAGTCAGTACCAGCCATAAGCGCTTGTCGCCCTTATTTAGCGACACGGCTTTTTATACAGCTGCAGTACCGACCTATGTCGGCGGCATCATGACCTTTGCTTGGGCTAGCAATGAGCCTAGCGCTCGCACCCAGGAGCTAAGTACTCTGCAAACTCGGTTTAAGGCTAGCGGCATTAAAACCCGCTACTACAATCCAGAATTGCACGTCGGCGCGTTTGCGCTGCCCCAGTATTTGCTCGACAGCATAGTCTGAGGCTTTACCCGCCATGCCAATGGCGGGTAAAGATCCAATTTAACGTTCTAAGCCCCTACCAAAAACTTTCCGTGCGCCCACCTGTCTTATCCGTCAAAATATGCTCGATTTGACTGACAGCCGTCATGGATTATTGTTAGGGTAGGCAGTCAATAAAGTAATATCATTGCCACCGTTAAAAGCGATATTACCAAGCCGCGCGGCAGGCGCATGCCGTTAACGCCGCGCGATAGGACCCAGAGCTATCTGGGAAAAGCCAACACCAACAATGGCCGTATAAATGAAATTTCGTTTCCCCGTCGTCATCATTGACGAAGACTTTCGCTCAGAAAACATCTCTGGCTCTGGCATCCGCGACCTCGCCGACGCCATAAGCAAAGAAGGCATGGAAGTGATTGGCCTGACCAGCTACGGCGATCTCACCGCCTTTGCACAACAGGCGAGCCGTGCCTCCTGCTTTATTTTGTCAATCGACGATGAAGAGTTTGGCGACGGCAGCGACGAGACGGTGAGCCAAGCCTTGGAGTCTATTGGCCAATTCATGACCGCTGTGCGTCAGCGCAACACCGACATACCGGTGTTTCTCTATGGTGAAACCCGCACTTCGCGCCATATTCCCAATGAAATCCTGCGCGAACTGCACGGCTTCATTCACATGTTTGAAGACACCCCAGACTTTGTGGCCCGCCATATCATTCGTGAAGCCAACAAATACCTGTCAGCCCTCGCGCCGCCGTTTTTCCATGCGTTGATGAACTATGCCAGCGACAGTTCTTATTCTTGGCACTGCCCAGGTCACTCCGGCGGAGTCGCGTTCTTAAAAAGCCCCGTTGGCCAAATGTTCCACCAGTTCTTTGGCGAGAACCTACTCCGCGCCGACGTGTGTAACGCAGTAGAAGAGCTCGGCCAGCTGCTCGACCACACCGGCCCAGTTAGCGCCAGTGAGAACAATGCCGCACGCATATTTGGCTGCGACCACCTATTCTTTGTGACCAATGGCACCTCGACGTCCAATAAAGTGGTATGGCACTCCACCGTCGCCCCCGGCGATATCGTGGTGGTTGACCGCAACTGCCATAAGTCGATTTTGCACAGCATTATTATGACCGGCGCGATTCCCGTGTTCCTAATGCCTACCCGCAACCATTACGGCATTATCGGTCCAATTCCAAAGAGTGAGTTTGACCCGGCAGCGATCCGCAAAAAGATCGAAGATCACCCCTTTGCCCGCCACGCCGAAGACAAGAAACCACGTATTCTGACCATTACCCAGAGTACCTACGACGGTATTGTGTATAACGTCGAAGAAATCAAAGACATCCTCGATTCTACTATCGACACCCTACATTTTGACGAAGCTTGGCTGCCCCATGCCGCCTTCCACAGCTTTTATCACAATATGCACGCCATCGGCGCCGGTCGTCCGCGCTCCGACGACACCTTGGTATTTGCCACCCAGTCTACCCATAAGCTCTTGGCGGGCCTTTCTCAAGCATCGCAGATTCTTGTGCAAGATGGCACCCAGCGGAAACTCGACACCCATCGTTTCAATGAGTCGTATTTAATGCACTCATCCACCAGCCCGCAGTATGCGATTATCGCCTCGTGCGACGTGGCTGCAGCCATGATGGAAGCGCCTGGCGGTACGGCGCTGGTTGATGAATCCATTATGGAAGCACTAGATTTCCGCCGCGCTATGCGCAAGGTCGATGCCGATTACGGCGACGATTGGTGGTTCCGTGTTTGGGGGCCAGAGGTATTGGCGGAAGAAGGTATTGGCGACCGCGACGACTGGGTTATTCACTCCGACGACCGCTGGCACGGCTTTGGCGATATTGAGTCTGGCTTTAATATGCTCGACCCAATTAAGGCAACTATCATTACCCCGGGCCTTGATGTCGATGGCAACTTCGATGAGATCGGTATCCCCGCGTCTATCGTGAGCAAATACCTCGCAGAACACGGCATTATCATCGAAAAAACCGGCATGTACTCGTTCTTCATCATGTTCACTATCGGCATCACCAAGGGCCGCTGGAACTCGATGGTGACAGAGCTACAGCAGTTTAAAGACGACTACGATCAGAACCTGCCGCTATGGCGGGTAATGCCCCAGTTCGCCGCCAAATTCCCGAAATACGAGAAAGTCGGCCTGCGCGATCTGTGTAGCGATATTCACAACGTTTACAAAGAGTACGATCTGGCGCGCATTACCACCGAGATGTATCTCTCCGAAATGGAAGCGGCAATGATCCCCGCGGATGCCTGGGCTAGAATGTCTCACCGCAAGGTTGAGCGCGTCCCCATCGACGAGCTGGAAGGCCGCATTACTGCCATGCTGGTAACTCCCTATCCACCAGGTATTCCGCTACTTATTCCAGGTGAGCGCTTCAATAATATTATTGTGCGCTACCTGCAATTTGTACGCGACTTCAACTCTCGCTTCCCCGGCTTCGAAACCGATTGCCACGGCTTGGTTAAAGAAAAGGTGAACGGCGTTGATCATTACTTTGTCGACGCGGTGATTGACGAATAAATAATATCAGTGCCACATTTTCACGTACGTATAATTTAACTCCCGCTATCGGAATTATGCCCAGACTCACTGTGAGTCTGGGCATTTTCCTTATTCGCACATCGTTTATGAACCTCGAAAAAAAGGCCGCATTTTACTAACAGTAACACTGCGGCACTTATACCGAACCGATACAAAAAAACGCGAAAATCCCTTTAGCACATATATCGATAAATTCCAACAAACAAAGCTCACACCAAGAACAAATACACAAATAAAAGGGAAAGTTACGTTACTACTGGATCGCACATTTGTACATTTGCTAGGCTTTAGCCATAAGCAATATGTACTCAATTTTTTCTGGGAAATCGTCTCCATGATCCAGCACCGCAAACACAAACTGACCGCTGCGATATTGCTCACCAGCCAACTGAGTTACGCACAATCTATTATTGCCATCCCCAACCTTTCCGATGGCGGAAGCGGGAGTATTCTATCGCCTGTTACTGCGCCAATTGGCCAGTCTTTAATGCCGACAATAAACACTTTAGATATTACGCTAGACCCTCTCACCAACCCCATCGACGCACAAATTGGAGTGCCACTAATAGATGTCGCATCCCCCGTCACCACGCCGGTCCTAAAAGGCCTAGAGCCGATAGTTAGCCCGGTCGATGGGCTTCTCCACGACATCAGTGGAGGGAGTCTTTCTGACGCACTAACAAATTCCGACCAAAATACAGACGACGGTAACGGCATCGCCAATGACTTACTTGGCGGCGGAAAAAACCGTGACAAAACCCAAAGCTCCTCAACAGCATTACGTACAGGCAACCCTGCAGAGGGCAATAATGGCAACGACAAGCCCGTTGGCAATGCTC